>Ga0180732_1000113_pt1 | contig 81745 bp, 65 predicted proteins | sample KR11_01MetaG_FD_148674 | JGI IMG/M metagenome (GOLD analysis project Ga0180732, IMG submission 148674) | Groundwater microbial communities from the Olkiluoto Island deep subsurface site, Finland - KR11_0.1 MetaG | ecosystem: Environmental > Aquatic > Deep subsurface > Groundwater | place... | reverse complement strand
CTATATGTTGTGGGTGGAAACATGGAAGCGGCCCGGCTTTCTGGTATTCCAGTTGATCGCTATCGAGCTTTGGCTTACTTACTTTCAGCTTTACTTGCGGCGGTTGGTGGCATTATCCTGGCCTCACGGATCGGATCTGCCCAAATTAATGCTGGTGCAGGATATTTGATGCCATCTGTTGCGGCAGCATTTATCGGCCTTTCAGTTGCTGGGGCTGGTCGACCCAATGCAATCGGCACATTTGCTGGAGCGGTGCTTGTCGGCATCCTTGAAAATGGATTGGTTATGATGTCTGTTCCCTATTATTCGTTGAATATTATTAAAGGGTCAGTTCTGGTACTGGCACTAGCGTTGACCTATTTCCGCAAAAAGTAATTCTAAAATTAATTCGGAGGAAACTCGATGTCCAGATTTGATTCCTATTTCTTAATGAAACCATCAGATGTCGTTGAATATGCCCGTGAAAAATTGGATTTTTTTGCTCCAGATTCAGTATTAGAAGGCAAAGAAATCGGAGACGGAAATATAAATTATATATTCCGTGTGTGGGATACAAAAAGCGGTAAATCAGTCATTATCAAACAAGCAGGTCATACTGCGCGGATTTCAGATGCTTTTGTGCTTTCTACGGATCGTACCCGTATTGAAGCTGAAATTTTACAATTAGAGCATGATTTAGCGCCTGGCTTGGTGCCCCTTGTTTACAAATATGACGATGTGATGAGCACTTGTTGCATGGAAGATCTTTCAGATCACGTTATCATGCGTGCTGCATTAATCCAGCACCAGAAATTCCCACGGTTTGCAGAAGATATTTCAACATTTATGGTGAATACGCTATTGTTAACTACCGATGTGGTTTTGGATCACAAGAAAAAGAAAGCAATGGTCAAGAGTTTCATCAATCCAGAATTGTGTGAAATATCAGAAGACCTTGTTTATACTGAGCCATTTAATAATTACAATAATCGTAATATCGTTTTTCCGCCCAATCAAGAATGGGTAGAGAAAGAAATCTACAACGATAAGCAATTGCTTCTGGAAGTAGCCAAGTTAAAATTTGAATTCTTGACCCACGCACAATCCTTAATTCATGGCGACCTTCATACCGGGTCAATTTTTATCAAAACTGACTCGACCAAGGTAATTGACCCTGAGTTCGCATTCTATGGCCCCATGGGCTATGATATTGGCAATGTGGTCGCAAATATGATTTTTGCCTGGGCAAACGCAGATGCAACAATGAGTGACGGAACCGAAAAAGATGATTACATCGGTTGGGTAGAAAAGACTATTTTGGATGTGGTCGACCTTTTCATCAAAAAATTTAATGTTGCCTGGCAAAAGAACGTTACCGAAGTATTAGCTAAAGTGCCGGGATTCCAGGAATGGTATCTGCAAACTGTATTAAGTGATACTGCCGCGGTTACTGGTATGGAATTATCACGCAGGATCGTGGGTTTGGCGCAAGTTAAAGACATTACTACTATTGCAGATGAAAAAGCACGGCTGCGTGCAGAACGTATTTGTCTGCTGTCTGCAAAAAGATTTATCATGGCTCGCGAAACCTACAAATCTGGAGCCGATTTCTTAAAAACTCTCAAAGATGTCGCTGCTGCGCTTTAGCAGTACTTCAACCAATAGGATTAGTGAATGGAAAACAAAGCTTTTGACCTGGAGACAGTCTCTCTGGATGATAATAACAGTGCTCTGGTGATTCTAGATCAGACCTTGCTGCCTAACGAAGTTTTATATCTTCATCTGACAGAACAAGCTGATATTTGGGAAGCAATTTATGAATTACGTGTCCGTGGAGCGCCAGCTATCGGAATTGCTGCCGGTTATGGAGCATATCTCGGTGTAAAAAATTCGAAAGCAACAGATGCTGATTCATTTTATAAAGAGTTTTCTGATGTAAAAAAATATTTAGCATCTTCTCGGCCAACAGCCGTAAATTTGTTTTGGGCCCTGGACAAAATGGAGGCTTGTTTACTTGCAAATCGAGGAAAATCCATCCCAGAAATAAAAGAAGCCTTGCGGATTCAATCTGAGGAAATCAAGGCTGAAGATATTCGCACCAATAAAGCTATTGGAGAATATGCACTTTCTTTATTGCAGCCCGAAACTGGTATTTTGACCCATTGCAACGCAGGCACATTGGCAACCGGCAAGTATGGCACAGCCACCTCAGCCATGTATCTTGGGCAGGAACGTGGTTACAATTTCAAAGTGTTTGCTGATGAAACCCGCCCCTTATTGCAAGGAGCTCGTTTGACCACCTTTGAACTGGCGCAAGCTGGTGTGGATGTTACCTTAATTTGCGATAATATGGCCTCTACAGTAATGCGTAACGGTTGGATCCAGTCGGTCTTTGTCGGTTGCGATCGTGTTGCTGCCAATGGTGATACTGCCAATAAGATCGGTACCTCCGGAGTGGCAATCTTGGCTCACAACTATGGTATTCCATTCTATATATGTGCTCCAACTTCTACCATTGATATGGAAACACCAACTGGCTGGGATATTCACATTGAAGAACGAAATCCTGATGAAGTGTCAAAAAAATGGTATGAAAAGCCTATGGCACCAGAAACAGGAGTAAAAATCTTCAATCCGGTATTTGATGTGACTGATGCTCGATTTATTACTGCGATCATTACTGAATTTGGTATTGCCAGACCACCATTTAGCCTGAGTTTAAAAGAAATATTTAAAAAGAAGAAAGAAGCCGGTTATTAAAGAACCCTCTGCTTGATCCAATATAAAAACCACAGCCGATAAAGGGTTGTGGTTTTTTTGTTTATAAATATTAGAGTATAGGGACTAAAAGATCCACAATAATGGTAAAAACTAATCTATCATGACCGCCATTGCGGTTTCCATATCCGTGACAAGATGATGAACTGTGCCGCTTCGTAAGGCACCTTTGATCGCTTCAACTTTATTTACTCCAGAAGCAACCCCAATCACATTCGGAATCCTTTGAAGTTCTTCCCACTTTAAGATGACCATGCGATTTTGTATTGGGTTGGAAACATAGCTACCATCTCGATCATAGAAATGCAGAAGGATGTCTCCGACTGCACCTTGTCCTTTGAGTGACGACATCATCTCTGGCGTAAAATGTCCCGTTTTAACGAGTGTAGAATCGTGACCAATACGGCCAAGACCGACAATTGCTAAATCTACTTGCGGAATTCCTAACATTGCTGCTTTGATGCTGGGTTCTTGAAGCATGGCATCGCGAACTTCTTCGCTCTGAACAACAACCGGGATTGGCAAAGAGATAATTTTTGCATTCAACTTTTCGGCAATACGCCAACTTATTCCATAAGGTGCATTGGGTGAGAGGTAAGTGCCAGCTAATTCCTGGATAGTGATACCAACTGGCGTTGAATTGCCATCCAAAAAATCCACCATATTGCTAAGAGTGGAACTGAATGCAACACCCAACCGACAACCACGAAATAGATGTTTTTTTAATGTCGCGGCTGCGTAACGGCACACTTCCTTAATGGTGTCGTTGGTATCTGCCATAGATTTGGTAATCGTTACCGAACGGATGTTGAATTTTTCTTTCAAACGGCTTTCAATTTTGAATTGCTCAGGAAGCGGACGTGTGATTGTAAATTGAACTACGCCTTCCATTCGTGCGCGTTGTAGAAGACGAGTGATACTGACCCGCGACATATGTAACTCACCAGCAATTTCCTCGTGGGTCATATGCTCTCCGTAGTACAGCCAGGCTGCGATCACCATCATTTCGTCTTGATTATTTTCTGCCATACGATTGTTCTATTCCCTTCTGTTTCTGATTTTATGGCTTAATCTTAACGGTAAAATTCTAATACCTCAATATATGGACTATTGGTTTGTTTTATTTTGAACAATCCCTGCGATCATTTGCAGCATATCCTTTGGTAGTGTGTTAACCTCACCAAGAAGTTCTGCAAAGGTCAGTGTTTTAGAAACATGTTCAAGACGTTCTGTGTTTATCAGGGCTTCATCAAGGTTTTTACCAACAGCCAGGCTGCCATGGTTGCGAATGAGCATTACATCATGTGTTTTGATTAACTCGTGAATAGCTTCTGCATTCTGATTTGAAGAGGGCAGTGCAAAGTCAGTCACTGGAACATCGCCAAAAGCTATGGCTGCTTCCGGAATAACATCCATGCGCACTTTGCCATGAGAGATAGCCAATGCATTTGCAAAGATGAGGTGAGTATGAATTACTGCTCTCACATCTGGTCGTTGACGGTAAATTTCGAGATGCATTGGTTGTTCAGATGTTGGTTTAAGCTCTCGGTTCGAGGCTTGTTTCAAAGTTTTACCGTCGAGATTAATCACAATTAAATCTTCAGGAGAAATTCTGCCTTTAGTAACACCAGATGGAGTGATTAGAATATTACCATCAGCCATGCGTACAGAAATATTGCCATCATTAGAAACCATCAAACCGCTATTATAAAGTATTTGTCCAGTGAGAATAATAGCTTCGCGCAAATCTTGTTCACAAGTTTGTGGTGTAAAACCAAGGATATCGTGGTGACCAGGATTAGATTCTTCTGTAGAATGATTACGGAAAGCTGTTTCTAAAGTGTTTAAGAGTTTTGGTAGATCAGGCACGATTGTGCTGGAAGTAAGGTAAGGTCGAATTGGGGCGGATGGTGGCTGGTCATTCTGTGATTGTTGCAGCTCAATCCCAAGAAGTTTAGCTTTTTCATAAGCCATATCGGTGAGCACCGTATCTTCAGAAAGAAACAGACTGGTTTTTCCTTCTGCAGCAGCCTGTTCAATGTCAAGATCGGTGTAAATGATTTTTGCCATTTTGAAAATCCAATCTTTTGGGAAATTTTTTTGTAAACAATCGTACATTAATGAACAATTGATAACTCTATTTTACCCTTTTTTTGTGAAAAATTCAATAACTATAGGATCACCTTTTTTACAGAACAAAAGGCCATGACCACAAACAAAACTGTATTGTGCGCAGCATGTTGAAATGCTTGCTCTACGAACATAATTGTACTTGCTTATGCAATCTCTGCAGCCTAAAAATTGCTACGTCCTTTTATATTTTCAATCTACATAAATCAGATTTTCGCATGTTTATTGGATATAGCAGTTCCATCGACCATATCCAGGTGGTTTTCTTCTTCCAGTGATAGTAACTATATTCAATCTCTGGATGGCAAAAACAACCCTAATCATTAAGATAATTGTCATAAGTGGAAAATAGACTATTGACAAACCTGAATAAAATTTGTATAGTAATGTTACCGGTCACATGACCGGTCACATTACAGCGATAAAAGAAGAATGATATGACTTCAAAACGACCAACAATTCGGGATGTCGCTCAACTGGCTGGCGTTTCACACCAGACCGTTTCACGAGTTATCAATCAATATGATCGTATAAACCCGGAAACCCGAAAAAAAGTAGACGATGCAATTGAAGTGCTTGGTTATCATCCAAGTGCTATTGCCCAGTCAATGTCATATGGGGGCACACGAACATTTGCGTGTATTTCTCCTAATTTAACAGACTATACTTTCGCAAGCATGATCGAGGGGGCTGAGACCTATGCTCGCGAACATGGTTATTTTTTAATTAGCGCTACTGCTCCCGACGCCTCAAGTTTTCAAAACCTGGTTGAGCAATTGGTCCAAAGCCGTCGCACTGAAGGATTGCTAGTGATCAACCCTTATGCCGATAAACGTTATCTATATTTACCAAAAGATGTGCCGGTTGTGTTACTGGGAGCAAGACCCCGAACAAAAGGTTTAGCATCGGTTGCGCTTGATGATAAACAAGGTGGATATCTTGCTACCAAGCATCTTTTATCGTTAGGGCATAAACAAATCGCATTAATCTCTGGTCCTCTTGAAGAAGATTGTGTTCAGGATCGAATCAATGGTTATAAAAAATCCTTGGATGAAGCAGGTTTGCCTTTTGAAAAGGAGCTAATCTATTCTGGAGATTGGTCAGCCACATCTGGTCAAGTAGGCGTTGAGAATCTGATAAAACAGGGCCTAGATTTTTCAGCAATATTTGCTCAAAATGACAGAATGGCCACAGGCGCAATACATTTTATGCAGAAGATTGATTGGCGCATCCCTGAAGATGTTTCAATAGTTGGATTTGATGATATGCCTTTATCTTCTTATTTCAATCCATCAATTACGACAATCAGGCAAGATGTTCCAATTCTGGGGCATAATGCGGTGAGGTTACTAATAAATAAAAAAGAAAATCCTGGCGAAGAAATTCAGCAGCTTCTCTATACCCCTGAATTGGTTATTCGCAATTCCACATCTGAATTTACGAATAAAACGCTCTACTTGAAATAGTTTGATTCATTGAGGAGTTTGTAAAAATGAAAAAAGTAGATGGTAAATATGCTTTATATGGAAATGATTTGTCAGTTGGCAAATCTAGCGCCACTGATCGCTGGCAGCAATTTTTTGTACGCAAGTTTCACTACGATCCTAACGAAAAATACACACTAAGTACTCATCCAAATAATTATCTTGGAACTGCTCTTGGAATTAAGGATATTTTACGTAATGACACTGGTGATCCGATTTCATTAAAGGATAGCGTGGTTATATCAACCATTCGGATGGGTTACGGCCATTATCGTATTGCAATGGCAGGGGCATCTTGTGCAAGGGCGATGGGGTTCACACCATTGTGGTTAGATCTTTTGGCTATCCCGGGCATCACTACTGATGTGATCAATTGGTGTAATGTGAATTACAGCTATTTTTCGCGGGTCTCTCAGCGCTCCAGTCTCTTTAATAAGTATATCTGGGAAATTTTGACCACCGGTGATCCCTCTCTCCCAATTCTGGACACACTACTCAACAACTGGATAGTTACCTGGCCTTGGAGATTCCTGAAAACAAATATCAAAGATTATAAAATGTCAGAATTATTCCGCAACCTTTATGAGGCATTACCCTCAGATATGCCCATGTTAACTTCGCATATGTGGAATTGTATGGGCGCAGTTGCAGGAGGAATGACAAACGTTGTTGATATGGTGTTTGATAACTGGCCAATGGCGTTCCAACTCACTGAGGGAGCAAAGCACGGCATTCAGTCACCATCTGCCTACTACGGATTCAGGACAATGCGCGGTTTTGATGATAAGGCCAAGATTTTGAAACCTGCCCCTGAAGATGCCGTTTACTTCACCGGTGCTCACATTGACCACGAACTGGTTGAAAATATCGAGATTGACTGCGACGCTCGAATCAAGCGTATGAAGAATAATGAACCGCGACGTTTATTGTTGACCATGGGCGGAGCAGGTGCTCAAAGGGAACTTTTCAAAGCCATCATTGAATATTGTCTTCCATTGATCAAGGCGGGCAAGGTTGCTTTGTTTGTAAATCTGGGCGACCATAAGAGTAACTGGACCTGGTTGCAGAATGAATTGAAGGATTATTCGTCGAGCATCGAAACCCATTTTACATGGGAGGACACCCAGGAAACTGCGGACAAATTGCGTGATCATCCAGCTAATGGTATTCATGTCTTCCTGCATGACAACACTTTTCACGCAGTATATTCAACAAATTATCTGATGAGAGTGATTGATGTAATGATCACGAAACCAAGCGAATTAGCATTCTATCCGGTGCCAAAAATATTTAATGCACGCGTCGGCGGACATGAAAAATGGGGGGCAATTCGAGGTGCAGAATTGGGTGAAGGAACTGTTGAAGCAAATTCAATTCCGCAAACCTTGCAGGCCATTGATATGTTGGTGAATCATAACGATCTGCTTGAGATGTTTTGTGAGTGTATTGTTAAGAATAAAAGCATTGGCATCTATGATGGCGCATACAAATGCGTAGAATTAGCAACTGGCAAGAAATGGAAAAGGTAGATTGTCGTAGTAGTAAGAATTACTGATTCTCAATCAACGCTATTATTGCGTGAGGTTCAATGATTAAACTAGCAAATCCTCTGGTAAAAGACTCTGTTATCACGACTACAAGTCTTCAGCAATGGGCATACAGTCTTGGAAATCTGGGTTGTTCCATCCCTTATCAAGCTGTTGGTGCTGTAATTTTATTTTTCTATGTTGATATCCAGAAATTATCACCTGTCTGGGCTGCGATGGTAATGACAGGATATGCCATCTATAATGCTATCAATAATCCAGTCATGGGGTACTTATCAGATCGCACAAAAACCAGGTGGGGAAGACGAATTCCATACATCCTTTTTGGCACCATTCCTTATGCGTTATTTTTCGCCCTGTTATTCCTGGTACCCTTTGATGGGGTAAAAAGTCCAATCTCCTTATTATTATGGTTCATTGTTGGACTTTTTCTTTTTGAATCAACAGCTACAGTTGTACAAACTGCTTACTATTCCTTACTGCCAGAAATGTTTTCTGAGTATCACGCGCGAACGAGTGTCGCGGTAAAAATGAACATTTTTATGACCGTGGGGTTGATCATCGGCGCAGCGCTTCCCATAACAATAGCCTCGATACTCGGTTGGCCAATAATGGGCATAATCTTGGGCGTTATTTCAGCAGCAGCTTTATTGGTTTCAACCAGGGGAATGTTTGAAAGATCCTCTACCCTTGAAGGTGAAAAAGTTAAATTGGGGCAGGCCATTAAGGCAACAATACTTAATCGCAGTTTTATTACCATTGTAATTGCACAAACCATGCGCCATTTTGCCACAGCAGTTGCTGCTTCAGGTTTGGCTTTTTATACTAAATATAGTTTGGGAGTGGATCCTGCTTCATCTTCAATTATTCTGGGAACAATTTTCATAACTGCAGCGCTTGCGCTTTATCCATGGAAACGGTTCCTGGCAAGTCGTTATGAACCAAGAACCACTTTATTGATTGCCTACGGCCTAATGGGCATTTCTACCATCCCACTTTTTTTCGCTCAATCGATGTTGGCAGCTATCGGCACTGCTATCTTTCTTGGAATGGCGTTAGCCGGGTTGTTGTTAATGGGCGATGTCACCTTGTCTGATGTAATTGATGAGGACGAGACAAGAACTGGTCAAAGAAGAGAGGGAATGTATTTTGGGATGAGTGGTTTGATCATTACGCTAGCATATGCCTTGAGTTCGATTGTATTCGCCTGGATTTCTAAAAGTTACGGATACGATCCCTTATTAGTATCTCAACCTGAAAGCGTAGCACTCGGTTTTCGTGTTTTTATGAGTATTCCTCCAGCAGCAGGGTCCATTCTAGCCATTATAACCTTGCTGTTCTATCCATTACATGGAAAACGGCTTCAAGAAGTGAAAGCAAAGCTGCAACAAAAAGCCTTGAAAACGGTTTAATAGCCTGACCTTTTAACTAGGAGGCATATGCTCTTTTTGATACTATTTCTTTTAATTGTGTTGCTATTTCTTTTTGCATCTTATGTGTTTGCAGCCAAGGTTATCTATCCTAAACGCTTTGGCGTTGAAGAGACTTATGAAATCGAAAAGGAAAACGGAAAGATCGATGAAACGTTATATAGCTCCTGGAAGAAAGAAGAAGTTATTTTAAATTCTCCGTTTGGATATCATATTTATGGGCTTTACTTTCCCGCGCAGGATTCAAGGAAAACTGTGATTCTTTCTCATGGAATTACATATACCCTCTATGGATCAGTAAAGTATATGAAGATGTTCATAGATTTGGGGTTTAATATTTTCATTTATGATAACCGGTTTCATGGGAGAAGCGGGGGGGCAAATTCAACTTTAGGTTTCCATGAAAAATATGATTTACAGATGATCACGGATTGGGTGGAATCGAAATTTGAAGAAGGATGCATTATCGGAACGCACGGCGAGTCTATGGGAGCTGCCATTAGCCTTCAGCATGCAGCCATTGATCCCCGTATACGGTTTGTAATTGAAGATTGCAGTTTTAATAGGCTTGATACGCTTCTTGCTCATCGGTTAAAAGAAGACTATCACATTCCAAGATACCCGTTGCTGCCGATGGTGGCGCTGATTTGCAAAATTCTAAGCGGAATGGTCATCAAAGAGGTATCACCAGAAGAGGCTGTAAAACGTATTAGTTCACCCATTTTGTTCATCCACGGAGAAAAAGATGATTTCATACCGGTCGAGATGATAGAGAAACTAGCCGCTAATAAAATAGAGGGTCCAAAGAAAGTTTTTAGAGTAGCAAATGCAGGTCATGCTGAGTCTTTTTGGACGGACCCAAAAGAGTACGTATCTGTCGTTCGTGATTTTCTTAAAGTGAACAATTTATCCTGAAAAAATAATTCATAGAGGTGAAAATGGAAGCAAAAGAGATCTTGGTTGAAGAAAGAGTACCAATAAAAAGTCGTATATGGGTTTCAGTCGCGGATGCATCCACCGCCATGTTGAATACATTTGTAGTCAGCGTTGGACTGACCTACTATTTTACAAGTTTTCGGGGTATGAATGCAGAACTTGCTGCTACCGTCTGGCTGTTATTTGGAATCTGGAATGCAATTAATGATCCTTTGTTTGGATTTATTAGTGACCGGACAAAAAGTAAGTTGGGAAGGAGAATCCCATACATCCGTTATGGTTCGCCCATTATCGGAATAGCATTTATTCTTAGCTGGTTGATCATTGGCGGCCCAGATGCAAGTCAAACGGTTATGTTTATCCAAATGACTTTGCTTTTGTTTATTTTTGATGCTCTATACACGGCTATCGCGACGAGTATTTATGTGATGCCCTTTGAAATGGCTGTTTCTAATAAAGCGCGAAGCAGCATATTCATATGGAAGATTATTTTTTCAGTTTTTCCACTTGCCGTGCCACTTGTATTGTGGGGATTCATCAAACCTGAACCAGGTTCTGATCCTCAAACCTTCATTTTGATAATGGCAGGATTTGGGATCATTATGGCTGCTTTGATCTTTTTCAGTACCTTTTTCTATTGGGAAAAGCATTTCCAACAAGAAGAAAAGCAATTGCCATTTCTGAAATCAATCAAGGAATGTTTTACTAACCGATCCTTTATCGTATTCGAAGTGATAAGCTTCACGATTATGTATGTTCAAACTTCATTAATGTTAGGTTTGAACTACTTCCTTTCGGAATTTTCAATCTCTCCCATTGCTGTTTATGCGAGTTTGGGTGTTGGAATTGTGGGTGGCATCTTCTTGTTTGTGAATGTTCGTGAAAAATGGGGTGTCAAGAAGAGCACCATCTTTATGTCTGCTGTCTTTTCAATTGGTTGTTTCATGATCCTCGGACTGGGTCGTGAGCTCATCCCCACAATGGTTGGTTCCTTTTGCTTTGGAATCGGATTTGCAGGGGGCATGTATTTGATCCCGATGATGAATGGTGATGTGGTTGATATGGATGAACATCGCACGGGATTAAGGCGAGAAGGAATGTACGCCGGGGTGAACAGCCTGATCACCAAACCCGCAATTAGCCTGGCTAATTCGGCTTTCCTTTGGTTCCTCAGTGCTTATGGGTACAATTTTGCTGCCAGTTCTGGCAGTCAATCTGCAAGGGCTGAAACTGGAATTCTTATGGGTTGGGTGCTCGTGCCAGGTATTTTGTTGGCAATCAGTTCCGCCTCGCTCTTTCTGTATCCGTTAGCAGGTAAAAAATGGGATGAAATCAAGAACAAACTTGCTCAGATTCATATCGAAAAAGAGAAAAATTTAATGGCTGCGAAGGGCATCCGATTCGAAGAATAGAATTTCAAAATTGAATTGAATTTAGACCAGGATACGGTTTTGTATCCTGGTTTGTTTTTAGCAAGCAGAGATTTCCAACATAGCACTTTCATACAGTTTAAATGGATAAGAAAGCTCTCTTGACATCCATTCAGCCCCTGTAAGTATTTCTTGTAAACCCTCTACTTTGTATTTGAGTTCAGGATTCAATCCACGTAAATGAATTGTGATGGGAGAATTATTGAGATTACTTTCTGTTTGGAATACAAAAAGGACACCTTTTTCTGCATCTTTACTCATATACTGCATAGATTTTTTTGACAAGCGGTATTGGTCTCCAAATTGAATCACTTGTCTGTGCTTCTTGTAGTGAGAGATCCAATGAGTGGATTCCGATATTTCGGCTTTATCCCATAAAAGTAAGTTACCACCTACTCCTAAAGATCCACACATACTCACATGAAAACGGAATTCAAGGGGGATCTTTCCCCGGTCTGCATCCGTCACCCAGGATTCCATGGTAACCGCTGGAAATATTTGAGAAAAACCATGTTGGATTCTAAGACGATCCAGAGCAAAGGTGTTATCTGATACCCAGATTTGATCAGCAAATTTTAGTATTCCTAAATCTGCTCGCCCACCTCCACCTGAACAGGACTGCCAAATGACACCTGGGTGTTGTTTCCTTAAATCCCCCCACACCTTATATAAGCCCTCAACATATCTGACCCATATCTCTCTCTGATCTCCAGGTGCTGTAAGCCAGCCAGGTTCACTAACATTCCGATTCATGTCCCACTTAATGAATGCAATATTATTCTCAGTCAATAACCGATCGATCTTGGAAAAAATGTATTTCTGTACATCTGGTCTGGCCATATTCAAGATCATTTGATTTCGTGCCAAAGTTGGTTGACGCGTTGGGTAATGTAGAATCCAATCTGGATGTTTACGGTAAAGGTCACTATCTGGATTGACCATCTCAGGTTCAATCCACAACCCAAAATCCATGTTCAGGTGGTTTACTTTTTCAATCAACGGCGTTAATCCGTGTGGGAACTTCTCAGAATCTGGCCACCAGTCGCCAAGACCAGCTTTGTCATTATTGCGGCGGTGAAACCAACCATCATCCACTACAAATAATTCGACACCTATTTCGGCGGCAATTTCTGCCAATTTTGCTTGAGATGGTTCATTGACATCAAAAAAAGTTGCTTCCCAAGAGTTGTAGAGCACCTTGTGAACTTGTTTTTTATGCGGAACAAGTTCATCACGGATGAAATTATGTAAAAGTCGGCTTGCTTCACCATAACCTTTTTCTGAAAATCCGCAAATCGCGTGCGGACTTGAAAATATCTCACCTTCCTTTAATTGCCAGACAAAATCCCAATCATTTATACCAATCCCTAACCGGGTCGTATAAAAATTGGTCACTTCTGCAGTTGCCTTCCAATTCCCGCTCCATGACAGGGCACCGAACCAAACCTTTCCATTGTCTTCAGTGCAATTTCCGTCATCAACCAAAAACCATGGATTATGGTGGTGGCTGCTTGTGATGCGGCGGCTTTCAAGAACTTTCACTCCTGGTGTTAAGGGTTCACGAACAAGATTAAATTCATCATTCCAGCGCCCGGTTAAGTGAGAGAGGAAATATTCGCCCCCTACAGGAAAGTGCCAAATTGCAGAAAAAATACGCTCAAGGGTGATCGTTCCTTTTCCGAAATTTTCCACTTCAACCCAACGTTCGATCAAGTCATAGTCTGTGTGCGAACGGTAGTGCAGACTCACTTTAAGAGGATAATGAATGTCTCGTAGATTGATGACTAATTCATTGTTGATGGATATTGCTGAATCAAATTGCAAAACAACATCCCGAACGCCTTCTGCAAAAGTTGCTTTTAAACAAGGTTCGTGGAAACACATGCCGCCATATGCGGGATATTCTTCCTGCAGAATCTGGGTAGGGCCGTTGAACGAGGCCCATCCATCACTTTCAGGTGGGACAGGGTAGTCGCTTTGACTTTCTAGGCGTTTTCCCCAGTAGGTGTTTATAAGAATTCCATTTTTGTTTAGGCCAAATGCGTATCCGCAGTGTTTGGTTTCGAGAATCCAATATTGTTGTTTTTCTGTCATGTTGATTTCATCTCCAAATCACAATACTAAAAAAGAACACCCTGAGGTAATATGAGCCAATATAATAGAACAGCCATGCAGATCGCAGTAATCCACGGACGGCGTCCAATAGCTTGAACGAGATTGCCGAAACCAAGCACAACCCATAAGATGATCAATCCTTGTAGGCCGCCGATCATCCCTGATAACGAGCCAATGGCTGCCATGAGGAGGGTGTATGCAAAGAATGGGAATAATCCGATGAGCGTCAAAACAGTCTGCGCACCCCGATGCTGAGGAAGCATTTGTGCTTCGTGTAGTCCAATCCAGAAGCCAAGTGCTGTGAATGGTGTAAAAATAACCAGCCATAACAAACGAACATTGACCGGGAATACATAGTACCAGCCCGTGCGTGCATAAGCGGCGGTCAGGATCAACGTTCCCACCAGAAATCCTAATAATATCAATATTCGTTTCGTTTCAAAGGCAGTTTTCTTTGTCACAAATGGTAATTTTCCCTGAACTCCCGGCATTTTTCCGCGTTTATATAGTAGGTAAAGTAAAATACCATACCCACCGATAAACCCGACATAGATCAAATTAAACACTGGTTTTCCCAGCGGAATGATGAAGAAAAGACTGCCCAGCACCAATGCTATTGGCAATGCACCCAGCCAGAGCAGCAGTTTGCTCCATAAAAATCGTTTTACATTATTAATTTCCAGGTTAAAAACCTTATTGGGTGTTGTATTATAAAACGATACCAAGAGACTTCCGCTTGAGAAAAATACCAAAAGCCCGATCAATCCAATGATCCAACTATAAGTTCGAATTGTTGGCGACATGGGTAGTTCGTTGATATCATCTGTACCGATATTCGGAATTTCTGTGCTTCTTCCAAAAATAGCCGGAGAACGTAATGTAGTTTCATTTGTCCATATTTTTACCTGATGCAGAACCCGGGTTGAATAGGGTTCATAATTATGAAGGATACCTGGCAAAACAACTAGTGTTCGATTGGTACCTCCTTCAGCACCTCCTAAATGTTTAAATAGCAGATCGGCATGCTCCGGTGTCAAAATATCATCCCATTCACCTGAAACCAACGTCAGAGGTACAGGAGGGTTATCTTTTCCCAGGTCTTGAACCCAAGGCAGGTCAGTATCTGTTGTGCCTGTAAAAAATTCCGACTGCACATTCATTGAAAGGTTGACTTGAGCCCCCAAAAGTGCCAGCCCGGCTACCGGCTGTGGATTCAAAGTGGCAGATTGCAAGGCTATCCGTGCGCCCAGACTGTGCCCAATCAAAAAAATCTGTTCTGATCGTAAACCTGATTTTAGCTTGAACTCTTCTAACGCTGATAAAGCTTGTTTTGCCAAGCGGTCAGTCTGTGCATTATCGAATGACAGTATGCCAGGAGACCTTCCATGACCTGAAAAGTCGAAGGTAAACACATGCCAACCAGAACGGGCAAATTCACTGGCAAGGCTGGTCATTGTTACTTGGTCGGATCCAAAGCCTTCAAGTAAAACAACGCCTACTGGTTCCGTACCAGGATAGTATGTGCCAACAAGCTTGTCACCAGTAGAAGCAATAAAAGCTGCCGATTGCCGGTTCGCTAGAGGACGGTCAATCAAGGCAACAATAATTTTTGAACCAAGTACCATGAAAAAACCAAGGGTAGTTAAGATCAAGAAAGTTGTTTTTTTAGTCATGTAATAATTATATTCAACAATCGCATGGTACGCCATTTTGGCGGCGGCGATATTTAAGATTTATATAATTACGAAGACTCAATATTGCTGGTTAACATTCATGTTGAGAAGTAGGAAAAAAGGTGTTGTTGCGTTACAGCAGGGATTCGAATATCACGCCCCTTGTGGGTGCGCTGAACCTAGTTTGTTGATTAGTAAATCTGGCGCCCCCGCAGGGATTCGAACCCTGAACCTACTGATTCGAAGAATAGAAATTGTGTTCTATACAGTAAATATGGTGGTAATAATTTGTTTGAACCAGTATATATGGCGGTATTCGAGCATAAAAAGCATGATTTACACGTAAATTGCACGAAATTGCACGGGCTTTTAAGGAGTGGCTGGAGGCAAGCAAAAGGATAAGTGGATTCCAAACCCAGTGGATAGTATTGTAATAATTCAAATTACGATTTGTAAATAATTGATATCTTGACGGTTGTTTTCATTTGCTTCATTATTTAAGCACGTTTTCCATGTTGGCAAGAGTTAGTAGATTCAAGTCAAAACTTGGTTCCACGAACGGACTAACGTCACTCACAATGCTTTCCCAGTTCAGGTTTTGTAAACATGAAAGTATCTGTTTTTTCCAGTTACTCTCGGTCAGAATACCGCCCTTCCAATTGGTCTGAATTAGTGCGTTATTGAGTAATACCAAGTTAGGCTGCGGCCAAGATGGATTGCTTAAATACCATAACAAATCGTATATATCACGTCCTTTGGTATAAGGTCTTTGCAAAATGGCATGTAATTTTCCGGATAACAAGGAAGCTTTGTCATGATGATGAAGTTGAAGGACAACAAATCTGCGAACAACAGTGGTTGAAAGCCCGGCACCTTGAGGCGGATTGGTATCGACTTCAATTTTTACTGCAAGCACTTCGCTTTGTTGTGATGAAAGCCCCAGTTCAAAAAGTAAACCGGGGAAACGAACGAACGCGCTATGGACTGTTTTTTGATCATTGATTTTCAACTCAACCGAATATGCTTCAGGTGATAGCTCAGATCGAATTGCTTGCAAGTAAGAACGGAAATTGTAGTTCTGGGGATTTCCTTCAAGGGCAAAGTCAAGGTCTTCGGAATATCGACCATGAGAATACAAAAACCTCAAAGCAGTTCCGCCATGGAAGGCTAGCGGAATCATAGCACCAGATCGCTGCAACGATCCCAAAATTCGAGCCTGAAGGTATTCTCGAACCAGGTTTCGACCTTCGATTTGAGAAGTTGTTTGCTTTACTAAATTTGCTAAGTATTCCTTCATAGGACCTCAAACTTACTGTTTTCCCCAGAGATTATTCTGGCGATTTCTTTGGCTGCATTTAGCATTTTGGAAGTTCCGAATTTCTCAGACTGTTTCTCTAATAATGCTAAATCAAGTTGTTCAGTGTTTTGTAACCGTAATTCATCCAAATAGGTGGTTGAATTTCCTCTAGATTGCAGATAGATTAGATCAAGCAGCGCTTTTTCGGGAGTAGCTACCAAAGCGCTTTGGTCACCCAAATTAGTCATTCGATATCCAAACAGTAAATCTGTTTTTAGGTGTCGAAATTCATAAATTCCTAATGGTGTTTCCAGCCTTTCCGGGCGACCCGTTGAGACAGAGGTAGTAATATTCACTACTTCCGGGATTAATCCATAATATGATAGTGCTGTTTGGAGACTAACATATGAAGCTTTTTGTAAGTGATTTGCAACTAGAAAGGGGTGGGGTTTGATTTTTTGATAGGGGGGTGCGATTGAGTAAAGTCCCCGCCGTAATTGATAAATACGTCCACTGTTAACCCAACGGCTTAGCTGAAGTCGGACAATTTGCGGATTGATATTTCCAGCTAACAGTAGGGAGGATTCAAAGACCGGGTCATCACAAACTAGCTTAAGTAACGAATCGAATTCCATTGCATTATATTAGCATACAAGATAAATTAATGCAATGGAAATATTAGTGTGAATTATCCTCAATTTTCTTTTTTGCCCTGGGATGGGGAATCTCGACTTGAATAATGGCTCCGCCATTATTTTGGTTTTGAATATTCAAGTGTCCGCCCAACAACGCAACCCGTTCACTGATTCCCAATAAACCGTAATGGTCATTAGATGCGAGTAAAGATAGGTTAAAATCTTCAGGCAATCCGACACCATCATCACGGATGGAGATCAGAATCGTTCTGGGGGTTGTATGTTTCAACGAAATTTCAACATGTTTTGCATGTGAATGTTTAACGATGTTATGCAGGCTCTCTTGAATAATTCTGAAAATTGAAAGTTCGGTGTCTTCCGGCAATCTGATCAGGTTTTCATCCATGACTAAATCAAACGGAATCCCGGTACGTTCGCCCCACCCATCTACTAGCGAGGTAATCGCTGAGCCAAGGCCGAGACTGTCAATCGTCGGAGGACGAAGATTGCTGCAGACTCTTCGAAGCTCTTCAATGAGATTCTTAACGTCAAATCGAATATTGCTAAGTCGTTCTTTTATTGGCGAAGCTTCTATTTCATTTTCTTCAATCCGTTCAAGCTGATAATTCAATCTAAGCAAGTCTTGAATGGTTTGATCATGTAGTTCTCTTGCCAGAGATTTGCGCTCATCTTCGCGGTTTGAGAGCAGTCTGCGGTGAGCGTCTTGGAGAGCCTGGTTGGCTTTATCCAATGCGAGTATCTGAACATTGAGCTGTTCCAGGAGCTGTTTATTTAATGAATCTCTTGCCGCCAGATCTCTTTCCAGAAGTATTTGATTGTTACGCAGCACTTCTGCTCTTTCACGTGCGCGGTAGTAACTATCCAATGCCCAGATTATGGGGGTGATTTGTTGTTGATCGGTCGTTCCAACCAGGTCGGCCACCAGAATTTCGCGCGATACTTCATCTGTCTTATAGGCGCCTATCATGCTTCCTTCACGCAGAACCGCGATGCGATCCGTCACCGAGAAGAGATGATCAAGGTTATTGCTGCTGAAGATGATTGATTTGCCTTCTTGCTGCCAATTTTGAATCAATGAAAGCAAAATTTGTTGGTAGTGATACCCAAGCAGCGCGGAAGTGTCATCCACGAGGATCAACCTTGAAGGTTTGATCATTGCTCTTGCGATCGCCACCAATTGTCGATATTCGATGGATAAGGTTGTGATGTCATCATGCAGAGAGGGAAGGGATACATCCAGCTTGGCGAGGATTTCGCTGGAGATTTTGTCCATCTTTTTTTGTGGAGTTATGAGTTTGTCATCCTGCCATTGTGGAAAGGCAAGTTCGTTTCCTAAAAATATATTCGCGCAGACATCCAGCCCTTCAACAATTCTGGGCTCTTGATGAATGACTTCAAAACCAAATTTTCGGGAGTTGAAGGGCCATTTGATTCTTTTACCGTCAAAGTAAAGCTCACCTTCTTCAGGGGTTTGAATGCCGGCGAGGATGGATGCCAGAACCGATTTTCCAGCGCCACCCCATCCCGCCAAACCTAAAACTTCTCCGGGGTTGACAGAAAAACTCATGTTTTTGAGCACAAGCAGCGGCCCTATATGTTTTGAAAGGTGATTTACCTGAAGTAGAGGCTGCATGGCTAAACCACAATATCTGAGATGATTTGGCGCAGAGAGGCGATATCCAGGTCTTTTTTATCCAGAAACGCCATCGCGCCTGATTCGATACTCAAACGATGAAATTCTTTGTCTGGGTAGGCACTGATCACGATGATTTTAAAAAGCGGTGATTTTTTACGCAGTTCCCTAGTACATTGAATGCCGTCTTCTTTTCCCAGAATCATGTCAATAAAAATCAAATTGGGGGCTACATGATCAACCAGGTGCTTGGCCTCTGAAATATTCTCAGCTTCATAGATCATAGCTTTTGGGTTGATAATGTTGACGATCTGTCTTAATTCTTGTCTGAAACGGGCATTATCATCTATCAGTAAGATTGAAATACCAGAAATCATCGAAAATCCGATATTTTCGATATCTGAGGTTGCCTGTGGAGATGACAGGCTCAAAATTTCAGGATGTTTTAGTGTGTAATTAACTGCTTCGAGACGACTCTGAACATCTAGATATCGGTAAAGCTTTGTGAGATTGTTTTCAACAGTTTTTATGCTGATCCCCAACCTTATGGCTATGTTTTGATTATCAAGAGATTGAGTAAGTAACCGTAGCAAATCACTCTGGCGGGTAGTAAGGGTTAATGATGATTTTTTTGTGGATGAGGGTTGAATAAATTTGTTAACCAGAGGGCTGGCGATCCATTTTTGCCCGCTCATCACTTGGTCCACGGCCATTTTCAATTGGGGGATGGGCTGCCCTTTGAGGTGGTAACCGTCTGCCCCTGCCGTGAGCAGTCCTTTTACATAGATGTCATCATCATAGGCGCTTACAACTAATATTTTTAATAAGGGGTAAGTTATTTTTATTTCGTGCAGAGAAGTGATCGGATCAAAATTGGGCATTGTGACATCGAACAACAGCAAAGTTGGTTTAGTTTCTGCCAGCTGCGCGAATAAGGATGGACCATCCCATGCCTCCCCAACGATAACGATGTCCTCAAAATCCTCAAGTATGTCCCGGATTCCTTGACGAACCAAACTATGGTCGTCAGCAATCAGAATTTGTATAGGATTCACTTTTTCATTTTACCATTTCATTAACTCTGTTTACTAAAGATAGGGTTTTCCCCCTTCCAGTAATAGGGTAATCACTAAAGGAGAAGGGGGTTATTCTCTACTCTGTGATTAACCGCCGTATGCTACAAATATTGCAAGTTATTGTAGTGCAAGAAAAAATATTTAGGAGGCAAACATGCCGGAGAATTTTCCAATAAAAGTTGGGGATCGTCAGTTTCGACTCAATGGTGAGCCGCTGTCTATTTATAGCGGCGCTGTTCACTATTGGCGTCTTGACCGCGACAAGTGGGACGATATTCTAACCAAGGTAAAAGGGATGGGTTTTAACACTGTTTCGATTTACATCCCATGGGAAGCGCACGAGATCGAAAGGGGTAAATTTGATTTTGGACAAATTAACCCAAGTAACGACATTGATGGTTTCTTAACCCTTTGTGAACAAAAAGAATTGAACATTATCGTTCGCCCTGGCCCTCAAATTAATTCAGAACTGACCTGGTTCGGCTATCCGCTGCGAATTTTGGATGATGTTGAAATGCAGGCTCAAACGGCTTGGGGCAGCAAGGCAGTATTAACCCAGGTTCCTCGTCCCATTCCTGCCATTAGTTATGCCTCAGAGAAGTTTTTTGCTGAAACCGCGCTTTGGTATGGTGCCATTTTTGCCATCCTGGTAAAGCACCAATATCCAAAGGGACGCATTCTGGCCAGCCAGGTCGACAATGAAATGGCTTTCTTCTTCCATATTAATCCTTATGAATCTGATTTCAGCCCATCTTCCATCCGAGCTTACCAAAAATTCTTAAAAGATAAATACGGTTCGATAGAAAAACTGAACCGAGTTTATCGTTCAGATTATGTTTCTTTTGAATATGTCGATGCACCACGCCGTTTCTCTGCTGAAACTCACAAAGACATCCCATTCCATACGGATTGGATTGAATATCGTGAGTTTTATTTGATAAATTCTATGGATCGATTAGCGAAAATGATTCGCGCCCGTGGCTTTACAGTTCCTCTTTTTCATAATTATCCTCATCCACTTGGTCCTGGCGGCTCTGTCAGCGGCATCACCACTCCCTTCAATCTGATCGGTTTGGAAGAAAAGCTTGACTTTGTGGGATTTGATATTTATTCACGAAAAGAGCTTTATGAACATGTTAAAACCGTGGTTTCTTATGTGGTTGGTTCTAGCCGCTATCCATACATTCCAGAGTTTATTGCAGGTGTCTGGCCATGGTATTTGAACCCGGGCGGATTTGAGGATGAGGAGTTTGTAACCAAAGCTGCATTGATGCATGGCATCAAAGGTTTTAGCCGTTATATGATCGTTGAACGAAATCGTTGGCTGGCTTCACCGGTGAGACGTGATGGAAGAATTCGAAAAGAAAATTATGAAGTTTTCCGCCGAGTCAATGAAATGGCTCTAGGCCATCATTTTGTAAACAATCAGCGCCAAGTAGATGTTTTGCTTCTGGCAAACCGCGACTACGATCGCTTGGAAGCAGCTTCCGCGTTAATTTCCTTCCCAGGCGATTTTCTTGAACCCTTGCTTGGTGTTTCAGAATATCCCAATTTTATGATTACTTCTGAAAAGAACCTGGATTTCAAACAACCGATTCAGCAAGAAAAAGCCAACTGGTTTATGAAGAATTATAAAGCGCTTAGTAATGAAGGTTACCAATTCTTGTTGAGTGATTCACAATTGGCGCTAGAAAGAATAAAAGAATACAAAGCTGTTTTGGTGAGTTCGTTTGAATTCATGGGTGCGGAACTTCAGTTCAAACTCGTGGAATATGCCAAATCCGGCGGCACAGTTGTTTTGGGTCCCATTCTTCCACATTTGGATGAAAAGATGTTTACAGATACCACTATTCTTGATGCTTTGGCTGGCGGATCTGTAAAACCGTTGACTTTGAATGGTGAAACTTTAGGTACCGTTTACACAATAGAAAAAGGCCAATTTATTCACCTACCTCAATTATTAGATGCCGAAAAGACCTTGGAAGTTATCTTTACAAGCCTGAACGCAGTGAAAATTGAAAAAAATGATGTTCGCCTGGATCTGACCGTCCACGCATTGCCTGAAGATAATAAAAAGAAGCTCGTTTTCGTCTGCAATCCGTCTGCGGATGCAATTGACGCAAAAGTTGGTATTGGAGTCTCCTTCAAGAAGGTGACCGAAATTTGGAGCGGTAAGGAAGCCAAGGTGGATGGATCAGTCTGGTCTGATGCAATGCCCGCCTATACTATCAAGATTTACGAATGCGAGGGATAAAACCATGTTGCATGAAAATCCATTAATGGCAGATATTGACGTCAATCATTGGCGAAATATGCAGTCTCTTTTACTTGAGTCTGCAAAGTCAAAACGCCGCATCATTGTGATTCATGAAAACGGCGAGATTCTAAAGTTTATCCACACTCATCGCATCGAAATCATTCGCAGTGTTAATCGAGTGACTGATGCACAAGCCACGGCCAAGAAAATTTATGAAGATAATCCTGGTAAATGTGATTTTGTAATGATCCTTGAACGACGTGTTCTTGAACAATATTTTGGTGAAGTTCAAAACAGTTGGAATGCTAATGAAGATCTTGATGTATATGTACACCGCATGTTTTCGAAATTGGATGACTATCCAGAAGCAGTGGTTACTTATCCAAACAAGGCAAGTTCAAATTTGGGATTACAGTGGCGTGTTGGATCTTCTCACGAAGTCATTGCAGAAACCGCTCAAAAATTCATGAAACCCAATACCTCTTTGGTTCTTGGTGTGTTTGATAAAGATGAGCTTTGGGCAACCCTCGTTTTAGGTTTCGATGGTGATTTGAAAGTTGACAATGTCACAACAGTTGATCCGACTGAACTTGAATCGCTTCATGGTTTTTCGACTGTTTCCAAAGCGGTTGTTCAATGGGTAAACAAAACTTATACGACAGTTTCTGTGGGTTTATTCATGGATGTTGAAACTGCAAAAAGTCTGTTTACCACTAACGATAAGAAGAAAGTATTGATAAAAGCACTGGCAGCCGGGAAACTTTTGGCTTCTCCGCTTTCAATCGAAGCTGCCTCGATATTGAAATAAGCATTTCGAAATTTTTTATAGTGGTCAAATGGCAATCGCCATTTACAATAAACCAAAGAGGAGAGAACGAAATGAAGAAAAATATGTTGCAAGTCGTTATTGGTCTGGTTTTGGTCTTCAGCCTGGTTCTTGCTGGATGTACCGCAGCCCCAACGGTTGCGCCGACTGCTGCCGAAACCGAAGCACCTGTCGCTGACGCCACTGCTGCACCCACTGAAGCACCTGTTGCCGTCGTGGACCCTGTAGCAGCCTTGGCTGCCCTTGAAGGTCAGGTGTTCTCCACTGGCCCGAATGGTGAGACTCCAACTGCCGCAAGTGACGTTGTACTTACCGACGAAGAATTAGCCCAAATCAAAGAGATGAATGCCACGGCAGCAATTGTTTTGCATTATGCCGGAAACGATTGGTCAAATGCACAAGTTGCCGGTCTGAAAGCGCAATTTGAGGCAATGGGTATCGAAGTGGTTGCTGTTACTGATGGCGGGTTTAAACCCGAAAAACAGGTTTCTGATATCGAAACTGTGATGGCTATGAATCCTGACATTATCGTTTCCATCCCCACTGATCCCGTGGCCACCTCTGCCGCCTATAAAGCCGCCGCCGCCGCTGGAATCAAATTGGTCTTCATGGACAATGTTCCTGCCGACATGGTGCAAGGCACTAATTATGTGAGTGTCGTTTCTGCAGACAACTATGGTAATGGTATTGCCGCCGCTCACCTGATGGCAAAAAGCATTGGTGGAGAAGGCAAAATTGGCGTGATCTACCATGAAGCCGATTTCTTTGTTACAAAACAGAGATACGAAGCTTTCGTAAAAACCATCAAAGAAAATTATCCAAGTATTGAAATTGTTGAAGAACAGGGCATTACCGGACCGGATTTCGCCGGAGACGCTGAAAAAGCTGCTTCTGCAATGATGACCAAAAATGCTGACCTTAAAGGTATCTGGGCTGTTTGGGATGTTCCTGCCGAAGGTGTTATGGCAGCTGCACGTGCCATGGGCCGCGATGGCGATCTTGTTATCACAACCATCGACCTTGGTTTGAATGCCGCTGTTGAAATCGCCAAAGGTGGCATGATCAAGGGTCTTGGTGCCCAACGCCCGTTTGATCAGGGTGTGACCGAAGCCATTTTGGCGGGTTACGGATTGCTCAATAAGACTGCTCCAGCTTATGTCGCACTTTATATGCTGCCTGTTGATCAACAAAATATTTTGGAATCCTGGACGACCGTCTATCATGCCGATCCTCCCGCTGACATCACTGACGCTGCTAAATAAATAAAGCTATTTCCCGCCCTCTCCTCAGTGGATTTTCTCCACTGAGGAGAATTATCAGTCAGATTCGGAATTATTTATTAATTCTTTTGCAACACCAGAAGTCGACATTTGAAAGGCGTTTTATATGACACCAGCGATCATAGAAATGAAAGGGATCACCAAGGATTTTAACCACATTCGTGTATTGGATCACATTAACTTCGAATTATTACAGGGCGAGATCCATGCTTTGTTGGGTGAGAACGGAGCTGGCAAGTCGACCTTGATGAAAATCTTGCGCGGAATATACCAACCTGAAGAAGGTGAAATACTAATAAGCGGAAAAACGGTCACCATAAATTCTCCGAGTGAATCAAGATCGAATGGCATATCAATGGTCTTTCAGGAATTTAGTTTGGTGCCCTCCTTAACAGTTGCTCAGAATATATTTTTGACGAGAGAAACTCGTTCAAAAATCGGTCTAATAAACGATAGAGCTGATGAAAACAAAGCGTCTTTGCTGCTGCACGAAATGGGTGTTGATATTGATCCTAGTTTGCCAGTCGAGCAATTAAGCACTGGTTTCAAGCAGTTGACTGAAATTGTGGCTGCGCTCTCTCAAGATGCTCAGATTCTAATCCTTGATGAGCCGACTGCATCTTTGACGCATTCCGAAACCATGACATTGTTTGGATTGCTTCGCAAATTAAAGGAACGCGGAATTTCCATTATTTATATTTCTCATAGAATGGAAGAGATTTTCCAAATTGCGGATCGAATCACCATTTTGCGTGATGGAAAAAATATAGTTACCGAAGAAGTGCATAACCTGAGCATTCAACAGGTTATTGAGCATATTCTTGGTCATAAATCTGTTCAAGATATCAAGAAGTCAAAATACATATTTGATGCCACGAGTATTCCCCTTTTAGAAGTCAATAACCTAAATTGTGTTCATGGTGTGAAAGATGTAAGCTTCAAATTGTATGCTGGTGAAGTATTGGGCGTTGCTGGATTAATGGGAAGCGGTCGAACAGAGTTAGCCCAGACGCTTTTTGGAATAACGCCAGCCCAATCAGGTGAAATTAAAGTAAAGGGTAAATCCATTAAAATTGATTCTGCTGAATCAGCTATGAAGGCAAGAATTGCGTTTATTCCAGAAGACCGCCGACTTCAAGGTCTTTCGATGTTACACACCATAAAAGAAAACTTCGAACTTCCAATGATTAACCTAAAGCGACTTTCGAAGTACAAGCTTTTTGTGGATGATCGGAAATGCAGTAATCTGGCAAATGATTATGTCAAGAAATTAAATATAAAATGTGATTCAATTGATAAAGAAATTCGTTTGTTGTCTGGTGGCAATCAACAAAAGGTTGTAATTTCAAAATGGTTGAGTACTGAACCGGAAATTTTGATCATGGATGAACCTACTGCTGGTGTGGATATTGGAACCAAGACTGAAATTGTGGAGATGGCACGCAATTTAGCAAATGAGGGTAAAGGAGTTGTAATCATTTCATCTGAATTACAGGAGCTTTTATCTATTAGCGATCGCATCGTAATTGTAAAAAATGGCAGTATAGTGGATGAAATGCTGCGAAGTGAGATTCAGAGCGAAGATAGATTGCATCAAATTTTACAAGGAGCACAATCCAATGACTAACAACAACCCAATAACCCCTTCTACGGATCGAATGAACGGTTTTTCAAGATTCATCAAAAAGTTTTATTGGCGAGATTATGTGGTTTATATCACTTTTGTTGTGGTTTTTCTCATCTTCTCGGGCAGCCTTTTCAAGATGGGATTTTTAAGCCCCAATAATCTTCTTAATATTCTAAGACAGACTGCCACTATCTCCGTTATGGCAGTTGCAATGACTTTTGTATTGGCAGCAGCAGAAATAGATCTTTCTGTTGGTGCGGTTGCTGGGTTGGCTTCCGTAACAACTGCCATCATCATTGGCCAATTTGGCATCGTTGCCGGAATCCTGGCTGGATTACTTACTGGTGTATTGATTGGATTATTGAATGGGTTTTTGATTACCAGGATGGGTATCCCATCTTTTTTAGTGACTTTGGGCATGCAAGGCGTTGCAACAGGGACTGCCATGTGGATCACCAAAACTGCTCCCATCCCGATCGCCAATGAAACCTACACCTTCATTTTTGGCTCCGGTAATGTTGGCATTATCCCCACGTTGTTTATTTGGACCGTTTTTGCCCTTTTGATTGGGCAAACATGCTTGAAATCTACACCATTTGGCCGTCAGGTTCTGGCTACCGGTGGAAATGAAACTGCTGCGCGCTACAGCGGTATCAACACCAAGAAAATCAAGTACATCACCTTCGTGATCATGAGCGTTGTAGCTTCCATTTCAGGTATGTTGTATGCAGGCCGATTACATTCTGGTCGTTTTCAGTGGGGGCAGGGTGATGAACTTTCAGTCATTGCGGCTGTCGTTTTGGGTGGTACAAGCCTCTTTGGTGGTAAAGGTTCAGTAATTGGAACCATTATTGGCGCGATCCTGATTGGGCTGATCAATAATGGTCTAATCTTGATGGGGCTAGAAGCAAGTCAACAAATGATTATTCGTGGAGCCATTATCATCTTAGCAGTAGCATTAACGGGTAGAAAAGCTCAAAGTTAATTTACAATCGATTCTTTCTTTCTCCTTGAAGTTGGTCGACATAAATTTCCCTGTCTGGTGAGCAGGGATCTTTATGTTCTGGTAATAATACCTGCCGATTCGAGGAATAGAAAATGTGTTCTAAATAGTATATATGGGGGTATCAATCTGTTATAACCAGTGGATATGGCGTTATTTGAGCATATAAAGCATGATTTACACGAAAATTGCATGAAATTGCACAAGCTTTTAGGGAGTGGTTGAGGGAACGAAAAGTAGATATGGAATTTTTAATAGGGTGGAAATCTTTAGAAATAGTACTAATTACGAGTTGAAAATTGGTTTAAGCTTACGCATAACAAATCTAATTCTTGTTCGCCAAAGATAAACAAATATTTCTTCAATTTGAAAAAACGAGAGCGATCAATTATTTAACCCCAGAGTTCATATGTAACGGGCTTGAGGGCTAAAAGTGGTTTGGAGATCCTGTTTATAAAATAGAAAAGATTTTAATAAACTATTGTCAAAATGATTTTTTTTGATGATACAATGCAGAATGTATTCCAAAAATACTTCGCCAGGGGCACATAGAAGACAGTGTTTTTGTTTCGGTATGAAATTCGTGTGAAATCAATTTTTTAAAGTTATTGGTTAATGGTAGCCGCTTATTGTTAAGAGGAAAATTTGCTATTCCGAATTCATTAGAAAGGTTACTCAGTATGAAAAACTCAAAATTGTTTTCAAAATATGGAAAAAATATTAAGAAAAATCGAGGGTTAAATATGCCTCTCATGCTGTTAATTGGAACGGTTGTGATTGCCATCAGTCTTTCTTCTTGTCAGCAGCAACCGTTTTCATTACCTGCACAATCAACAATTTCTCCAATCGGAATCTCATACTCTGAACGAAGTGACCCAAACACTCCCAGTGCTGATTTATACATTGAGCATAGTGATGGCACCAAGTCATTGCTGAGGCAAAATGTAAATAGCGATAATGATTACTATTTTCTGGATTCACAAGTTTCAAAAGATTGTAACAAAGTCGTCTACACGGGTTATGAAGATACTAATGGAGACAACATAATCAGTTTTGAAGATACAGCCCAAATTTATATCGCTAATTTAGATGGAAGTGATATTTACCAAATTGGTTCAAATTCTGCCAACAATGGTATGGCATCATGGTCGCCAGACGGTACACAGATTGCCTACATGTCTGATATTGGAGAAGGTGGAGAGGTGTGGATTGCGAATAGTGATGGAACTGACGCTCACCAGATCACCACATCCGCAAATTGGGCGGGACATATCCATTGGTCATCAAATGGTGAATTTATTGTGTTCTATTCATACGATGAAGATGGTTCTTACCTGACTGTTGTAAACCCCGATGGTTCTGGCTATAAACGAATTTCTGAGAATGTTGGTGATCGTTGGGGATTATTTTTAAACACGGATGATCGAATCATTTTCTGGGTGGATAATCTTCGATATATTGTGAATGCCGATGGCTCAGAGTTATCTGTTTTTGGCGATAGTAATATTTTGATCCAAGACAGAGAGCGTTGCAGTTGGCCTGAAAAATGGGCTTATGCAGAATAAGAGAAATTTGTGCGCATAAACCTTCTGACGAAAAAACAGTCTTGTCGTTGGTCTGAACAAGAAATGTAAGAGTGGTTCAAGCAATTATTTGTGGTACCTTCATCCTAGAAAAGATATTTAATGATGATGAACCACTCTTACTACCAGGATTATTTGCTTGTTAACTTCAAATCCGGTCAATGTTACAATAATCTTATGTTACGCAGGCCGACCATCGGATTCATTTCAACCTGGCCAATCTACCAGAGCACAACGATCGACCGATATGCCCATTCTTTGATTCAGGGCATAAGTTCGGCTGCCACCCGGCTGGATTGCAACCTGCTGCTAGGATGTGGTTCAAACATCAGCGGACAGCCCGCCAATCGGCGCAGCTTTTGGCCCGTCCCTGGACCAGAAGTGGATTTCTTACCTGTTGGTCCATGGAATACAGACGGCCTCATCGTCGTTCCTGATGAACTAACACAATCTCAAATTCAATATATTCATGACCTGATGGTTTCGGGTTTTCCGGTGATTTTTACGACGCCAGAAGGTCCGGGGTCATTAGTTAAAGTGGATAATCAAATGGGCATCCGCTTGGCGTTTACTCATTTACTCGAACACGGCCATCGAAAAATTGCCTACATTGCCGGTCACTTTGGCCGCGGTGGAGACAGTGAAGAACGACTTAAGGCTTATTACTCCGCTTTAGCTGATGCCGGGTTGCCTATAGATGAACGATTGGTGGCATTTGGTGAACATCGCAAAGAAGAAGGCGAAACAGCGATGCAGATGATTATCGCCAGCGGTGCACCTTTTAGTGCAGTCATAGCCAGCAATGATTTGTCTTGTTTGGGTGCCATCGAATTTCTTTCAAAGGTTGGTAAACGTATTCCACAAGACGTGGCGGTGATCGGCTTCGATGACATTTTAGATGCCCGGTCGCTTTCACCCTCGCTTACCACCATTAGACACCCAACTTTTTCACTCGGTTTTCAGGCCGTTCAGCTTTTGATGGAATACATTCGCGGAGAGCGTAAAGAAGTTTCGAATGTGGTCGTGCCGCCGCAGTTAATCATTCGCCAATCCTGCGGTTGCCGTCCAGGGCAGTGGTTTGAAGTGCATACTGACGAGACTACGGTCGCCATGCTGGCGCACGAAATGGCAGAGGCTTCGCTGATTGATGCACGAAATAGCCTGCTTGAAGACCTCGAGGAGCAATTAATAAGCATGCTGAATGTGTTGGTTGAAAGTCTTAAAGCTGAACAACCTGATAAGATTTTCGAGGAGTTTACTCGCATACTAGCATGGACTGAAGAACGTGGTGAAGACGCTCATATCTGGCTGACTGCCACATCTGTGCTGATGCAAAAAATAAATACGTTGATTAAACTGGTTCCCAATGCAGATTCCGTTCAGACTGCCAGTCTGCTGGATCGTATCAGGCTTGAGATTAGTGATCAGATTCAGCGTCAGACCACCCGGTCAATGTTGGGGTATATGGATATGACTGCTCAACTGGGTCAGTTAACCGCTGAAATGCTGGCAGCTATGAATATTGATCAAAGCGCTGAAATTCTGGCGCGTCACTTACCACGAGTAGGCATGAAGAACGCATTAGTGGCTATCTACGATGACAAAGGAGAAGAACCAACTTCACACAGCACGGTGCTTTTCGGGGCAGGGTTGCCAACCGGGATTAATGGATTGCGTTTTGAATCGCGCAAGTTTCCATTCCCAGAGATTTATCCTGAAGATCAAGCAAAACAATTAACCATCCTTCCTTTGGATGTTGATCAAAAAACTTCTGGATTTGTAGCGTTTACCGCTCAAAATCCAGAGATGTGTGCTGCAATTGTGCTGAACCTGGGGGCCTCGCTACGTACCAGCCGTCTGTACCAAGATGCAATTGAAGGCCGCCGTTTAGCAGAAGAGGCAAATCGCTTGAAGAGCCGCTTTCTTTCAATGGTCAGTCATGAACTTCGCACACCGCTAAGTTTGATCGTTGGGTTAAGTGAAATGTCATTGCGTGAAAACAAAATCGAAGTGCGAGATGTTGAGCAGATCAATACCAGTGCACAGCACCTGGCGCGCCTGATTGGAGATGTGCTTGACCTGGCCAGCAGTGAGGCGGGTCAGCTCCGCATCCTAAAGGAACCATTGGATCTGGCGGATGTATTAAATGTGCCCATAAAAATTGGCGAACAGCTTGTTAAAGAAAAAGGATTAACATGGCAGTTGAATTTGACTGCACACAATCTCTGCATCCTTGGTGACCGCACACGCTTAAGGCAAGTCACTTTAAATTTATTAAGCAACGCGGTGAAATTCACTGAAAAGGGACGCATTCGGATGGATGTGGCCCAGGAAGGTGACCATGTTTGTATTTCGATTAGTGACACAGGCATGGGAATCCCAAACACTGAACTGAACACTATTTTCAATGAATTTTATCGGAGCGAGCGATCTGTAGAATCCGGGGTGAGCGGCATGGGTCTGGGGTTGGCGATCACGAGGCAATTGGTTGAGCAGCATGGCGGCACCATCAAAGTGCACTCCCCTGGCTTAATGGGCACAGGTTCCACTTTTACAATTTGCATACCAATACTCGATCCGGCTTGTCTAAAACCGAATGAAGCAGGATCACTCATGGGGGTAAACTCACAAGTAGTGCTATTGACCGAAGAGAATGAAGATTTCACTCCTTTAAAAAGCTTTTTGGAAGAGCATGAATATGGTGTCACTGTTTTACAAATGGATGATGGCGGTCTTTGGGTCAGGAGAGTGGTTGCTGCGGCCCCAAAGGCCTTGATCCTTGGACAAAATCTTGCTGCCAGCCAGGGGTGGGATATTGCAAATTTGCTCAAGCGCTCCTCTGAAACTGATAGTTTGCTCATCCTGGCATATGCATTAGATAAAGAAAAAAACCAGGGTGAATTGTTGGAACTCAATTATTTTCATAAGCCATTAAAAAAGGAACAGCTTAAAAATATTCTTCCTCCATCTAATGAAGGATCAAAAGACACAACCACAGTTCTGGTAGTGGATGATGACCCTGGGATTCTTGAAATGCATTGCCGTATGATCGAGGGATCCGGTCGCCGTACTTTAACCGCCCGAAATGGTCGTGAGGCTTTAGACTTGTTGGACCTAACCCGGCCTGATCTCATTCTTCTCGATCTTTCAATGCCGGTGATGGATGGTTTTGAAATGCTTGATTTAATGCGCCGCCGTGAATCTTTGAGAGATATCCCCGTGATCATCCTCACCGCACGCATCCTCTCCAACGAAGACTTAGAGCGCTGCAATCGTGGGGTCGCCAGCATCCTTGGCAAGGGATTGTTCAGCGCAAGTGAAACGCTGAACCACATTGAATCGGCGTTGGGGAGACACAACACACTGGGGGGAGCCACCCGTCAGCTTGTACGCCAAGCGATGGCTTATATACACTCCCATTTCACCGAATCACTCGCACGCGAAGAAATAGCAGAGAAGATCGGCATCAGCCCTGATTATCTGACGGATTGTTTTCGACAAGAATTAGGTATTACTCCGATTACCTATATTCGCCGTTACCGTGTTCGCCAGGCTTGTGAATTACTGCGCAATACGAATCAATCCATTACAGAGATTGCCATGAATGTTGGATTTTCAGAGAGTGCCCACTTCTCGCATACTTTCCTCCGAGAAATGGGTGTGACTCCCAGAGCATACAGACTCAATGGCAAGGAATAAATCCCGGTAATAGACAAGATTTTCCGGCTGATTGGCAAGAAACTCAATCCAGCTTTCTTTATAATGAAAAAATCTTGTGCCTGGCCTGTTTGGCTGTGGAGAGGTTATGAGCCAATCAAACGATATTGCAATTGAATCTGTGATCCTGGTCGGTAATGATGAACGTTTGGTTTATTTGCTGAAACGTTATTTTGAAGCAAGTCCCTACCAGCTTGTTCCATGGTTGACCATTCCATCGCTTAATGAAATCACGCGCATTCGTCCGATTGTGATAATATTTTCGACGATTGAATTGCTTGAAATTGCCCAGACTTTGCTGAATTACACTTCATTACATGATGTGCCGGTTTTGGTGTGTACTGCTGTAGCCGGAGAAGCCCATGCCCGGGAACTTGGTGCAGATGCCTGTTTGTTGCATCCTCTAACTTATGCGAATTTCAGGGCTGTTTTAACCAGTGTTTGTCCGATGGAATCTGATGTTTCCGGGTTATAGACAATTATTTCCGGTTTTTAGACAATCACCCAAAGGGTCAACTCTCTATAATCCAAAGTGAAAGAAATAACAATCTTTCGCCTCACCATGGTGTAATACGAATTAAATAAACTGGCATTAAAAAAACCAAAAGGAGAAGAGTATCATGAAGAAGTTTGCATCTTTATTTGCACTGGTTCTTGTTTTAAGTTTGGTCATGAGCGCTTGTGGACCAACGGCTGCACCCGTTCCGACTGCTGCACCGACCGAAGCCCCGGCTGCTGTTGAAACTGTAGCAGCAACCGAAGCAGCCTCAGACGTCCTAACTCTGACCTTGTGGGTCTACGACGATACTCGTCTGGCCACCCTCAACCAATTAGGCGAGGACTTTATGACTGAATACGGTGTGGCCCTCTCAGTTGAAGTTGTTGACTTGAGTGAAATCCGCAACGCTATGAGCCTCGGCGCTACCACCGGCGAAGGTCCTGACATGATTATCATTCCTCATGACAACCTTGGACCGATGGTTGAAAACGCTTCCGCCACTGAGATTGACCTCGGCGACAATGCTGACAAATACCTAGAGCCTGCCGTCAAAGCCTTTACTTATAATGGCAAATTATATGGTCTGCCTCTCTCTGTTGAAAACATTGGTTTCTTCTACAATACAGATTTGGTTACCGAAGCTCCCATGACCTGGACTGAAGTGGCCGAAATCGGTACCCAACTCGTAAAAGACGGTAAAGCAGAATCTGTCATTGGTTTGCCTGACCTTGGTTATAACATCTATCCGCTGTATACTGCTTTTGGTGGTTACATCTTCGGTAGAGATGCTGATGGCAATCACACACCAGAAGATATTGGCATGAATAGTGACGGAATGGCTGCCGCTTTACAGTGGGTCAAAGACCTTGTCGACGCGGGTGTTGTATCCCCCACCATCGATTGGGAAGCCGCCCACGTTGCATTCGAAACAGGCAAGACTCCCTTCATTAGCACAGGCCCCTGGGCTATCACTCGCTTCAAGACTGCTGGCGTCAACTATGCCATTTCTGCTTTCCCTGCTGTTGCTGATGGTGGAGAAGCCGGTCACCCCTTCATGGGTGTTCAAGGTTTGGTTATCAATGCTGCCCGCCCCAATGTTGCTTTAGCTCAAACCTTTGCTGATTTCTTGGCTACTGAAGAAAATTATCAAGCACTCTTTGAAGCTGATACACGTCCCTCTGCCTGGATGAGTGTATTTGAAGGTGCCACAGATGCTGATACTGCTGCGTTCAACTCTGCTGGTGTCAATGCCGATCCTATGCCCTCGATTCCTGCCATGGGGTTCGTCTGGGATGCATGGACCAATGCAGGCAACCTTGTTATGACTGGCGAAAAGACCCCTGCCGAAGCGTTGCAGACTGCCGTCGATCAAGTTCTGGCTGGCATCGCTGAATAGGAATCTGTTTTAGATTGATGGATAATAAGGGTGGCAGTCGTTAGGCTGTCACCCTTTCATAACAAAACTTGATCACCAAAGGGCAAAAATATGAACCAAAAAAATAAGCTAAAACTTTCAACTTACTTGCTTAATCTGATTGTTGCAGGTGCGGTGCTGGCAGGCATGCTTTGGTTGATTACTAAATTGGTGATCGACGGCCTTTATCCAATGGCTTCTATTTTATCTGCAATTGCTGTTTTTATTGCCATGGTTTACCTCAGGCGGAAATTTACTGCCTGGCGCTGGGTGGCAGTTGGTATTGCGATCGCATTACTATTTACGATCTATCCAATTCTATACACTTTTAACATCAGTTTTTCAAATATGGGCAGCGGTCATTTAATGACCAAACAACAAGCCATTAACAGAATTGAGCAACTTCAATTTATTCCTGAACATAGTGTCAAATACCAATGGACGGCTTTTAAAGCGGATGATGGCACTTTTGCCTTATGGCTTATCTCCGCTGACGGCAGGATGCTGCTCGCAGAACAGGGAAAAGATGAAAAAGAGGTTGTTGCTGGACTGGACGGTGTAGGTGAACTTGATGGTGATGGTATACCCCTGACCATTGAGGGCTACCAGAGAGTGACACGTAAAGAAAGCATCGCGATCTTAACAGAACTCAGTAACATCGAATTTGGTTTAGCTCCCACAACTTATCGGGTCAAATCATTAAAAGAAGCCCTCGAGTCAGCCCCATTGTATAAATATGATGCTGAACAAGATGCTGTTATTAATCAGCAAACCGGTGAAATCTTTAAACCTATAGAGGGTACATTCACCGCTGAAAGCGGAGAAGAAATAATTCCTGGATTCACCGTATCGATTGGATTAAAGCATTACAAATATTTTCTAGGTACTGATGGCTTCAGAAAACCTCTCGGTGATATTCTGTTGTGGAATATTTCGTTTACTTTCTTTTCAGTTTTTCTTAGTTTCGCAATTGGTCTGGTGGCTTCAATTATGTTTGAAGGGTTGCCTGGCAAGCGCATTATTAGGTCTCTCTTGATCATCCCCTGGCCAATCCCGGTGCTTGTTTCAGTGTTGATCTGGCGCAATATGCTTCATCCAGACATGGGGTTTGTGGCACCAATTCTGGAAGCGATTTTTGGTAGCTCGCCTAATTGGTTTACAAATACTTTCTGGACGCGCTTCGGCATTATCCTGGTCAATACCTGGCTTTCATACCCTTACTTCTATGTGATTACCGCCGGGGCCTTACGAGCAATCCCTGAAGAAATCTATTCCGCAGCTATTGTAGATGGTGCAAATCCCTGGCAAAAATTCAGGTTTATCACCTTGCCATTACTAATGCGAATTCTGACACCTTTGATCGTAGCTTCGTTAACTTTTAATTTCAATAACTTCAACGTTATTTACATTTTTAACTATGGTTTACCAGCCATGGCAGATACGATCGTGCCAATGGGTACGTCAGACATTTTGGTTTCATTTATCTATCGTCTGGCTTTTGTGTCTTCAAATGTAGCAGACTTTGGTTTGGCAGGCGCCATTACTGTTCTTTTGTTCCTGTTGATCGCCGTTATGGTGATCTTGCAGATCCGTGTAGGCAAGATGTTCAAGGAGGTTGATTAGCCATGACAACTCCAACACATGAATATAAACGACCTGTTTCTGTGGTTGTTCAGAAAATACTAAGTTTCGGTTCACGCTATATGGTGGCGATCGCCTTGATCCTTTTCGCTGTGATTCCAACACTGTGGGTGATTTCAGCTTCTTTCAATCCGGCAAAATCGTTGGGCAGCGGTTACCTGATTCCTCGTAATCCAGACCTCAATAATTACCATCAGTTGCTGACTGATATCAACTTCCCATACCTTAAGTGGTTTTTGAATTCTCTTAAAGTTGCCGTCATCACCTCATTGTCAACTGTGTTTATCACCTGCGTCACCGGCTATGCTTTATCTCGCTTCAGGTTCTCTGGCCGACGGACTTTGATGAGCGCCATCTTGATCATCAATGTTTTTCCATCCATCCTGGCGATGGTGGCCTTGTATACCATCCTCCAGCAGATCGGACAATTTGTACCGGCTTTCGGTTTTGATACCCATGGTGGTCTGATCATGATCTATATTGCTGGTCAGATGGGCATAAACTCTTTGATGGTGAAATCGTACATTGACTCCATCCCCAAAGAATTGGATGAGGCAGCCTGGGTTGAAGGCGCTTCATATTGGGAGACCTTCCGCTATGTGATCCTCCCCATGATCACACCCATCCTCATTACGGTTGGATTATTAGCATTTATCGGTGCTTATGGTGATTTCATCATTGCCCGTGTGCTGCTGAAGAGTGCTGACAAATTGACCGTCATGGTCGGGTTGTTCCTCTTTCGCTCTGACCGTTTTGATGTGGATTTTGGCAAGATCACGGCAGGAGCTGTTTTGGCCATGCTGCCGGTGATTTTGCTATACTTCCCGCTGCAAAAATATGTGATCAGCGGTATGACTACTGGTGCGGTCAAAGAATAACCAGAATTACTCTTAAAGATTGAGACTATTGTCGCTATGGACAAATTTTATGTAAACATCGTACACCGCCCTGAGATGATTCCTGAGTACATCCAGAAAGAAGCGGAAAGTGGCAAAGTGGAAGACTTGACGCGTCAGGCAGTGTTGCAAGAGTCGCTGGATATCTTTAAGACTCAGCAGCAGATCGCCCACGAAAACGGTCTTCGCACCACAATTCAAATGACATATGCCAGCCTATTTAATAATGAAGCTGTCGCCATTGCCAAAGATCATCATACTCGTTATGGAGATGAGATCGGCTTGACCTTTTTAGGTATTCAGTGCAAAGAATTTCGCGAAAAGTTTCATTCGCGTGAACTGGCTATCTGGCTGTTTTCGCTTGAAGACAAACGCAAAATTGTAGATGAAGTGTTTGCCAAATTCCATGATGTTTTTGGTTTTTTTCCTACTTCCACCGGCTCATATTACATGGATGCCGAGTTGGTCAATTATATTAAGTTGCGCTACCCAATGGTTGTGGCTGCAGTGGCTACTTGTTGGGAAGAAGGCCCGAAGGCCTTTTGGAATGCCAATAACTCGTGGTACACCTTGCTGGATGGCGGACCGTGGAACCCGTGGATTCCATCAAAGAACAACATTCATTGCATCGCATCAGACGATACAGATGATATTGGGATTGTTGCCATTCCACACCTCTCGCGCGATTTGATGGCTGTGTTTGACGGTCCAGGTTCATATTATGGCACCCATCCACAGAATATTTTGCGCGGCATGGTCTATGAAGGCGAAGAACTGCCTTACTTCAAAAATATCGTTGACCAATACCGTTCAATGGGCAAATACAACCGCGGCTATACCTACAACATGATGTATGTGGGTCCCGGTTGGATGAGTAAAGGCGGGCGATGGGAAGCCAATTATGCATTACTGCTCAAGAGTTATAAAGACGGTATGGCTTATTATGGCGAATTGAAGAAGCATGGGAATCTTGAAGATTTAACCATGACTGAATTTGCAGAGGCCTACCGAAAGGATCGGCCATATTCCCGGCCAGAATCTACACTGTGGAGAGATATCCTTTATGGTTCCAACCGTCAAATGTATTGGTACGCCGATCCGTGGATGCGCTTCTGCCTCGATATGAACCAGGGCGGTGCAATGGTGGATTTGCGTCCTTATGCAGCCAAGCTTGTTCGTCCCTGCGGTGTGGGCACCAAGGCAAACCAAGACGCATCCTATCCCTTTTTGGTGCAATCACTTTATCGATCCGGATTCTTCACTCATTACGCAGGTGAAGGTTCAGTAAAAAGCTGTAAAATCAGCCTCGAAGGCGAACAGATTGATCTATGCACTTGCCGCACACAAGCAACCTATTCAGAAGAAGGTGATACCAGGGTAGTGACACTTGAACCGGTGACCATTGAATTCGCGAAAGTTACCATCAAGCTGCTGTCCATCTTCCGAATCAAAGAAGCCAACGGCCAAGTTGAAATTATTCGCCAAGTGTTGGAATCTTCAGCTCCCTTGGCTGAATTCACCATCGATGAATATATCACTGCCTGTTATGGCACCACGGAATATTCAGAAGATCTCACCGGTACTGAACTTTCAATTATGGCAAATGGAAAATCGGATTCCATCCTGTATGCCTATCAATGCCGAGAAAACGAATTGGAGGGGGTTCAATCTGTCAAAGCCGTCATTCCCCAGGTGGATACGCTGCTAGAAATGCGTCCCGCAGACGAGGCGACAGGTTATTATCGCGAGGGCTTTTCCTTTTCACCCATGTACACTCTGGGCATCAAGAAAACCGTCAAAGTGAAAGGAGAGCTGCGTACATGGCTCAAGGTCGCAAAGGCAAGTTAAATTACCGCTGTCCGCGTTGCATGATGCGTGAAATAGATATGGATATGCTTTATGACAGTCAAAACGACGAGTATTATTGTCTGAGGTGTTCTTTTACCGGCAATGAAGCGGAAGTGAAACGTCTCAATCAGCAGTTCCGTGAAAAATATCTTGACCGCTTGAAACGTATGACGGAGTTTTAATATCTTCTCCCCCTCTCCCGCATGCGGGAGAGGGGCAGGGTGAGGGTGAACTGATTAAAATAATTACCAGTTCTGTTTTCTCTTCAATTTTTTCTTTAGTAATTGGTCCTTTAGAGTCTTTCTTTTTTGTTGTTTTATGAGTAATCATGTTTTGTGTTTTTTCTAGAATGGTTTTCTTCGCGCCCTTTGCACCTTTGAGAGAGACAGGGCTCTTGAAGTAACATAGCAAAGACATTGTGAGCTATAAAAACTTATCCACCAATCTCAGCACTACCCGGAGTTTTATGAATTTCTCAAACATGCTTTACGGCGGCGACTACAATCCAGACCAATGGCCTGAAGAAGTCTGGTTGGAGGATGTTAAATTAATGAAAGAAGCCGGGGTAAACCTGGTTTCTTTGGGTATCTTTTCGTGGGCAAAATTGGAACCTAAACCGGGTGAATTTGACTTTGGGTGGATGGATAGACTGATGGATCTGCTACATGAAAACGGCATCTCAGTGGATTTGGCGACACCCACGGCATCCCCTCCGCCATGGATGGTGACCATGCATCCCGCTATGCTGCCGGTGAATGCAGCCGGGCAGACGCTTTGGCATGGTTCACGTCGTCATTACTGTCCGCACAATGTAGACTATCATTTCTACGCAAAACGTGTGGCTCAAAAATTGGCTGAGCGCTATAAAGATCATCCAGCTCTTGTCATGTGGCATGTAGATAACGAATATGGCTGCCACGTAAGCGAATGCTACTGTGATACTTCTGCCGCGGCCTTTCGCATATGGCTGAAGCAGCGCTACGGCAGTTTGGAAAAACTCAATTTCGCCTGGGGCACAGCTTTCTGGAGCCAGCTCTACGGCGATTGGAACGAGATTCAACCCTTCAGGTTATCTCCTGCGCATATCAACCCCACCCAGCAGTTGGATTGGGCGCGCTTTTCTTCTGATTCATGGCTTGATTGTTTTCAACAGCAGAAGGCGATACTAAAACAAATAACCCCGGAGGTTCCGGTGGTGACCAACTTCTTGTCCTTTCACAAAGGGGTAGACTATTTCAAATTCGCTCAACATGAAGACATCGTTACCAATGACAGTTATCCAGACACCTGGCAGCCTGATTGGCCGCAGCAAGCTGCTATTGCCTGTGATTTGATGCGCTCGCTTGGCAAGGGCAATCCGTGGATGCTGATGGAACAGGCTTCGTCGCAAGTGAATTGGCGTCCGATCAATGTGCCCAAGCGGCCGGGGATTATGCGATTGGGCAGCCTGCAAGCTGTGGCTCGAGGAGCTGATGGCATCCTTTTCTTTCAGTGGCGCCAATCCAAAGCAGGTACCGAAAAACATCACTCCGGCATGCTTCCACATGGCGGCACTGAAACCCGTACTTGGCGTGAGATTAAGAGTTTGGGCGGTGAATTGGCTGCTCTCAAACCGCTAATTGGCAGTCGCGTCCATTCTGAGGTTGCCATCTTGTTTGACTGGAATAACTGGTGGGCGCTTGAAATTGACAGCAAACCTTCCACTGACCTTAAGATGATTCCGCAGGTGCAAAATTGGTACAACGCTTTTTATGCGCGTGGAATTACCGTTGACTTCGCCCATCCGGGTTCTGATTTATCAAGCTATAAACTAGTGGTTGCTCCCGCGCTTTACCTGGTGGAAGACCATGCCGTTAATAACCTGAACAACTATGTGAAAGCTGGCGGCTACCTGATTACCACCTTTTTTAGCGGCATTGTAGATGGCAACGACCATATTCGTTTGGGTGGATATCCCGCTCCGTTCAGAGAAATGCTCGGCCTGATGGTGGAGGAATATGTACCCTTCCCGCAAGGTTTGACCAACACTATTCAGACCATGGCCGGTGATGAGATTCTGGTTTCTCTATGGGCAGATGTCATCCGTACTGAGGGGGCAGAAACGCTGGCTCGTTTTGGCTCAGACTACTTTGCTGGAGGTGCGGCTGTCACCAGTAATATTTTTGGCAAAGGAAGGGGCGTCTATGTGGGAACGGAGCTGCCTGCTTTAGGCAAAGATTGGCTCTTAGAAACTGCCTGCCGCGATGTTGGTGTTACGCCTGCCATGGAATTACCTGTCGGGGTTGAATTTACTTGCCGCACTTCAGGTAGCAAAACATGGCAATTCTTCCTAAACCATTCTGGTTCGCGCGCGGTTATCCCCATCAAACAGCGCGGCATTGATCTCCTCAGTGGCAAGCCGGTGAATACTTTTATTGAGCTGGATGTTAACGGCGCAGTTGTAATCGAATTGGAGTGATATGAAAAGAAAAAACCTCATTTGGCTAATCTCCCTCGTGACTTTGATCCTGACAGGAGTCGTTCTGATGGTCATTCAACTCAACCAACCTAAAGTAATGCCAGCAGTGGTCAACCCCGGCTTTGAATCTGGCCTGGATGGATGGACTAGCACCGGTGTTCTGCAAGAAGAAGGTCGCGAGAGCGCCTTCAGGCTAACCCACTCATCTGGTCTAAATGAAACTTCACAAACCCTCACAGATGTGCCCAATGGCTGGGTTACCCTGCGAGTTTGGGTGCATTCCTATGGGTATGATATTAACGGCACCATTTCACTCAAAGATTGCGGCAGGGAGGTTGTTTCTGCGGCAGTACCCGTGCGCAGAGTGGATTGGATGAATATTGTGGTGTCTGCCAAGGTAACCAACCACCAATGTACTATTGTGCTGGCTTCAGATAATCCTGTTGAGCAGTGGATCAGTTTTGATGATATTGAATTGGTACAAGGACGTGCTTCGCTGAGTGTTATGGGTGCGGATATTTCATCTCTCAAGAAATCTGAAGAAAAAGGTGGACTTTATTATACTGAAAACGGTAAGCAAGCTGACGCGCTGCAGATACTCAAGGATCACGGTATGAATTATGCTCGTTTGCGAGTGTGGGTCGATTCGCCTGACGGGTATCATGGTAAGGAGCAGTTGCTGTCCATCGCCACTAGATTGAAAGCCAAGGATATTAAACTGTTGGTAGATTTCCATTATTCTGATACTTGGGCGGATCCCGGCAAGCAGCCCAAACCTGCCTCTTGGGAGAACCTGGACTTTGAGGGTGTCAAAAAAGCGCTTTACGATCACACATATGATGTGGTTAAAGCTTTAGTTGATCAGGGTACTCCGCCAGACATGGTACAAATTGGCAATGAGATCAACAACGGCATGGTTTGGCCAGATGGCAAGAATGGTAAAGACTTTGTGGGTTTGGCTGAATTAATCAAAGAAGGTATCCGTGCAGTGCATGACGCTTCACCCGATACAAAAATTATGCTTCAGGTAGCTGAAGGAGGCAAGAACGACATCTTCCGTTGGTGGTATGATGCCATCCTTGAGCAGGGGGTTGAGTTCGATATCATTGGCGTATCTTACTATCCCTACTGGCACGGTACTCTTGCGGCTTTTCAGGAAAATCTAAATGATATTGCCGTTAGGTATGAAAAAGATATCATTGTTGTAGAAACCGCTTATCCTTTTACAATCAAGAATGACGATGCAATGGAAAACATCATAGATATCCAGGCTATTGACGGTTATCCCGCCACTCCTGAAGGTCAGGCGCGCATGCTCGCGGATATCATGACTATCATCCGTGCTGTACCCAATGGTCGCGGTCTGGGATTCTTCTGGTGGGATGCCACCTGGACTGCAGTCCCCGGCAATGGCTGGGACCCGGCTCACAACATCTCGGGCAACAACTGGGAGAACCAGGCCTTGTTTGATTTCGACGATAAACCGCTGCCGGCCATGAGCTTGTTTGGAAAGCCCTAAATTGATCATTTCCCTCCTTTTTACAGCCCCTCTTCCCTAGTCAAGAAGGGGGGCAACATTATTCGAGGTTAAAAATTATTTATTAGTTCAGAATACCTGTGAGTTGCTTTGTGTTCAAAAGAATCAAAAAAGCCATGTGCTTTTGAAACAAGAAGGAATAAAGGATGTACAAAACGACTCTTTGTGGATGATTCTAACAAAGTTATTGAAGTTTGTTTTGAACCTACTGATTCGAAGTTCAAGGCTTTTCTTGCACCCAGCACATACGGTGTTATGTATTGTTTGGAATGCACATATATGGGGGTAAAAACGGATTTTGGTGCATAAAAAGCATCAAATTGCACACAAATTGCACAGAATTGCACACTTTTTTGGAGTGACATCGAGGCGGGCTGAACAAAAAAAGACTAAATTTTTATGGATAGCCGAAATTTGAGTAAAAATTGTTAATATCTTGCTAAAAATCCGTATTATTGGTTCTTGATAAAAATAAGTCCAATTTGTATTCGATATCATTGAAGAGGATATTAATTCTTTGCATTACTAGGTAACTGTTTATTTGGGTTAACAGGATTAATTATCCCTTTTTTACTGGAATTCCATATTGATAAACTTTACCCTCGGGAGATCGAATCCTCAATTATCAAGATTGTTTGAGATCTACATGTTTTTAAAAAATTACTTACGGCCTCATTTCTACTTAAGGATTTCCTCTTTACCCAACGGTTTATGAAATGACCATTGCCATTTAGTGGGTTACAAATAGTGAAAGACTGGTGGTAAGGCTAATATTCATCTTGATGTATTTGCCATCAGTGATACTGCTGCAGCAAGATTGAGTACGGTGATGACAATGAATGGGATCATAATTCCCAGACTATCGGGCGTTCCAGAAAGCGTCATGTTAACAACCATCGCAGAGACTGCCAAACCTAGCGTGATGGCTTTGAAGACAAAAACCGAGGTCAACAAGTATCCCCATGCGCTGCGACGCAGCAGTAGAATTCCTGAAAGAAAAGCGAGTGGGACGATCAAACCCAGGTCCATAGCTTGGATGACGAAAGTTGTGGTGTTATCTAACACAGGAGTGATGTTTTTTATAATTGGTGGAATGATTTTTCCAAACCATGCAATTGCTAAAAATGTACCTATGAGGAATAGTAAGGCGGAAATCCATTTTCTAGGAAGCTTATCTGAAAAATGCCGGGGTAAAGTATCAAGTTCGAACGACATCATGCATAGAATGAACGCGTACAGGCTGAGAGAGAATATAGCCACATAAACGAGAAACAACATGTTGAACATCGTCAACATGGCATGGAAATATAGGTATACAGGAAGAAGCCGATCGTTCCTGTAAGCAGTAATCGTCCGCGCAATGATCCGCGGATAGCCATTACCGCAGAGATGGCTAGCATCGGTAGTCCGACAAACAGAGTAACAACATCATTACCCTGTTGCTGAGCTGCGCTGCTGACGGTATCGTAGTAGTACAACCCGTGCCCATTGATCATTACAGTTTCACCGCGATGACTTGTGAAGGGAAATGGTTGTCCCGGAGTTTGATTGAACAACCCCATGCTTGCAGCTATGAGGGCGAGGATAAAAATCAACGGGACGATGATGGTTAGAGCGGTTTTATGTTTCATTAACTTACCTCCGTTTTTTGTAGGGTGAGGAACAATGCTCAATTATGGTAAAGCGTATGTTTTATCAAGTAGCAGGACAGTGACAGAATTTATGTTTAGGGAAAAGTCGCATCAATGCAAATACCATTAGTACATAAAGCACCAAGAAGACGGCGAAGAAATTCACACCCACATCACATTCATCTTTTTCATTTCAAACTCCTGTAATAAGAATAAATTCTAAGAATTTCAATTCAGAGGATAATTTTTGAACTTGTTCTCATCAGAAATTCTCATAAGGCCTGTCAAAACATTGATGGAAGGCGTTATTTTGCTTTAGCTGTCGATCCCAATAGGAGTTAATCAAGCCTGTTGGAGTCAGCAGCCTAAACATAAAAAGCATCCCTTTTGACAAATAGCCTTTGCCTGTCAGCTTTGCCAGAATCTGCTCAGACATTTGACCCCATTCAAGGACAGAGCCAATCAATTCTACAAATGGAGCGAGGATTTTTTCCTGCTCCTTGACTGGTTGAAGTTGCAACCCCTCAACACCGCCTTTAATGGCTGTACCCATATAGTCTCTTTGGAGGTGCTGGGTCATTCTTTCAAGGTACGCTTCCAGGAAGTAAGATTGACTGCTTTCTGGAAAACCTTGTTGTATGATAAAACCCAGTGAACCTTTGGAGGGATGAAGCATCTCAATAAAGGCCATCACATGAGACGGCATGGCATTTATATAAAGTGGCATTATAAAGATCACGGCATCCTCCGAAGCAAAATCGAACGCCCACTGTGCCCACATGTTCTTCTGTTTCAGATCGCGAATGACAATTTTTGATCCAAAGATGTCTGAAATCGCTTTTAGAATCATGGCGGTGTTGCTGCCATGCAATCTTGGAGACCCATTGTAGAGAATAAGTTTATTAATCTTTTGGGTGGAATTGGGCTTCAAGACTTTGTTCTTGGCGTGGCGTGGGAGCAGTTCTGTCAAAGCCCATGTGGGATTCTTGTGAATGCGGTAAGCCTTCGACTGGAAGTGGTAGGCTGTCCTGAAAAGATAATCCTCAATAACCTGAGTTTCATCCTCACTAAGACACGTATCATCAAAGTAGAAATAGAGTTCCGGATAGTGTTCGTAGCGTTTCTTGTGATGACACTCGCCATCCTCGATTTCTATGTAGGGGTGATAGAGCGGGATGGTGCGATCAAAAAACGCTTTAGCCAAGTGATTAATAAAACCTTGGGCTGTATCAAGAAGCAGAATCACCTTCTCGGAATTTAAATAATTTCGATAGTTTTCAGAAATTGCATCGGTAAAGATGCAATTTCCTGGTGTTTTTACCCAACAAGTCCAGCAGCCGATACACCCATTAATCATGCTTGAATTGAGAGCCTTGTAATGTGGTTGCTGATCAAATAAGGACGATATCTCATCAACCGTTTCAAGATCAGGATAAGTCCGTAAATCAAGCAAAGAAATCATTTTAAAGAATTCCTACTAAAATTTCATTCCTGTCAACCAGGCGGTGAGATTTTCTACACGAGTTTTAAGATCATCACGAGTTTCATCATAAATGCCCGGCCGGTATTCTTCGGCAATCTTCCCATCAAGGATATACAATACACGCTCTGTTCTAGCGGCCACCTTGATATCGTGTGTTACCAGTAGGATAGCGACACCTGTTCGATGTATTTCACCTAGCAAGCTCATAATTTCACTGGCAGAAGTGGAGTTTAACGCACCGGTTGGTTCATCGCCAAATATAATTTTCGGGTCGCCCATTAATGCACGACAGATTCCAACCCGTTGAAGCTGTCCACCTGAAGCCTGGGTAACGTCGCGCATTTCCAATCCGGAAATACCGGCTTTCTTCATGAGAGTCATAGCTTTTTCGGTGAGTTGGGTAACATTTTTGCTTCCGTTACGCATAGACGGAAGGAGGATATTGTCAAGAATATTAAGATTCCTTAAAAGAGTTGGTTGTTGAAAAATAAAACCCATTTTTGAGCGTCTACTATTCGCTAGCTCCGCTTCCTTGAGGGATATTAAATCTGTGCCATCGAAAATGACTTTGCCACTATCTACATTGTCCATACCGCTTAGTGTATATAACAAGGTGGATTTTCCCGAACCAGAGGGTCCCATCACACAAACGAACTCTCCTTCTTTGATTTCGACAGAAATACCATCGAGTACATTGCGTTTTTCCTCACCCTCACCAAACGATTTGATGATTTTTTCACCACGAATCAGGGTTTTCATGTAATTCTCCTTCAATTATCAAAATTTTTTATTAGGATCTATGTCTATACTAAGGCTGCCGTAGGATAGAGTAATGTTTCAGCTTTTCACCAGGTCTAAAAAAGCTGGATGTTCATCAGGTTTGCTTTCGTTACACATGCCGGAGGGTTCCTTCTCCCAAAATTGAGCCAGGGTACGCCTTGACCTGTGAAGACGTTGTTTCACTGCAGAAACGCTTATCTGCAAAATTTGCGCAATTTCAATTTCTGAAGCATGGTTCCAATAATATATGACTATGATGGCTCGATCTACTGGATCGAGTTTATCCAGGGCTGACAGCAAGGTTTCGCTCGTTTGAATATTATCGTTTTCGATATTTGAGCTTTTGGTATTTAGTTCAAAGTCATAAATGTTTTTATTTCCATTTTTGATGAACAAAGAAGTTAATTGTCTCTGGCATAATTTGGCAATACAGAGACGAGCGGCAATTGATAATAAACTGGTGGCATCAGGGTACTCGCGATCGCAGCAATTATGTTGTTCGAATGCCTTGAAAAAGGTTTCTTGAGCTGCTTCTTCAGCATCTTTTGAAATACCCAACATCCAATAGCACAGGTTATATATCGGTGTTTGGTAGATTTCCACCAACGTGGTAAAAGAATCAATGTTGCGCTGTCGGAATTGATGTACCAATCCTATGTTGCGATCACGAGTGTTGTTTTTTTCTGTATTTAAGTCTAAGTACTTTGTCATGCATTCACAGGAAGTTGAGTTTGTCATCATCTACTCATTAATGTTTTCAGAGATTTTGATTTGGCCTGCATCCATGGTGCCAAAGAATGTGGCTATTAACACCATTGCAGTCATCAGTAATGGGCTAAACACATAGGCATAAATTGGATTGACAATAAATTTAAAGGAGGCGGCTCCAAATGAAGCTATTACTGCTCCTGTCAATACCTCCCCAATTGTGTTTGCCAGCAGAGTGCCAAGTAAGATTCCGACAGTCAAGACAAAAACTGAACGGGCAATATATTGTTTCTTGATATCCGAATTTGTAAAACCGAAAGCTTTCATTACCGCAATTGCGTATCTATCCTTGGCGATCAACATTCTCATAAATAATAGGGTAATCAGTACAGTAAGAATTAATGAAATACCGAAAGAAGCATACGAGACTATACCGATTGCATTTATAGTCCCACCGTAGGTTTGCGATATGAATTCATCAATATTTGAGACTTTAGCGAAAGTAAACCTTTCAGCGTATTCTGCAACTTTTTCATTCATGAGTTTTGAATCAACAAGGTCTATTGTAATAACACCCCACATGATATCTGCCGAATCATCAGAGAATATGGCTTTAGCTGTTTTTCCCCCATTGGTGACATCAGAATATGTGCCACAGATTGTAAATATAGTATCGCGTCCGTCAATGATTAGTGTGATGAGATCCCCAACTTTTTTCCCCATCTCACTGGCATTCAACACCGATAGCGCTATTTCATTCTGTTTCACAGGTGCACTACCCTGAATATAAGTCAGGGGAAATATAGCATGATCCCCTAATTCAATCTTAATGCGTTCCTCCGAGCCGTCTGCCAATTTCATGCTGAAAGCCCTGGTTGTCAGAACAACAAATCTTGAAATGGTTGGATCGTTCTGTAACACCGACGCAATCTCTGCTGCTTTTTCATTAACTTGATCAGTCTGTTGTATATCAATGCGTAGATCACTTTGCCCAACGCCCATGTAGGTGACAAAACTTTTGGAAGAAAGAGTGTTATGCAAATTTTGGGGAACGATAATGATAAACGCTGCTAACACTAGCACAATCAGCATAGTTACGTATAATTTTCTTCGTACGAGAACATCCTTTATCCCAAGGAACACATTGGTTCCAAGGAGTTTGCTTATGTTCAAGTTGAAACGTTTCCCTCTGTTGGTTTTTTCCTGCGAGGTTCCAAAGCGGACGGCTTCTGCTGGGGAGATTTTTTTGAACTTATTTAATACACCGTTCACATATGCGCTGATGACTAAGAAGACAAGTGAAATACTAACGATACCCAAAAGTGGTGCAAGCGAAGTGTTATTGCTTTCTCCCATATAAAGGCGAATATTATTGAGCAGTGGACGTTGAAAAAGGAAGGACAACCCGTAACCGAATAGGCAGCCAATCGCTGAAATTACAAGGTATCTTGCTAGATAGATTTTCTTGATGTCAGCAACGCGCATCCCGATGGCTTTCATCACTCCAATTTCGCGGTAGTCCTCCTCGATTTTTGCCAGCAGTGTAAAGCGAATGCACAAAAAGGCAATGGCAATCACCAGAACACTGATCAGGAGGATAACCGCGATCATTAGCCCATCAGAAAGACCATTAAACATCCTGAAAAGCGCATAAGTCAGAGTTGGTCCGTTGGCCTCCAGGCCTGCGGCAGTGTAATCAACCTCAAAGGCACTCAGTTTATCCAAATCATGCAGCCTGAACTCAATCAGGTATTCCACATTGCCGAATTGTTTTAGCGTTGCGAAATCATTACGGCTTACAAGGAAGCGCTTGGACGAGGATAGCAGCGGTTGCATTTGTGAGTCTCGAAGTGCTCCGGCGATGGTGAATGATTTTCCGGCTACGGTAACTTTTTCGCCAACTCTGGCAATTCCATCTTGTATATATGCGATAGGGACATAAATTTCTCCATCAAAAACGGTGATGATATTGCCATCGAGGTCAAGCAGAAAATCAAAGTTTTTATTTTGAACCGATAAACCGTTGTCTTGAACGCTATCGGCCAGCGAACCGCCAGTAAATAGAAACTGCGAACCGTCCATATTGAGAAATTCAAGCGCCTGGAATTCATCAACAGCTTCATTTTGTTCTGCAAAAGTCGCCAGCCGTGCCTCATCGAGCTCACCGGCATGCATCTGCGTGAAATGCGGCGTCTCAGACTTCACCATCAAGGTATTAATCGCACCCGAAAGGTTGACAACAAGGATAGAAGCGAGCGCGACCAGCATAGCTGCTGCGGCCACAAACAGCATGGTTGTAAGCGTGATAGCTTTGCTTTTGAATATATCATTACGGAGTAATCGGAAATACATATCTCACCTCTATTCCACTAAATTAATACTTGCTCAACAGGACGGCGCAGGGATGTCGGCATTGCATCGGCATACCCAAATCTCACAACCAATTGCGGTAGAGAACTGCCCAATCCAATTGCGTTTCTGAATTGTTCTCGCAAGGTGGTTACTTCAATAGGCTGATTGAGAAACGCAGATTTGATGTTCATTGAAGTCATTTGGAGTGCAAGTCGTTCATTAACTTGTCCTGTACGGATCCATGAAACTTTATCATCCGATTCCGAAGCTACCACAACCGCAGCGGGTGAGGAACGAAACTTTTCAGCGTCTGCATCAGCTTGCTGCTGCGGCTTGGTTCCAGAGACAAACATCTGTCCAATAATGCGTGGCACCTGTGGATTTCCTGAACACATCGAATACAAGCCATCCAGTGAAGAAAGAGCTTCTTTTTTATTGAAGCGCACCCACGCGATCAGTTCATCCACAAAGGCAGAATCCGCGTATTGAGCAAGGTTGCCGAGATTGATATATTCAAGAATCGTCTCCATCGCTGTGGGATTCATGGCAAATTGTAACGATACACCTGGTTCCAACCGCAAAGCCTGTAATTGATCAAGATCTTCATTTTTGATCAGACGACCATCATATGCCGACCGTGTATTTTGACGGAGTGGGATGGCGTTGAACAATGGGCTATCTTGTCGAGAATCGGCTCTCAGTTGAACAGAAATGAAATCTGTTTGATTCGGGTACGAAACTTCTGTGGCATATCCTGAAGCATGGGCTGCGACCAGGAGATTTTCCAAAGAGCAGCCGAGGCTGATCCACAATTCACGGTCAAGCGGATCCACCACAGGCAGGCGGCGGGAATAATCGGGATGAATTTCGATGGCATTTTCTTTAATGGCAAACTTCCATGGTTGAGTGTTGTGTCCGTTGGCCGCTAAAGTCGCGTAATGAATAAGTGCCATCAACGGCATGGAAAAATCTGGATCACCCCACGTCCTTCCGACCTCTTCTTTGTAATTCATCCACGGTGCATATTCCGATAGAATATACCCGCCAGCAACGGCAGCGCTTCCTACAGCCAGAAGTTTCATAAAATTACGCCGAGTCAATTTATTCGTGTTGTTCATATTTAAGCTCCTCATGAGTCTTTATTAATTTGATTAATTGACATCAAGGTCAAGCCAAGATCTCGAATGCGGGTAAGGATTCCATGCAATGCTGCCTGATCAATGATGGTTCCGTGAAGGACTGTTTCGCCATTGGCAGTATGCTTCACCTCGAAACCTTCGAACCAAATGGCTGCATTTTCTCCAAGGTAATCCCGGAGGTGGAATTCATAGATTTTCGTTTCGTCTTGTTTTTTCATATCTTGAATATAAAGTATGCGGATTGATAACGTAACACACTTTAGTGTGATTCTGAAAAGGAAAATCGCCTAACACTTAAGTGTTAGGCGATGGAAATTAACTGTCAAAAAAATTAGATTAAACCTAGCTTACGTGCTTCGATGATTGCTTGAGATCGGCGTTTGACACCCAATTTGCCATAGAGGTTGTTGGCGTGTCGCTTAACCGTGTCAAGTGCGATAAAGAGTTCACCTGCAATTTCCTGGTTTGATTTACCAACGCAGATCAGTCGAAGAACATCAAGTTCACGCTCGCTTAAAGGTTCGATCAATGATTGAGATGCAGATGATTGGTTATTCATTTTCATTTTTGCCTGAGTGATGGCTTCATTCAAAAAGCGGTTGTGTATAACCTCAGCAATTTCCTCTGCGCGGTGCAGATAGTCTAGAGATTGCTCTAATTTGCCCCGTCCATGATGCAAACGTAAAGCAATAAGATAACCCCGGGCTAAGTACAACAGGTGTCCGCTTTTTTGTGCAGTCTCTAATCCTTGATGCAAGAGATTTTCCGCTTCATCCCATGATTTCTTTTCACACAAAACATCTGCAAGCCCCAGTTGGATCAAACAGAAGGCGGGATAATCAGCGTAGGCAGAATGCTTTGCAAGTTCAAGTTCATACCGGCAGATCTTTTCGGCTTGTTCTGAACGCCCCAAAAGTAAACTGGTTCGCGCCAGTTCCATTGTTGCGTGTGCAAGTGCAAAATAATTGCCACATCCACGTGCATGTGAACTGACACGACCTAAATAATCTACAGCTCGTTCAAAATCATCTGTTGCTACGTAGTTATAACCCATTTGGGAATAGCAGGCAGTGTAACCCATATCGACAATCAACGGTCCAAGTTTTTGTCGAAGACCGTCTATGGTTGGCAATAGTTGTTCGACAGCTTGAATCGCATTCTTATAATCACCCTGATGGCGCATAACAATAGCCCGTAAAAGGATTACCTGGTGCAATATGATGTTATATTCTGGATGTTCTTTGGGATACTCGCCTGATTCGACCATACGCTCAAATACCTGGGTAATCTCATCAAGGAATAATGCGATGCGATCGTATTCACCTCGTATGAATAATGTCCAGCAATATGCAACACCGAGAGGAGGAGACTGCCGAACAAAGTTGGTGGGCAGTGAATCAAGCCATTCTACGGCGGTGTTCAATCGTCCTTGGTGATAAATACGCCGCCAATTATCGACCACCAGACGACTGGCATATGAATAATCAGGTATGGCGAATGCGTGACGCAAAGCGTCTGCAGGGTAATTGTTCTCTTGGAACCACGATGCAGCACGCCGATGTAGAGCAGGTAGATCAATCGCGCGTGTACGTTGCAAATTTCCATTCAATAATTCGGCAAATAGGTGATGATATCGAAACCAATTGTGTTCATTATCTAAGGGGGTAACAAACAGGTTACGGCGATTTAAATCTGCTAGTATCTCTGCGCTGTCAGAACGTTCTGTAACCTGATTGCATAAAGGAGCACACATTCGCGGGAGAATCGATGTTTCAAGTAAAAAACGTTGTAAAGATTCAGGTTGGCGACCTAAAACTTCATCCATCAAATATTCCAACACATAATGATGGCTTCCTGTGAACGATTGGACAAACTGATGCTTATCAATCCGCTCTTGCATTGAAAGCGCGGCAAGCTGCAATCCGACAACCCAACCTTCGGTGCGTGCTTCAAGTTTTTCCACATCTGTAACTGTCAGTCCAAGATTCATCGAAGTGTTGAGAAACGCCGAAGCCTCATCCGTCGTGAATCTCAAATCTGCAACTCGAAGTTCCATAAGTTGTCCTTGAGCGCGTAGACGGCTTATTGGCAGTGGGGGATCAGCGCGTGTTGCGATAACAAGGTTAAAAAATGGAGGCAAATGATTTATCAAAAAAGCCATTCCTTCATGAATTACCTTGTTTGAAATAAGGTGATAATCATCTAAGACAAGGATAATATCTTTTTCGAGCCCTATGACGTCATTGACTAAGCACGTGATGAATTCTTGAATGTTTGGTGTTTGAGATTCATAAAGAGCAGAACGCACCGTTTCACCAATGCGACTGTCAATGGATACGAGGGCAGTATCAATATATCGCCAGAAACGTAGCAGGTCATTATCACTTTCGTCTAACGCAAGCCAGGCAAAGGGCAATCCGCTGGATCTAGCATAATCTACTACCAGAGTAGTTTTCCCAAACCCTGGAGGAGCAGAAATTAAAGTACAGGTAACCCCCTGTTGCCGTGCCAGCGTAAGTTTTGCCAACAGATTATCGCGTTTTACCTGATTTGATCGTGTTGGAGGAGGAAATAATTTGGTTTTGAGCAGGTTATCAAACATAGATAAATTATATCTGATTAGAGTTAACTAGGTTTATTTGATTTATCCTCTTTTTGTTAACCAAGCAGCTGGCTGCTCCGGTTCGATGTTTGAAGAAGCGGCTGATGCTCTTGAGATTCCTAAACACTGCTCGAGCTTGATTTGTTGATAGGAATCGATAAGCCACAACGTTTAGATTCAGCCCATTTTTGATTAATATGCGAGGTGATTGGAAATGGATGATCATAAAATTGTATATTATCGAAAATTCAAAAATTTTTATCATCTTCGGTCCTTATTTTTCCAGCCTACTGAAGTGCGATGATGCGTTTCACATTAGTTGCGGTAGCAAATGTTGTCGATTGTCCAAATTGCTATTATAAGGTTCTCCTTATATGCCATCCTAAAATCGAACGGAAAAAGAATAAGATGGTGAGAATCATTTAGACTAAAATATTAAAAACCTGCAAAGAAACGCTCAACATCTTGAATCCAGTGGAAAGCAATGGCTGACTCAATGCCGCGTCGACGTGCCAGAAAATACGAGGGCAAACCCCAAATGAGAGCCATTGCCATCCCCATTCCCAATGCGACCCACGGTGACTGAACAAAAAGAGCATCGAAATGTTGATAAGTATGTACCATCGTTGCCATTAAACCTGCAAGAAAAACAGATTGCTTTTGAATTGATTTACGCAGGACTAACCAGAGCAACCCCCACAATGCAAAGCGATAGATCACCTCTTCAACTATGGCAGGTTGGAACGCGTCCAGCAAAGCAGAGAGAGGATTTTGCCATAAAAAGTCCTTTCCTTCGGTGAGCTTAAGTGCGAATATATTAAAAATGGCAAGCGGCAAGCCGACAAGCAATCCAAAAAGGATAGCAGAGCCGGATTTTCCCCATTCTCCTTTAGCTGCAGGGAAACTTATCGGTCCTCCCCAGTGCATTATGACCATACCACCTAATATTGCTAGCGTAACGCTGAATCCACGCACCAATGCTTGACCCAGATTATCGCGTACAATCCCGAAAAACGGATAGGGTGTGAAAATGGTGGTAATAGACATACCCATTCCAACCAAGGCACCTAGGCTTAATGCGATAATCCAATCTTTCGTATGTAAGTCTTGATATCCCTTGATAAAAACGATTGTTGAACCGATCAGAGTTGCCATAGTGAAAATGTTATCAAGTTGTGGCGGATTTCCATTCACTGCAAGCAAGGTTCGTGCGATAAATATACCGAGGATACAAAGGACGAGCAGAGAAAATGTTTTGTAGTGTGAAAATTGACTAATCATGGTTTTCTCCAAAATTGAATCAAATGGTTTTAATAAGAATTTTTAAGTGTTTTACTAGCCAATAATCGCACCAACAAATGGCTGGCAATAGTAAGATTTTCTTAGAAAAATGGCTCACATCCAATTAGACATGAGCCATTTTATGCTTTTACGAAGATGATTCTGTATTGACAGGTAATCTTCTGTACATTTTATCTTTAATCACGATAAACACTATTACGACCAACCAGAGCACCAGCAGCCCAAGGTCGGAGGTTGGCAAGAAATTGACCATCACATTAAAACTGGTGTGGAGCAAAATTATCGCAAATAAATTCCCTCTTGAACGGTTGTAAAACCAGCCCAGGAAAATTGCTAATAAGATACGGAAAACACCGCCACCGATCATTCCTTCAACTAGATTTCCAGGGTAGAACCCGTTTAGGTAAAGTGGCAAGTGCCACAGGGACCAGACCACAGCAACAATAAGCGCTGCCACTAAAGGATTAAGCTTTTTTTGCAGCTCCGGCTGTAAGAAACCTCGCCAACCAGGTTCCTCATTCCCGCCTTGCGCCAAAGCAGTCAGGCCGAATGTAAGCACGTAGAATGGCAGTGTCTCAAAAATAGGGCTTTTCCACAATCCGGGGTATTCTATATCCAAACCAATGAGAGTTGCCAAGCCCCACGCGACAAGGATCAAAGCGGGATAAAAAAACAGTCCAAGAAGAGTCCAGAAAGGCGGCCGCTTCCAGGGTAAGATAGAAGTCATCCGGGTTCGAATATCTACATTTCCAGAAAGCGCACATGAAATCACCCATCCGCCTACAAGACTGGCGATTAGTGCTGCTGCAATAATTGCAACGTTAAGCGACAGGTTTTCGGCCAGTATGTCATAATTTGTGATATTTCCAGCCTGATAGCGCAGGGTCATCAGAATAAAGATGACTGAGGCGCCGATCATTATTGTGGCTGTTTTTTTCGCTGAAAATTCAAATGCAAACCCGTTTTTCAACCCTAGAGTCAGGATTCCGCCAACTGCAGGTCCGAAACCGCCTATTAATACAATCGCCATCACCAGCAAGTTGTTTTGGTCACGAAAGGGTATGCCTGCGAACCAAAATAACCAGGTCCAGGAAAAAGTGATAAGGAGAAAAGTAATTACAGGGTGTTTTTGAGCAAAAGACCAATGAAGTGTTTTCATGAAATTTCCTTATATTATTGAGGTCTGAAAAAATTATCCAAGAATGGTTGTGATCAAGAACCATAAGAACATCAACCCAGATACAGTCAGCAGGGAATAGTGAATACGCCAGCTTATTGTCCAGGTATGGTGGAGCCATGCGCGGACTGTGATCACGAGCACAACTATCGTCCAGGGGACAGATAGCCAGTAGAGTTTGGTAATTAAATTCACGCTTAATTCAGGATAAATGTAGGTGCTGCCAAAATTAAGAAGAATGAGCGATAACCATGCGAACAAGGCCAGATTGAACAACCCCAGCCCTAGGTTCAAACAAGTTTTGAGTGCATTAGGAGAGGTAGTTTGCCTTCGGCTAACTAATCGCCTGACAAATAAAGAAAAGGTGAGTAAAAAGCTACAACCGAGAATGGTCAGAAGAAAACCAGGCGTCTCATTCCAGGGTACCTGAAAATAAGCCAGCACCCCAACAAACATCCAGCGTTTTCCATTATCACCTTCTTTGAACGTCAAGACCCGATCTCCATTGATCTGCTGGAAAACACCAGGCTCGCTTTCGTAGAACTCCCAGCCATTGAAACTCAGGCGTCCTTCTAGGATTTTTATGGGTGTAGTCGTTGTATATCTAACCAAAACCTGGGGTGTGCTATGGTTACTGCGAGCAGGGGCATAATGGCCGTTGAACAAGCTGGCACGCGACTCCCAATCAGGTAGAGGTGTTTGTTTTGTTGGTGTGCGGTCGACAGGGTAGAACTCATCCAAGAATTTGAAGAGAATGGCGCGGCCATCATCTGCGGGTGGTGTATTGTATGAAACGATCACGCCAAGGTTTTCTTCGGGGATCAAGGCTAACATGGTCACAAAGTGCGGGCTGTTTCCCAGGTGCCAGAGAATTTTCTGTCCGTTTGCGTGCATGTTTAAAAAGCCGTAGGACATTCCGCTCATTTGCGGGTGATGCGTAAATTGCATATCATGCATCTGCTCCACGGTTTCGGCCTGAAGAATGCAATTTCCATCCAAGCACCCGTCGTTCAAGTGCGCCAACATAAACCGGCTCAGGTCTGTTGCGCTGGTGCGGATCGGTGCCACAGGAACGGCTGATGTCCATTCAAAGTCAGAGGTGACAAAATCGTCGTTTTGATATTTGTAGCCTTTGGATAGGTCAGCCTCAAATTCAGGCGGTAGCACATTACCAGAAAAACTATGATTCATCTCAAGAGGTTGAAGCAGGTGCTCTGTGATATATGATTCAATCGTCTGACCAGAAACACGCTCAATGATGTAGCCCGCCAATGCGGTGCCATAATTCGAGTACGCCATCACCTCTCCAGGAGGGTAGACTTGAACAGGCATATAGCGAATGAGATGTTCACGCAGGGGAATGAGGTCGCTTGCCTCGTTCACGAAAAGCGTATTGAATTCGTCTTCAAACCCAGCCGTGTGAGTCATCAGGTGATGTAGAGTGATCGGCTTATTGAATGGCGCTGGAATTTCAAAATCTAGGTATGTGTTAATATCAGTGTGCAAATCCAGTTTACCCTGTTCAACCAACTGCATTATCGCTGTCCAGGTGAACATTTTCCCGTCTGAGCCGATAAAGAAGAGGGTTTGATCAGCCAGAACCGGATTACTTGCGTCAATGTCTGCATAACCATAGCCTTTGGCAAACACTAGTTCGCCATTTTGGACAACTGCAGTGGTTACGCCTGCAATATGCTCGGAGGTCATTTGCTCCTGTATGACTGCATCGAAAAAGGACTCGAAATCCTGCTGGGAGAGACTTGCAGGTTCATTGGCTAGAGCAGAATTTACACTCAGGATGTTCAGGCACATGCCAGCCAGGAACAAAGCAGAGAGTACGCAGCGCCAGTTTCGGGATAGATTTAGGTTATTCATGGCAGATTCCTTTTATTTTTGATTTTCATATACATCAAGGTTTGTATGTTTCAGGTAACACGACGTTGATCATGATGTTGTGGAATTTATTTGCTTCTTCCCAGATCATGCCATGCCCTGAATCTTCAAAGAAATATAATTGTTTACTTGGGGCTACCAGCAGATTGAAGTATTCTTCGGGAATTTGGTAGGGATTGTTCATGTCGTGACGTCCCAGTATCTGGTAGACCGGTAGCTCGAAGTGCGTGGCATCGCGGCGTAAATCCAAATCTTGCATCTGGGGGTAAACTACGTTGAAGGTGTTCATTAAACCAAGCAGGTAATAGATCCTGTCAAGCCAGCCATATTCGGGCTGTTTTAGCATCAGCATCAGGATGTCGCCATCGCGGCGATAATCTGCATCTTTAATATTTGAGGCTTCAAAAACAGCATACTCACGCCCAAAAAGGGTGGCATAAGGTTTGATGGGGCTTTTACCAAAATACGGAGGCGGCCCTTGTGATTTGAGGGTTTCCACAAATTTGGAGTCTCCTGTTTTGATAGAGTGGTTCTGGACTATCTCGTAAATCATCTGGTCTGTTTCCAGAACATCCACCATCTGGGAGGTACCAACGTATGCATGGAAAAGTTCAGGACGGGCTTGGGCGGCACGGACACCGATAATCGTGCCCCAGGAATGCCCAATCAGGTAGATTTTCTGTTCATCGAAACGGGTGCGCATCATTTCGGTAAGTTCGAGGAGGTCTGAAACGTATTGGTCAATTGTTAATGCTGATTTTGGCGTATGTGACGGGTAGGATTTGCCGCAGCCGCGCTGTTCCCAGATAACGACCACAAAGTGCTTTTCCAGTTCCTGGTTGAAACGGAGCACACGTGCTGCTTCACTGGCGCCGGGACCCCCAGAGAGGAAGAGAAGGACAGGTTTGTTCACATCCTGACCACGAATGATCAGCCATTGGTCCACTCCACCTAAACGCACTTTTTCAAGGGAAGCAATGCTGTTAGGGGATGGTTTCCCGTCTCTTCCTAAAATGGGGGGTGTATGTGCCATCCATTGAGAAGCGGTTATTATGATTGCAAGAAAAATAAGGATTGACAGTATAAAAACCATTTGACCTCTCAAGCGTGTCGAGTATTGGATTCGATTTTTTGAAAAAATCAGAGCTATCAGTTTAACTAGAAAAGATAGGAAAGCACCCAAAAAGACCAGTGTCAGTCCACCGAGCATGATCATCTCGATTTGGGAGGCGTTGGCAAAACTTAGTATCTGGCGTATGGCGAAAAAGTACATGACCAGTGCGAGTATTGCGCCTAAAAAGACCCAGGTCCTGCTATTTTTTTGTAAATTTTTATTCATAGGGTTCTCCTAGAGAATCTCCATTTGTATTGGATTTGCCTTTTATAACAAGACATTTAACTGAGATTATTACCATACCGAGATCACGGATACGATTAAGTACACCGTGCAAAGCTGCTTGATCCATTTCTCCGCTTATGATAGTCTCACCATTCTGGTGCTGTAAAACAGTAAAGCCTTCGAACCAACGCATCCTGTGTTCATCGAGATGACCTTTGATGTGGATTTGATAAACATTTGGGTACTCATTTGTTTCCATGCTAAATTCCCTTAAATGTCATTGAACGCGGCTGGGTAAACGACTTTTCCACTTATTGTTTGTAACGCATCAGGAACCAACTCCAACGCCATCCAGGACTCGCCGCAATCGCCAAATGGACAAACGAGTGATTTAGCCGCAGTTGCTGAAAACCCGAAGCGTGGATAATAAGCCGTGTGTCCAAGCACAATGACGATGCTATACCCGAGGCGTTTACATTCATCCAATCCGTGTCTCACCAACCTGGAACCGATGCCTTGCTTTTGGTATTGGGGAAGTACAGCCATTGGGGCGAGACCCAGGACAGATACTTGTCCATTTTCGGTTTCAATATAGATTCGGCTAAATAGGATATGCCCAACGATCTGCCCGTTTTCCTCGGCAACCAGCGAGAGTTCTTTTATAAATTCTTCTGAATTTCGGATGGCCTTCACTAAGCCAGGTTCGGATTCTCGGTTATCAAAAGCTTCTTTGTTAACCGCGTGGATAGCGGCGATGTCAGATGGTGTTTCTGAACGGATCATGTTCATTTTGAATTCCTATTCATGAATGAATCTGAAGAAGGGGATGAATGATTGTTGAAACCAACGTTTACCATTACTAAAACTCCATTTTCTCGAACTTCATCAATGCCAAATAAATGAATACGACAATCCACAAGATCGTAGCGACTAGCGGAGCAATTCCTGCTTCAGGAGGAACTGTCTGACTAGTGGCTGTCAACCATGCAGCTTTGGGCAGCATCCAGGGTGTGATATACAACAGCGGCTTCAATAGGCCTCCCAGGATGCCTCCCCCCAAGACAGAACCGAGGGCAATTCCCAGGATCGCAATACGATTAATAAAAATGGTTCCAAGCATCAGGGTTAAGGCTAAATAGAAGATAGTGTGAAGGGCCATAATCCCGACCGCAGAAATAAAGGGCAGCAAAGGATACAGCGCGGCAATTCGGATGGACAGCATTACATAAACCAACATTGAGGGTAGACCGACTAATAAAATTAGTAAGGGCGGAGTATTGGCTGCCAATTTTGATAAAACATAAGCCCGACGGGTGACTGGTTTAGAAAGCAGCCATTCGGCGGCTCCGCTTGGCTTCTCACCAACAATCAGGTCTTGTGCTAAAACGACTGTTCCAATCCCCAAAACTGGAACCCCAAACTCAAAGAAAACGCTAAGACCTAGCGAAAGGATGTAGGCTACCAGCCCGCCTGTCTGTGCAATCTCTGCTTCGGTTGCCTGGGCAGCCTCATCACTGGGCGCAAATAGCATGATCGCCGTCAATCCGCATAGCAGCATCGTCCAAAAGATTGCATTAATCCACCACCGTCGGGTGCTCCACCAGGCCTGTTTTTCTTTTTGGTACAGATTGGCGAAACCCCGTAATCCTTTTCGTTCATTCACACGCAGCAGGTCCAAATTAGCGGTCATTTTTATCTCCTTTAACAATTTCCATAAATACTTCTTCAAGCTCGTACTTTTTGCGGTAGAACTCGACTACTGAAACAGCGGAGTCTGACATCAAGTACCGTAGCAATTCTTCTTCAGCTGCTAATTCATCCGTCACACGAATCTGTAAAGTACTTGTTCCGTTATGTGGTGCAATGGTTGTTTTTGCGACCCATGGAAATTCAGCGAGTCGTTCTCTTAAACCTATATGGTTGCCTTTAATGACAACACTATACGTGACACCTTCTTTGCCGTTCAGAACCTGTTCAATGGGTCCACTGGCAACGATTTCGCCATGTTTCAGAATAGCGACCGTGTCACTAACCCGTTGGACATCATCCAGGATGTGAGTAGAGTAAAAAATTGTGGTGTGCTTTCGTAAACGGGCCATCACATTGAGAACATCCTGACGCCCCAAAGGATCGAGCGCAGAGGCCGGCTCGTCTAGGATGAGCAGGTCGGGATAATTCACCTGGGCTAGCGCAATGCCCAGGCGCTGCTTTTCGCCACCAGAAAAACCTTTGATGGGCCGGTCAGCTTTTTCTAAAAGTCCCACCAATTCCAGCATTTCATCACAGCGAGCCTGGAGATTGGATTTTGGACCGCTGAAAAAGAATTTGGCAGTAAAGAGTAAGTTCTCACGAGCGGTCATCTGGTCGACAAACCGGGGTTGTTGAGGCAGATAACCGATACGCTCACGGATGCTTAAGCTTTCAGTAACGATATCAAATCCAAAGATGGTGCCACTGCCAGATGTCGGGCGGCTCAAGCCCAATAGGACTTTCATCAGGGTGGTCTTTCCGGCTCCGTTGGGACCGAGAAAACCAAATATTGAATGTTGCGGAACCTTCAAATCCACACTATGTAACGCTTGTACGTTCCCGAAGGTCTTTCTCAGGCTTTTGGTCTCAATTACGAATTGATCAGGTTGGTTCATGTTATTCTCCAGGAATTTGTTAAGTTTGTTAGGAGTCAGGATCTTGCCGGTACTTACATCTTCCATTAGTGGATGGATGCGATGAAGGCATCCACCTGTTCCTGATTCCAGCGTGCGACTGGCTCAGAGAGCATAACAAGGGCAGGGCCACCATTTCCTTGAAAGGCTATCATTACCTGACGATAGGGTTCACCTTCAGAGGTGACCCCATCAGAAATGACCATCGTGACTTCCTGTCCGCGAATAGTAGTGGGGCGGGTTTCGATAATTGTCATTCGGGTTTGAGGGTCAGACGTACCTGGAGCTATTTGGCGAATCATTTTTGCCAGTTTATCGCCATCCGAATCCTTTTCGGACTGGATCAGGTACAGGTGGCTGCGATCGTCGCCTGGGTTATAAGAGACCATTTTGTAGCCTGACAGACTTGCGCTGAATTCGGGCTTGTAACCCTTGGGTAGATCAAAATCTACAATTTCGGCTGCAGTACTGGCGACTTTATCTTTCTCGGTGTTTACGGTTGCGTAAACACCACATGCAGAGATTAAAAATGCAATTAGAGCAATACAAATAATTCTGTTAATCATTGGGTTCTCCTCGGTATCGTAAACTTTTTGTTTTCAATTACAGCCAAAGTGTAAAGTCAATACTTCTCTCTGTCCCCTATCCTCAGATAGGTTTGAAGGGTAGGTTAAATAAAAATGGCCGTTTTCACGGCCAGGGTTTAGTTAAAAACAATGAGATTTGTACATTGTTTCTTTAATTTAGTAATTAGCTTTTTATTTGCTAGTATTATCAAAAAAATCCGAAAAGGTTACGACTTCATTCCATCCTCTCTTTTAACCAAACACCAGGTTCACCAACAGCCCAATCAAGACAATCACTCCGTTCAACCAGTTATGCGCCAGTATCGAACCCACCAGGCTTCGGGTTTTAAGCAGCAGATATGCATAAAAGGCACCAAAGGTGAGGACAGTGAGCTGTTGCATGAAAAAGAAATTGGTTACCCTGAAGGGGTTGAAACTGATGTTTACGTGTGCCAGCATAAAAATCAGGATGGATACCACCACCGCGATGATCGTGTTCGTTTTGTCAGACAACCCTGCGCGTTTACCAACGTGCAGCATAGGAAAGATCACCATTGCACGAAACAAAATCTCCTCACTGGTGCCAGAAAGCAGCACCTGGAAAAGAAAATAGCTCACAAAATTCAAGCGGGTAAGAGGAAAATTAAAAGGAACCGGAATAGTGCCTGACAGGATCATGGTTATTGCGACAATAGATTGCACTCCGAACCAAATTGCACAGAATTGGAGGACTCGTTTGGTTGCAAAACGCCATTCATTTGTGTTGAATCCAAAATCTGACCAGCTTTTTTTCATTCCTTTCATAATCACCCAAATACAAACCAGAGCAAATATTGCCTGAAAAATATGATGGATGCTGATAATCAAATAACTACCATCTGGATCGAGAAGCTGCCATCTGGGGTAGATCAACTTTGCAAGATAAAATGAAAAATCACTGAAAATTTTGGTCAAGAGAAATAGCACCGAGGTGGTTACAAACAGCAAAAGAACTTTTTTCAAGATTTTCTGATATATTTGGGAAAGGTATTGAACAATACAACGAATACTGTTAATCACTGTTTTCTCCGATGGGTAGATTATTTTTTTTACTGTCAAAGTCTATAATCTTTAATTCACTCTGTCAATTATCCCGGTAAAGGTTCATTGAGTAGGTTCGAAAAAAGAGCCGTGAAAACGGCTCGGACTTGAAAATTCAACATCTTGGTATATATGATGCTACTATTAGCTAACTACGCGTCAATTACGCTCTAACGAAGCTTTCGTAAAAATTTTAGTAACCCATTACTTTAGGTCAGCCAGGTAATTCGTTCCTGCCTGTACGTCCTCCCTCAATATCCTCAGCGATTTTTCGGGTTCTTCAAATATTGGGCTGTGCGCTGACTGATCAAACGTGTAAAAACCTTTGACTGGCGCTTTGAGCAATTCAAAATAATCTTTAGCCAATTCGTATGAGCAAGTGTAATCATAAATGCCTTCAAAGAAGTAGACGGGCAGATCAAGGTCTACCACCTCTTGACTCAAGTCCATGTTGAGACTTGTATTCCATATGATACTGACGCCATTGCGGGCTTTGGCTCGCCACAAATTGATTTTCTCAGCAATCGTATACTCTCGGAAGGTCAGCGATGGAACGAAAATTTCGCTAATGATTGATTTCATATCATGGGTCGTGCCGATACCGAGGCTATGCATACCCTGATCACGCACAGCGAGGTATGCTTGCGGGGTCCCATCCTCCATGGTGACGGGGGCTGCTTCCAATTTCTGGACCATTTCTGTATTTCCGATTGTTTTGAATTCCTTAAGCATGTAGTCGTATGCTAATTTTTCAGATTTTAGTGTATTTGTCATCTGCGCTACACCGATGTAGGCATGGTACAACTCTGGTGCTCGTGCAGCCGCTTGAATCCCAATGAAAGTTCCCCCCGAATGGCCCATCAGATAGATCTTTTCTTGATTAAATCGGTTTCGGAGGTAATTCGTAACTTCCAGTGTGTCAGAGATTAACTGTTCAAGGGTGATCGACTCTTTCGAAATTTTGTCTTCGTAAGAGAGTCCGGAACCACGCTGTTCCCACCAAACAACGGTAAATTCATTTTCCAAACCGGTAGGGTATTTCTGTTTGAGGAAGTAATCTGGCATACCCCCATGCAAGTAAAGCAGCACGGGATTGCTTTCATCTTTACTCTGGATGAACATCCCTTGTTGCACGCCGTTGATATTGACAAAAATTTTCTCGGAAATACTGTCAGTCAGTACTTTTCCGTTTTCATCGACCATCTGTTCCGGTTTCCCGGGGCTCATCAGTAACAGAACACTGGCAAGAACGATTATACAAACCAAAAAAACTGAAATCAAAATCAACATGATTCGTCCCAACTTTCGTCCAATGAATTGAAAAGTGTTTTTCCTGTTTTTGGTGATTGTCATTATATCTCCTGTATAATTTCAACGTATCGCAAGACTCAATAAGGGGCATAGTCTCTTATGATTTTCTGAAATCTCTCCTTAACGTCATAACATGGTAGTGATTTAGCCGCGTGTCTAAATAAGTCCTGTGTCATATCTAGCGTGGCGCTGAGAGTAGAAATCTATATGCTAATTAATTTTATGTGAATAATGTAAGTGGTGTTTTGATCCACTTAATCATTTTTTGATTTTTTCTTTTTTAACTTTGTAACGCTTGTCTCTACCAACTATCGAAAATTTTGAAAGCACACAAGACACTTTACTTATCATTTTCAGATTTTATTATCTACTCAGATTCTGTCCCCTATCTCGCGATAGGTTAATCGGGTTAAAAAAAAGCGTATTCAAAATTTATTAGATAATGTTCCGTGTAGTACTTGGTGCGAAAATTTATAGGCTGGTTTTTTTCGCATGTCTTTTCGCAATTTGAATTGCTTCAATAAAACTATGTCTCAATGAGATTGCCTGAGATGGACATATTGACAGGCATAAACTGCAATGAGTACAATCTTTTTCATTATTCACTATTGTTCTTCCTTCGTGAAAGGTCAGCACATTCATAGGACATATAGAAATACAATTACCGCAAACGATGCAATCTTCATCTATAAAAACATTATGTCCTTTTGGTACAAAAGGTAGGACTTTAATATATTGTGGAATAATTTTTGAAATGAATTTTACAGCTCTTCGTTCATCTCTTTCATCTGGCTTCCCTTTGTTTCCTCCGCTGATAATGATAAATGGGCCAGTGCAGTCATAACCTCTTGTGGAGAATTCACCTAACAGGGTAATTTCCCTTCTAAGTAACTCATTCTTAATCAGTGAATGATATTTTCCTAGAATTGGGCTGCCATGTGTGGAAAAGATAAATGTTTTTTGAGTTGGGCTTAGTTTATCCAACAGTTTATAGATATTTGGATGAAGAGAGGTGAAGTAAATCCCAGAACCTAATCCAACTACTTTGTAAGTTGATAAATCAATCGATAACGCTTTTTCGGTATTGATCACCATGCAATTGGCCCTTTGAGCCATTGCATGCGCCAATCTAGCAGTGTTTCCATGATAAATTGATTCGTTTATGATAATTACATCTCTGTTCATATTTTCCTCTTTTCAGAATTTGGTATTTCTATCGCAATAATTAACAAAAATATTTATGCAAGATTAATTGGTGAAAAAGTTATTGGTCATTGCTCAAAAAAACTTATGGGCATGCCGAAATTTACCTATGATTTATCTGGTTTGGAGTTGTTGCTTTATTATAAAAAAGTCAATTTGAGTGCGGATTTGATTCCTCAATATTCATTACTGACGGGATGAAGAAGCCAATAATGCCCATGAGCACGCATGTGCATCCAGCGATCAAAAACCAGGGTTGGATTCCAAAGCGATCTGCAAATGGACCAGCAATTATCAAAGCAATGGGTGAAACCAACATTGCTGCACTTGTGACGAAGGCAAAGACACGTCCCTGCATCTCAGGTGCAATCGCAGTTTGTAATGTTGCGCCAAATGATCCATTGATAATAGGAAGGCATATTCCCATGGTTGTGTTGGCAACCAAGCCGACCCAGAACATATCAGATCGAACTAGTCCAACAACAACCAGGCTTAAACCCATGAAGATTAATCCGAATAGCGCAGTGCCGATTTTACGCTTAAATCCACCCCACACCCCAAGAATGGCGCCTCCCAGTAGAGCTCCAGCCGAAAACAACGAAAGCCATAGACCAAGTTTGCCTGCATCGCCGTCAAAATGATTGGTAATAAAAAGGGGGGTCAACGGTTCGGTGGCGCTGGTGAAAAAGTTAATCCCCATAACAAGCCCTATCGAGATGACCAATCCACGCCAAGCCTTGATGTAACGTAAGCCCGCGGCAAAATCCTGCCAGAAGGTGAATTCTTCCGCTCCTTTGCCACGTTCGGGTTGTGGAATTTGAGTAACGAACACAACGGAAACAGCGAGCAAGGCTGTACCTATATCAATGGATAGAATTCCCTGCATCGGCAAAACAGAAAGTAAATATGCCCCTAGCGGAGCGGAGATAATGCTCAACCCTCCATACAAAGCCTGGTTAAATCCCTGCACACGTGCTAGCTGGTCCTTTGGCACAAGCAATACTACCGATGCCCCAAACGCGGATTGATGAAACCCTCCCGCTACTGCGCGAATCAACAAGACAAAGTAAATATGCCAGATTTGTACCAAATCTAAAGTGAACAAAATGGCAAGCACAACAGTGAAAGCTGCAACCGTTAAGTCCGCCGCGATGAGAAGCGATCGGCGATTGCCGCGATCGACCCATGTGCCAATAAACGGTGAAAGCAAGACTTGAGGTAATAATCCCATCATGGAGGCGATTGCGAGTGTCGTTGCTGAATTCGTTGTTTTAGTCAGGTACCAAATTATGGCAAACTGCACCAGTTGACTGCCAAGCAGAGAAAGTGCCTGTCCCGTCCAAAGAGTAAAGAAACGTGCCCCCCAATTTTTGTTTCTGTTTTCCATAGATATACTCCTTCAAAACTGCTTTTATCATATACAGGTAGAGTCTATCTTTCGGAGTATGGCTTGTCGCCTATCCAGAGATAGGATTGTTGGATAGGTTAAAATAAAAAGAGCCGTGAAGTCGGCCCTTTGTCGTCTCTTTCTTAATCGATAATCAGATCTTCATTTCTCTGGCAAGAGCAATTGCTTGAGGACGGTTATTAACTCCTAGCTTCTGAAAAATATTATGCACATGCCACTTGGCAGTTCCAATGCTGATAAACAATTCCTCGGCGATTTCCTGATTGGATTTTCCCAGAACGATCAGTTTTAGAACCCTTATCTCTTGTTCGCTCAATGGACTGATCAAGTTATTATTAACAGGTTCGATGGTTTTTTGATTGGTATCTTGCTTTGAAAATTCCAACAGCAACTTTTCCACAAATTTGGGCGACGTTTGGCGGATTTTGGGCAATAGTCTCGAGATAGGAGAACCTTCTTCAAGGAAAAGCTGCAGAAAACCATCAGGCTCAGCTAGTTTTACAGCATTTGTCAGCCATTCTGATGCAAGGTCCGATTGGTTTTGAGCGAGACTGATAAGGGAAAACAATATAGCAGCTTCGATACACGTCCTGATTCTTCCTGAAATATTTGCTTGTTCAAAAAGCGGCTTTATTATCTCAAGCGCCTTGTTGTGGTCCCCAATCTTATAATAAACGCGGGCTAAAGTTAAATCTTCATAGTCTCTAATATATTCAACTGGATTGGAATTGCGAAGTTCTTGATATTCCTGCGCCCATTGATTTGCTTTATCCAACATTCCATTTGCAAGTTGGATACGAACGTGGTGTGCGCTTGAAAGAATAATTAGGCGTGGGATATCAAATGATTGGCATATAGCGTGAGCTTGCTCGATTGCTGAGAGAGCTTCAGATAAATCACCTGTTATTTTTTTTAGATGGGCAATTGTCATCAACGCTAAACGAAGATCATCAACGAGTACTCCGTGTTTAGATAACTCGATGCTATCCTTCAAGAGTTTTTCCGCAGAAACCAGGTCGTTTCGGTCAAGTGCAATTTCGGCTAAAACATACCATGTAAACCCGAGGGTGGGGATATGTTTTTCTCCTGCAAGTTGTTTCGCTTTTTGGATGGTCTGCGTTGCCAGATCTAATTTTCCTTGTGTTACTTGCAGAAGTGCAGCCTCACAGCGGGTCGTCATTGTCATAAATGTAACACCAATGGAATGCGAGAGGTCACTTGCCTTTATTAAAAAACTACAGGCTTTATCTAGGTCGCCCTTTAATCCATAAGCCAGTCCAACCATTGCTATCGCTCGAGCGCGATCGTAAAGGTTTTTTTCTGGTAATTGTTTAAGAGCGAAATTAGCGCGTTCTATCGCGAAGTCTATATCTCCATGAATGATGGCAAGGGCAGCACGTCGTTCGGCTGCAATCCCCAACAATGCACTTTTTTGCTCGTCAGGGATTGAACACTCCTTAAGGGACCGTTCAGCTAGATTGAGGTATTTTTCTGAAAGATTGATTCGACCAGCTATGTACCAAGCGCGAGAGGCGTGTAAGCATAATGCCGGTTTGGATTCGAAAAATTGACCTGGCAAGGCATCAAGCCATCCGACCAATGTAGTAATCTCTCCGCCTGACCACGCAGAAGGTTTTTGGATTACTCTTTCAATTACATTCGCAGTCATTTCCATGTTATTACTAAAAAATGCATGTTCGACTGCTTCAATGACCATATCGTTCTTTTCATACCAACTGGAAGCTTTTTCCAGTAGTTGAGTTTGTTCGGGTTTTGTCAAACAAGTTCGAAGAAAGTCGGCAAAAAGGTGATGATAACGATACCAATTTCGTTCGTTATCGAGAGGGATGATAAATAAGTTGGCTTGTTCCAATTGGATAAGGAGGTCCTGGCTATTGGTACGTCCCGTGATGGCATCACATAAGGATGCGTTAAATTTTTGCAGGATGGCCGTCTGAAATAAGAAGAGCCTTATTTCTTCATTCTGTTGGCGGAGCACTTCCTCTGCGAGATAATCTAATATAAACCGATTTGTTCCACGGAATGTCTGTATAAATTCGTACGGGTCAGGCAGGTTTTGCAGCGCAATTGCCGCAAGTTGTAAACCAACTGCCCAGCCTTCTGTGCGTGCTTCGAGAGTGTTGATGGTTTCCAAAGCCAATTCCAGGTGCATGGATTGGCTGAAAAACATACCAGCTTCATCCTGGGTAAAACGCAATTCGTGGGCGCGGATTTCAGTCATCTGTCCGCGAGAGCGCATTCGTGCCAACGGAAGAGGTGGGTCTTCGCGCGTTAAGATGGAAAGGTGGAGTTGAGCAGGCTGATGTTCGATGAAATATTCCAGCGCCTCGTGTATATTTGGATTCGAGATGGTATGGTAATCATCCAAAACTAACACTACTTGATTTTCAATTGCTGCCAGGTCATTAAGCAGTTCATCCATAATCACATGAAGAGGTGGGTGTTGAGGTAAGCTCGTCAGGATTTGTGAGCTTTGGCCAACTGACTCATCGATAGATCGGAAAGCCGAAATAAAATAGTCAAGGAAGCGTAAGGGATCGTTGTCACCTTCATCCAAAGAAATCCAGACGACATGTAAGTTCTCCCCCAATGTATGTATCCAATCAACAAGCAGCGTCGTTTTACCATACCCGGCAGGAGCCGAGACTAAAGTAAATTTCCGCTTTTCTTGCAGACCTGTGGTTATTCGATTTACTAGTCTGGAACGGGGAACACCACTAGCGCGCCAAGGTGGAATATGGAATTTAGTGGCGAGCAATCGATTGTTCACAGCTAATGATTATAAAGGAACAATCTATTATCTTCCAGTTAATAACAGCAATGCTGGTGAATTTGAAAGGAATTCTAAGATTAGCAATGGGTTTGAGATTTAGTAATTGACATTTTCATTTATCTTTGTATAATAATGTGTAACCGCTTACACATTTTAAATTCGTAGACTAATATAAAATTTTGTTCCTAATTACACATTCATGGAGATTTTCGTGAAATCCTCAATAAACCACTCTTTTAATCAATGTTACAGCGGTGAAAATTTGGATCGCATTGCGTTCCCGATGGGCGGAATTGGTGCTGGTATGATCAGCCTTTCAGGCACCGGCAGCCTAACCCAGTTATCTCTTCAGGGCATCCCTGATATTCACTATGAACCCTATATTATGTCCGCTCTGTATATCAAGGGCGAACAGGAACATGCCAAGGTTTTGGAAGGGGAGGTTCCTAATTGGAGAATGACCACCGCCAATGGCCCCAGTCATCTGGGATCCGGTAATGGTGGTCCACTGAAGACATATGGCTTACCTCGGTTTAAAGATGCGTGTTTTACAGCTCGCTTCCCATTTGCGGAGATCGAATTATCTGATGAGCAAATGCCGCTTGATGTAAAAATTACTGGTTGGAGCCCATTCATTCCGAACGATGAGGATGCCTCATCCCTGCCCGTAGCTGCGTTGGAATACACCTTCAAGAACAAATCTGATCTTAGTTTGCACGGGATTTACTCTTTTCACTGTACGAGCATTCTTACTTCGAATGACCTAGTTAAGCTTGTACTACCAGTTCCACCTCCTTCATTTTCAGTTGCAACTGTAAAACAAGGCATTATGCTAAAGGGAAATGGAACGACAGAAGAGCCTTGGGCTGAAAAATGCTTGTGCGCCTTCGTGGAGGATGAGAATACCTGTTGTGATTACACTTGGTTCCGCGGTGATAATCCATTAGATCCCATGGTAATGCTTTGGCGGAATATCAGCAATGGAAATATGCCACAGAACCCTCCAGTTACGGAGGGGTATCCTAGTATGGGCGGCAGCATCTATGTACCCATTGAAATTCCCCCCAACGGCGAGAAGACTGTTACTCTGAAACTTGCATGGTTTACTCCAATAACAAAGATGAAATATTTGGCCAATATGGGGAGCAAAGCCACCGAAGATACTTCCCAGGAGTGCTCTTGTAAAACTCATCATAAACCTTGGTACGCGGGTGTTTTCAATGATGTTGAAAAACTAATGGGATTCTGGGATCAGAATTACTTTGATCTCCGGACCAAATCTGAATGTTTTTCGTCCACATTTAATTCTTCCACATTGGCACCTGAAGTGCTTGAAGCGGTTTCGGCAAATTTGAGTATTCTCAAATCTCCAACAGTCTTGAGACAAACCGATGGTAGGATATGGGCTTATGAAGGTTGTTATGATGAAGCTGGTTGCTGTGCTGGATCTTGTACGCACGTTTGGAATTATGCCCAGGCTATTCCGCACCTCTTTCCACGGCTTGAGCGAAGTCTGCGTCAGACTGAATTCCAAGAAGGAATGAACGAACAAGGACATCAACAATATCGGGTGAACTTGCCGATCAGCACAACACCTCATGATTTCCATTCCGCCGCGGACGGACAACTTGGAGGGATCATGAAGGTTTTCCGTGAATGGCGGATTAGCGGTGATCACGAATGGCTTAATTCCATCTGGCCTAAAGTTAAGCTAAGTTTGGATTATTGTATCGAAACTTGGGATCCACGACATACTGGAACATTGGAAGAACCTCATCACAATACTTATGATATTGAGTTCTGGGGGCCTGACAGTATGACAACAACCATTTATTTGGGTGCTCTAAAGGCTGCTTGTCTTATAGGTGCATTTTTGAAAAAAGATACCACTGAATATGACAAATTATTCCAAAATGGACGTTTTGCACTCGAGAATGATCTTTGGAATGGAGAATATTTTTTCCAAAAAATAAGATGGATGGATTTGAACGCGGAGTTTCCTCCCACACAGTCTACTTTATGGTCTTCCAAATACCGCTCGCCGGAATCAATGGCTATTTTAGACAAGGAAGGTCCTAAATACCAATATGGTAGCGGTTGTCTTTCAGACGGAATTCTGGGCGCCTGGTTTGCGAGGGTGTGTGGAATAGGTTCTATCATCGACCCCGTGAAAGAAAAAAGTCACCTTAACTCAGTATATAAGTACAATTTCCGAAAATCTTTGGCACAACACGCAAATCCGGCAAGATCAACCTATGCCTCAGGTAAGGAAGGTGGTTTACTCTTGTGCACGTGGCCTCATGGAGGGGAACCGACCCTTCCATTCTTCTATGCATTTGAAGTCTGGACTGGAATTGAATATCAGGTTGCATCGCATTTGTGCATGATGGGGCAGATGGAGAAAGGACTCGAGATCGTTCGAACTTGCAGATCCCGTTACGATGGCAGGGTTCGCAATCCGTTTGACGAAATTGAATGTGGCCACTGGTACGCAAGGGCAATGTCTTCATTTGGATTGCTTCAAGGAATTTCTGGTGTTCGTTTTGATGCTGTAGAAAAGACCCTCTATATTGCTCCTACTATTAGCCAAGATTTTCAATGTTTCATCAGCACAGCCACTGGTTATGGTCTAGCAGGAATAAAAGAGGGTAAACCCTTCTGCGAAGTGAAGAGTGGATATATCGAAGTGAACAAGTATGTGATTGGAATGGATGAAGTTAATTCTTGAACTTCCATATTGACGTAGAGTTGGGTGACTGAAATGACCACTACTATTGATGATATTGCTCGTGACACAAAACTTTCCTCGGCAACCATATCCAGAGTGCTGAATAGCTCCGGATATGTAAAAAAAGAAACTCGGGAGAAAGTGGTTAAGTCAATGGAGAAATTAAACTATGCTCCGAGTGCAATTGCACGCAGTCTTTCTATGATGGAGACTAATATCATTGGGGTGGTTGTTCCAGATATCAATAATCCGTTTTTTAGTGAAGTAATCAAGGGTATCAGTTCGCTTGCCGACACTCATAATCTGAATATGTTTCTATGCGACACGGATGAGAATCATCAGGGTAAAGAGCTTAAGCAACTTCGTTTACTGAAAGAACAACGTATAAGAGGATTGATCATCACTCCCACATCAGAAAACGATGAAAATACAGCAAAATATCTTTCCGAAATGGAAAAATTCGGCATTCCAGTTGTTTTGATTGACCGCGATATAAAAGGTTCAACACTTGATGGTGTTTTCGTAGATAATACTGGCGGGGCATTTGCAGCCACAAATGTGTTAATTAATGAAGGGCATAAAAGGATTGCTATCATTTCAGGCCCGATCACTTCATTGCCAGGTAGAGGAAGACTTGAGGGGTACCAAAAAGCTTATCGATCGAATGGTTATCAGATTGATGAAGAATTAATTATGCTTGGTGATTTCAAGTTTGAAAGTGGGTATTATTTAACACAAAAGATTCTCTCAATGCAAGATAGACCCACGGCGATTTTTTGCTCAAACAATCTGATGACTTTAGGCTGTATGAAGGCATTACGTGAAGCTTGCTTGAAAATTCCTCAAGATATCTCGATTATCTCATTTGATGAGATTGAAGCATTCAATATATTAGGTTTGAACATCAGTTATGTGGCTCGTCCGACAAAAGAAATGGGTTGGGAAGCCATGGGAATACTCTTAACGAAAATGGATGTTGAAAACACCAATACCACTCAAAGGAGAGTCATCCTTCCAACAAATCTTGTTCTTATGGGGTCAGAAAAGCGTATGAGTTGATACAAACATAGCGATTTTTGGTCGCATAATTTTTGAGAATATGTGTAAGCGGTTACACATTTTCCTTTTCTGGAGATACTTATGACCAAAAAACCAAAAGTGACCATCCTCGGGAGTTTTGTTGTTGATTTAATGGCACGTACACCCCATTTGCCGATCCCTGGCGAGACCGTTAAAGGGTCTATGTTCCGAATCGGTTCAGGAGGAAAGGGTACCAATCAGGGAATAGCTGCAAGTCGTACTGGATCTGATGTTTCCATGATCACAAAGATCGGAAAAGACGATTTTTCTGAAATCGCAGTAAATAGTTTTAAAAACGAAGGTATGGATTGTTCCTATCTTTATCAGGATCCTGATAGTTCAACTGGGACTGCTTTAATCATGGTCGATGAGATATCCAGTCAAAACAGCATTGTGGTCACCTTGGGAGCATGTGAAAAGATCACTCCTAGTGAAATTGAAAATGGAAGACAAGCAATCGAAAAAGCTGATGTCTTTCTAGTCCAATTGGAGACTAATGTCGACGCAGTGGAATACGCTATAAGACTTGCTAGCAACGCTGGCGTGAAGGTAATTTTGAATCCAGCACCTGTTCAGCCTCTTAGTGATGATCTTTTAGCAAATGTAAAAATACTCATTCCCAACGAGATTGAGGCAGGAACACTAGCCGGATTCGATTTACGCTCGGAAGGTGACATCCAATTGGCTGCACAAAAACTGGTGGATAAAGGGATCGAGAGTGTAATTATTACTCTTGGTGAGCGAGGGGCAATAGTGGCAACAAAAGAAACAATGGAGAGAATTAATGCATTCAATGTAACCGTTGTTGACACAACTGGAGCAGGGGATGCGTTTTGTGGAGCTTTTGCGACAGCATATGCTGAAGGAAAAGATATATTAAATGCAGCAAGGTTTGCTTCGGCAGCTGCAGCTCTTTCAGTAACTAGGATTGGTACTGCACCTTCCATGCCTTACCGTTGTGAGGTAGAAGATTTTCTATTCAACCACCCAAAAGGAGAATTGTAATGAATAAAAAGAAGCTGGGTTTGGGTTTGATTCTACTGCTTGTTCTCCCTTCCACAATGGGAGATTTGATGATTAATGTTTACAATGTGTATGTTCCCATATTTATCCAGGCGGGTAATCCTTTGTTTTCTACTGGTGGTGTGCTCTCTAATGGTTTTGGTTTGGGTGCCATGATGGTAGGAATATGGATGATTGCTGATAACCTTCTGGCGATCATACTCCAGCCTTTTATTGGAGCGTGGAGTGATCGGTTCAAATCCCGTTTAGGGCGCCGAATTCCATTTATCCTGTTCACCCTGCCTCTAATTATTGCTGGATATGCCCTGATTCCCCTTGCACCTCAGATCATTCCATCCGCTTTGAATGGAAAGTTTTCTGAATTACAACTCCAATTCTGGATATTTGCTGGAGCATGTGTGATTTTTTATCTGGGTTATATGCCTGCAAGAGTCATCATGCAAACTATGCGCCAGGAAGTTGTCAGCCCAGATCAACGTCCAAAGGTTGAGGCTTGGTTTAACTTTTTGCTAAACATCATGACTATTCTTGCATATACTATTGGTGCACAGGTCTACAAAGCCAATGGACCTTTGCTCTTCTGGATCTTGCTCGGGTTATATGTAATAGCTTGTGTCATCCTTGCTTTTTTCTTCAAAGAACCACCTGCGAATCAAATTGTGAGTAATAAAGGTAAGCAAAACCAGTGGGGACAGATAACTTCCGTTTTCAAAAATGGCACCAAAGAAGGGAATAAAAACCTAGTTCTATTCCTGCTATCAGTGCTTTTTGTCACACTAGCTTTTGGAGCTTCTGCGAATTTTTCCTCTTCTTGGGTCATCAATATCTTACAGGTTGATGAAACTAAGGTTACGTCGATTTTGGCAATTGGCGCCATCGCGACCATTGTGACAGTCTTGCCTGCTGGCTACTTAGCGGGTGGCATTCTTGGGCGAAAAAAAGTTTTTATCATTGGTTTGCTAACCATGATGGCCGGAGCGATTTTGATAAGTCTATTACCTTCCCTTTATGTGGTCAGCTTTGCCATGTTAGGTATTGGTGCGGGTGCATACGTTTCTACGATGTTGCCCCTATTATTTGATATTGCCAAAGGAGATTCTGGTTCAGGTACGCTCGTTGGAATATTCAACATCGCCTATTTAACTGGTTTTGTATTGGGCTCTGTCGTTGTTGGAGCTCTTATCCAACAATTCGGATATATCGTCCTTTACCCTTCAATTCTGTTTTTGGGATCGTCTGCACTCATATGCATTCTTCTAACGAAAATGCAGTCGACAGATCGGCTTCATGCACCATCACTTAAAGCTGAAGGTTAATCTTCCATATCCTTCGGATGTTTTAGCAAAAAAACGAACGCTCGATATACAGGGCGTTCGTTTCATTATTTTAAAGAGACTAAAAACTACGAACTTAGGTTTTTGTCTCATAATTGTTAAAACTTGTTTGTGTTGGAAATGGTAAAGCATTCCACATAAAGGTTTGATTTTGGGTTTCGATAGGATCTTCTATTCGAAGAAACTGTTGATTCACCAAATATAACTATTCGTATCGAACAGGTGTTTGAGCTAGCTATATTTAACTAAAAAGAACAATTACGCTAACGGGATCGTTATATGGAGGTATTTACTTGTGCCTTAATATTGAAAATAGTTGATACAAACAATAGAGAATAACGACCCCTATAAGAAAAACCATGGCAAATGGAAGTTTTAAATGGATGAGCAATCCAATTTCTGCAACGAATAAGCCAATTCCGATAGCTAAGCTTAAATATTTTAGCCGATTATTTTTATATTTTTCAAAAAAAGGATTATCAGCAGATACCTTTTGTTTTGTTAGGAGATCAATTAAATCCCAACTGATGAGCGCTCCTACACTTGCGATAATCATCAAATAGGCAGATACACCTTTCAAAGAGCCAAAAATGGCGATGCAAATTTGAATAACAAAAACTAAAGAGTTCGTCCACTTCCATTGCTTTTTTTCACCTAGCCATAACAGACAAACCGACAAAAATATTACTGAAACTCCAATCCATACATGAAAAGTGCTAAATCCTGCAATTAAAGCAAATGCTGTTACAGTCTGACCAAAAAGTAGTAGGTGTAAAACTTTAATTTTCATTATGCACCCCTACTATGATCAGTTCTTCTTAAATTTAAATTTAAATCAATTGGTGTGTCTGTATCCCAATTTTTGATCTCAACTCCAAGTTGACGAATTTTCCAGAAAAGGAGAGCGCGTTCGATTTTTGCTGCCCTCATGGCTAGTATCTGGATATTTTCAGGCGTTGAATATTTTTCAGTGAATTTAATATAATCCGGACTTAACACTACAATTTGATACCCGTCTGCTTTAAGTCGCTTGAGTGAGCTTAAATCCTCAGCATGTAATGGACTAATAAGGATAATTACAGAGTGACTGGGAAATAATTTCGTTGGAAGACACTTTAGGATATCAACAGTAACTTTTGCTCCTGTTTGACAAAAAGATAATTGATCAAGGATGCGTACTAATTGTTGTTTTCCATAACCAGGAAAAACTTTTGTCATGTGCTGACTTAGAATTAGCATCGATAGTCTGTTACCGCATTTCGTAAAATGTTTAGAAAGAGCGGCAGTCGCTTGAATCGAATATTCTAATAAATTGTGTTCGCAAATTGAATAATCTGTTATAGAACGACCATCAAGGATAAGCCCAATGTCCGTCATTTCTTCTCGTTCATATTCCTTAACGAAGAAGTTTTGTGCAGTTCTGGCTGATTTTTGCCAATCGATCAGACGAAGTGAATCTCCTGGTAAATATTCTCGGATTCCCCAAAAATCGATTCCACTACCTGGTTGATTTGAAAGGTTTGGCCCAGGTGTGTGAATTGTACTTCTAGGATGTAGTATTATCCTCTTTATTTTTGCATATTCAGGTAAAACATAAATATGGTTCACTGCTGACAAGTTGAGTTTCTTTTCGAAAAGACTAAGAGGATCGCTGACAACGATTTCAATTTCTTCCCAGGAATAATGGCCTCGGGGAGCTTGAAAAGTGTATTGCATTTCGAATTCCTCATTTGCGGGGAGGGAAATTTGTTGATTTGTACATCCACCAATGATTTGTATTTTTTGAGGGATTTTTTCACATATTGAACTTCACCCGATTTAATGGACACTAAGTTAAGGTGATTTTTGATATTGAGCCTCAAATTCAACTGGGGATAAGTATCCCAGTGTTGAATGCAGCCTGACAGTATTATAAAACCCTTCGATGTAACCGAAAATATCAGTTCGAGCTTGTGAACGGGTTTTGTATTTTTGATGGTGAACCCATTCGTTTTTCAATGTTCCGAAAAAACTTTCCATTACTGCATTGTCATAACAGTTGCCTTTGCCGCTCATACTGACTTGAATTTGGTTGGCAGCCAGAATATTACGGATTGGATGGCTTGCATATTGAACACCTCTATCTGAGTGATGGAGCAGTCCTTTGCCTGGCTGACGTAGATACAAGGCCATTCTAAGAGCTCTCTCCACCAGCATTGCATCAATCTGACTCGACATATCCCAGCCAACGATTTTGCGTGAGAATAGGTCCAAGACTCCAGCCACATACAACCAACCCTCTTCGGTGGGAATATAAGTGATATCAGCCACCCATTTTTGATTGGGTCCATCAGCAGTGAACTCGCGATTGAGCACATTGGATGCTAGAGGAAACTTGTGGTTGCTGTTCGTGGTGATCACTTTCCGGTACTTTCGCTGTCCTTTTAGCCCATCCTGGTGCATTAACCGGGCTACAGTCTTCTGATTGCATGAAACTCCCTGCTTTTTCAATTGAGCATATACTCGTGGGCTACCATAAGCCTTGCGGCTCATCTTGTGAATCCGGCGAATATGATCAATCAATGCCTGGTTGATTTTTTCTCGCTCATTAGGTTTGCGATTCTTCCAGGCATAATATCCACTTCGGCTGACTCCCAGCAGTTCACATATACGCCCTACTGAGTATTTATTCTGGTGCTTCTCGATGAACCGGTATTTCATCTGCCGTCCTTCGAGTACATCGTGAGCACTTTTTTTAGGATTTCTTTATCCTCTTTCAATAACGCATTTTCTCGCTCTAATTGCCGGATCCGTGCTTCTGTATCAGTTAATCTCCCGTTTCCGGGAAATGCCTCATTCTTTTTGGGTTGCTTATTTAGATTTTCTTTCCATTTCCACAAGAGGCCTGCTGTTATTCCTAATTCATGCTCAACCTCGGTGATTGTTCGTTCGCCATTTTCATACATCCGAATGGCTTCCAGCTTGAATTCTTTGCTGTATTTTTTGCGTATTGTGGTCATGACTTCCTCCAGTTTTGATTATATGGTTCCCTTAACTGGTTGTCCATTTTTTCTGGGGAAGTTCATATGTTAATCATTAATTCAACTGAACATTGATTATGAACTCTTAATTTCATCAATACAGGGGTTTTCGGAGTTACACGGTGGGAACTGATTTCTCGATAAAAATTAATATTAATGTTACGCGGGAGTAATATTAGACCAACACCAAGATAGACCAACAATGGGATAGACATTAAGATAACTATGCCATTTCGGCTAAAAAGACCAACTGAGACTAGACCTAATATCAATAATGAGATTAGTAAAGATCTATTATTCATTATTAATTATTTACTACTGGAACAGGAATAGATTTTACGATTTCTTCAATTAATGATGAATCTGCTTTTTTAGTTCCCCATAAATTAGGGTCAAGTATTACTCTATGACATAAAGCGGGTTGAGCGAAAGTCTTTACATCATCAGGGATGACATAATCTCGTCCATTTATTGCTGCCCAAGCTCGAGAAAGCTTAAGGAGTGCTAATGATCCGCGAGGACTTACGCCCAGTTCTATTTTGGAATGATTGCGGGTTTTAGATACTAGTTTAATTATGTATTCTTGAATATCCTTATCAATAAAGACTTTTTCTACTCCCAATCTCATTGAATGGAATATTTCAGGAGTTATCATTGGTTCAATCGTTACTTGATCATGTTCTCTGGTTGAACGACGCGAAAGAATTTCTTGTTCTTCTACTACGCTCGGATAACCCACCGATAATCGAATTAAGAAACGGTCAAGCTGAGCTTCAGGTAAGGGGAATGTGCCTTCATATTCAATTGGATTTTGAGTTGCAATCACGATAAAAGGAGCCGGGAGTTGATGGCTTTCTCCTTCAATGGAAACTTGAAACTCTTGCATTGCTTCCAACAAGGCCGATTGTGTTTTTGGTGATGCTCGGTTTATTTCGTCTGCCAGCAAAATATTCGTAAATAGAGGTCCCTTTCTGAAAATGAATTCATTTTGCCGGCTATTAAAAATGTACCCACCTGTGATTTCACCAGGTAGTAAATCTGGAGTGAATTGAATTCTTTTAAAGTTTAAACCCAGTGCAATTGAAAAGCTATTTGCGATAAGTGTCTTCGCCAAGCCAGGAAAATCCTCAAGTAAAACATGTCCCCCTGAGGACAAAAACGCAGCCATCATCTTTAAAAGGATATCTTGTTTTCCTATTACAGCCTTGCTTATTTCATTGGTAATTCGGTTGCATGTGTTTGAAATTTCTTCAACTTTCATCGTCATGATAAATCTCCATTTTATCTTCCATTGTGGTAAGAATTATGCTGAGCTGGGATTCAAAATCAGCATCCTGCCGAGATAAATATTTTCGAGTTATTTTTGATAAAACATTTCCCTGAATTTTTTCAAAATTCCAATTATGAAGGTTATAAACATTTAGGTTTACTTCAGTCGATAACGAATCATTCAAACAGGTATCTATTGAATTTGAAAGGTCTTCCAGTTTATTTTTGAGGATAATGCGTTCATCTTTTTTTCTTTTTGCACGCTGAATCAACCCCTCCCATTTTCGTATTGGATCATCAAGGTAACTTGTTTCATAATAAGCGGATGTGTACTCATTTTCTTTTTCTGTTGAAATTAACCAGATTGATAAAATAGTCGCTGCAACAATGAGTAATCCCCAAAGTGTTTTCTGATCGATAACTTTTAGGATCCTAATGAATGGACATAAACCTTGAACAATGGGAGTTATTACATTTACGTAGAAAAAATCCCATTGGAAAATATTAAACATTGTTATTGAAAAAGTTAAAATTATGCATATGCCATAGCTCCAAAATTTTCTCATTTGGGCCTCGTGTTATCTTGTTGAAAGGAAATTCTAATTTCCCTTAAACTGTCGAGGGCTAATAGTTTAGCTTGATGGTCAAGGATTTTCTTTCCGTATCGAATTTCTTCGAACAGTTTGGTTAATTGTTGGACTGGAAAAAGTGGAATTCCTTCAGTTACTAGTTGTGTTTCAAACTCCCTGGGAGTTATGTAAGATTCTCTTTCAATTCCACGATTTTCTATAATAATCTCACTCATGCGCATATAACAATATACAATCACATTTTCGATAGATCGGCCTTCTTCTATCGCCTTAATGGCATTTTCAGCCTCATCAGCTAGCGAATTATTATTTTTATTTTTCTTCTTTCTATATACTAAAATATAGATGATCAACCAAACGATGATTATTAAAATTACAATTCCAATTAGTCGATGCATAATCCGGAGCAAGACGGCCATTGATTCCGAACCATGGCGGCCACCCAATCCGGAGCATGTCGGCCACCAATTCCGGGCCATGGCAGCCACTTTTTGAAATAAATCGGAAACAGTGGCCGACA
>Ga0180732_1000112_pt1 | contig 81975 bp, 67 predicted proteins | sample KR11_01MetaG_FD_148674 | JGI IMG/M metagenome (GOLD analysis project Ga0180732, IMG submission 148674) | Groundwater microbial communities from the Olkiluoto Island deep subsurface site, Finland - KR11_0.1 MetaG | ecosystem: Environmental > Aquatic > Deep subsurface > Groundwater | place... | reverse complement strand
TTTAAGTAAAACTCACGGATTAAATTCTGTAAAATTTTTCTTGAAGTGGACCCAAGCATTAATGCTTTGCCGCAAAAAAATTATTTGCAAAGGAACAAGTTTTCCACCAAATTAAGTTACTTATACCTTATATGGTTATATTGCTATATGATTAATTTTGATTCCGTATAACTGATTAAATGATTTTAATAAACTATTTAATTATTTATTAATGAATTAACGGGTTAACGAGTTAACGGGTTAATTCATTTTTTAAAAAAATAACTCGTTAATTCGTTAACTCGTTAACTAAATAATTCTTTAATGCAGCAATATAACAATATGAATTACAATATTTCATATTCAACCGTGGCGGTTATTTTAATTTCCGTACTGCCGGCTTCAATTTCAGGAGATGCTCCGCCCATGCCTTCCGCTTCTAACGCGTAATTGGCGCGATAAATCGGATACGGCTGACTGGCTGATTCGCTGAAACTGATAATCTTGCCCAGCTTAACTCCGGCCGCGTCCGCTAAAACTTCTGCTTTCTCCTTGGCGGCTTTTAGGGCTTTTACTCTGGCTTCTTGCTTTAACTTTTCTTCATCGTCAATTTCAAAAGACAAGCCGTTGATTTGGTTCAGCCCTAAAGTCCCCGCCGATTCCATAATAACTCCGACTGAATCCAAATCGCGGATTTTCACGCTTACATTCTGGCTTACTTGATAGCCCTTTAAAGTTCTCCTGCCGTCATACCAATCATAGCTTGGAGTAATATTATAATTAACTGTTTTAATGTCTTTTGCGTCAATTTTAAAATCTTCTTTTAATTTTTTAATCACCGCGTTCATCTTGTCCGTGTTGTCCTTTTGCGCCTGAACAACTGTTTTCTTTTCCGCGATATAGCCAAGCTCAATTTTGGCTATATCAGGCGCGGCGACCACTTCTCCTTCGCCGGTAACAGTGATTGAATAGCGCTGCTCGGCCGTTATGCCGATATAATCATGTGCTTTGATAGCGTTCCAGCTAAGAATTCCCAAATAAACCGCGCCGATTGCTATAATAACAGCGGCAAAAATTGTTAAGATTTTGCTTGGCTCACAGCAAACATTGTTATTGTTTTGCATAAACTTAGTGTTAAATTAGTAAAATTTGTTAAATTAGTTATTAGTAAAATTTGTTAAACTATTTATTCGCGTGTTTTTTTATTTGAGTTAAGACATTGTTTATTAGACCGTTTATTTTAGCTTCAACTTTTTCTGTTTGCTTGATATATTTTTGTAAAATATCTTCTTTGATATAACCAACATCATAACTGATATATAAATCACTTTTTACTTCGCCTAAGCATCCTTTCGCGATGCCATAAAATCTTAAATTTTCTTTAAAAAAGTATCTGCCGAAACCTTCTCCGATATTTGACGCTGTACCTCTCGCGCTTTCCCTTAAATGCTTTTTTAAATTGTATTCTTCTTGCATGGGATAATGTTCTGTTAATTTGTATACCCATTTACATAATAATCTTGCTTCCTGCCAAGCTTCCAAGTCTTCTAATCTCTTAAATAGTCATAAAATTAACTAAGAACCAGTTTAACTAAGAACCAGTTTAACTAAGAACCAGTTTAACTAAGAACCAGTTTAACTAAGAACCAGTTTAACTAAGAACCAGTTTAACTAGTTTAACTAATCTTACTATTTATCTATTAAAAAGATTGCCCGGCCCGTTTGGATTATATCCATCCTTTACTTCTTCGCCGTCCAAAAAGCCGTCGCCGTCAGTATCGGCGTTAAGCGGATCTGTTTGATACACCTTGACTTCTTCCCGATCAAACAATCCGTCGCCGTCGCTGTCAACAGACTCCGAGCTGGTTCCAAGCCCGGCTTCTTCTTGATTGGTCAAGCCGTCTTGGTCGCTGTCGCCGGCTGGCGCGGAATCTTGCGCCTGATCTTTGTTTTTGATTTGCCCGGGAATATTATCCTGTTCATTGGCGCCTATGCTAATATTTTCGGCATGGTTTTCCATGCCCGGCTCAGCTTGCTGAAAAAAAGCGCTATACGCCCAATAGCTTGCCAAAGCCAAAACAACAACCCCCAGCGCGATGGCAAACAGCATTAAATATTTTTTAATGTCTTTAAGCTTCACGCCGTCCATTGGCGATTCAGCCGGAAAATCAGCCGTTTCTTTTTCTTTTGGCTGAAAAACTTTTGGTTTTTCCGCGGTTTCAGTTTCGGAAAAAATGTCTTCAGCCGGCTGGCGCTGAGCGCCATTTCCTCCGGAATTTTTTTTGTTTACGTCATCAAACATAAGTTTATATTGCTAAATTATTATATTGCCAAATTGCCTAAAAAAATTTAACAATATAATAATTTAACCATTATTTTAAATTAATTAAAAATCTTTATGGAGCCGCCGGTGTTATTATTTCTTCATTGGAATAATCGCTTTCATTGCCGTAAGGATCAACCGCGGTAACGGTAAAATAATAAGTTGTCCCGTTAGTCAAACCGGTGACAATCGCTGACGTGGCATCGCCCGCGTCTTCCGCACTGCCGTAAAGTCCGGATGAAACTCCGTAGTAAACATTATAGCTTGCGGCATCGTCGGTATTCGCGCTCCAGCTTAATTCAACCTGCTTGTCGCCCGCAACCGCGATTAAATTTGCCGGAGCGACAGGCGGGGTCGCGTCAAAGGGCGTAAATTCAACCTCGCCCAAATATCCGCTTTCCGCGCCGCTGGCGTAATAAGATGTTAAGTTGAAATAATACGGCTCATCATTGGTTAAGCCGTCTGACGCGCCTAAAAATATAATAACCGGGTCAGTTGTGGGCAAACCCACGTCTTTATAATTAGTATAAGTAGCGCTGCTTTTCCCCCAATATATTTTATACCCGCCAATTCCGGAAATAGGATCCCAAAAAGCCGAAACCCTGGCCCCGATTCCTTGATCGGCGTTATTTATGTTTAAAGTCGTGGTTGCCGTCGGCGATTCTTCCCGAAAATAATAAGCTTCTTTTAATAAATTCTGCAGAGTTGATTGCCCCCTAATAATCGTGCTATCGCTTAAAATCGCCGGCAAATCATCGCTTGTGCCCGCGCTTCCCGCGTCTCTGCAATAATAAAATTCATAGTTTGTGTCCGCGCATCCTCCGTCAATTATGGTGCAGTTGGAGCCGCTGTCTTCCCATGAAGACCAAATTCCGGAAACAGGCGCGGGCGGCCATGGATTCTCGCACAAAAACACATAAACTTTCGCTTTCCCCTCTTTGGATTGGCCGATACTGCTTGGCGACATGACAATATCTTCCGTTATAACCGCCTTGGCTTTGATATAGGTGCTGTTGTCTTCCACATTCTGCGAAATAACTTTCTGTTGAGAACTGTCGGAATTCGTGACAGACGCTACTGCCGGATTGTCAGAACTCCAGCTCCATGACCAGCTGTAAACATTTGGAATAGAAGCTATATCCTGCCCTGTTGATGATTTGGCGTAAGCGTAAAAATCTTTTGCTTCATTGGCGCTTTGGAACAAATAACTAACCGGATCAATCGCGACAGAAGACAGCTCGCAAACCTTATCGCTTGTTTCAAAAGACCAAATATAAGAATTGGCGTAAGTTACGGAATTGAATTTTTCCGTACTGCCGCCGTCCATGCCTATATCATAAGCGCTTAAAACTCCTGTCGGAACATCATCGCCCAGATCGCCGTCTCCTTTTATTATAGCATAATATCTAATATTCGGCTCTAACATTTGCGCCGGGTTGAAAACCAAAACGCCTTTGTCCGCGGCATCATTATAGCCGGTTAAATTTCCAGTAATGGCGCAATAATTATGATCCTGACCTACGGGCTCATAAGCTTTCGCCAGATTAGATGATTTTGGAATAAAATTAAACGCGTTTTTAAATATATTTAAAATTTTGGAAAACGCTTTTGCTAATAATTTTTTATTTTTTTCAATTAAACCGCCGCGGGTTAAAAAATTCGTATTGGACGGACATTGGCCGCTGCCATAATCTCCCACCACAATAACATTGCCGGAAAAACTGCTTGCGTCCATTTCTTGGTCAAAATTGGCTATTATCGCGGTGTTGCGGCAAATTTCATCACTGTTATAAAGAGGGTCGCTTTCATCCAGCGGATAATTTGAAACAATTTCCGGCCTGGAATGGCAGCAAGTGTCTATGCCGCAGCCGTCAAGTCCTCCACTGCACTCGCTGTCCGAAGAACAGCCGCAACAAAGCCCGCGGGCGGGCCCGCCGCACGGAGATTGGTCCGCGTAGCACTCTAACGGGCTGGCGCATTGGTCATTGAAAGGGTCGCAGCAGCAGCGGCAGTCTGATCCGGAATTGTCAATGCAGTCCATGCCGGTTGAGCATGACGGAACGCCTGAATCACAGGCAGGGATTGAAGTGTTTACGCATTCTGTTCCCGGCGATCCGCCTTCGCTAGCGCAAATACAGGACGAGGGGTCGCAACTCTCGCCTGCTGTTATATCGCATAAATTATCATCCGGAGAGCAAGTTGGAAATTCCGCCGCATTGCAATATTTATATTCGCAAAAACAATCGGCGGTATCGCAATACTGATTAACCGGACAATTAATATTATTTGGTTCCTGGCATTCAAGAGCGGGGTCATCATCGCAGTCTATTTTTTGCTCGCAAAAACAGGTTGAAATATCGCAATATTCATCAGCGCCGCAAATCGCTTGGTTGGCGTCGCAGGCGCTATTGTATGGATTGCTGTCGCACGGAGTTTTGTCCGCGCAAACGCCATTGTCCGCCAGCATGCCGGGCATTTCGCTTATTTTGCAATATTGCCCGGTATGCCCGGGGCAGCCGCAAGCGCTATCACTAATGGACTGCTCCTCTGGTGTAACCGTACTCCTGTCAAAATCCAATTCAACCCTGCAGCCGGAACAAAGCCCGTAATTAACAGGATCGTCTCCGCATCCTCCCGGCTCGCAAGTCAAGCCGATGCAGCAGTCCAATTCGCTGAATGATGTTCGGCAGCAGCACTCGCAGACGCTATTGCCTAAAACGCATTCTTCTAAAACACAGGATGATCCGCTGGCGCAAATTTCACCGCCGATAAAACACTCGTTGTCTTGGCAGTCAAAACCGCTATCGCACGCTTCGCACAATTCAGGGCTTCCTAATGTTCCGACAGCGCACCAGCCGTTAAAGTCAAGGAATGATCCCGGCGGGCAAGACGCTCCGCCAGTATTAATCTGCCAGACATTCTGGCTGTTTAGTTCTTGGCACTCGGCAGTGTATCCGGGTATTAATAAAGTATTTATTTCATCGCAATAAGTTTGCAAATTAAATCCGCCGGCCTGGCACCTGTTGGCCGCTGTGTCGTAAACGCAATCGCCAATACAAGCTGAATACGCGCTATTGCAATAGCTGTCGCTGCAATCGCCTGTTGTAAAAGCTGTTCTGGTCTGGCATTCTCCCGGCGTATTGGGGCACTCTCCCGCGGCTGAGCAAGAAGCTGCCGAAGAATAACCGCCGCAGGTTAAAGGCGGAAAAGGAGAAATAGCGGTAGTGAACATCCAGCCGAATCCTCCCAAAGGCACGGCTCCATCCGAGCAAGTTCCGGCTGTCCGGCAAATTCCGGACCAGTAGGTTCCTGCCGCGCAGCACTCTTCCGCTGAAAAACAATCCGCGTCGCCGGTACAGCTGCCGACGGTAAAAGGCATGCTGTTGCTTGTATTGCCTAAACTGTCAATTACTTTAAAAGGCCCTGTCTGAGCTCCGGAAGGAACATTGGTTTGTACTTTATTATTGTCCCATCCGGCAATGAGCCCTGATACGGCGCTATAAAATTCCGCTGTCCCGATCGCTGATCCGAAATTATCCCCGAAAGCTTCAACCGGCTGGCCAACAGGCCCGTTGCGCGGATCAATCAAGCAAAGCCCCGGGCCCGGTTCGCCGATAGTTACATTAAAATCAGCCGGTGAACTGGTTCCAATGGAATTAACAACTCTTACTTCCCTGCCGCCAGCGGGAACAGACGGCACTTTTACTATAATATAAGAATCTTGCCACCAGCTGTCCTGGCATTCTTCGGGAAAAGAAGTGTCAGCATACACCCAGCTACCGGCGCCGTCGTCAAACTCAATAAAGCTGACTCCGACTTGGTATGTTCTAAAATTACTCCCGTAAATAGTTATGTATTGCCCTACCGGGCCTTGCGGCGGATCAATATAGTCAATAATCGGCTGGATGCTGGCGTCATAGAAAGCTTCAAATTGTAAAAAATTAGATCCTATGTTATCCACTTTGGCAAAAACAGTAGTGTTTCCGGCTGTTATGTTCGGCACTGCGGCATTTGCGGAAGTATTGCTTGTAAAATTTATATCATCGGCTATTGTATTTGTTGTTTCATTGCCGAATAAAATTTCTTGGACTGTTCCGAAAAATTTAATCCCCTGCAAATTAAACAAATCTTCAAAATATCCACTGTCAGGGCTAACCAGGCAAAGTCCCGGCCTTTCAATATTATTGACTATAAAATCATTTATTATCGGCTCGCCGCTGCCAATGTCATCCGTAAGATCTTCATAGCCGGTTGCTGTTGTTATTTTAACAGGCCCTTCCATTGCGCCTGCCGGAACAACTGCAATAATCTGGCTGTCTTGCCACATATCCGCGTCTGTTCCGCAGGCCGGATTGCCCTGGACAGGATTATTCGCTAAAACAGCGGCAATGATTGGATTGCCGGCGCCATCGGAAAAATAAACAGTTCCAGGGCTTGTTCCAAAAAATCTTCCGCCCAAAGTAATAAAATTCCCAATCGCGCCGTTAGGAATATCTTGATTGCAGTCGGCAGGCGTAAAAGCCGAGCAGTCAGCATCTGCTTGGCAGGGAGTGTTTACGCTTCCCGCGCAAAATCCCCCGACTGGCGACAGCCAATCAATAATCGGCTCATTTTGGCAAAGACAGCAGTCGTTTATTCCCGAGGCGTACCCCGCGGCCTGGCAGGCGCCAACGCCGGGATTAACGCAATCGCAAAAATTAGAAGCGCAAATATCATCGTTGGCATGGCAGTTTATTCCCGTTAAGCCACAGTCGTCATTCATGCTGGCGCCGCAAGCCATGCCGGCGCAGCTGGCGCAAGGCCCGCCGCAGTCAACGCCGTCTTCACCTTCTGCTTCATCTAAAATTCCATTGCAGCAATGAGCCGGCTTTAAATTAAATGTTCTGTTGGCGCCGGATTCATTGTCGTCCAAGTCATCGGCAACTACGGTAAGAGTATAATCAGTTCCGGCGCTGTATCCGCCGGCAACAGTCGGCTGCCACTGGACTGATCCAATAGGCAAAATCCATTCGGCAGGAACAAGCCCGCAGACTCCCGGCCCGGGGCATGGAACAACTACCGTTGGGCTTCCTCCCAAAAACGCGAAACTGCCGTTGTTATCGCTGAATTCCACTTGGCTCACGCCGCTGTCGTCAGAAGAAACCGCGCCCAAATCATTAACAGCGTCTATGCACACTTGCGCGGAACTGTCCAAAACAATCGTTGGCTCTTCGCAGTCAATCAAATCATTGGTAAAAAACTCAATATGCTCATCCAGCGCCAAATTGTCCTGAACCTGCTCAACTCCTCCATTGGCCGTCACTCTGTCCGAGCCGGTGGTCATTATTTCCACGTCAATAGTGGAGTTTTCGTTAAAGCATTTGTCGGCATCGCAGGCATTGGCCGGGCAAGTGCCAACGGCCGGCCTGAATTCAACCACTTTTCCGTTTATTGTAAAATCTCCGGCGACAGGCGACAGCGCGCCGGCAGGGCATTGTGCGCTTGATTCTTGTATTATTATTGAATCCGAGCTAACGCTGGCCGGATCAACATTTTTATTAAAATATATTCTGATAACCGCGTTTCTGATCGTGGTATTGTCGGAAGCAATCGGGCAATACGCCTGCGGCGGCTGGATGGATATCGCGACTAGCGCGGCGGAGATGCAGCCGGAACAGGAAGTGTCTATTACCCAGCTATAAGTTCCGCCGCCCAAATCAGCGCAGCGCTGGCAGCCGCTGCAAGCCCCGACATTGCCGGCATCGCAAGTTTCCGCCGGTTCGCCCGGTGTGGTTGACTCGGTGATTTTGCTGGCGACAAAAGCGGTAATGGCAAACGCCGATAATATGATGATCAAGCCGATAACCGCTCCTGTTAAAACTTTTTTCGCTTTGTCTATCTTGGCCGCGTCTCCATTGGCAGTCATCCACAGCCACCCTCCGTACATTATTATCAAAACAGCTATTATTCCTAAAAAGCTTAAAGCGATTTTTATCACATTAACTATAATATCACGCGGATCAGCATCTCCCAGGCCGATAGCGGCTCCGTAATTCATTCCCAGATCCAAACCCTGAGCCAAAGCAAAACGGGACACGGCCAAGCCGGCCGCTATGGTTAAGGTGATGATTAATAATTTTTTTAGTATTTTTGGCATCTTAAATATTTAAGATTTTAGATTTATTTATAAATACTTTTTCAATTCATCAAATCCATAACTATTTTCAACTATTTTTTTGATATAATCTAAGTCAATATCTTTTACATTCTTAAAAGGCATGGGGATTTGCATTTTATTCAGTTTTGTTAAACTCAGTTTTCTGTAATAATTATATCTCCATCGGTGATTCCTAATCATCGTTCCAATATAAAACAGCAAATACGGATTATAACTATTTTTAAAAAATAAAACCGCATTATCTCCGCTTGTTATAAAATCATCAAATTGAAAAAATGTTTCTCCAACACTGCCATTTAAAGCGACTGTTAAACACTTGCCGTTAAAATTCGGCTCTTCGTCGTAATATCCGGATACTCCGTTATTCTTAGAGCTAGTTGTCACATAAGGCGTTTTTCCATCTTCCAGCTGATTTTGAGGCAAAGCGGTTTTCTTGCCAATAATACATAAACCATTTTCTTGTTTATTTTTTTCATAAACAACCGGCACGAGCTTAATATTTTTATTTTCTTTAATTTTTAATTTATTTTTTTTCTTAGGCGTAATTTTATTTACAAAATCACTATAATTTATTTCGCCATCAATGATTTTAATTTCTTGTAATTTTATTCTTTTCGGAGTTATTTGCCTGCCATACCTGTATTTCCATTTATTAAGTCTTATTTGATAAGCAACTTGATATAATTGTTCAATTTTTATTTTAATCTTCGGAATCAATACTAAACAATTATCATCTACGGAACAATTTTCTATTTGCAAAAAAGCATGACCGATAGTCCCTGTGCTCGGCACGGTAATAAAATTAGCAACATATTTATTTTTTATATTAAAAAAACCGTAAATTCCGTTATCATCGCCTTTTGAAGAAATTAAAATATTATCACCTTCATTCCCCTCAAGCCATTCTTTGTTGTGGTATTCTTTTTGTCCATATTCAACATCAAAAAGTTTGCCAATAGTTGTTATTTTTTCTTTAGTTTTCATTTTGGTTTAATCGGTTATAAAATTTGATTTTAAAAGCCACCGACTCTCTTATCATCTCCTCGATGCCTTCCTCAATTTCTTTATGAGTTGGTATTTTACTATCAATATATGCTTCCGGCACAAGTTCATAATTTTTATCTTCTCTATCCAATTTACAAACTTTTTTAAATTCAGAAACATTCTTAATTTTGAGATTTTGATTTACTATAAAGGATTTTAACTCTTCTTTAATTTCTTTTAATTGATTTCTTTCTCTTTTGTCTGTAACTCTTTTTCCTTTCTTTTTTCTAAAACCGTCTGTAATTGTTCTTGCAAAATAGACATTCTGATTTTCAAAAGAATGGGGTGCGCCCTTTTTGACAAAAACCCCGATTGTCCCGACGCTTACAGGATAAAATAGATCCTCTGGAAAAGTTATAACTGATAATAAAGTATTATCTTCTAATAATTCTTTCCTCCAGTTTTTGCCCTCCCCTCCTTCAACCATCGCGGATATCGGAACAATCGCAAAAAATATTCCTCCGTCTTGCATTTGAGACAAAGCATAGTCAATAAAATGCCTTTCTTTCTCATCTCCTTTTTTAAGAGCAAAAGGAGGATTCATAAGCACTTTTGTAATAATCGGGTTTTGACAATTCAATACATCAAACTTTTTTTGTTTTTTACCTTTGCTGTCTTTATATTCTACTTCTTGCAATCTTTTTAAAAATTCCCCTGATTGATTTCCCTCTTTTGTTGCTTGTTCTATATTTTTTTGAAAACAATTTCCCTCACTCATATTATTTCTTCCATCTCCCCTAAAAATCATATTTACAAGAGCAAGGGCCACAACTTCATCATCTTGTTCAATTCCAAAAAGATTATAATTCTTAAATTTATCAACTTGTTTATTGCTTGCTTTCTTTTTTACATAATCAAAAGAAGAAACAAGAAAACCGCCCGTTCCACAGGTTGGATCAAAAACATAGTCATTATGATTCACATCTAATGCATCAACGGCAAATTCGGTTATATGTCTTGGAGTTAAAACGATTCCTATTTCTTTTGCGCCATTTCCATATTTTAAAAACTTTTCATAGAATTCTCCCAAAATATCTTTTCCGGAAGCCATAGCATTTTCTATATCTAATGTTTTTAGTTCTTTTATTGTTTCTTTAATTGCATCTCTAAATTTAATATGATTTTCTGCTGATGGCGGAGGATCCAACTTAAGAAATGGGTAAAAGTTATCTTTTTTTACTTCTCTTAATTTCTTTTTTATTAAAGAATTAACACTTTCAACTAAAGTTGTAGTGTCATCCTCTCTTAAATTGATTGGAGAATTATCAGACATCGACAAAACAAGTCCTGCAATAAATCTTGCTCTTTTGTTTTTATTTATTCCTGCATTATGTAAAATTTCATTTATTTCTAAAGCGGAGTCAATGTATTTTTCTTCCGGAAGATCCGGGACTTCTTGCCAATCAAAAGTGTCATGCTTTAAAATATATTGAGCTTGTTTTTTAGAAAGTAAAATATTTTTTATCTTGCCTTTTTCCAAAAGAACATCTTCCCATTTTCCATTTTTCAAATACTGATTTCTTACTTTATATCCATCCGTATCATTGCCGGCAACACCTGAAATTAAAACACATCTTACTTTTTTACTTTGATTTATTTTTTTTGCATACTGATTTTTTGCTTCATCAAGCGCCTGATCTATATTGTCTCTGTCTCTCTTGCTTTCAATTGCCCAAAATTCATCATCGCTAAGTTTTACAACAGCTTCCGGCATATCTCTAATTAGAAACTTTTTTAACTCTTTGTTGTAAAGCGCTTCATTTTGTTTATAAACTTCACCGCCGGCAACCCTTGCCGGATTCTTAACAACCCAGCCAAGTTTTTCTAATTCTTCTTTAATATATGTATAAGCGTCAACTTCGCTATTTTTTGGTTTATTTAAATGAGTCATATTAAAAAATTAAATTTAAAACAAAATTTTTTACTTTCTATCCTACGGGCACGAACTCGCGCTTAAAATAAAACTGCCTGGCAGGGAAGGGTTGGGGCAGCAATACGGCTGACTCGGCGGGTTTGGGGCGCAGCCCGGGCCAGCGGCCGGATTGTAGCAATTCTGGTAGACATCCAAAATCTCTGAAAAAAACAGCGGCGCGTAATCAGTGTCTTCTTCAAATTGGTCGTGGTAAATATAAGCGGATGTTCTGCCAAGGACAGTGTCGTTATTTTTGCCGATCCAATGATTAAACAAATGAACCGGATCGCTGCTCATAATAATATTGGTTGTATTTAATGTGGCGCTTAAAAGATACTTGCTGAAAATAGCTTCCGGAACAGCGCTTAAGCTTACCGCGCTCTGGCCGCTCGCCGGCAATATTGCTTCTATTTCCGGCGGAGTCAAATCAATCGTATTATTGGTGCTGAACTGCCAAAAAGCATTATCACCATCAGCGAGGCAGGTCGGCCTGTCCGGCAAGCCGGCTAAATCGCAATCAGACACCGGGCCTTGGGCTGTGCCGTCAGCATTGCCGTCTAGAGAATTGTCAGCCATATCGGCTATGCCTCCCAAAAACGAAGCTAAGTCAGCGGCCTTAATCAAGCTTTGCACATTGGCATTGCCGGGCAAGCAGTAAATTGTGCCGCCGCATGAATTAACTCCGCAAGCATCGGTTGTCAAGAATTCAACTGTCTTGTATTGGTTTGAAACATAAAATGCGCCTTCTGTATTAAGACCTGAACCCAAATCCTGAACTTCAATGTTTGTAAAGCCGTTTATGGTTTCGCCGCTTGATAGCAAAGGATCAACCGCTTCATTAAAATTAATTTGAACCACTATATTGCGCGCGTAAGTATTATTCGGCTCCGGAATAACATCTATGATCTGCGGGGGCGTAATGTCAATAATTGTGCTTACTTGAAACGACCATTCGTAAGCAATATCCCCTACGACTCCTTGAAAAGCGCTGTCTCCGTTGTCTTTCTTGATATCTTTGGTGAGCGCTATGGAATACCAGATGTTTTCCGACGGGCTGCCGATATAATTTGACGGATCAACCTGCCTGAACACAAATGACTTTTTATCAGCGGTTGAAGCGGCGTATAAATCATCAGTAAAAGGCCCGCCTGAGCCGACAACTGTTTTGTATATTAAAATATTGCTTGAATTAATCTTGTCATACTCCCCGTCTTCCATTATGCTGTCGCCGTCGTCAATCCAGTCTCCCCAGCTGCCTGAGCCATTGGTATCGCTGATAATATCAGCCAGCCGCATCGGCTCTTTGAAAGTAATCGCTATTTTGGTGTTGCGCGGAACATCTGTCTGGTTGCGCGAAGGGTAATGCGCCTCAATTATGCCTCCGCCCAAAGCATTGATTCCAACCCTTAGGTCAGGGGGGGCGCCGCCCGGACCGATGCCGCCCAGCGCGCCTTGCATTTGTTGCAAAATAAAGCTAACTATGGCAAAAGACGCCAGCATGATAACCAGCCCGATAATCGCGCTTTTTAATGTATCCTTGGCTTTCCTTATCTTTTGCTCATCTCCTTCGCTGGTCATCCACAGCCAGCCGGCGTACATTATAAATGAGACCGCGATCAGCCCTAAAAATCCCAGCAATATCCTAATAATTTTTACTATTATAATGCGCGGATCCTCGCTGCTCAAACCCAGCTGATTGCCGTATTCCATGCCAATATCAATATTATTTTGCGCGAGAACTGAATTCGGCAATAAAAAAACAGCGCACATCGCGACAATAAATATGCCTGTTATAAAATGTTTATTTAGTTTTAATAATTTAAGCATGGGGAACGCGCATAACGCATAACACACAACACATAACATGTTATATGCGTTATGCGTTATGCGTTATGCATTATGCGTTATGCGAAATTGACTAATCCACAGTTTAATATATAATGTTATTATAACATAAAATACAAAAAGAAAGCAAAAGTTTGGAAATTGGAAACTGGAAACTGGAAATTTGGATTTATTCTATTATTTTAAAAAATGAAAATGAAAAATACAAAAAATTCCAAAATTCTAAAATGCGCTTTATTAAACAAAAACTAATGCCCAAATTTCAAATTTCAAATTACTAATTACAAACATATGACCATAGGCCAAATTATCGGCAAAGTTAAAAAAAACAACCCCAAAGCAGACACTACCATGCTGGAGCTGGCGCATGAATTCGCGCAAAAAGCCCATAAGAACCAGAAGCGAAAAAGCGGCGAATCGTATATCCAGCATAGTTTGCACACTGCTTTTATTTTAGCCGGGATGAAAGCCGATTTGAACACGATAATCGCCGGCATTCTGCATGATGTGCCTGAAGACACCGAATATACTTTGGAAGAAGTTGAAAAAAACTTCGGGCGAGAAGTGGCGAATTTAGTTGAGGGAATAACCAAATTAAGCAAGATAAAATACCGCGGCATTGAAAGATATAGGGAAAGCCTGCGCAAAATGTTTTTATCAATGGCGCGGGACTTAAGGGTTATTTTAATCAAGTTTGCCGATCGCCTGCATAATTTAAGGACGTTGGACGCTCTGCCGCGCGAGAAGCGGCTGCGCATCGCCCAGGAAACTCTGGAAATTTACGCGCCGATAGCTGGCCTGCTCGGCATCTGGCGCCTGAAATGGCAGATGGAAGACATCTGCTTCAAGCATCTTTATCCGGAAGAATATAAAAATCTGGAATTTAAATACGAGGTTGAAAAAAAAGTTGAGCGCAACCAATATATCCAAAAAATAAAAAATATACTTGGCCAAAAGCTTAATGAAGCGGATATTTCTTATGAAATACAAGGCAGATTCAAGCATCTTTACAGTATTTACCAAAAAATGCAAAAGAAAGAAAGAAAATTCAATGAAATTCAAGATGTGTTCGCTCTGCGCATCATCGTGCCCACCATATCAGACTGTTATAAAACACTAGGCACAATCCACACTTTGTGGAAGCCGAACACCAAGCGCTTTAAAGATTATATTGCCGTGCCAAAACCCAACGGATACCGCAGCTTGCACACTACCGTCTTCGGCATAGAAGGCAAGGCAACGGAATTCCAAATCAGAACCCGGGAAATGGATGAGGAAGCGCATTATGGAATTGCCGCCCATTGGTATTACAAGCAAAAAATCGGCTCGGCCAAACAGGCGGACAGCCAGCCGAAATGGATAAGAAAAATACTGCAAATCCAAAGAAACGCGGAAAATACCAATGACTTTATAGCGCAAATGAAATTTGATGTTTTCCGCGGCCGCATTTTTGTCTTTTCCCCGAAAGGCGATGTCTTTGATCTGCCGGAAAACGCGACTCCGGTTGACTTCGCCTACGCGGTCCATACTGATGTCGGCAGCCAAGCAAGCGGGGCGCTGGTCAACAACAGCATAGCGACTCTTGACCGAGAATTAAAAAACGGCGATGTGGTGGAGATTATTATTGATAAAAACAGAAAAGGCCCGAACCGCGACTGGCTGAAATTCGTAAAAACCCACCGCGCCAGCAGCAAAATAAAGCAATCGGCTACGCATTCACGGCTGGAAAATATCAAAAGATTGATTCATGGGATATAATTATTTATATAGTTATATTGTTATATGGTTTTTTCACGTTGCGGGAAAATGCAAAAACACCCTGAGGGGGTGTTTTTTTGGTGTGTTTTTAAAATTTAATTATTATTCCAGCAGCCATCATTAAGCCCTATCGCTTGCAATATATCAGTAAATGCAACATATTCAATGTCTTGTTCTTTGTAAAAAGCTAGACTTGCATGTAATTCTTTTGTTTGATTATTCTCATCCAATAAATCACCAAAAGCATAGCCCATTCGGGCTTCGTATTCTTGATATCCTACCAATATTATTTGCAGCGGTTTTTTAAATAGTCTCGGCACTTCCCCATATTTTAAGGGAACGCCAAGAATTTTTTCCCCAGCTGTGCCGGTAACGCACCAATTACTGCCTTTTACTTCGTAGACATAATCATCACATTCCAAATCAGGATTGTATTTTTTATTCCTTAATGAGCTTTTTATGGGCGTGGTTTTTCTCACATTCTTTCTGCCCAGCTTAATCAATCCTTCCATAACTAAATCTTCACATAATTTAGTTGTCCATTGTCCGCCCCCGTCGCCGCCAACCGCAGCATTACCCCATTTTTTTTCTATCATCTTTGCTTCATTTAAAACATTTTGATTGCTGGTATCTTTCATGGTAACATCCGTAATTCCCTCATAGCACCAACGAATAACTTCTAGATTGCCGAGTAAGCTTAAAGTATTTTTTTCTTGTTTTTTATTTGTTTGCATAATTTTATTTAATATTTTTTAAATCCTTAAATCTTTTCACAGACAAATCCAAATATTGTTTTTCTAAATCAATCCCGATAAATTTTCTATTATTCAAAGCGGACGCCAAGCCGGTTGTTGATGATCCTGCAAACGGATCAAGCACAACATCATTCTTGTCCGTGCTTGCCATAACTATTCTAACCAACAAATCTATCGGCTTTTGAGTCGGATGCTTGCCGAATTTTTTTTCTGCCGGCTTTGGCGTCCCCATCGCCCAAACGCTTCTCATTTGAAGTCCCGGCTTTTTAATAAAATCTTCAGGCCAATTACCCTCTTTCATTAATTTATAATTAAATTTATGCTTTCCTTTTTTGTCTTTTCTAGCCCAAATTAAGGTTTCATGGCTGGCAGTAAAAAAACGGCAGCTTAAATTCGGCGACGCATTCGGCTTGAACCATGCTATGTCGTTTAAAATATGAAATTTATTAACTTGCAAAGCAAATCCGCACTGATAAATTGAATGATAAGTTCCGCTAATCCAAATAGTCCCGCCTGGTTTTAAAACTCTATGACAAGCTTTAGTCCAAGCTATATGAAAATCAAAATCCTTTTTCAGTCCATTGCTTAAATCCCAGTTCCCCTTTTTAACACTTACCATTTTTCCGTTTTGGCAGCTGAATGTTCCTGATGATAAAAAATAAGGCGGATCGGCAAAAATCATATCAATTGAATTCTCGGGAATTTGTTCTAGGATTTTTAAACAATCATTTTTATACAATACAAAATTATCCTTTACGAAATAAGGTTTATTTTTTATATTGCTTAAAATTTTATTTTTTGCTGCCATATTTAAAAATATTGGGGAAACCGCGATCAATCTCCTACCTCTACTCTACCATTTCCCCTAAAATTTTTCAAACCCCCGCAAATCTGCTAAACTATAAGCATGACCGAAGAAAACAAAACAATTCAAACAGAAAATAATCCTGTTGCGCTTGCCACGCCGAAACAAAGTGAAGGCGGGAGTGAACCCGCACCAGTAAACAATCCTACACCGGAACCAGCGCAATCCCCTGCTGATAACCCACCAACTCCCGCGCCATCTCCTCCCGCGCCAACAAAAGCAGAAATATCAAAACCAATTGTCCCAGCAGAAGAGCCAGCCGCCTTGCCCGCGGAAGCAGAACTAAAACAAGCTATTGAACCAGAACCGCAACTTGCGACACCAACCCAAGAAAAAACTGAACAAGCAGAAGAAAAACAGCCGCAGGTTGTAGAAGAATTGTCTGAAAAGCAAAAAACTGAATTACTTGCCACGCCGAAACAAAGTGAAGGCGGGCCTACTGAAGAGATTAAACCAATACCACCTGCTGAAATTAAAACCGACAAATCAACCGAGCCAACCGCTCAACCACCCATTCAAACTACTCCAGTCCAGCCAACTAAACCAATCCAAACAGTCCAACTTGCCACGCCGAAACAAAGTGAAGGCGGGCCGGCCGCAGAGCCAACAGTGCCTTTTATAACCAAATTCAAAAACAAACTAACTGAATTCAGGCAACAAGCTAATCAAAAACGAAGCGAAAAAGTACAAAAAAACTTGGATAAAATAATGGAATACGGCAAAGAAACACAAAGAATAACAAATGATGATGTGGAGAGGTTGACCGGAGTAAAGCATGTTCAAGCTGTCCGCTACCTTAATATATTAAAAAAACAAGGAAAATTAATCAGGTTTGGCGCAAAGTCAAACATATTCTACAAACCGGTAAATAGCAAATAAAACAACTTGTATCATTTGCACCAAATGATACAAGTTTTAACATACAAAAAACACCCTGGGTTTAGGGTGCTTTTTTATATATTTTCCTGTATTTATTCTTTTACTTTTCCAACATCTCCTTAATCTTCCCGCCAACCATGCCCCCGTCCGCCTTGCCGCTTACTTTCGCCATAACCTGCCCCATGATTTTGCCAAATGCTTTCATGGACGCGCCGGCGCATCCCGACAAAACTTCTTTGATAATTTTTTCTACTTCTTCATCGCTTAATTCCGGCGGCAAATATTTTTCCAGAATTTGCATTTCACTCTTTTCTTTTTCAGCCAAGTCCTGCCGGTTGCCTTGTTCATACGCTAAAACAGAATCTTTTCTTTTTTTTATTTCACTTCTTAAAACTTTGACAATCTGTTCGTCGGTCAAACTCACATCCTCGCCTTTTCTCAAAGCGATTTCCTGGTTTCTGATTGAGCTGATCAGCATCCTTAAAACAGACAATGTTTCAGCTTCCTTGTTGAGCATTGCCTGCTTTAAGTCATTATTTATTTGTTGTCGCAATTTAGGCATATTTTTATTCTTCTACCGAATTTTAGTTCGGGTTCAAGATGCTTTAGCATCAAAACCGAAAGAGGCTAAAGCCTCTTGAACCCGCTCTAAAGAGCGGTAGAAAATTTCTTACCATCGTCTGGTATTCTCTTCTTTTAATTTTCCGATTTTTCTTAAATATTCCTTGCCTTCGCGAAATTTTTTTCTGATCAAAGCGCTTTTCTTTTTTTCGTCTCTGCTTTTTTCCGGCTGCAAATACTGAATCTGGCGCGCAAGGTACAGCTTGCCGCTTTGCTGCAGCCGCTTATTGAATCTTCTTAAAAAGGCCTCAAAGCTTTCGCCTTTTTTTCTTTTAAACTCTACCATAAAAATACCTCCGATCTAGAAAATCAAGGTTCACATTATGTAAACCGCATATTATTAACAAGTAATAATTTAATTATTTTAATTACAGTTTTTGTTCTTAGTTAAATACGTTAAATTAATTCTATATTCTTGATTTTTATGTTTTATTTTACCATCCTTTAACTAAGAACTAATTTAACAAAACCGCATTAAAATCAATGAACTTTTTATAATCAAACAAGGTCATTAAAATCATCTATTTCCCATTATTTAATCTTTTTTCAATTTCCAAAATCAGCTTTTTGCAGTCAACCACTTCCTGAATGCCTGATTCCATATCCCTAATTAAAATAGTCTTGTCCATTATTTCTTTCTGCCCCAAAATCAAGCTGAATTTTACTCCCATGCGGTTGGCTATTTCAAGCTGGGACCTTAAGCTGTCTTTGGTGAACGCTTCCCTGATTTGAAATCCCGCCCGGCGCAATTCTTCAAACAAAACCATGGCCTTCTGCCTGGCCTGCTCTCCCAATTGGGCCAAAAAAATATCCGCCTTGTTGTTTTCTTTGATTGGTATATTTTTTTCTTTAACTTGCGAAACCGCGCGCTCAATCCCTATGCCAAAGCCGCAAGCAGGCGTGGGCCTGCCTCCCATTTGCTCAACCAATCCGTCATAGCGCCCGCCTCCGCCCAAAGAAATCTGCCTGCCCTGATCTTCGCTGTTGAGCGGAAAAATTTCAAAAACTGTTTTGTTGTAATAATCCAATCCTCTTACCAAATGCGGGTCCAGATTATAAGCGACATCCAGCTCGTCCAAGTATTCCAAAACTTTGATAAAATGGTTGCGGCAATTATCGCACAAGGAATCAACTATTTGCGGGGCTTCCTCTTTCAGCTCAATGCATGGCGCTTCTTTGCAGTCCAGCAGGCGCAAAGGATTTTTAGCCAATCTTTTTTTGCAGTCATTGCACAGCTTGGCTCTTTTGCCCCTTTCTTTATAAAATTCAACCAGCTGCCGGCAATACTCTTCCCGGCATTCTTCGCATCCGATGCTGTTGATTTGAATCTGGACTTCAATTTGCAATTCGCGGAAAAAATTATAAGCTATTAAAATCAACTGCGCGTCAGCCGCCGGATTGCTTTCGCCGAATATTTCCAAATCAAACTGGTTATGCTGCCTGTACCTGCCGGACTGGGGCTTTTCGTGGCGGAACAGCGGCCCGAGCAGAAATAATTTCACCGGCTGGGGAAGATTGAACATTCCATGCTCAATATAGGATCTGACCATGCCGGGAGTCGCTTCCGGGCGCAAAGCGATCCTGTCCCCGCTTTTGTCAACAAAGGAAAACATCTCCTTGGTGACGATATCGCTGGTTTTTCCGCTTGAACGTTCGTATAAATCCATCTGCTCCAAAACCGGAATGTCAATTCGGTTGAAGCTGTACGTTTCAGCCAATTTGGCCGCTTTGCAAAGCACCAAATTCCAATATTTATATTCGTCAGGCAAAACATCCCTCATGCCCCTGAGCCGGGCGAACCTTCTTTTTCTCTTGCCGTTATCTTTCATCTGGCCGTCTTTTTTAATATTTTTCTTTTTAAAATTTATTTTTGGCATATATTTACGGAAATTAGAAATTAGAAATTAGAAATTTGATAATTTTGTTTAGCATTATAAGTTGATGAAATAAAGCCATTAAGCTTTGGCGCAAGTTCACTTGATATTTTTAATATACTTAAATAATCTTTTTTTTCTATTAATAATCTTTCAAATAACAAATCCAGCCAATGAGCTATAGCTTCATAATGCGATGCTCTTGCGTTATAATAAAATTTGATTTTGTCTAAATAATGATACCTGCCGTATCCTTCCGCGATATTAGCTCCTATTGAATCAGTTGCTCTAATAAATTGATCTCCGATCACTTTCTTTATTTGCCAATCCATGTTTTTATAAACTGTCCATGCCTGTCTTGATAATTGCCTTGATAATTGATAAACTTGCAAATTACCTAGAGTAATATAGTTTTGATTTGCCATAATTTTTGAAATTAGAAATATGTTTGTAATTAGAAATTTGAAATTAGAAATAAAGAAAAATATAAAAAAGAACTGAATTTTAAAACCGCTAAAATATGTTTTATTAAACAAAAACTAATGCCCAAATTTCCAATTTCCAATTTCTAATTTCAAATTTCCTTAATATTGATACTCCAAAGTTTCAAATAGCTTGATGCGGTTGAACGGCCAGCCGCGCAGCAGCACTTTGCCTATGACAAAGCTTTGTTTCACCGGGCCGAAACTCCTAGAATCTTTTGAAGAGTTTCTGTTGTCGCCCAAAAGGTAATATTCATCTTCGGCTAAAATAATTATCTCCTCGCTCAAGCTGTAAGTCTTAATGCCATCAGTCAAGTACGGCTCCCACAGCTTTACGCCGTCCGGATTTTCTTGGTTGTACACATAAACCTGCCCTTCTTTAATCTGCACTCTTTCTCCGGGCAAGCCGATTACTCGTTTGATAAAATATTCCTGGGGATTCTTGGGATAGCGAAAAACCACGATATCTCCTCTTTCCGGATCATTAAGCCGGTAGCTTATTTCGTCAATGATTAAATATTCATGGTCAAAAAAACTCGGCTCCATTGAAGCGCCTTTGACGTAAAACGGCTGAATCAAAAAATACCTGATTGGAATAATAATCACTAACGATATTATCACCACTTTAATCAATTCAAAAGTAAAGCTGAAAAAATTTCTTATCATAGATTAAAATAATAAAATAAAAAAATAAAAAAATATTATTTTAAAATTTTTTATACTTTTTTTGTTATTTTATTATTTTTGTTATTTTATTATTTTATTATTTCTAATTCTCAAAACAATAACTTGGGCTTATTAATTTGCTTTAACAAGCCCACGATTCTTGGAAACTGTCTATAATGGCATTATAACAAGCTAGTGGAAAAAAAGCAAATTGAAAAAAATTTGTCAAAAAAGAAAAACACTTGTATAATTAACTTGAATAAAGAATTATGAATTAGGAATTAGGGTTTTAAAATTTTATTCATAATTCATAATTCATAATTCATTATTCCTAATTCATTATTCATAAACTATGCCCAAAGACATTAACCTTCTTGATCTAATGGAAAAAGAAGAAATAAATAAATTCAATAAAAATAACCAAGAAGAAAAGCGTGAAAAACCTAAAAGAAAAAGGAAATTGTTCGCTTATGTTTCTGTTTTTTTTATTGTCGCTTTTGTGTTGTTTTCAGCCAATGCCAACATTTCAGAACAAAACACATCATCATGGATTGATAAAATACCTATTATTGGAAAATTCAAGCATTTGGTTGAAAGCGCTGACAAGGAATTAAAAGGCGAGTCAGAAGACAGGATTAATATTCTTTTGCTTGGCATGGGCGGCAAAAACCACCAAGGCGGCTATCTGACAGACACGATAATTTTAGCCAGCCTGCAGCCGTCCGCGAAAAAAGCCGCCATGCTGTCCATTCCGCGGGATACGACTATTCCCATGGAAGATATGGGTTGGAGGAAAATAAACAATATCAATGCTTTTGCCGAAACGAAAAATCCGGGCAGCGGCGGCATGGCCGTGAGCCAGGCCATAAGCGATGTTTTGGATATCCCGATTGATTATTACATAAGGATTGATTTTGCCGGCTTTGTAAAAATTATTGACGAATTGGGCGGAGTGGAAATAAATGTTGAAAATACCATAGACGACTACAGCTACCCTGTCATGGGCATGGAAGAAGCCGAGCCGTATGAATCAAGATTTGAGCATCTTTATATTGAAAAAGGCCTGCAAAAAATGAACGGCGATTTAGCGCTCAAATACGCCCGCTCCAGGCACACGCCCGGAGTTGAAGGATCTGATTTCGGGCGCGGGCGGCGCCAGCAAAAAGTACTGGGAGCGGTAAAAGAAAAAATGCTTTCAACGAACTTTTTATTTCAACCCAATAAAATAATGAATATTATCAGTGAAGCGCAGGCGCATTTCAGCGCTAATTTAAAAATTTGGGAAATTGTAAAATTATGGGACATGTTCAAGGATGTTAAGGAAAGCGATATTTCAAACAAGGCTCTTGATAACAGCGCGAACGGCCTGCTAATTGATATGATCAATGAAGACGGAGCGTATATATTGGTCCCCAGAAGCGGCGATTTCGCGGAAATTCAATATATGGTAAGCAATATATTTTCCGACGCGCCGATTAGAATAAAAGAGGTTGTGCTTAACGAAAACTCTTCCGTTGAAGTGCGAAACGGAACATGGATTAACGGGCTGGCCAGCCAAGCCGCTTTGGATATAGAAAAATACGGCTTCAATGTCATCCGCGTCGGCGGCTGCAGCCGGCAGGATTTTCAAAAATCAGTTATCTACGACCTTACTTACGGCGAAAAAATGAAATCATTAACCGTGCTGAAAGAAAAAACAAACGCTAATGTTTCATTCGGCCTGCCACAATGGCTGATTGATGAAATAGCGGAAGAATTGGCGGAGGAAGCAAATCCTGTCCAGCCGGACTTTATCTTGATTTTAGGCCAAAACGCGGATCCGACAGCGTCGGGAGTAGAAAATACTGAAAAATAGCTTATAATATGACTATGAATTAAAATATAACCTATAGTTAGCTTAAAGAATAGTTATGAGTTATGGGTTATTAGTTATAAAATGTTAAATGTAAATATTCTATGGCCACTATAAGAAGATTAGAAGACTTAGAGGCGTGGCAGGAAGCAAAAAAATTATGTAAAGGTATTTATGAAATCACTAAAACATTTCCTAAATCTGAAAAGTATAATATAGTTAAGCATTTAAGGGAAAGCGGAAGAGGCGTAATGGGCAATATTGGCGAGGGGTTCGGCAGATATTTTTATAGAGAAAGTATGAGATTTTATGATATTGCTCAAGGATGCTTGCGCGAAGTTAAAAGCGATATTCATTTAAGTTATGATGTTGGCTATATTAGTAAAGAAATGTTTAGCAGATTTATAAAACAAATTGAAAAAGTTGATAGCAAAATTAATGGCTTAATATGCAACACAAAAATTCAAATGAATAATAATAAAAAATAACCCATAACTTATAACTTATAACTCGTCTTAAACCGATTATGAGTTATGAGTTATGAGTTATATAAATAATAAAAAAATGCCCTTAGTGGTAATATTCGGCCGCACCAATGTCGGCAAATCAACGTTGTTTAACTGCCTTACGGAAAAAAGGCAGGCGCTGGTTGCCGACCAAGAGGGCGTTACCAGAGACAGCAATATCGGCCAGGTAAGCTGGGGAGGAAAAACTTTTGATTTAATTGACACCGGCGGAATAATTGATCTGAAATATTTAACCGGCAAAAAAGACAAAACCGAAGATGTTGAATCCAAGGTTCAAAAACAAGCGCTGGAATATTTGAATAAAGCAAATTTAATTCTGTTTATGGTTGACAACAAAACAGGGCTATTGCCGCAGGACAAGCAAATGGCGCTATTCCTTAAAAAAAATCTGCCAAAAAAACAGCAGAAAAAAATTATTCTGACCGCCAATAAAGTAGACAGCCCGAAACAAAGGGCGAAAACAGCCGAATTCCATAAATTATCCATGGGAGAGCCGATTCCTGTGTCAGCGTCCAGCGGCTCCGGCACTGGCGACCTTTTAGATATTATTATTAAAAACCTTAAAATTAAATCAACATCCGACATCCGACATCCGACATCCGACATCCGACATCCGGTAAATGTTTGCATCATCGGCAAGCCGAATGTCGGCAAATCCAGCTTGATTAATTCAATATTAGGATATGAAAGAGTTATCGTAAGCGCCGCGCCGCACACTACGCGGGAGCCGCAAGACACTAAAATAGAATACAATAATCAAATTATAAATTTAATTGACACAGCGGGAATAAACAGAAAAGGAGCCAAAACCGACGGCCTGGAAAAATACGGCATTGAAAAATCGCTATCCGCCCTGAATAAAGCTGACATAGCGCTTCTTATTTTGGATATCAATAAAAACATCACCCATCAAGACGCTAAATTGGTGGAAGAAATATTTGACAGAAAAAAAAGCTTAATCATTGTGGCCAATAAGTGGGATTTGATTGAAGAACGGGACACGAAAAGATATACTAAATATATTTACGCTCAATTTCCTTTCGCGCATTTCGCGCCCATACAATTCACTTCCGCGCTGACCGGAGAAAAAACAAAAAAAGTCCTTGATCTTGTTTTGGAAATCAAGGAGCAAAGAGGAAAAAAGCTCGGCGATTCCCAATTGAATAAATTTTTGGTAAAAATCGTAAAAAGGCACAAGCCGGCCAAAGCCAAGGGGACAAAACACCCTAGAATTTATGAATTAAAGCAAACGCGCTCGGATCCGCCGAAATTTGAGCTGCGCATCGGGCCGAAAGACACTCTGCATTTTTCTTATGTCCGGTTCATAGAAAACCGCCTGCGGGAGCAATACGGCTTCATGGGCACTCCCCTCACCACCAGAATAACAAAGGGCCGGGTTGTCCATGGCATGCATGACGAGAGCGTGGCGCGCAACGCATAACGAAAATTATTTAGTTTTTTAATTAACGGGTTAAAGAGTTAACGAGTTAATCAAATTTTAAACAATAACTCGTTAACCCGTTAACTCGCTAACTAAATAATATTTTAATTATTTATAAGTTACGCGTTATGCGAATAATAATCGGCCTGGGCAACCCGGGCGAAAAATACAAACTCACCCGCCACAATGCCGGTTTTATGGCAGTTGACGCTCTGGCTGAAAAATATAATTCAGTTTGGAAATTTAATAAAAAATTCAACGCTGATATTACCTCGCCCCAACCCTCTCCTTCGCAAGGAGAGGGAGAAAGCGGGAGATTAATTCTTGCCAAACCGCAAACTTTTATGAATAATTCCGGACAAGCGGTTCAAGCGATTTTGTCTTATTATAAATTACTACCCTCCCACTGCTCCGCCGCAGTCTCCCGAAGGGGACTGCGGCGATTCCTGTTCCGTCGCAGTCCTCTGCGGAGAGACTGCGACGAGGCGAAAAAGGTTAATCTATCCGATATCCTCACGGTAATCCACGATGATATTGACATTGAGCTGGGCAAATATAAAATCTCAACTGATTCAAGAAGCGCCGGGCACAACGGAGTACAGTCAATTATCAATCATCTTAAAACCAAAAAATTTAAACGAATTAGAATCGGAATTAAAACAGAAACGGCTGATAAAATACCTGTAGAGAAATTTGTCTTGCAAAAATTTAGCGAAGAAGAGATGGAAATTATTAATAATTTAATTTTGGAAATAATCGCTGAATCAAAGTAGGGGCAGAACATTGTTCTGCCCCTACTTGACTTTTATAACATATATGTTATTATTATGGATATAAATAAAATTTTAGAAAATTTACTTTTTTATCGCAACTCAAACGGCAAGTCTCCAATTTTTGATTATTATAAAAATTTAGATAAAAAAATAAAAATTGCATTGTATATTTCACTGCTTATAGAAAATAATGGCAAATTAGGTATGCCGTATTCCAGGCATATTCTTGATAAAATATGGGAATTGCGTGTTGATTTTGATAAAAATTACTACAGAATATTTTATTTCATCTTTACCGGAAAACAAATTGTCTTTCTTCACGGCTTTAATAAAAAAACCAATAAAACACCGTCTAAAGAAATTAAAAAAGCTAAAAATAACTATGATGACTTTATTGATAATTTAAACTTTATAAAATTATGAGCACTAAAAAATTAAAAGAATATATGAAAAATCCGCCATTGGTAAAAATTGGCGGGGCGACATTAATTGATTTTGGTAAAATAATCAAGGAAGAATTAAAAGATCCTGAATTTAGGAGAGGGTTTGAAATGGAAAAGAAAAAGCTGGAAATGTCTTTGTCTATAATCAATTTGCGCAAAAAGAAAAAAGTAAGCCAGGCAAAGCTGGCTGAAAAAATCGGGATGAAGCAAAGCGCTGTCGGCAGGATTGAAGCCGGCAAGCAAAACCTCACCATTGAAACTTTACAAAAAATAGCTTTTGCGCTTAACAAGGAATTGGTGGTTAGTTTTCGGTAGAAAAATGTTTATATTATTTTAAAAAATAAAAGCCCCTCATCAATACTGCGATGAGGGGCTTTTAAATACCCTCCAAATTATTGCCTAGGAGCAGGGGCACAAGGCCCCGCGCGAAGACTCCGGCCGCGCCAGGAGGGTGGCTTGGCTTTCATCACTCCTAGGCAAAAATCTGAAAACTATTTTAAATAATCAAAATATGCTATTATAAAAAATGAATTAGGAATAAGGAATTATGAATAATGGATTATGGCAAATTTAAAAAATTTGATATTCAATATTCCTAATTCCCGCAAAATACCATCCAATTTGCCGCTTGCCTTCAGGGGTTGCCCCCGTTAAGGACAATTCATTTATAAATAATCAAGGAGGAAGTTTATTTATAAAATCAGCGCCTCTAGGCAAACAGCAAGCTGAATGGTATTTGTATCGCGCGATATACCACATTATCACATTTAACATTTTTAGTCAAGGGACGCGCTTTATGCCCATTGCGAGGAGCGTTATATTTTTAAAAGTTTTATTTTATTTTTGCGCTAAATACAGCTAATACGCAAAAATAATATTTACTGGAAGCGACGAAGCAATCCCGTGTATTACGAACTGCCTGCTTTTCGCGAGATTGCTTCGTTCCGCTATCGCTCCACTCGCAATGACAGGGAGCCATAATTTCTAATTTCTAAACTATGGACAAATTAAAATACTGGGTTGGCTTGAGCCATTTCCCTAAATTCGGGCCGGTAAGATTAAAAAAAATAAAAAAATATTTCGCGGAATACGAGCATGCTTTTAACGCGTCCTCAAGCGAACTGGAAAAAGCCGGGATTGAAAAAAATATTGCCGAAGAATTTGTATCTGCCAGAATAAGCATTAATCCCGATGAACTGGCGGAAAGATTAAATAAAGAAAATATTAAAATTATAACTGTTGATGACGCAAATTATCCTAAATTGCTTTTGGAAATTTACAATCCGCCGCAGATTATTTATTATAAAGGAGAGTTGGAAAGCGGCAATGAATTATCATTGGCCGTAGTCGGCTCCAGAAAATACACCGGCTACGGCAAAAGAGCCGCCGAAGAAATAACCGGGGATTTGGCAAAAAACAATTTGACCATCATAAGCGGCCTGGCGCTGGGAATTGACGCGATCGCGCATTCCGCGGCAGTAGAAGCGCGCGGCAAAACTATCGCCGTGCTTGGCTCCGGAATAGACAAGGAAAGCATCTACCCTTCAGCCAACCGCTATCTGGCGGAAAAAATCGCGGAATCCGGCGGAGCGATAATTTCCGAATTCCCTTTGGGCACTCAGCCGCTCAGGTATAATTTTCCCCAGCGCAACAGAATTATTGCCGGAATTTCCCTTGGCGTATTGGTTGTTGAGGCAGGCGAGAAATCAGGCGCGCTTATCACGGCCAACTGCGCCCTGGAGCAAAATCGTGATGTTTTCGCCGTGCCGGGCAGCATCTATTCCGAAACGTCAAAAGGGCCGAACAAGCTGATAGAGCTGGGCGCCAAGCCGGTAAAAAACGCGGCCGATATTATGGAGGCGCTTGACTTAAATCAAGTTAGCGCCTATATTGACAATAAAAAAATAATCCCGGAATCAGCGGAAGAAGAAAAAATATTATCATGCCTGACGCGCGAGCCGGAGCATATAAATGAACTGGTGCGCAAAACCGAACTTAACACATCAATTATCAACAGCGCCCTGGCCATGATGGAGATGAAGGGAATGGTGAAAAATTTGGGAGGGATGCAGTATATTATTGTTTAATTTTTTAGTTAACGAATTAACGGGTTAATTAAATAATAAAAATATAGATATTTTATTAATGTATTAGTTTATTAATTTTAATAAATAGCGAAGCGATAATAAAATAACAACCCGTTAACTCGCTAACCCGTTAACTAAATAATAATTAATTTAAAAAAAATATATGAATCTAGTTATCGTGGAAAGTCCGACCAAAGCAAAAACTATTACCAAGTTTTTGGGCAAAGAATACAAAATTGAATCGTCTTTCGGGCATATCCGCGACTTGCCGAAAAGCAAAATGGGCATTGATATAGAAAATAATTTTGAGCCGGAATACATCATACCTGACAAATGCCTTAAAACAGTCGCGAAGCTGAAAAGCGGCGCGGCGAAAGCCGACAAAGTAATACTTGCGCCGGATGAAGACCGGGAGGGAGAAGCTATCGCCTGGCATTTGGCGGAAGCTCTTGACCTGCCTAAAAGCAAAATTGAGCGGATTGCTTTCCACGAAATAACCAAAGACGCTATCCAAAACGCGCTGGCTAATCCGCGAAAAATTGATATGAAAATGGTGGACGCCCAGCAAGCGCGCCGCATTTTAGATCGGCTGGTCGGCTATGAAATGTCGCCTTTCTTGTGGAAAAAAGTCGCCAGAGGACTGTCTGCCGGACGAGTGCAGAGCGTTGCCGTGCGCTTGGTGGTGGAGCGCGAGCGCGAAATACAAACTTTTGATTCTAAAGAATATTGGGGTATTGCGGCGTTGCTGCGAAAAAATGTTAGCTTGGGTTTTAAAACCCAAGCTAACATTTTTGAATTTGAAGCACAGTTAAACAAAATCAATAATAAAACCATAAGCAAATTGGAAATAAAAAATAAAGAGCAAGCTGATAAAATTTTATCTGATTTAAAAAATGCCGAATATGTCATTTCTGACATTGTAAAAAAGCAAACAAAAAAAAATCCGCCCAAGCCGTTTACCACTTCAACTCTTCAGCAAACCGCCAACCGCTGGCTGGGCTTTTCCGCCAAGCAAACCATGATGCTTGCCCAGCGGCTTTATGAAAACGGCTTGATTACATACATGAGGACTGATTCGCTTAATCTGTCTAACAAGTTTTTGCGAGAAGCGAAAGAATTTTTAATTAAAAATTTGGGCCAAAATTACAGCTTGGCGGAACCGCGCGAATTCAAAACCAAAAGCAAAGGCGCGCAAGAAGCGCATGAAGCAATCCGTCCGACTGAAGCCGCGAATGATCCTGAAGCGCTTAAATCAAAGCTTGATAATAACCAATACAGATTATACAAATTGATCTGGCAAAGAAGCTTGGCCGGCCAAATGCCTGAAGCTATTGTTGACGCTACTGTCATTGACATTGACGCTAACAATACAAAATACCAATTCCGCGCTACCGGCCAAATTTTAAAATTTGACGGCTACTTAAAAATTTATCCGGAGAAGAGCAAGGAGATTGAAATGCCGGATGTAGAGAAAGACGAACAGCTTGATTTGATTAAATTAAATCCGGAACAGCATTTTACCAAGCCGCCGGCAAGATATAGCGACGCCGGATTAGTTAAAGAATTAGAAAAATACGGAATCGGCCGGCCTTCCACTTACGCGCCGACCATTTCCACGATTGAAGCAAGAAATTACGTAAACCGGGATGAAAATAAAAAATTAGCCCCGACTGACATTGCGTTTGTTGTTATTGATTTGTTAGTCGCGCATTTTCCGCATATTGTTGATTATGAGTTTACGGCCAAGCTGGAAAATAATTTAGACGACATTGCCCGCGGCAAAGTCCAATGGCAGCCGGTTATAAATGATTTTTACCAGCCATTCCACGAAAATTTAACTAATAAGTATAATAAACTTAATAAAAAAGACATTATGCCTGAAGAAAAATCAAAAGAAGTTTGCGACAAATGCGGCGCGAACATGATAATTAAAATCGGACGCTACGGCAAATTCCTTGCCTGCGGCGCTTTCCCTGACTGTAAAAATATAAAAGGTTTAAACGGGAATAAAAACAGCGGCGGTAAAGAAAAAAGCGAGGACATCAAGAAGCTGGAAGAAAAATATAACGGAGAAAAATGCGAAAAATGCGGAGCTGATATGGCGATCAAAAGCGGCAAATTCGGCCCTTTCCTCGCCTGCACGGCTTATCCAAACTGCAAAAACATCAAAAACATCAAAGAAAATAATAATTCAACCGGAGTAAAATGCCCTGTCTGCGGCCAAGGCGAAATCGTGCAAAAAAGAAGCAAGCGCGGAATTTTCTACGCCTGCGACCAATACCCGGACTGCAAAACCGCTTTTTGGGGCAAGCCGACCGGCGAAAAATGCCCTGACTGCGAAGCGCTGCTGGTTGAGGGCAAAGAGGGAGGGGTTAAGTGTTCGGCCAAGGGATGCGGGTATGCGAAATAAAAAAACACGAAAACACTCGGCTTCGCCTCAAAACACGAAAACACTAAAAAAATAAATAGTGTTTTTTGTGTTTAGGCCGTTAGACCGTGTGTTTTCGTGTTTTCGTGTTTTCGTGTTTATATTATTCTATTAGTTCAAACTAATACAGCTCCTTATACAAATTAAAATTCTCCTGCAGAAATTCCAGCATTAATATAAAATCATATCTTGCGGATTCTCACATTATCATCATTGACAACCAAGAAGCTGCCATGAAGCTCATCGCCTGTATTTTCTAAAACATTTTTTAGCGCGTTAATAATATTTTCCTGCGATTCGTTGGACAATCTTAATAAAATTACCCCGTGGCAATGGATAAAATCCTTGAAAATAAAACTACAAAAATCCTTATCCAATGTCACAATAATTCTCTTTTCTTGATAAGCGATTTTTAATATTTTTTTATCGCTCTCGCCTCTTAATTCATCTAATGCTGATTTAATGTCATAATCTTGCATCTTGAAAAATTCAACAACGCGCCATCCTATATTTTCATCAAAAAGAAATTTCATAACTATGCGAATTTTAATTTACGGCTTAAAGGCAAAACTCTTTCTTCTTCAACAATCCCGCCGGCATATTCTAAGCATGCGTAAATATCCTTATTTTTAAGATGAGGATAAGCATTTAGAATCTCTTCAGTGGGTTGCCCTTGGGCAAGTAATTTTAAAATCAATTCCACGGTAATCCTAGTCCCTTTAATAATCGGCTTGCCGACCATTATTTCAGGATCAATAATTATTCTATTTTTATATTTATTTATCATATTATTTATAAAACTATCACAAATATTTTTTATTGTCAAAATTCTTAATACAGCTCCTTATACAAATTAAAATTCTCCTGCAAAAATTCCAGCATAATAAAAAATAATTTTACGCATTTAACTATTTTTTCTCACTTCTCACTTCTCACTTCTTGCTTCTCACTTCTTGCTTCTTGCTTCTTGCTTTCTTCTCCCCCTTGCCAGAATACTCCTTGGCCATGTCAACCAATTTCTTGACCCCTTCGCCAATCAACAGCAAATACGAAGCGCTGTGCTCTATTTTTTCTTTCAGCGCCTTGATTACTTCGTCAACTTTATGCAGGCGCTCTCTGGTGTCTTTTATGATTTTAAACCCTTGGCGCAAAATCATTGCCAGATAAAAAATCGCCCAGCAGGCGAAAAAAGCCAAGCCGAAGATAGAAACGGCTTTGACTGTGTTTAATAAATCTTGAGTTGTTTCAAACATAAAAAATAATTAAATAGTAAAATAATAAAATAATAAAATTAATTTAATTAGCTTCAACGAACATTTTAATACTGCTTTAATAAAGAGTGTTGCGTTAAATTTTAGACTCAAATTTAGTTAATTATTTTATTATTTTACTATTTTATTATTTAATTCAAAAGTCCCTAATCTTCGCGTCAAATTTCTCTTCCAACCTCTGAATTAACTGTTTTTGCAAAATATCAATTTCTTCCGTTGTTAATGTTCTGCCGGCTTGATAAACAATGTGAAACGCCAAGCTTTTTTTGCCAAATCCCAGCTTGCCGCCATAATAAACATCAAACAATTCAGCGCTCCTTATTAATTCACTAAAATTAATTATATCATTCCTGATGTTATTATACAATATTTTCTCGCTAACCACAAAAGCCAAATCCCTGACAAGCGGCGGATATTTTTCATACTCCTGATATTTCTTAACGGCTTGCTTGCCGGCTAGTTTATACAGCTCGCTCAAAATTATCTCAACTATCGCGGCTTCTTTTTTCACGCCCAAAGCTTTGGCTGATTTTTCATTCAGCTTGGCCGCTATTCCTATTTTATTTTTTTGGCAATTAATATCCGCGGCGATATTTTCATCAGCCCAGCCCGGGCCGGATTCAATCGCTGTAAAATCAACCGGCAAGTTCAACGATGACAACAAATATTCAACCGCTCCTTTGGCTTGGCTGAAAACATCTGTTTTTTTATCAGCCGCCAAAACAATGCCGATCCGTTTTTCCTGATAAGGAAGATGCTCTTTGCCGCTATTGTCTTTGTTAATATCCCCCGGAGTGCTTAAATAAACACTGCCTATTTCAAAAAAGCCAAACTGCTCAAATTTAGCTTGATTTGTTTTGATATTATTGATCAAATTCGGAGCCAAATTCTGGCGGAGCAATGTTTGATGAACAGCTATCGGATTGGCCAATTTAATGTGCGAAGAAAAATCAATGCCAAGCTTTGTGAGCTGATCTTCTCCGACAAAAGAATAATTATAAACTTCCGACAAGCCCGCGCCGTTGGACAAAATATTTTTTATCTCGCGCTCAAACAACCGCTCTTGATTAAGTTCAGGAGCTTTCATGGCAACCTTGGGCATAGCGGGCTTTAAATTGTTATAGCCGAAAATCCTCGCGACTTCCTCAAGCAAGTCCTCGGGAATGGAAATGTCCCGGCCGGCGCGCCATGTTGGAATTGTAACATCCAGCTCATCTTTAATCTTCTTAACGCCAAAACCCAGATTTTCTAAAATATTTACTGCTTTTTTTTCTTCAATTATTTCGCCTAAACTCTGATTCAGCCAGTCTAAATTCAGCTTAATCGGGCCTTGATTTATCGTAAACTTTTTTTCATCCGCTAATTCACTGACGACTTTTACTTTAGGGCATATTTTTTTAACCAGCTCAACGGCGCGCGCCAAAGCCAATTCGCAAAGATTAGGATCCAGCCCTTTTTCAAATCGCATTGAAGATTCCGTGCGCAAACCCAGTTTCTGCGATGTTTTTCTGATTGAAGCAAAGTCAAAATTGGCGCATTCCATGATAATGGAATTGGTTTCATTTCTTATCTCGCTGTTGGCGCCTCCCATTACACCGGCTATGGCAATCGGCTTTTTATCATCGGCTATCACCAGCATTTCATTGTCTAATTCTTTTTTCTCCCCGTCTAAAGTTTCCATCACCTCGCCTTTTTTAGCCCGCCTCACAACTATCTTAATATCATTTTGGAATTTGAGATTTGGAATTTGAGATTTACCTGCCCCGTTGTCGCGCAGCGATGTTGCGGGGTTTGTTATTTGAAATTTGTTATTTGGAATTTCATCGCCTAAGATTGTTCTAACATCAAACGCATGCAAGGGCTGTCCCAATTCCAGCATCACATAATTGGTTATATCAACAATATTATTTATCGGCCGCATGCCTACGGCTATCAGCCGCTCCCGCATCCATTTGGGCGAATCTTCAATCTTGATTCCGTCCAAGCATACCGCCATATAGCGAGGGCATAATTTAAAATTCTCAACCTTAACATCTATCTTAACCTCACCCGCCTTATCAGGCACCCTCTCCTTACTAAGGAGAGGGACGGGGTGAGGTCTTAATTTAACACTTAAAAAAGCCGCGATCTCCCGCGCCATTCCGTAATGCCCCCACAGATCAGGGCGATTGGTAATTGACTTATTGTCAACTTCAAAAATAACATCTTTTAATTTCAAATACTCTCCTAAACTCTGTCCGATCTTTGCGCCCTTGTCCAATATCATAATACCTCTATGATCATCGCCCAGCCCCAATTCATCTTCAGCGCAAAGCATGCCGAAAGATTTTTCTCCCCTCACCTCAGTTTCTTTAATTTCCGCTCCATTAGGTAAAATAGCGCCTGCCAAAGCCACTGGAACTGACTGTCCTATTTCAATGTTTGAAGCGCCGCAAACTATATCTAATTTTTTATCCTTAATATCAACTTTAACCAGTTGCAAGCGATCAGCATCAGGGTGTTTCTTGATTTCTAAAATTTTTCCCACAACAATATGAGCAAGCTTATCTGCCTGCTTTTCCACTCCGTCAATCTCCACCGTATGCATAGTTAAGCGCAAACCTAACTCTTCCGGAGTTATTGATTTCGGAATATTAACAAAATCTTTTAGCCAGTTTAGCGATAGATACATATGTTTTATTTACAAAACAAAATTTTTATAATTTTCTCTGTTAACTAGTTCAATGGAACTTTCCGGGTAAGCGGATAAAAAAATTTTCGGTTTTTTAAAACCGCCTTTATTCCACTTAAATTCAAAACCTTGCAATTTTCCGCCTCTCTCCTCTAAATAATCAATCTCTTGCTTCTGTTTTGTTCTCCAAAAATAAATATTCTGATCTATATTATAATTATTATTATATTTTAATCTTTCGCTAATCATAAAATTTTCCCATAAAGCGCCGACATCTTGCCTTAAATTTAAAGGGTTTAAATTATTAATAAGCGCGTTTCTGATTCCGTTGTCATAAAAATATATTTTTCTTAATTTTTTTAATTCATTTCTTAAATTTCTGCTAAATGGATTTAAGCGAAATATAATAAAAGATTTTTCTAAAATTGAGATGTAATTTGAAACCGTGTTTTTATCAATGCCTATTATATTTGACAATTCATTATAAGAGACCTCATTTCCAATCTGCAAGGCTATCGCTTGCAATAATTTTTCCAATATTTCAGGATTTTTTATATTTTGATATTGCAAAACATCTTTATACGCGTAACTTCTGGCAACGCTTTTTAAATTTTGCGCGATATTATCTTGGTTTTGCGCGATTTCAGGATACATCCCGAAAATCATTCTTGTTTCCAAAAGCCGATCAGTTTCTATGGCTGAATAAATTGATCTTAATTCACCTAATGAAAAAGGGTATAAATAATACTCTATTTTTCTGCCGGTTAGCGGCTCAACGATTTTATTGGACAAATCAAAAGAAGATGATCCCGTAGCTATTATTTGCAAATCAGGAAAATTATCAATAATCAATTTTAAAGTTAAACCGATATTTTTTACTCTTTGAGCTTCATCAAGAATAATCAATTTCTTATGTCCTAAAAACGCTTTAATTTCAGTAGATGTTTTATCCGTCAAAGCATCTCTTATGTCTATTTCGTCGCAATTAAAATAGTTAGCTTTAGCAAAATATTTTTTTTGTATCTCCTTAACTAAAGTTGTCTTTCCTACCTGCCTTGCCCCATAAATAATAATTATTTTACCTTTAAAAAGGTTTTGTTCTATATTCTTTTGTATTTGTCTTTTTATGTTCATAAAAAATAGTATTTAGGTGAATATACTCACTTAAATATATATCCTTTTGGTGAATATGTCAAATACCAATAAAGAATAACTCCTTATACATCGCAAGGCACATCAACGAATTCAACTTTTATTTTAAACTTCTTGGCGATTAAATTTCCCAAATTCTGAATGCCAAGCTTCTCTGTATTATAATGTCCGGCATTGATAAAATTAATTTTTGCTTCTTGGACCGCTTCAACCACTTCCTCGCGCGCGTCGCCGCATAAATAAGTATCCGCGCCAAGCTCAACCGCTTGTTGAAAGTCGGGAGAAGCTCCGCCGGAAATAACGCCGATTTTCTTTATTTTCTTCGGACCTGCCGGTATTATATAGGGCTGAGTTTCCAATTCATCGCAAATTAAATTATAAAAATCTTCAAGCGCTATCGCTTGCTTTAACTCGCCCACGAATCCAACATCAAACGGCTCGGTTTTTTGAATGTTAAACAGTTTGCACAAGCTGATATTATTGCCAATCACCGGATGCGCGTCAAGCGGCAGGTGAAAGCCGCAAAGATTAATATCGTTTTCCAAAAGCAATTTTAATCTATTTCTGACAACGGCTTTGACGCATGGCGGCTTGCCGATTTGCTTAACAAATAAACCGTGATGGACCATTATCATCTTGGCTTGCTTCTTGATTGCTTCTCTGATTAATTTCTCCGACAAGCTGACTCCGGTAATAATTTTGCTTACTTTTGGCGCGCCTTCAACCTGAAGGCCATTAACGCAATAATCTTCAAAATCTTTGACTTTAAGATAATCCTCGCAATATTTTACGATTTTTTTTGTTTCCATATATATTTATGTTATGCGTTATGCGTTATGCGTTATGCGATATGCGATATGAGTTATGCGATTAAAATTGCTCCAAAAATTTCAAATCCCCGCTATTAAATAATCTAATATCATCAATGCCGTATTTCATCATGGCTAATCTGGTCAATCCCAAGCCGAAAGCAAAGCCGGAATATTCCTTTGAATCTATTCCGCCGTATTTTAAAACATTGGGATGGATCATGCCGGCGCCAATCATTTCCAGCCAGCCGCTATGTTTGCAGCTCGGGCACCCTTTCCCATCGCAAATCGTACAGTTCACATCAACTTCCAATCCCGGCTCAACAAAAGGAAAATATCCCGGCCGCACTCTGATTTTTACTTCCTGCTTGAAAATTCCGGAAAGCATTTCTTTCAACACTGAAATAAGGTTTGAAATTGAAATATTTTTATCAATCATAAAACCTTCCAGCTGATCAAAAGTGGTGTCATGGCAGGCGTCTGTCGCTTCGCATCTGAAAACCCTGCCGGGAACCACGCACCTTAACGGCGCGCCGTATTTCCGCATAGCCCGAATCTGCACCGGCGAAGTATGCGTCCGCATCACCATATCGCTCCTCCACTCTCCCGCGCCAGCGGGGGAGGGGCCGGGGGCAACATAAAAAGTATCCTGCATATCTCTGGCCGGATGATTGCCGGGTATGTTCAATGCTTCAAAATTATAATAATCGCTTTCCAGCTCAGGGCCGTCCAGCACCATAAATCCCATGGAAGTGAATAAGTCTTCCAATTCATTTTGAATTATGGTTATGGGGTGAAGATGGCCCTGTTTTATTTTTTTGCCCGGCAAAGTTACATCTAAAAAACCGGCTTTGTCAGCGCTTCCGCTCAAGGATCTTTCAACTTGTTCAAATTTATTTCGCAATTCTGTTTTAATTTCATTGGCTAATTTGCCGATATTCTTTTTTTCTTCCCCTGCCATGCTGGAAATGCCCCGCAATATTTTGGTCAGTTCTCCTTTGCGCCCTAAATATTTAGTTTCTAAATTACGCAAAACTGACAAGTCTTTTGCCTTGCCCAAATTATCCAATATTTCTTGTTTAAGTTGTAATAGTCTCTCTTTCATTATCTTATATCTCTGCCCTTTTATTTAGCAGGGATTTATATGATTTATATGATTTTTTTGTCATCCCGCACACTCATTATTTTTTTTATTATTAAATGATGCGGAATACAGGATTAGACACGCTTAAGCTTAATGCTTTGTTAATCGTATTTATAGCTTTTAACTTGCGTATTCTAAAATATAATTCGTTGATTTTAACCCTGGATCCCGTATAAAATTTTGCTCACACGCAAAATTTTTACGGGATGACAATGTACGGAGGAATGACAATAAAGTTTTACGCGTTACGCGTTATGCGCTACGCATTACGCGATCCATAGCTTATCATAAAAAATTCCAAAACCGACAAGCTTGATATTAATAAAATCAAATTACCCCATGTAAACAAATCCTTTGACAGTAAAATCAAAGCCGCTATAATTAAAAAAGCGAAAAAAAATGACTGGCGAAAAGCATTTCTAACTGAATTAAAAACAAGCTCATGCTTTAACCCCGCACCCTTTTGGCAGAGTTCAGTGTTTGCCTTTCTAAAACATTTCGGAATAATACTGCCAAAAGGGTGCGGGGCGAATCTGATCAAAAAGCCGATTATCGCGCTTGTTCCCGCCATGGTTAAAAATAAAGAGCCGTAAAACAGCAAAAATCCAACCCAGTTAGTAACATACGGATCAATGCTCCGCAGAATAAACCCAAAAGCCAGCCAGCAAAGCAGAGTTGTTATTGACATTATGATTAAATATGCTTTTAAAGTCATTTTGTTGCGCGTTATATGATACTACTTTATCATTTTCTTTGCGAATTTTCAACCCCTGATTAAAATATGCGCAAATCAAAAACTTCTACCGACTTTTAAGTCAGGTTTTGAGGCTTTAGCCTCAATCTCGCATCACATTTAACTTTTCCGAAATTCGCAAATACTATAAAAATCGCAAAACTTGCACAATTGGCTGGGCTTGGCCGGGAATTCTCCTTTTTTAATATCTTTAATAATATTTAAAATTTTATCTTTAGTTTTGTCTAATTCCTCATCTGTGCCCAAAAATTCAACTTCTGAATTATTATTCAAATAATAAAAAGCCAGCGAACTGATTTCTTGCCTGAATATTTCGCTTACCGCCATTTGATAAATAAGCAATTGCTCTTTTTCATTAAAAGTTAATTTGTCTTTCGGGCTTCCTGTTTTGTAGTCAACAATTTTCAACTTGCCGTCCTCCTCGTCAATTCTGTCTATCACGCCGCGCACAGTATACACCTCGCCTCCAACCGCTGTTGTCCCAATGTTTTCGTGTTTTTGTGTTTTCGTGTTTTCGTGTTTTTGTGTTTTCGTGTTTTCGTGTTTTCGTGTTCCGCGCAGCTTAATATTAAATCCCTTTTCCAAATATGCCGCGTGCGGCCAGTTATCCTGATGCTTTGCGTAAAACTCTTTCAAAATTTCCCTGCCTTTCTTTTTGTATTCCTGCTTTTGCTTGTCAGATTCATACCAGTCATCAATCCAGCTTTGTTCGTATAATTTCAAAATTTCTTCCAAGCTAATATTTATACCTCCCCCTGCCCCTCCTAAACAGGAGGGGGGACTATTTTCAATACTCCCCATATACTGTTTAGCAGAGGCGGCTGCGCGACGAGGCGCGGAGCTGGAATCGCCTCCCCCTCTCCCAGCCGGGAGAGGGGGCTGGGGGGTGAGGGAAAACAAATCCCCCTGCCCCAATCCCTTCTTTTCATTAACCAGCTCAAATGTCTTCTGCAAAACAGAGTGCATGGTTTTGCCGAATGAAAAAACCGGCTTGCCTGTCATCGGAACCCGCAAAATATGCGCAAAGCGGTATTGGTACGGACAATTTGAAAACGCCGCCAGCTGAGTATAGGAAAAATAATTTGGAATTTGCATCTCCGTTTCGGTTTTAGTAATTTGTACTTTGCGCTTTGCGCTCTCGCCAATATCTGATATTGCTGTTTTCGTGTTTTCGTGTTTTCGTGTTTTTGTGTTTTCGTGTTTTGAGGCGAAGCCGAGTGTTTTCGTGTTTTGAGGCGAAGCCGAGTGTTTTAGTGTTTTCGTGTTTTCGTGAATCAACCCGCATTCCGCCAAAAACCTTGAAGGTTTCTTTTTCCGAACCCCTCCATAATCAGGCGCCCAGGAAAAATAAAGGTCATTTTTAGCCCGCGTCATGGCCACGTAAAAAAGCCGGCGCTCTTCTTCAAGGTGAATATCCCCTTCCGGCAGAATTTCCTTGATCAAAGCGTCCGGAATCAAAATCTGCTCTTGACGCTCTATTGTCGGGAACCGCTTGTCAACCATATTGGCGATAAACACATATTTGAATTCAAGGCCTTTAGATCCGTGTATTGTCATAATCTTAATCGCTTCCGGACCGGATTCAATATCCGGAGACAAAGAGCCCTGCTCACCGGAATCAATCTCCATATTCAGTTCAGCCAAAAACGCTTTAACGCTTTTATCGTCGCTTGCTGATTCAAACTTTTTTATTCTTTTCATAAATTGGTTAAGCAAATTCATGTTCTCTCTGCTTTCCCGCTCATATTCCCCCTCTTCCCTGTTCAAGCCAGGGACATGCGAAGGAGAGGGGGCGGGGGGTGAGGTCAAATATTTTAAATAGCCGCTATCGTTTAAAAAAGCTATAATAATTTCACTAACGCTTTTCTCTCTTGCCAAAGCGGTATGCTTGCCTATCAAAGATAAAATTCTATCAATCTTTTGCTGAATTGCGCTGCCTAATCTGCCGCGCGAATCGCGCAAAACAGTATAAAGCGACCAAGCTTTTTTTCTGGCGATATAATTAAAATTAACCAATTCCTGATAAGAAAAATCTAAAACAGGCAAATTTAAAATTCTGTACACAGCCGCGCTTTCATGATAGTCGTCAAGCAATTTCAAGTAAGCCGTCAAATCCATAATCACCGGCTTGGCATAAAGCCCGCGGGAAGATAAAAATTGGTAAGGCAAGCCGGCAATTTCCAGCGCGTTGCAAAAATCCTTGGCGCTGTCATTCGCCCGAACCAATATGGCAAAATCATTCCAGCTGGAGTTCTTGCTCTGAATTTTTAAATCGGCAATTTTTTCCACCACTCGGCCAACCTCATCCTGCAAATCACTTCCCTGAATCACCTCAATCACGCCCTCGCCCTTTCCCTGCGCCAACAACTTTTTATTTAACTCATGTGTTTCAGTGTTTTCGTGTTTTCGTGTTTTCGTGTTTTCGTGTTTTGAGGCGAAGCTGAGTGTTTTTGTGTTTTGAGGCCGCAGGCCGAGTGTTTTCGTGTTTTCCGTGTTTTTGTGTTTTCGTGTTTTCGTGTTCAACTGATATTCCAATCTATTTGGATTATTTAATTTAATAAATTCATAAGACAAATCCAGCACATTCTGCTTGTTGCGGTAATTATTAACCAAAAAAATCTCTTTGGACTTTGGAAAATCTTTTTTAAACTGCAGAATATTTGATATTGACGCCCCGCGGAATTTATAAATGCTCTGATCATCGTCTCCAACAACCGCCAAATTATTCCTTGGCTGAGCCAGTATTTTTATCAATTCATACTGCGCCCAATTCGTGTCCTGAAATTCGTCAAGCAAAATATATTTAAATTGCTTCCTGTATTTTTCCAGCACTGCCGGCCGCTCCCTGAATAATTTCAAAGAATAATTTATCAAATCCCCAAAATCCAAAGCGCTGTTGTCCAATAATAACTGCTGATAAACATGATATGCGTTCGCAACCTCATTAATCCTTAAAATTTCCTGCTCCGCAATTTCTTTACTATTCTCTCCGTCTATATTTGTTTTTGTGTTTTTGTGTTTTTGTGTTTTTGTGTTTTTTGTAATTGCTCCGCTCAACATCCCGTCCAAATTCTCCCTCAACCCTTCCGCGTATTGGAGGTAATCCGCCGGCGAAATATCTTCATCTTTGGCGCGGGAAAAATGCTTGATTAAAGCATGGATAAACTTGGCCGGGTTGCCCATTGGCCGGTAATAATCCAAGTTGAATTTATCCAAATTTTTTCTAACCAGCGACCACTGCTCAAATTCATTAAGCAATTTAAAATCAGCCGGCAAGCCGATCTCCAGCCCATGCTCTTTTAAAATCCGTTCGCCAAAGCTGTGAAAAGTTGAAATCCACAAATCCAGATAACCCATCGGCAGAAGCCGATCAACTCTTTCCTCCATCTCGCCGGCTGCTTTTTCCGTAAAAGTTAAAGCCAAAATCTCATCTGATTTTGCCCAGCCCCGCTCTATGATATAAGCGATGCGCTGAGTTATGACAGTGGTTTTTCCTGTCCCGGCGCCCGCCACTATTAAAAGCGGCCCTTCTCTATGAGTAACGGCCTGCGATTGTTCTTTATTTAATTTTTCCGTTAAACCGCTCATAAAAAAACGCAAAAATAAAATTCTATTTTATATCCAAATCGCCAATTTCTAATTTCCAATTACTTTAACAAATTGCCTCTTGCCTCTTTGCAATAACATTTCTTTTTTGCTTATTTTAATTTCCCTGTTAGCATCTTCAACTATTTTACCGTCAACTTTAATTCCGTTCTGCGCTATTAAACGCCTTGCTTCTCCTTTGCTGCCGACTAATTTTACTTCCATTAGTAAATTAATTATATTCATACTTCTTACTTCTAACTTCTTACTTCTTACTTCGTCCGGCGCTTCTTTTTTCTGAACTGTTTTGATAAAATGCTCTTCCGCTTGTTTCGCTTTTTTATCGCCATGGTAAATTCTTACAATTTCACGCGCCAATTTCATTTTTAAATCACGGGGATTGATTTTGTTAGCTTTCATTTCTTGCTCATACTTTTTAATTTCGCTTAAAAAAATATCCGTGGCTAATTCAAAATATTGCGCGATAATTTCATCGCGCATTGACATAATCTTGCCGTAAATATCTTTTGGATCTTCAACAACGCAGATAACATTGCCCCAGCTCGTGCTCATTTTCCTTCCGTCAATGCCATCCATTAATTTAAAAGTAATAATATCCTGCGGCTCCTGCTTATACAGCCGCTGCAATTCCCTGCCTGCCAAAACATTAAACAACTGGTCGCTTCCTCCTATTTCAATGTCGGATTTTATCGCGACGCTGTCATAGCCCTGCATTAAAGGATAAAACATTTCACGCAAAGAAATCCTCTCGCCTGCTTTAAAGCGCTTTGAAAAATTATCCCTATCCAATATCTGCGCGGCTGAAAAAGCGTTTGCCTGTCTGCATATATCATAATAATTCAGTTTGCTCAGCCATTCGCTGTTATAATGAATTTCCGCCTTTTCTATATTAAAAATATTCCCCATTTGCTTAAGATACCCTTTCATGTTTTCTTTGACTTGCGCGCGAGTAAGCATTGTCCGCTCTTCATCTTTATCAGACGCATCCCCGATTAAAGCTGTAAAGTCGCCTATAATTAAAACCACCTTATGGCCAAGCTCCTGAAATTTTGCCAGCTTGCGCAAAGTGGAAGCCCTGCCAAGATGAATTTTAGGCCCTGTGGGATCAACGCCGTGCTTTATCCTCAACTGCTTGCCGCTCATCAGCTTTTTCTCCAAACTTTTTTTAACAATAACATCAACAACCCCCCTTGTTAATAATTCCTTGATTTTATTCTTGTCCGTTATGATTTTTGGCATAATGATATATGTTATTTTAATAATCTCCTGCCTATACTCTACCATTTTCCCTAAAATTTTTCAATGCGTGGCAAAAATAAAAACACCCTGAGATTAGGGTATTTTTTTTGATGTATTTTAATTTTTATTTATTAAACATAGAAAAACTAAGGAGGTGAGTTGCCACTTGCCCATAAACTCATTATTTTTTCTTCATTTTATACAATTTATTTTCTAATAATTCTAAGTCTCCATCTTTATTTTTCCAAATTTTTTCAAAATCAATTTGTCGCATTGCGCGAATATGTTTGAGGTAAACTGAAACAAAATGACCATTAAGTTTTCATTTTTACGCTTTTAGTATTTTAACGATTTCCCTTTGCCCTATTATGCGTCTTGCAAAGCATCTGACAATTCTTTGCCGAAGTCGCGCCGCCCTTGCTCCAAGCCGCAACATGGTCGGCGTCCATATCGCTTAAACTCCAAATTTTCTCTTTGTTTGCGTCGTGTCCAATAGCGCAATGCGGGCAATTTGACTTGCCTTTTTTCTTTGCTTTGGCAGTTTGCGCTGCATAAACTGCTTTTTTGGTCGCGTCATCAAAAACGCGAACTTCAAGCAATTTTGTGTCAATGGAGCCGCCGAGAATATACTCAAAGATGCCCTTGCGATTTTTAATATAAGGATCGCCGTAGAGTTTTTGAGCTTCTGCCGACACTTTTGCAGGGTTATATGCTTTCTTGTGATACTGCTCATACATTCGTCCCCACTCAAGTCCGCGCATCTCGCTTTCTACATCAATAAATACACCGGAAACCCAGTCAATCACGCTGTTGAAATATTTTTTTAACTCATTGATATTTTTGTCGTGGCGATGAATGCTCATATAATCATCAATATTTCCTTTACTCGCCCAGTCTAAAGCCCTCTCAAAAAATGCCTGTCGGTTTGCGCTGCCCTTTACATACGCGCTCCATTTTTGAATATTGGCATTTTGGCTGTTGCTGAACTCTTCTTTGCCCAGAGTAACGAATGGTCCGGAATAGATCGCATTTAACAATTCTTGGGAGACGAGCGGAACTCCGGCAATATTAATCGTCTTAAACCACTCTTTTATCTGGCTTTCCGTGCCTTCGCATTCATAAATGAGCAGTTTTGTTTCCAAAATCTTGGCTTTCTTGTCTTTTGCCATGCCGCCAAAATATTGCATCCCGTTTTCATCTTTTATTGCAAATTTGTCAGTCACAAAACGCCCAACACTGGTGATGCGCTGCTGTCCGTCCAAAACTTCCAAATTATTTTCAGAAACCTTATTAAAATAAATCAAACCTATCGGGTAATCTTTAAGCAGTGATTCAATAACAGCCATCTCTCTTTTTCCGCCGTCAGACGCATAGATGTAATTTCGCTGATACTCCGGCTGAATAGTCAACTTGCCGGACAAGCCAAACAAACCCTTGCCTTCCAGTTCGTTATAGACGAACCCCTCGCAAATATCTTTAACAGTGATGTCGGTTTTTAAAATTGTTTTCATATTATTTTTTCTTGTTTTTCGATTTTGGTTTTATAAATTTCACTATCTTTACCGAACTATCTTTTGTTTTTGATACTTCAAGATAATTAGATTTTTTGTCTGATTCCCAAAATTCTTTAATTGGATGTTTTATTTTTGCCATAATTATTTTTTATTTCCACCTAATAATTTCTTATTTTTTGATTTCTTTATTCTCGTTTGCGCTTTTCCAATAGCATCTGGGGTTGGAAGTTTTTCTGGCATAGTTCCACCTAAAGCCGTGATTGTATTTCGAACTTTTTGGCCAACTTCATAATGCGCAAGGTTTGCATTTCCCTGCCCTTTTATATTTTCACGTTTTATCTTTGCATCTGTTTGAGTGGCGCGGAATAGATTGGCCGCTAGCTCTTCGCTATTCATATGGTCAAGAATTTTTTGCGGTTTCTTTAACTTCTTTTTTGCATGAATATCTTGCATTGTTAATCCGCCATACAGCCCTTTATAACCATAATTTTGAAAAATTGCATAACTTTCGACTCCAGCCTCGGAAGCAGTATGCATCAAGTTTATATTGTGCTTCTTCATTTCCTCACGCAAGAAAACGCGGTTGTGATCTTCAATTAGATTATCTGTCTTTTCCTGTCGACGAGTTTGAATCGCAAAATATGTTTGTCCTTTTGCCACAACAACTTTTGTCGGGTTAGAGTTTTGGACTATCAGATAGCAGGCATATCGCGAGAGATATATGGTTTCCAGCGGTTTTTCCGCTCCAGAGCCAATTTGAACCATCTCGTTGGCGTCAACGAAATGGTTGTGGATAACTTCGCCGCTATTTTCACAAGCAGTTTTAGCCTTATTAACTGCGGTCAAAAAATTACGGTAATCAACATAATCAAGCTCTTTGGCAAGTTCCCGAGACGACCAGTACTCTTTACCGTTTTCGTCTAATCTCTTTATCTTTTCGAATTGATTTTCTTTCATATATTTTAGTTTATATTGGTCTTAGTAATGTAAACGTTTTGGGCTATTTTGTTTATATTGGCAAGCGAGATATAAACTAAACGCATTTTAATTTTCATATTATTTTTCCTTGCCAATTAATTTTTGAATGTCTTCCTGGCTAAATTCCTTTTTATAATCAATCAATTTCGGATGCTTGATATTTCTTAATTCCTCATCATAAGTAGCCATAATATTTCTGGCGCGTTTTTGGTAAACTTTCCAATTTCTCTGCGACGAAAATTCTTTAAATATTTTTTCAAATTCTTTTTGGGTTAGATGTCTTTTCAATTTTTTAAATTCTTTTTCAACCTCGCCTGCTAATCCTGTTTCAAACGCGCCGATAATCAATAAAATTTCCTCATACATATAATTGCGGGTAAAATCTTTTTTAATCAATCTTAAAAGTTTTCTGTATTCTTTAGCTCTTTCCAAAAATAAAAATTTATAGAACATATCGGTATAAGTTCCATAATTTTTAACAGCCACAAAATCTTTGATGCAGTCAGTAAAATCTCGGCGGTATTCTTTGGTTTCATTTCTGGTTTCCCAAAATTGTTCAGTCAATTGATTGATCGTTTTGGGATCCATGGTGGCGATCCGCATGACTTTTTTAAATTCGCCCTCTACTCGGATAAAATATTTTCTTACTTGCTTGCCGATTTCGCTATTTTCAATCATAGCCAATTCTTTGGCCATATCCACTGATAAAATGTATTCTTTTGGTAAAATAGTTCCTTTTTTAGAATCCACAATTCTCCCTGTTTTATTGGGTTTTAGTCCATCCCCAAATTGGGGGAAGGCTATAAAATAATCCAAATTTTCTGTAAAATCATATTTTTCTATCCTGTCTTTTATCCAAGTGGAAAAATCTCTGCCGACTTTAAGCCAGTTGTGCAATTCGCGCGCATTAACAAACCTTTTCTTTTCACCATTAAAATCTTTTTGGATAACTTTTATGTTTATTAAATCGTTCATATTTTTATTTTAATGCAACTTGTCATGTTATTTTATTTTACTTCAATTGCACGAATTTTATTTGAAATGCTTAACATTATATCAGCCGTACAAAGAATGATATTTGCTGTTTCCCAAGAATCTTTGTCTTCTTTGGGATAATACCTGATATTGGTGAAATCATAGATATAGAATATTTTACTATCGGTTGTTTCGATTTTATAGATATATTGCTTTATTACTTCGGGTAAATCCTTAATCCCTATATTTTTTAATTCGTTTAAATCTTTCAACTTCTGTAATATTTTTTTGACATCGTGTCCGTATATTTTGATGAGTTCATCTTCGGAAATGTTAGTAACCATTACCAATCTAGATTTAAGCATCAATTCAAAAGCGTATGAAAGTAAAATATAATATGACCTGAAACGGGGTTCGTCTTCGGTAATGTCGCTCACTAGAAAATCTTTAACTAGTTTAACTGACTGACAAGCCCAATCATTCCAATATTTAGCAGTTCGCTGGAAGAGATATTTATTCATAAAAATTATTTCTTCTTATGTTTAATTAAAACTCTAAAATACGGACATTTTCCATCTTTTAATCTCAAATCCTTATCATCGTTTCCGTGTCTAAATTTTACAATCTCAAACTGCTCCGGACAATATTTATCCAAAAAACTAATCGGCACGCCCATCACGCCGTCATAATCGCTCGGGATAGAATCGGTAAACGGCACTTCTATGGCATTGTAATTATCGTATTTATCATACGCTTTTTTGCCTTGAATTTCTTTGTGCTTGCTGTATTTCAAATTATTTTTCATTGTCATTAATTGCAATGATTGATGGCGACGGCCGTGGTCAAGGTTGGTGAACCAATGGCAATTACGAAATTTGACAAGCCCTGTTTTGTCATCAAGTACGCCGCTGGCGTATTCCCTTGCGTTTGGCGTAAAAAAATATGCGTTGCCGGCGCGAAAACCATTTCCCAGCCACATCTTATTATTTTTAATCAGTGGAAATATTTCTTTGTAAGTAATCGCGTTCATACTGCCGATAATGACGAACTTTTTATTGTAATCAAAAAGTTGCTTAACATATTCGCGAAACAAACTGAACGGAGGATTGGTAATCACGATGTCGGATTGCTTAAGTAATTTTATACATTCATCACTGCGGAAATCGCCGTCATTTTCTAACGGCGTCCATTCATTGTTTTTGTTCGCTTTTAACTGCTTGGCAATGTCCTTCAAATTGAACTCTCCGTCGCCGTCTATGTCGCGCGCCTCGTTGATAATAAATTTGTTGGCGGTTACCTTTGGACGGCCTTTTGCGCCAGAGGCGCACAGGTGATTTCGTGTGAGAGTTTTATCATCGCCGAACAAACTCAATTGCGTGTTGGCTACGGGCGAGGGTTTATAGCTGGTGGTGATCAGCTGTTTTAATCCAATCTTGTTGAAATTAAGCGCGAAATAGCGAAAGAAATTGCTCTCAAACGGATCGTCGCAGTTGCAATACACCACTTTGCCGCGAAATACATCTCCGTTGTATTCCAAATACGCTCCAATCTCTTTTTGAATATCGCCATACTGAGTATAAAACTCGTCGTTCTTCGCTCTTTTTGCGTTTGTAAGATTGCTGTTTGCCATAATTTTGTTAATTAGATGATTACCTCCACTCTACCATTTCCCCTAAAATTTTTCAATCCAAACAAGACATTAAACGCCTTCCATAAACCATAGCGCAACTCGGCTGATTTGCACCAAAATAACCGAGTTTTAACATACAAAAAACACCCTGATTTTACGCATAAACCAAAAACCGCTCCCAGTTCACACATCTCGGAGCGGTTTTTTATATCTCAAAAACCAAATTTCTAATTTCTAATTTCAAATTACCGCCTATTACTTCTTCAAATAAACCGTCTGCGTAGGATAAGCAATCTCAATATTCTCCTGTTCAAACTTCTCAACAATAGCCAGATTAACCTTTTCCTGCATATCCATAAATTCCTTGTAATCGCCGGACAGCACATAATAAACAGATTCAAAAACCAAACTGGAATCCCCAAACGATTTAAAATTAACGCGGTCAAATTCCAGATTGCCTGTGTTTTCTATAGCTGTTTTAATAATATCCGGGATGCGCTTTAGCTTCTCCGCCGGAGTATTATAAGTTACGCCGATAAGCTGGAGATTGCGCCGACGCTCCATCACGCCAAAATTTTGAATTTGCGATTTTGTTAATTCGCTGTTCGGCACCACCAGCTCCTCGCCTTGCGGAGTCTGGATTCTGGTTGTCTTGATGCCTATTTTTTTCACCGAGCCCATCTTGTCTCCCAGGACAATAAAGTCCCCGACCTTGAACGGCTTGTCAAAATATATAGCCAAAGAGCTGAACAAATCCCCCAGAATATTCTGCAAAGCCAAAGCAATAGCAATTCCGCCGATGCCCAAGCCGGTTATTAACGAAGTCACATTATAGCCCATGTTGGCGAGGACTAAAACAGCCGCGCCCAGCCATAATAAAACCTTTGCCACCGAACTTATTAGTTTGATTATTTCAACATCCTGCTCTCCGCCTTTTTTCTTAATAATCATTTTGGCGCCAAAATCAATCAATTCTGCTAAAAATTTGATCGCGTAGTAGGCGACAACAACCATAAAAACATAAAAAGACCACTTGCTGATAATTTCCGGAGCAACGATAAACTGCATAGCGATATACAGGGAAGCAAAAACATAAAACGGCCAATAAATCGCGTCTATTGCATTGATGACCAAATCATCAATCCGGGTTTTGGTTTTGGCAAATGTTTTTTTGAGCCGGACAATCAAAATTGATTGGAAAAGTTTTAAAATCAACAAGACAATAAAAAAAACAGCAATCGCCTTTAGCCAAACAAATGCCGTATTATTAAAAATTTCAATTTGCAAAAATGGATTGTTGATGATGAATTGGTTGAACATAAATTTATATCGCATAACGCATAACATGCCTGCCCCGCCGCGCGAAAAACGGGCGGGGGAACGCGTAACACAAAATTATTTTAATTACTTGGTTAGCTTTTTCAATTCCTCTTTTCGCAATTTCAATTTCTCTTTTTCCTGTTTCACGATTTTTTCCGGCGCTTTTTCCACAAACTCTTTATTGGATAATTTTTTTTCTGCCATAATAATTAATTTTTCCAAATTCTCGCGTTCTTTTTTAATTCTGATTTTTTCTTTTTCCTCATCAACCGCGCCGATCAGATAAATTTCAATGCCGGCAACGGCAATATGAATGGCATCTTTAGGAACAAGACAATGCCACATTCTCTGCCCCGCCGCAGCCTCTCGCAGAGGACTGCGGCGATTCTTTATTTTATCTGCTTTTTCCTTAATTTCTAATTCTTTAATCCCTGTCCGCATGTTTTTAATCAAATACTCCTGCGACTTGATTAAATCCGCTGATTTGCCTCCGTAAATTACCGCCTTGATTTTCCGCGCCGGCTCAATCTTGTTTTCCGCCCGCGCGTTGCGTATGGCTGTGATAACATCTTTTATCAATTCAAAATCTATCTCCCCTCTCCCGCGACAACAGGAGTGGGGGAGGGGTTGGGGGTGGGGGGTTACCGGCCACTTTTCAATCATTAAAAATTTATCATTCCCCATCTCTTCCCAAATTTTTTCCGTCACAAACGGAATAAAAGGATGCCATAATTTCAATAAATCATTTAAAATTACCGATAGTATTTTTCCTTTTTCTTTATTTTTTTCAAACTTGCTGACTTCCAAATACCAATCCGCGAAATCATTCCAAGTAAATTCCCGCAATCTTTCGCCTGCCTGCGAAAATCTGTAATTATCCAGATCATCGCCTGTTTCCTTAATTAGATTTTCCATCTTGCCTAAAATCCATTTGTCGGATACTGTTAAATTTTTTTGATTAAATCTGAAATCTGAAACCCAGCCCCGGTCAGCGGAGCTGGGCGGGGTCTGAAATCTGAAATCTGAAATTACATACCTCGAAACATTCCAAATCTTATTAACCAAATTCCTAAACCCGGCGATTTTCTCTTCGCTTAACCGCAAATCATTTCCCGGAGTATTGCCTATAAGCAAAGACAGGCGCGCCGCGTCCGCGCCGAATTTATCAATCATATCAACAGGATCAATGCCATTGCCTTTTGACTTGCTCATTTTCTTGCCATGCTCGTCCAAAACCATGCCGTGCAGATAAACATTTTCAAAAGGTATTTCCCGCAAAGCGAACAAAGACATCATTATCATGCGAGAAACCCAAAGCGTAAGAATATCATAGCCGGTTTCCAAAACCTGAGTAGGATGAAACCTTGATAGATCCCCTTTCTTTTTCCCATTTTTAAAATTATCAGGCCAGCCCAATGTAGAAAAAGTCCACATCCCAGAAGAAAACCAAGTATCTAAAGAATCCGGATCTTGAACCCATCCTTCACCTTTCGGCGGTTCAATCCCGACATAAATTTCCTCTATTTCGTGTTTTTGTGTTTTCGTGTTTTTGTGTTTTCGTGTTTTTGTGTTTTCGTGTTTTTGTGTTTTCGTGTTTTCGTGTTTTCGTGTTCTATGCCATACCGGAATCCTATGCCCAAACCAAATCTGCCTTGAAATGCACCAATCATGCAAATTTTCCATCCAATCAATATATCTTTTTTCAAACCTGTCCGGAATAAACTTAATCTTTCCGGATTTAACAGCTTCTATGGCGGCTTCTTTAAGCGTTTTGCCTTCAATATCTAATTTGTGTTTTTGTGTTTTTGTGTTTTTGTGTTTTTGTGTTTCGCCTCCAAGCCGCTTTAATTTTTTATCAACACTTACAAACCACTGCTTAGACGGCAACGGCTCTATGGGAGTATTGCACCTGTAGCAAATAGACAAATTATTTTCTATCTCTTCCTCTTTCTCCAAAAGATTATTTTTTCTTAACTCTTTAACAATCATCTCCCGAGCTTCCTCAACTGTCTTGCCTGAATATTTTTTGAAGTTATTATTAATTTTCCCGTCCTCGCCGATTACTTTTATAATTTCCAAACCGTTTGCTTCCGCCATCTGCCAATCAGCCATAGAATGCGCCGGCGTCACGCCCAGCGCGCCTGTGCCAAAATCCATTTCAACATGCCGATCAGCGATAATTTTCAGTTTTAATTTTATCCCGACAAAATCCACTTCATAAACCTTGCCAATATATTTTTTGTACCTTTTGTCTTTTGGATTCACCGCAACCGCCGTATCGCCAAGCTTTGTTTCCGGCCGAGTTGTGGCAATAGTAAAAGGAAAGTCCTTGCTATATTTAAAAGTGTACAATTTCGCTTGTTGGTCTTTGTATTCCACTTCATCATCAGCCAATGTTGAATGGCAGCGCGGACACCAATTAACAATCCTCTCTCCGCGGTAAATCACTCCTGCCTCATACATATCAATAAACATTTTCTTGACTGCCTCTTCTCTGGGCTTATCCAAAGTAAATGCTTCACGCGACCAATCCAGAGAAGCTCCCATTTTTCTGGTTTGACGCAAAATAACAGACTGGGTAATTTTTACGAATTCCAAGACTTTTTCTAAGAATTTTTCCCTGCCCAAATCTTGCCTTGTTTTCCCCTCTTCTTTTAATAGCTTTTTTTCAACAACATTCTGCGTGGCAATTGCGGCGTGATCCGTGCCCGGCAGCCAAAGTGTTCTAAATCCTTTCATCCTATGATAGCGGATCAGCAAATCTTCTATGGCAAGCATGGAAGAATGCCCTAAATGCAGTTTGTCAGTAATGTTTGGCGGCGGCAAAATAATAGTATAGCTTGGCGCGTTTTTGGGCAAATCTAAATTATCAGGATTAAAAAAACCGGACTTTTCCCATTTTTTATAAATCCCGTCTTCATATTTGGACGGCTCATACGCCTTTGGCAGTTCTTTGATCATAAAATTTATTTTACTCCATTGACTTAATTTGAATAGCTAACTGCTTGATAACCTCATTTTTTAATTCATTTTTTACCCATTCTCTTTTTTCATCGCTAACCAAAGCCCCGATTCCGTCTAGAATTCTTTTATTATCAACTTTTTTTTCTATAAATTCTATTAATTCTTTAAGGTATGATTTCGCGTCTTTTTTTCTTCTGAGCGCGATTATTTCATAATTAATCCCCCAATTTTTATTAAAGAAAAAATTAATATCATAAATATCCCTATTTGCTATTATTTTATTTGCTAATTTATTCTCAAATCTATCTTTAACAGCCACAAGCTTGTTGGCAAAAATATCTTCCTTTTTTAATATATTTAAAGGAACACTTGAAACAATATCTTTAATTTCATAGCTATTTAAATAATTTAATTCATCTCTTGAAGATATATCAACCTTTAAGGCGCTGCTATCATCTGAATATTTTAATTTCATGCGCGATTCTCCACCCTCCTTTTTAACTGTTCCATATTTTTTTAATAACTCATTCATTTTTTTCATAACTAAATCTTTTGCCTCCATATTCAGCAAATCAAAATCCAAATCTACGGAAAATCTATCCAAGCCATAAATAAAATAACAACAAGTTCCGCCTTTAAAGCCAAGATTAACAGACAATTCAGGATCTTTGGAAATATCAGCCAATATATTCAGCATTATTTTTTTATGTTTTTCTTTATCTGTTTTCATATTATTTTTCTAATATCTTTCTCTAATCTTTTGTTATATAATTTAGCTATTGGCAATATTTTCTTTCTGTCTATTCCTGATAAATCGTCAAAATAACTTATGCCGTCTTTATAGACTTTATCGCACAAAGCCCTTTCTTCCGTGGCAATAAAATAATTCCCTTTGCTAATTATCCCGTCGTTGCTATGCAGAGCTTTATCGGGTATTTTTCTATAAACAAATTTTCCATATTTATTTTTAATCTCCGATGTCCTATTGCTGGCTAAAAATATTTTATCCTGCCATTGAAATATTATTCCGGCTTTACTTAGGACTGTTTCAAAACTAATATACGATCTTTTTTTAAGCTTGCACGCTAACTCAAAAACATTAACATCTTTTTCATTCAACGAATAAATTCCTCTCCTGATTTTTTTTAGAATATTGCTTTTAGTGCTTCTATTGATCATCACTCTCAAAACATTCTTGTTTGTAATTTTCCATGCCAATGCCAACTCATCAGCGGTAAAAACTGATTTTTTTGAAATCGCTAATTTTAATATTTTTTTAGTGATATTAGACATAAAGGTTAACAATTATGTTAATCTATTTGTATAATATCATACTTTTTACTTTCTTGCAAGATTTTTTAAAAATTAGCAAAAAACAGCGCTAAAAATGTAAAAACCAGCTATGTCAAAGCCATTTATGCTTGACACTAATAAAAATATAGGATATATTGAAATACTAATTCTATTATAATCCTAATGCTCCGAATAACTGTAAATCGAATTAAAGTTATTCGGATAATTCGCATTTGGAGTATTTGGATATAATTCGCAGATTCGCATTATTTTCTATGCTAACCCAGGAACAGCAGATTTTTGAACAAATCAAAAAAGCTGAAAATATTTTAATAACATTCAAGAAAACATGGGACGGCGATGCTGTCGCTTCTGCTTTGGCTATGCATCTTTTTTTGAAAAAGCTGGGCAAAAATGCCGACCTGGTTGCTGAAAAATTCAATGACGGACGGACATTCTCGTTTCTTCCCGGCTTCGGCGAGATAAAAAATTCCTTGGAAAATCTGCGCAAATTCATTATTTCCCTGGATATAACCGACACTAAAGTAAGCCAGATAAAATACAAAATGGAAGAGAATTCTCTGAATTTCATAGTTTCTCCGCGGGACGGATTTTTTACCGAAGAAGACATAACATCGCATTCAAGCGGATTTAAATATGACTTGATTATTGTTATCGGCTCGCCTGATCTGGAATCGCTGGGAAAAATCTACGACAACGACACGGAATTTTTCTACAAAATGCCTATCATTAATATTGACCGCAATTCCAACAATGAAGATTTCGGGCAAATCAATTATACGGATCTTACCGCGGTCGCGTCAGGAGAAATCCTGTTTTCTCTTTTCAACAGCTGCTCCAGGGATTTAATGGACGAGGATATCGCCACCTGCCTGCTGGCCGGCATGATTTACGAAACCAAAAGCTTTAAAACTTCAAATATAACTCCTGCCTGTTTGCTGGCCGCTTCGCAGTTAATTTCCATGGGCGCGCGCCGCGAGGAAATCGTTAATCATCTTTACCGCTCCAGGCCGTTAAGCGTGCTGAAATTATGGGGCAGAGTTTTGGCGCGGCTGTCCAGCTCTTTGGACAATAAATTGGTCTGGTCCGCTTTGTCGTCCGCGGATTTTAAAAAAACATGTTCCAGCGAAAAAGATCTGCCTGATGTGATTGACGAGCTGATTATTAACATACCGCAGGCGAAAATTATTATCATAATCTATGAAAAAATAATAAAACAAGAAGGCCGAGAAACGCCAAAACTTAAAACCAACGTACTAGTCCATTCTATAAAAAATATAAACTCATTAAACATAATAAAAGAATACAACCCTCAAGGCGATAGAAATCTGGCATTCGCTTCCTTAGACGCGCCGATTCAAGAAGCGGAAAAACAAATCATCAGCTCCATAGAAGAAAAATTAAACAAGCTGCCGATATAATTAAAATAACAAAATAATAGAAATAAAAAAAATAATAAAATAAAATTTCATCTCTCTTGATTATCTTATTTTGTTATTTTATTACTTTATTATTTTTATACGGCTTGAAAAAAAGTAAATATAGTGATAAATTTAAAATAGCACAAGGATAAAAAATCCTTTTTTTATTTTCCGCGCCCATAGCTCAGTGGTTAGAGCACCGGCCTTATAAGCCGGGGGTCGATGGTTCAAGTCCATCTGGGCGCACCATTTCAGATTTCAAAAATGGGCGGCTAGCTCAGCTCGCTCCGGTAGCCCAGCGGGGCGTACCGGAGTAAATTAGAGCGCCACGCTTATAACGTGGATGTCGCCCCGTTTCCCAGTTTCGGCACCGAGGATAGCGCCGAGGAGCTTCAAATCCATCTATGCCCACCATTTCGGATATCGGATTTCAGATCTCGGATTTCGGATAAATTAACAATCTGATTTCAGATATCCGAAATCTGACATCCGATACGGACGGCTAGCTCAGCTGGTTAGAGCGCTTCGTTGACATCGAAGAGGTCACTGGTTCGAGTCCAGTGTCGTCCACAAAAACAACAAGCAGCTCAGCTCGCTCCGGTAGCCCAGCGGGGCGTACCGGAGTAAATTAGAGCGCCACGTTGACATCGTGGAGGTCGCAAGTTCAAATCTTGTGTCGCCCACCATTTCGGATTTCTGATGTCGGATTTCAGATTTCAGATCAGATATTTGAAACGGTAAAGGGGCTAAATCGTCTGCGAGCGGTTTAGCCCTTTTTTATTAACCGCCATCCCTTGCTTAATTTTCATAAAAATAAACTTAAAAATCATAAAAAAGGAGACAATCCATTATGTCTCCTTTTTAAAACCCTTGCAAGCTTATCCGCTCCTTGCTTGCTGTTAAACCCAAAACCTCGGGTGGACGAAGTAATCTTTAACCCAAATCCCAAACCCATAGTCCGTTTTTAAACACGAGTTTGGGACTAATTGGAAATTCCAGCCGGCGCGCAACTTCTACAACTGAACTTTCCAAAATTTTCAAATCCTTGCGCGGCTTAAAACGCAAGCGCGGCAAAAATTTAAAAAATTCTGCCAGCCCTTTAATCTTTTTTTCAACCTCTATGCCATGGGCTGACAAAACGGCAAAAAGGTCAGCTGATTTAGATAGGCCGTGCCGCTCCCGCTCGGCCTGGTGCTGAGCCAAGCCGAGAAGCGTCTCAGATCTGGAGAGCATGCCCCACTCATGCCTTTGGAGTAAAATAACAACTCCTTGAGCAAAGGTGGAGTGCTCCTGAGCGATTAACTCCGGCCAATGTTTGTGCCGGAGATCATTGACCCAAATGTCCACATGGCACCATGCCAAGTAGAGCATCCGGGCGGACTGACTGAACCGTCCCGGCTCTTTCCGGCTGATTTGATTCCATTTTTCAGTGAACCAAATCGTGGAAAAAGCCGTGTCCACTCGTTCCGCCAGAGCGCAATGGCAAAGTTTATGGACAATGTCTGGGAGCAAAAGCTCCGGACTCCTATAGGCCGGCTCACTCAGCCATACTTCATGAGTCCGGCTTCGCAAATTGCAGACCACTCGGCAGGTCTGCTCTTCTGGCGCCAGCCAATACGACACAGGCTGGTACAGGCCTAGAGCATGTTCATACTGCTCTAGACCTGAGGGGTAAATTTTATGTTTTTGCATTATTCACCCCCTTTAAAAATTTTTTTGCTTCCTCAATTGAGGAAGCCTTTTTGTAGACAAGCCCTCGCTCGTCTACATATCCGTATCTATCCTCAGTGCCGAGGCACAGAAGATAATCTCCGTCACGGGTATCCCCGTCACTTATACGAGGAATAACTCCCGACCAATCATCTGGTCGAGTTTTAGGAGGATTGCTACCGTGCTCTCCTCCTTGATAAGAATATACTGAGGATGGGACGATTCTTATCTCAGTAAAATTCTTTCTTACCTCTTCTGCTAAAGAAACAATATCCTCTGCAGAAAAAGTACATTTATCAAAAAAAATTTCTAAATACTTCTTCTTCATTTTTCACCTCCTTGCCCGAATTTCCCCTCGGGCTGGGCTCAATGTTTATGTCTCTAAATTGAGACAAAATAAAAACTAAAAAATTTAATTTCCGTTTTGCCTCAGTTTAAATTTTGTTTTAAAGAACAATCACCTTTCTAAATCCGCCAATCATATTGGTGAATTTGGAAAGATGGGGAGTTTTTACCAAGAAAAACTCCCCGTTAAACCAATTAACCCCTTAGCAGGTTTTCTATGAGGGCACAAACTTCTCCATACGCGTTGGCATACGCGTAATAGAGGGTGTCATAAGCAGGATCACTTCCTGCTGTCTGACGCTTTATGCTCTCTTCTATTAAAGAGAGCTCTTTCTCAAAATCCACCGAAGCGGTGGATTTAGCTTTGTCTCCTCCCCTAATGATGCGGATTATCTCCGCATCGTTTAAAGAATTGAGGGCATCAAGGACGCCCTCAATTCCTCCATTTCCAACTCCAGGAACCCAAAAATTTGGGTCTCCAAGAATCTCACGCAAGAGGCTTTCAAATTTTCTGTCTTTTTTCATTTTTTCCCCCTTTCTTTTTTTGCCAAAAATGTAGCATTTTTATTCATTTACCTTTTAAGCTAAAAAATATTTATCAGCTTAAAAGGTAAATGAATTTATAAAGAAAGGGAGAAATCAATGAAAATTTTTAATATGTATTATTTAATTATAAAGAACAATCTAAAGAATTACTTCCTCTAAAATCACCATTTATATTTTTTGCTAAATTAAGTAAATTACCCTGTGGCAAAAACCGCAGTATGAAAATATTATTTAACTATTAAATATAAAAATGATAATCTTGGAAAAAGCGGGTAGGAATAAAACTACTTATCCCTACCCGAAGTGAACCTTTTTTAGCGCTATTTTTTTACTCTCCCAAGCGCGCGTTTACTTGGGAGAGATGAATATTATTTGAGGTGTTTCTGAACCACCTCAACCACTTGGTTGAGGGTTAGTTTAGAGTTTACTCCTTGAGGAGATCCGAAGATATCCCCTCGACCGCCCCAGCCGGGCTCCAATACTTGGAGCTCAGCAAGTGCCGCCGGTAAATTACACGGTGTGTGCGAATTATACCGACACACCGTAAATTTATTGTATGTACCAGCGAACGGGTCACGAAAATTCACGGGCATTTCAGGGTTTTGAGCTACGACAACTGTCGCATACTCATAACCCAAGTTTGTCGCAAAACGATGCGACGAAACAACCGTAGCAATCCGACCGTTAGCGACAAGATTAATCTCACTCGCCACTTTGGCCTCAGCAAATTCTTTATCGCGTTCCGCAACAAGTTCAGCCACCTCAGCCATCTGCTCACTGTTTCCAGCGAGCAATCCCTGCACCCAAGCGACTCGCTCTGTGAGCGAACGCTTGAAATCTGCGGAGACTCGGGCAATGGCGACAACTCGGTCATCGCGTTGCTCGGCATGATGTCCAAGTCGGTCGAATGTTCCGACCATTTTTACAAGGTCGCGATCAATCTCTCGCCCACCCCCTAAAAGGCAAGAAAAAACAACTGCCATTGCCGTCACAGAATCCGCATCAGGGCGAACAGTGACTATTGCCTCCGGTTTAACCGGAGGACAATCAGCCCCGTCACATTTGGGACACGAATAAGTATCCCAGCCACCGCCGCAACAGGGGCGACCGAAAAATCGCGTCCCATACTTTATGGCTTGTTCACAAGCCGACGGAGTTTCCGCCGTGTCTTGTGAGCCGTGATGATCTATATTCCCAAATGAACATCGAGATGCCCACTCAGGAATAGTTACTTCAATTCCGAGGACATTGCTGTTCTCGGAAAAAAACTTTTCATTCGCTCCACGGCCGACAGGTCGCGGATCAATTTGAAAAAAATTCATTTTTCCTCCTTGCCCGAATTTCCCCTCGGGCTGGGCTCAATGTTTATGCCTCTAAACTGAGACAAAATAAAAACTAAAAAATTTAATTTCCATTTTGCCTCAGTTTAAATTTTGTTTTAAAGAACGCTTACTCCGTCATAAATAACGGGATTGCTCTAAATTATTAGCTAAGACATTTCTAGACACAAAGCGGGTTCAAGACTTTGCGTCCAGCCAATGTCCTTCCCTCGGGATTTTCGAGAGGCAAACACATCAGTTGACAGAATCGCTTTAAAATGGATTTCATCATCTTTTAAAGACAACTGAATCACAATTTACTCAAGCGGCGCGTTATCAAAATTGGTTCGTGCAATTTAGATTACGCTTTTTTTGAATAATTATTTAAAATAATAATTCAAAAATTAATTCCATCTCCCGCCCAAATTTATATTGGAGCGGGACGAACTAAAGCGGCTATTATATCTTAGGAAGCAGATTACAAGCATGGCTTAATCTGCTTTTATTCTAAAATTTACAGCAATCGCTTTTAGCTGATTTTGCAATCAAAGAAAATGATGAAGAAGAGCAATAGATGAATTATTAAAGAGCTTAGTTATTATTTGATATCCCTTGCTGTTTTATGCACTTATTTTATTGATCTTTATAACCTTAACTTAGGCCTTGGCCATAAATCATAGTTATAAATAATCTTCTTCATTAGTTTCCTTGATTGCGTTTTATTTATAAAGAACAATAATATTTTAATTTAATGTGCTATTTAATCCCTGTTCTATTCGCACGAGCGGCATTTGTAGCGCCGCGTTTCAAATCCGTTTATTCGGATGGGCGGCATTTGTAGCGCCGCGTTTCAAATCCCAGAGACTGGACTTCTTTCAAGCCGACAAGCATTTGGCTTGAAAGAAATGCCACTCGCTAGCATTTTTCAATTTTATGCCTTTTGGATTAGACTTGCCGCGTAATTAGTTTTGTAACGAAATTTTCAGATTTTGAGTCAAATTTTTCAAACAATTTTTGAGGTTTAGCCTGAGCTAAGCTGAAAAAATTTTTGGGAAATTTGGCCAAAATATGGAAATTGCAGTAGAAACTAATTACGCGGCAAGTCTAATGGATAAAGCCATAATTATTTATAGCTATTACCACTCTAACCCGCTAAGCAGAAGACTGAAAAGTATTTTATTTTAATTTAAAGTGCTGTTTTTATCAAAGCTATCTTTTTAGCTTGATATACCAGTATAGCATACCCTTTATATCTTGTCAAGAGTATATGACTTTATTTCTGTCAAATGCGATAATATTAAGCTAATTTTAGCTTAAATAGATTATTTATATTTTTGCTATTTTTATCATATTTCAATGACAATATAAAACAATCAAATAATTATATTTATCATTTTTTCTTGACAATTATTTTAGATGTGATATAATTAATTGCACAGCCAATACCTTGATTCACATTTTTTATAGAACACTTTAAAATAAACTTGACATTTATTCTATTTCTACTATAATAGAAATAAAGCTATATTTTATTATCAATTTTAGAAACAACTTAATTATATGTTCAAAAAAGAAGTGATTTGGCGCGAAATGCTTTACCAATCAATAGAAAAAAACAATTTTAACTTTCAACAACAGGAACTGGCTAAAAAATTCAATTTTTCCTTATCAACTGTCTTTAACGCCTTAAAAATCCCCCGTGAAATTAAAGCGATTCAAGTATCCGGCAGCGGCTTTAAGCTGATAAATATTGAAAAAATGCTTTATTTATGGGGAACGCACAGGAAGCTTAGTAAAGATATAATCTATAAAACCTTTGTTGGCGAGCCGATTGAAAAAATTGAAGCTAATATGCCCTCGGATATTATCTGGGCGAGTTTTAGCGCTTATAAATATAAATTCAAGGAAACGCCGTCTGACTATGGCAAAGTTTATATTTACGGCTCCAACATTGATGAAATCAAAAAAAGATTTCCAGCGAAAAAAGGCCCTGAAAATCTTTATGTTTTAAAGCAGGATGAATATTTAAAGGATTACGGCCAATGCGGAACATTGGGGCAGATTTTCGTTGACTTATGGAATGATGATAGCTGGTGCGCGCAGGAATTTTTAAAAAAATTAAAAGAAAGAATTAAAATATGACCAAACAATTTTGGCATGACAATATAACAGATAAAAGCTATCAAGCCCTGCGGGAATTAAATGAAAAATTTAATTTTATTTTAATCGGCGGCTGGGCTGTTTATCTTTGGACAAAAAAAATGAAGTCAAAAGATATTGACATAGTTATTGATTATAATGAGCTTGGAAAGCTGAAAGAAAAATACCAAGTCATTAAAAATGAGCGGCTGAAAAAATATGAAATAAAATTAGGCGAATTTGATATTGATATTTATCTGCCGCATTATTCAAAAATCGGCTTTCCATTGGAAAAGATAAGCGGCTGCGCGCAAAACATAGAGGGTTTTATTGTTCCTAAAATTGAGGTTCTTTTACTGCTGAAATTATTTGCCTATCAAGACCGTAAAAATTCAATCAAAGGAGAAAAAGATAAAATTGACATAATCAGCATGTTGGATGCTGTTGATATTGACTGGAAATTTTTCAAAAAATTAAGCCAAGAATATAAGATAACTAATTTATATAATGAAATTGAAGAAATTTTAACCAAGGCAAGCAAGGCTGAAGAGCTAAAAATAAATAATCAGCAAATGGCAAAATTAAGAAAAAATATTCTAGAAAACATAAGCTAATTCGCATGTGCCCGATTCGTAGCCGGGCTTTGCGAAGCAAAAAACATTAATTCGCATGTGCCCGATTCGTAGCCGGGCTTTGCGAAGCAAAAAACATTAATTCGCATGTGCCCGATTCGTAGCCGGGCTTTGCGAAGCAAAAAACATTAATTCGCATGCGCCCGATTTGCAGCCGGGCTTTGCGAAGCAAACAACATGTATAAAGACATTTTTACTCAAATAGGGCTGTCGGCCAATGAAGCCGTTGTCTATGAATATCTATTAAAGAACGGCGAATCTTCGGCCGGGAAAATCATTAAAAAAACCCCGCTTAAGCGCGGAGTTGTTTATAATGCCTTAACAGCATTAGTTAAAAAGGGGCTGGCATCGCAGAAAACCAAGGATAAAGTCGCTTATTTCAGCCCGGACCATCCTGAAAAACTGCGTGATTTTGCCGAGCAGAAAGAAAGCGAATTTAAAAAAGCGAAAAATACCCTGGAAGCGAATCTATCTGGCATTGTTTCGGATTTTAATCTGGTTTCCGGCAAGCCGGGAGTAAGGTATTTTGAGGGAATAAACGGCTTAAAAATAGTTTTGGACGATATGCTGACCGCCAAAGAAACAATTTGCACTTTCGCGGATGTTGAAGCGGTTGTTAAATATATGGAGAAGCTGAACAGAGAACACGCGAAAAAAAGAGAGCAACTGAATATTATGAAAAAAATTATAGTAATTGATACGTTGTTCGCTAGAAATTATCTCAAAGACTATCACCCGAAAGTTAGCGAGTTTCGTTTTATTGACCATTTAAAATATCCTTTTAACTCTATTGTTGAAATTTACGATGGAAAAGTAGCCTATATTTCCCTTTCAACGAAAGGCATTATATCAATGATTATAAATGATAAAAATATTTATCAATTCAATAAATCATTATTTAAGTTTACATGGAATCGCTCAAAGGCATACGATCAGCTTCCTTCTCTTTCTAACGCGCAGTAAACTGCCCGCCTGTCTTTGCTGAAAATATATCTCGTCATCACATAGCCATTGCTATTAATCAAATCGCCCGCTTGATCCAGTATTTCTTTAATCTGCTGTTCGTTTTCTATCGGCTTGCCGTCGTTTGATTCAAATTTTAATATTATATATTGATCGTCTTTGTTAAATTTATTGTTAGAAAAATTATTTTCATGCTCTTTCTTTAAATCTTCCGCCTTGTAATCCCTGTAATAATACTTGCTGTTTTCTTTTTTTCTGGAAATATTAAATGCTGTAATCCCCGCGTCTCCATAATCTGGGATTATTTTTTTTACCACAAACCCGGCTTTTTCAATATAATATGAGCTAATTAATTTTTCAGGCTCGCAGTCCGCCTCTATTTCTGCTGACTGCTCCGCTTCTTTGTCCAAGCTTGCCCGCAACAAAGCCGAGCCAATAGCCGAATCAGTAAGCGCGGGCAGGACGTTGAATGACCCAAAATATTTTTTGCCTTTTCCCAAATCGTCAAACCTGTCAAAGGCTAAAACATGGCCGCCTTTCTTAAAAGAATAAATCGCGGTTTTGTCTCCGGCCGTATTTAATTTATCTATAAATCCTTGTATTAATTTTTCCCGCAGTTTCGGTTTATGGGCGTATTGTTTGCTGTAAATATTTATCATCTCTAAAATCTCGCCGGCTCTTTCCCTTTCCTCCGGACTGGCTTCTGCCGCGTATTGTGAAATCGCGCTTCTTATATTGCCTCCGGGAATAAAAGGCTGTTTTTTACTTGTTTCTCTATCGTATATTTCATTAACCAGTTTCATGGTCTTGCCATGCTCCGTAATTTCACCTGCTGTTTTCCGCTCAGAGCTAACGTCTTCCAAGTCTTCAAAATTAATGCCTTCTTTATCAGCTGCTTTCCAAACACTGGCCGTTAAGATTAAATTGGCTTTATAGTTTTCTAATTCATTTATTATTTCTTTCTCGTCAATTTTTTCATCTTGGCTAAATCTCTGTGCAAAATTATGTAATAAGTTGTCAGCTTTTTTAATAATAATTTCCGTGGCTTGATCTATCTCCTCATCACTAACTTTTTTCTTATTTTTGAATAAAGCTTTAAGCTGAATCTTAGTAATTTTAGTTTGATCAATAATTTCCTGGTATTTTTGAAAAATTAAATCAGCCGCTTCCTGTTTTACTCCTTCTGGCAACTCCGGCATTCCATCACCATAAATAAATTGATCTATCTTTTGTTCAAAACTTTGTTGAAATTTTAATAAAATTTTAAACTTGCCAACAAACGGCTTATATCTTTCTTCTTGATATAATCGTTTATCTTCCAATATCTTTTTGGCTTGACTTTCATCAACTTGCCAAATTTTAGCAAAATCACTTAACTTTAAAATTGAATCAAGATATAAATTTTCTCTATAATAATTTTCTAATTTATTAATAATTTTTTTAATTCTTTCACTGTCATATTTTTTTTGTTTATCTATTTCATCTTTTTCTTCTATGCTAGCTATATAATTTTCTATAGGTTCATCCATAGCCTCTATGTGAGATTCAATCTCTTTTTTTGAAAATCCATCTTGCTCCAAAAAATGCGCTTGAAGTTCTATCTCTTCATCCCAATCTTTTTTTCGCCATAAATCATTAATCTCTTTATACTTCTTGTTTAATGTTGCAGCCAAACTTTTTAAATCATTTAAAATTGCTTTTTGCGCTTTTTCCTGTCTCCTAAGCTGTAAAATTAAATCATTAATCATATCTTCCTTTTCTTGCTCTTCACAGCTGAATAATCCTTCATTCGCCCAATACAACAAATTTCCAGCATTTTTCAGCATAGCCATTTTAGCTTTATTACGATCAATTTGTTTTTCAAAAAATATTTCATTATACAGTTTCGCCAATTCATCGGCATTTTTTTCAGCGCTATCCACATTTGCCGCGTATTCAGCAAATACTTTATCCGCTAATTTTGGTTTTTCTTTTAATCGCTCGCCTAAATGCATAATCCTATCTCCCATATCCGGATCTTGCTCAAGCGACAAAAATGCTTTTACACGGTTTATTTTTGCTTGTTGATTTTTAGAGCCGCCAATAAAATTTTTTATTTTATTAATTTTTTCCGTGCCGCTTTTGCCTTTTAGCTCCTTTAGTTTATTGTAATATTCTGCCATTTGCTTCATTATTTCCATTGAACTTTCTTTTTCTTTTTCCAGCGGTAATTCGTAATCACGATTCTTTTCTTCCATATCAAACCCTTCAGCCTCCACCGGCTGCTTTTCAAAATTGTTTATATTTGGCAAACTCTGCTCTTTTATCATAAGTTATTCGCTTCGCGAACCCGCTATTTGAATGTGTCCCATTTGTAGTGGGACTGCCGAAGGCATAACAGCGGGACATACGAATGGTAATATTGAAATTCCTTTACATTAAACATAATATTACTACTTACATTTTACCTAATTCTGAATAATTTTCAAGCGATTTTTTTATTTTAAATGCGGCTGCTCCTAAAACTATTTTTTATTAACCGCTATCCCTTGCTTAATTTTCTAAAAAATTTTATAATAACAGCATAATTAATTTTAAAAACTAAAAACAATATGGGCAACTTTTTTAAAAAATTAGCGGGATTTTCCGACAAAAAATTATCAGGCCGCGGAGGCAATGATGAAGAAATTGATGATTCAGCGGAAAGCAACGCCGGCGAGGAATGGCTTGAAAATGATTACGAAGAAGGCCAGCTGTCTATTGATGTCTACCAAACTCCCGACAAGCTGATAGTCACCTCAACCATTGCCGGAGTCAAGCCGGAAGACATTGACATCTCCATCAACAACGACATGCTCACCATAAGAGGCAAGAGAGAAACGCAGGAAAATATTGACGCTGACGATTATTTATACCGGGAATGCTATTGGGGCAGCTTCTCGCGGTCAATAATCCTGCCGGTTGAAATAAAAGCCCAGGAGATAGAAGCGTCGCTGGAAAACGGAGTCTTAACCATTGTCCTGCCAAAAGCCAAAGTGTCAAAACAGATTTCTATCAAGGTGAGAGAGAAGTAATTTTAGACGACAGACGACAGACAGCAGACGACAGACAATAGATACCTCCTCAGTAGAGGATTCTGTCGGTAAAAAATTTATGAATGATGAAAATAAAATAAAATACCAACTTATTTTAGATTGCAATAATCAATTAAAACAAATGGGGATTTTGAGATTTGAAATACTTGCTATTGTTAGTTCTATCTCTATGGCAATTTTTGGATTTATTTTTACTCTAACAAATATAATTCAAAATTCTATTTTAGCAGGTATGTCGCTTTCTATTTTTTTATTTATAACGCTTGTAAGCCTTGCTATTTACATTGATCAAACACGTGAAAATATGTATTATCTTATTAATGTAATGCAAGAAATGAAAATTAAAAAACTTGGGCAAGATTTTGATACGCCAAAACCTAAAAGTAGCGCTCACTGGCCAGAAACTTTATACATAATTTTTATTATTGATATTTTATTTTTTATATTATCATTATTAAAATTTTAAAATTAAATCTATCTCAGGCGAATTTAATAAAATTATTTTTTATCTTTAAACACAAACATATGGAAATAACAATAAAAACACTTAATAAAAAATGGTGGTATAGACTATTAAAAATTTGTTATATTTTTTGTTTTTTAACAGCGGTAATTATATTTTTATTCGGCGTTTACTTTATCTTTGTACCTATAAAAACTTTTGACAATAATAAATCATATATTTTATGTGATAATGAAAGAAAATTTAATTTAGAGGAAAACAATATATTGCTTGGATCAAACGGTTATATATCATTATCTAACGATAAAAAATTCAAATTATTATGTTCTTACGACCCTAATGACCCAACAATAATAAACAATGGCAAAATATCATTTTCACAACTTATGTTCGAATCAAAAATTGCCCCTAAAACCAAAAATTATCAGTTAATTTCTTTTTATAAATCAGTTGGTAATTTGGAAATTGCATTTTTATACTTATTTACAGGACTATTTGTAATATTAATTACTTTTGAAATAATTAAACGTATTTTTTACTATGTTTTATTGGGAAGCGTGAATCCAAATAAATAATTCCTTTCTTAACGCTCCCGAGCGAATCAAGCCCAGCCAAATAAATGAATAATATCCAAAATCAAAATACCCACCTTGCCTTGTTTAAAGGCAAAAAAATTCGCAGAACCATTTTTCAAAAAGAATGGTGGTTTTCTGTTGTTGATATTATTGGAATACTAACAGACAGCCCGCAATCTAAAACTTATTGGGCTAAAATGAAAGATAGGGACAAGGGAATGTCCCAACCGTTCCCATTTTGGGAACAGTTGAAATTACAAGCCGAGGATGGCAAAATGCGTGAAACAGACTGCGCTAATACCGAGGGCATGTTTAGAATTGTCCAATCAATCCCCTCGCCAAAAGCAGAGCCGCTGAAGCGCTGGCTGGCTAAAGTCGGCTATGAGAGGATACAAGAAATAGAAGATCCTGAACTGGCAACCAAGCGGACAAAATTATTATACAAGCTTAAGGGATATCCTGAAGACTGGATAGAAAAAAGAATGCGCGGAATCGCTATTCGCGAAGAACTAACTGGCGAATGGCAAAAACGCGGAGCGGAAACTAACCGCGATTATGAAATACTTACCGCTGAAATATCGCAAGCCGCATTCGGAATAAAGCCGGGCGAGTATAAAAAGTTAAAAGGATTAAAAAAAGAAAATTTGCGCGACCACATGGATGACTTTGAACTGATTTTAACCATGCTCGGCGAAAAAACAACAACCGAAATCCACCGCACAAAAAATTCAAAAGGAGTGCCAAGATTAAAAGATGACGCGCGCGCCGGAGGTGAAGTTGCCGGCACTGCCAGAAAACAAATTGAAAGAAGAATTAAGCGCCCAATCGTTTCTAAAAATAATTTCCTTAAAAATAAGGAAACAAAAAAATTATCAACCTAAAAATAAAAAAATCAACCCTATGAACATTAAAATAACAATTGACCGCTTTGAAAATGACAAAGCTGTCTTTAAAACCGAGGAGGGCATTTCTATAATCTGGCCAAAAAACAATCTGCCGGAACAAGCGCGCGAAGGCATGGTTTTGAATTTTAATATCACTGATAATCTTCAGGCGGAAAAAGAAAAAAAACAATTAGCCAAGGATATTTTGAATGAGATATTGAATACCGATTAAATTTCTAAATTATAATTCCTAATTTCTAATAAATGCCTAATGCTAAAATTTCTAATGCCTAATTATTTTTTAGCTATTTAAGCATTAGTCATTTGAAATTTTATTAGAAATTATAATTTATAATTTAGAAATTAAATCTTGACATTATAATTAGCCGTTTTTCAACTCACAAGCTATGAGTAGAATTAAAATTAAAATCAATATCCCCCGCTGGCTGCTTGACGCGACAATCGTTTTTTTTATCGCTTGTTTGATAACCGCTTCTTTGTATTTTGTTTTTGAAAAAAAATATCAAGATAAAATTTATCCCGGAGTATGGATTGGTGAAATCAATCTGGGCGGAAAAACCGTTGAACAAGCAAAATCTTTAATCAATGAAGAAATAAATAACATTAACCGGTCGGGCATAACATTTTATTATGAAAAAAACAAAGCGCCTATTATGCCTACGATAATTTCCACGGAAAGCGACTTCGCCTACCAGATAATAAATTTTGATTCTGAAAAAAGCGTTGATCAGGCTTACAATCTCGGCCGCGATAAGGATTTTTTTTCAAATCTTAACAATAAAATAAACTGCTTAATCCGCAAGCGCGCAATTAGCTTGTCATTTTCCATGAACGAAGAAGAAATTAAAAAAATATTAATAGAAAATTTTTCAGAATTTGAAATTCCGGCCGAAAACGCTAAATTAATATTAAAAGAACAAAATAATCAATTTTTTGTTAACGGAGAAACATTGGGCAAAATTATAAACTATGAAAAAGCGCTTGAATTATTAAAAATAAATTTATCAAAACTAAACAGCTCGCCGATACAGCTGTCTACTGAAACAGATTATCCTGAAATTTACAAAAAAGACTGCTTAAACATAGAAGCTAAAGCAAAAAATATTTTATCTTTAGCGCCGATAACTTTAATTTTTGAAGATAATAAATGGGAAGTGGACAAAGAACAGCTGGCTCAATGGCTGAGCTTAAAAATAAAGAGCGAAGCAAAAAATCAAGATTTAGTTAATATCGGGCTGAACAAAAATATAGTTGAGCAATTTTTAAAAGAAAAAATAGCTCCGGACATAGACCAGGAGCCGATTAACGCTAAATTTGAAATAAAAGACGGCCGCGTAGCCGAATTCCAAGCCAGCCGAGACGGCATTAAATTAAAAATTGAAGACAGTTTTGAGAAAATAAATTATAAATTAACTAATTATAGCTTTGACGAAACAAAGGAAAATAAAATTGAATTGGTGGTAAAAGATTTAAAAAGCTCTGTTAACACTAACGATGTTAATAGTCTCGGCATTAACGAAATTATCGGCATAGGCGAATCAAACTTTTCCGGCTCTCCGCAAAATAGGCGCCACAATATTAAAACAGGCGCTGATTCTTTGAACGGAGCGCTGATAAAGCCGGATGAAGAATTTTCCATAAACAGCGCTTTAGGAGAAATAGACGCGGAAAGCGGGTATCTGCCCGAGCTGGTAATTAAAGGCAACAAAACCATACCGGAATACGGAGGCGGACTTTGCCAGATCGGCACGACAATCTTCCGCGCGGCTCTATCCTCAGGCCTGCCGATTACCCAAAGGCGAAGCCATTCTTACCGCGTTTCATATTATGAGCCGGCTGGAACCGACGCGACTATTTACAGCCCCTGGCCGGATATGCGCTTTATTAATGACACCGGAAGCCATATTCTGATACAATCGCGCATTGAAGGCGATAATTTATATTTTGATTTTTGGGGAACCAAAGATGGTCGCGTAGTGGAAAAAACAGAACCAACTATATATAATATTGTAAAACCAGGACCGACAAAATACATAGAAACATTGGACTTGCCTGTCGGCAAAGAAAAATGCACCGAGCGCGCGCACAACGGAGCCGACGCTTATTTTGACTACAAAGTCACTTACGCTGGCGGAGAAGTAAAAGAAGAAAAAATTTCATCGCATTACATACCATGGCAGGAAGTTTGCTTGATCGGCGTGGAAAAATTGAGCGAGGAAGAAAAAATAAACGGAGATGAACAAACGACGGGAACTAATAACGAGGATAATAAAACAGAAGAAGAAACAGAAGAATAAAAAAATTAACATCGCCAATATTTATTAGTTTTACACATAAACTGTGAATTAATAACGACAACTTTGCTTTCGCCGCCCAGTCATAAATAACTGGGTTATATTTTAATTTTTAAATCCCGCTGAAGCGGGATATTGCTATTAACATTTTCAAATATATCCCGCCTTGGCGAGATTGAAAATCCAATAAACTAACCCTACTATTTATGGCTGGGCGGCGAAAATAGCGATTTATGTGATGTTATTGCCAAAGTCCGTTTCATGAAAACTATAGCGAAACAGAAAAGAATAAAAAAATTCCGCAGGTCTTGTGATGGTTGCCTGCGGAATTTTAAAAGCTCGGCTTGAGCGGGACAGGCAAGAAATTTTTGCAAGGAATACTTCAGTAGTAAAACCAAATTACACCTTGCTTAAAAATCCCCATGCTTGTCGTGCCTGGCCCGCTAAAACTGAGCTTTATTTTTTTAATGTTTTTAACCAATAAATCAGCTTAACATACAAAGAAAAAAAAGTCAAGCAAATTACATTCAACTTTGCTAATATTAAAGAAAAATACGCATTTGAATACTAAATTTTTGAATATTATTGCCCCCGCCTCGTCGCAGTCTCTCCGCAGAGGACTGCGACGATCATTTGTCCGCCACAGTCCCTTGCGAGGAGACTGTGGCACGGCGAAAATTTAGAAATTTAATCATTGAAAATTATTTAAAAATTAAAAATCAAAATACTGCCTGAAAAGATTTGTTTGATAATTTATAATTTGCGCTCGTAGCTCTGGATTCCCGCTCCCCGATCAGGTCGAGGACAAGCTTCGCGGGAATGACAGAAAAAGGCATTATTGATAATAAAAATAAAAAAGTGCGCAATTTCTAAAAATAAAAATTTAATTTTAAAACTTTTTATAGAAACTATTGTTAATTAATTTTATTTATGGTAAAATATAATTAAGAAATATAATCTTCATAAAATAAAATTGTGGAATGCTTTTTTAGCAATCCGCTTTCAAGAAAGGAGGTGAAAATTATGACAGCAAAAAAGAAAGCAGTAAAAAAGAAAAAAGCCGCGCCAAAAAGAAAAAAGGCCGCGCCAAAAAAGAAAGTGGCAAAAAGAAAAAAGGCCGCGCCAAAAAAGAAAGTAGCAAAAAGAAAAAAGGCCGCGCCAAAAAGAAAAAAGAAAGCGGCAAAAAGAAAAAAATAAAAATTTCCATAAAAAACTCCGCGTTTATTTGTCCGTGAAAATAATTCCTTGGTAAATAAACGCGGAGTTTTTGTTTTTAGGATTTACGCGTTTCATGAAAATATTAGATCTTTGCCTGGAATTTTTTTGTTAGGTTTGTTAGGATGGGTTTTAAAACCCATCCTAACAAAAAAATCTTTCAAGCACGCAAGCCCTATTTTTGTTTTTAAAAAGAAGAAGGCGCTCCGATGTCCATCGGAGCGCCTTCTTTTTTAGATGGGTTGCCCTCAAAACAAACTTTTTTGTTTATTATCCCTCTTCTCCTCATCGCTGAAAATTTTAACCGCGCCGTATTGCCCGTCAAAGCCCGGCTCAATAATCAGCTTGCCTGCGCGGACTCTTTTAATGCCTTCAGCGATTTCCGGCCGCGCCGCTTGTTTTATCTTATTCAAATCAATATTCATTAAAATATCCAGCTCGTTGCCAAGGCAATTTATTAAATTATTATATTCTGCCTGCACTGCTTTTGAAGCGCGCGATTTGATATTAAGAGCTTCGCAGATAATCTTGTCCAGCTCAACCAACTTTTTAAACCCAGGCTTGTTTTTGGGCTTAAATCCAATCGGGCGATCAGCCAGCTCTTCAACTCTGTTCATAACGCCGACAGTAAGCGGTTTTTTGCAAACCGGACAAATTCCTTTTTGTTTTTTGGTTTCTTTCGGGCAAAAACTGATTCCGCAAGCGCGATGCCCGTCATAATGATACATTCCTTCTTCCGGATAAAATTCAATAGTATAATCCAAAAAAGAATTTAATTTATGTTTTATCGTTTTCGTCGACCTTAATTCGGCAAGGCAAGTGTTCTCGTGTTCTTGCATTTCATTGTTTTTGTGTTTTTGTGTTTTTGTGTTTTTGTGTTTAATCACGTTATATATCTCATCATAGCTAATCTCTTTTAAATTAAAAACATTGGCCTCTCTGCCGATATTCGGCAAACTGTGCGCGTCAGAATTGGAAAGCAATGTTAATTTGTCCAAAGAGGACAAGCGCCAATTCATTTCAGGATCAGAAGATAAGCCGGTTTCATAAGCATAAATATTTTCCGTGTACTTTCCAAAACATTCTCCCATGGAATCAAAACCGGACTTGGAGCCGAATACGGCAAACCATGGTGTCCAAAGATGCGCCGGATAAATTAAATATTTAGGATGGATAGACAGGCATAATTTCATTAACTCTTCGGCGCTCATGCCAAGAATCGGCCTGCCGTCAGAGCGGATATTATATTTTTTATCTAAATATTTATTCAGCTCCTCCACTGCTTTAATATTCGGCGCATGCACAACCAAATGAATCCGCCGGCACTTGTTATTTTTTTTATAAATTAAAGCCAACTCAGTAGAAAGTAAAAATCTCACCTTATCATCTTCTGCTGATTTTAACTTATAAAGCCCTTTCGAGCCCTTTAGTTCCTGTAATTCATTTTTTATATCAAAAAACCAATCCGGATAAGTAAAATCACCAGTAGCGATAATATCTATTCCTTTTATCCTGCAAGTTTTATCAATATTTTCCAAAGTCAATTGCGGAGAGCAGGCGCGGGAATATTTAGAATGAATATGCAAATCAGCTATTTGTTTCATGAATTCACCTTATCATTTTTAAAAATTTTATATCTCTACCTTACCATGTTAAACAAATTTCATCAACTTCCCAAAATCTAGAAAATAATGTATAATATAAATACGCTTTTTATTAATTAACAATAACCAAAAAAAACTATGAAAAAATTAAAACCCTATGATGTTATTACGTATGCTGTAATCATCGGCATTGTTACTGTTTGCTTTTCCGCGATTATGGCTATGGCTTGGCTTTCATACGGCCAAATGTAAAACAGCTTATACGCATCCCTAAATCATTAAAATTATTTCAGCTATTTTACGGCTGTCATGGCGTATTAAGGTTCTCCTTATTTTATCGCCTTTTTTTTGTTTATAATCTTTATGGCTTAATAATTCCTTGCCGATAAATTTAATATTTTTTAAATTATCAATATCTCCTGTCTCAACAAAATATTCCCCTTTGCGGGAATATTTTTTTATTAACCGATCTTCCGGTCTTTCCGTGTTGTAAATTACATATTCTATAATATCACCGCCAGCGTATTTATTAATATTGGCAATAAAATCAACCGCCGTAAAATTATCAGTGTGGCCCAATTTTGTCATTAAATTGCACACATAAATTTTTTTTGCTTTTGATTTAACAATTGCTTCCGCAAGGCCTTGAGTTAAAAAATTCGGTATTATGCTGCAAAAAAAATTGCCCGGATTAATAATTATTTTATCAGCTTCCATGATCGCCTTAATGGCTTCGGGGTTAGCGTCCGCGCGGGGAATAAAATGCAGCCGCTTTAAATTCGTTAAGTCAGATTCGTCAATATTGTGCTGTCCTATTATTTTCTTGCCGCTGCTTAATAACGCCGCGAGTTTTGTGTTTCTCAAAGTAACCGGAATAACTTTGCCTTTTATTCTCAAAATCTTCCCTGCCTCTTTAATCGCCTGATTGAAATTGCCGGAAATTTTCTCCAAGGTTGAGATAAAAATATTGCCGAAACTGTGCCCGCTTAAGCCGCCGCCAACATAGCGATAATTAAAAAGCTCGCGCAGTATCCGGCTTGATTCGGATAAAGCCACCAAGCATTGCCTAACATCTCCCGGCGGCAGGACGCCCAGCTCATCGCGCAAAATTCCGGTTGAGCCGCCATCGTCAGCCATGCTTACGATAGCTGACAATTCAACCGGATAATCTTTTAATCCGGATAGCAAAGTGAAGCTTCCCGTGCCGCCCCCGATTGTAACTATTTTTTGCTTGGCTTTTTTCATAAATAATATATTTAGCTAGGATGGGTTTTAAAACCCATCCTAACAAACCTAACAAAGAAATTCTATCATTTTTAACGCTTTTAAGCAAACAAAAAAACATCATTGTTCTGGCGGCGGCCTACTCTCCCAGGGCTAATGCCCAAGTACCATCGGCGCTGAAGGTCTTAACTTCTGAGCCTGCCCCGTTAAATTTTGATGTTTAATATTCCCGGCACTGGCCTACTCTCCCAGGGCTAATGCCCAAGTACCATCGGCGCTGATGAGCTTGACTTCTGTGTTCGGGATGGGAACAGGTATGTCATCATCGCTAGAAGCACCGGAAATGCTAAACACCAAACAAATTTAACGGGGTGAAGGATGGGATCAGGTGTGGTCCCTTCGCTAAAACCACCAGAACAATGATGTCTTTATGTTTTTTCGCTTCGCGAAAGCCCCACTACGAATGGGGCACATTCGAATTATACTAAAATATATTAGCAGAATTCGTATGTCCCGCATTCGTAGCGCGGGTCGCCCAAAGGGCGAAAACGTTAAAATCAAAAATGCGGGAAAATCAAATGGCTTATTAGTACTCCTCTGCTAAACATGTTGCCATGCTTGCACATAGAGCCTATCAAGGTCATAGTCTCTGACCAGCCTGTGAAATCTAATCTTGGAGACGGCTTCGCGCTTATATGCTTTCAGCGCTTATCCACCCCGCACCTTTCAGGCAGTAATCTATTCTAATTTATACTAAAATCAAAATTTTATTCTCTGCCTAAAAGGTGCGGGGTCCAAACCGAAGGTAGCTACCCAGCAATGCCCCTGGTGGGACAGCTGGCGCACTAGAGCTTCGTCCTTTCCGGTCCTCTCGTACTAGGAAAGGGACTCCTCAAATTTCCGCGACCATAGTGGATAGGAGACCAACCTGTCTTACGACGGTCTGAACCCAGCTCGCGTGCCGCTTTAATGGGCGAACAGCCCAACCCTTGGGAGCTTCTACACCCCCAGGATGCGACGAGCCGACATCGAGGTGCCGAACCGCGCCGTCGCTGTGGACGCTTGGGCGCGACTAGCCTGTTATCCCCGGAGTAACTTTTATCCGATGAGCTTCCGCCGTCCTATATCGAACGGTCGGATCACTAAGTTCCGCTTTCGCGACTGCTTGACTTGTAGGTCTCGCAGTAAAGCTGGCTTGCGCCTTTACACTATCTCCCGGATTTCCATCCCGGGATAGCCAACCTTTGTAAACGCCTCCGTTACTTTTTAGGAGGCATCCGCCCCAGACAAACTACCCGCCAGAAACTGTCCCCTGACCTGATTCAAGGACTAGGGTTAGAATTAAGAACATACAAGGGTGGTATCTCACTGGCCTCCGACGGATGTCGGAGTCCCACCTATTCTGAACATGCATACCCCTAATTCAATATCAAGCTGTAGTAAAGCTTCACGGGGTCTTTTCGTCCAACTATGGTTAACGAGCATCTTTACTCGTCCTGCAATTTCGCCGAGTCCTTTGTTAAGACAGTACCCCAGTCGTTACGCCATTCGTGCAGGTCGGAAATTACCCGACAAGGAAATTCGCTACCTTAGGACCGTTATAGTTACGGCCGGCGTTCATCCGCGCTTCAGATCAAAGCTTCGTCCGAAGTACATCGGACTAACCTCTCCCCTTAACGTTCGGACACTGGCCAGGCGTCACCCCCTATACATCCTCTTTCGAGTTAGCAGGGAGCTGTGTTTTTGCTAAACAGTCGCCAGGGCTCTTTAGCTGCGCCCCGTTTCGGAAATCGGATATCAGACATCAGATATCGGATAATTACACAAATTATTAATTTATATAAATCCGAAATCTGACATCCGAAATCCGAAATCCGAACCGGGGAGGCCTTATCTCTAAATTACGGCCGCTATTTTGCCTAGTTCCTTAACAAAGGTTCTCTCGTACACCTGAGGCTTCTCGCCTTGTTCACCTGTGTCGGTTTGCGGTACGGTTGCCGCTATATTAATCCTAGAAGTTTTTCTGGGCAATCTATCCTCTTGAATCGGCTCTGCGAAAAGCTTTGCCTTTTGACAGGCTCTTGAAATTATTGATCCGGATTTGCCTGGATCATTTCTTAAGCCAATCAACGTTCATACCATAGAAACGCTCAAATTTTTAGACTGCGTCAATCCATCGGAATCCCGCACCTTTTAACCGACAAGCGCTTTAGCGCTTGAACTAATGTTCTGTCTAAAAATAAAGAATTTTTTAAACAGCCCTTAAATAGTTTATTGCATAAATTTATTAATATCGGCTAAAAGGTGCGGGAGAATACAACAGCAGCGCTGGAATATTAACCAGCTCATCCATCGACTACCCGCGCACTACACGCGGCTGGCCTTAGGACCGGCTAACCCTGGGGCGATTTACGTTGCCCAGGAAACCTTGAACTTTCGGTGGGCGGGGTTCTCACCCGCCTTTATGCTACTCATGCCAACATTCTCGCTTCCATGCGCTCCACCACCCCTCGCGGGTGCGGCTTCAGCGCCCATGGAATGCTCCTCTACCGTTTCGGAAGTCTGATTTCAGATTTCAGACTTCGGATTATTTGATATAATTGTTGCAATGAATCTGTTGATCTGCTTTGATTCTATTTTATAATATTTTATCAACATATCGCATGTTTCATCTTTGATGCTTGAAAAGCCAATTATTTTTACAGTTCTTAAATGAGTAATTACTTCATCACTTGAACCTAACGCAACTAATAAAAATCGCTTAAATTCATTTTGCGATCTCTTCTTAGCAAATCCTTCCGCAATATTTGGAGCGATTGATTTTGCCGATCTTAATAATTGGCTTCTTAAATCAAATTCGCTATTTGGCAGCAGATTCGCTAATTTATATATTGGCTTTAACAATTTTAACGCGTTTTGATAAATTGTTAATTCAGTAACATCTTGCATGCTCTTAATTATACCATAGTTAATATCCGAAATCCGACATCCGATATCAGACTTCCGAAACCCGCATCTTCGGTAATATGCTTAGCCCCGATAAATTTTCGGCGCGCGGCAACTTGACTAGTGAGCTATTACGCTTTCTTTAAAGGATGGCTGCTTCTAAGCCAACCTCCTAGTTGTCGCAGTCGCGACACCACCTTTTACACTTAGCATATATTTAGGGACCTTAGATTGCGATCAGGGCTGTTTCCCTTTTGACTAATGGAGCTTAGCCCCCATAGTCTGACTGCCGAGCTTCACGCATAGGTATTCGGAGTTTGGTTAAAGACGGTACCTTGCGGCCCGCCCTCATTCAGTGCTCTACCCCCTATGTTCAGCGCTCGACGCTAGCCCTAAAGCTATTTCGAGGAGAACCAGCTATTGCCGAGTTCGATTGGAATTTCACCCCTAACCACAGCTCATCCCCTAGTGTTGCACAGCTAGTGGGTTCGGTCCTCCATGATGATTTCTCATCACTTCAACCTGGCCATGGCTAGATCACCCGGCTTCGGGTCTTATCCAGACGACACTTTCGGATTTCAGACATCGGATATCAGATGTCGGATTCCAGATATCAGACATCAGATTATATTTAAATAATCCAAAGTCTAAAATTTGAAATCCGATATCCGATATCCGACATCAGAAATCCGATATACGGGCTATTAACCCTCGCTTTCACTACGCTTACCCCAGCGCTAAATAAATTTTTAAAAATTTACTTAGCGCTGGGTTAAGCAAGCCGCATAGAATAAACTCGTTGGCTCATTCTTCAATAGGCACGCTGTCACTCGGATATCGGATTTCGGATATCAGATGTCAGATTCCAGATGTCGGATATCAGATGTCATCCCGCATTATTGCGTGACGAAATCCGAAGTCTGAAATCTGGAGTCCGAAATCTGATATCCGAAATCCGACTTCCGAGCTTCAGCTCCTTGTAAGTATATGGTTTCAGGTACTATTTCACCTCCCTCATCGGGATGCTTTTCACCTTTCCCTCACGGTACTAGTTCACTATCGATCTTAAGAAGTATTTAGTCTTGGGTCATAGTCGACCCGGATTTCCGCGGGATTTCACGAGGCCCGCGGTACTTAAGATATGCCCCGCACCTTTTAGCCGACAAGCGCTTTAGCGCTTATTTTAAAATTATATTAATTAAATAAATTAAATTGTTTTAATTAAAAAAATATTTTAAACAACAATCTAATCGGCTAAAAGGTGCGGGGTATGCCGCCGTAAAGTTATAGTTAATTTCGCGTACAGGGCTGTCACCTTCTCTGGCAGAGCTTTCCAGCTCTTTCAACTAAAAACTATAATTTGTATCTTTACCTTTCTCAATCTATGGAGAAAACGCGGCTATCTTGCAACACCTAAAAAACATGTGGACATAGATCCTTCAGGTCAAACCAGCATTTTGAAGTATAAATTATTATAATCCAAAAAGCTGGCTCAACCGCGGTTTAATAGGTTTAGACTGATCCCTTTTCGCTCGCCACTACTCAGGGAATATTCCAGATATCGGAATTCAGATTTCGGATTTCGGATCATTTATCCGATATCCGACTTCCGAAATCCGACATCTGGCTTTCTCTCTTTTCCTCCGGCTACTAAGATGTTTCAGTTCACCGGGTTGTCCACTCATCCCGCTATATATTCACGGGACGGTCGTCCCGACTGCATCGGGACAGGTTTACCCATTCGGAAATCCACGGCTCAAAGGTTGCTTGCCACCTAACCGAGGCTTATCGCAGGCTGCTGCGTCCTTCATCGTCTTCTTAAGTCTAGGCATCCGCCATATACTCTTTTCGAGATTTTCCCGCACTTTTGATTTCAATGTTATTTTTCCTATCGGAAAAAGCCGCGCTACAAATGCGGCACATACGAATTATAAAAGTGCTTGCTCCGATATTTTAAAATTGCTGAATAAAATACGGAGCCATTTTTGTTTTTTTATATTCAATTGTTAAAGTTCAGGTAAAGTGCCGTTATATGCCATAACTGATAACCTATAATTAATAACTCGCATTTGACGCTCCTGCATTATGTTATTAGTTATAGGTTATAAGTTATAATACTGATTAGCGTATTCGCAATTAGTTGATTGGCATTTACCCCGCACCTTTTGGACAGTTTGGTATTATTATTTTTTGTGATAATATTTTTATTTATTATCTGCCCAAAAGGTGCGGGGTTTATTAGCGGATTAGCATTATGCTCATTTGCGGCAATTAAAAAAACCGCCCTTAAGCGATTTTGGCGGCAATAAAATGAGCCGTATCCTAACCGCTTGTAAATTTAAATAGTAAATTAAACTTTACCATATTATTATCAAATTATTTATATACACTATTATACATTATTTAAAATCTATGTCAATAGAAGCACTCAAATCTACGAATGATATTCAAATCTACGAATTTTTTTATTTAATATTCGTAGATTTGAATGCAATTTGTAGATTTGAGTGTTTATAATATTCTAAACTTCTCCAGCAAACTCGGATTAGCCATTTGGGCTTGGGCGGCTTCCTTGCTGATAATTTTGCTTTCAAATAATTTTTTTAGATTCTGGTCCATGCTTACCATTCCTTCCTTGGAGCTTGTTTCAATAACGGTTTTTAGCTGAGCGATTTTATTTTCCCTGATTAAATTTGATACCGCCGGAGTGTTCAGCATTATTTCACGCGCCGCGACGCGCCCGCCTTTTATGCCGGGCATCAAGCGCTGGGAAATAACGCAAGCCAATGTCATTGATAATTGCATGCGGACTTGATTCTGCTGATGAGGAGGAAAAATATCAATAATGCGGTCAATGGTCTGCGCGGCGCTGTAAGTATGCAATGTGGCCAAAACCAAATGCCCTGTCTCGGCCAAAGTAATGGTAGCGCCAACCGTTTCCAAGTCGCGCATCTCCCCCACCATAACAACATTTGGATCTTGGCGCAAAATATGCTTCAAGCCATCCGCGAAAGAATTCATATCACTGCCAAGCTGGCGCTGGATAATAATGCTTTTCTCCGGCTTAAATAAATATTCAATCGGATCTTCCAGTGTAATAATGCTGCGGCTGTGATTATTGTTAATATAATTAATCATGGCGGCGAGAGTAGTTGATTTTCCGCAGCCGGTGGGGCCGGTAACCAATATCAGCCCCTGCCTTAAATTTAATAATTCTTTAGTTATCTCGGGCATGCCGATATCTTCTATACTCGGCATTTTTTCGCTGATAACCCTGGCGACCAAACCGATATTATTTTTTTCATAATGAATATTGACTCTAAACCTGGACTTGTTATCCGCTTCATGGCCAAGATCAAGCTCTTTTGATTCAATAAAAATTTTCTTTTGCTCTTCCGTTATTATTGAAAAAACCATTTGTTCTATTTCTTTATCGCTTAACGGCTCCTTGTCTTTAATTTTGCTCAATTCGCCGTCAACGCGCAGCACAGGAGGCAATCCGGCAATCAAGTGAAGGTCCGACGCGTTTTTTTCAGTCGCTATTTTAAAAAGTTGTTTGATATTCATGAGTTTAGAAATTAGAAATTAGAAATTAGAAATTTGGATTAACAAATTTCATCCCGCTATATACTGCGGGATCAAATTTCCCGTACCTACCACCCCTTCTTCTTAATCCCCTTGTCAGCGGCCTTGACCTGCGCTTCCTGTTTGGAAGATCCTTTGGCTTTAGAAATTAATTCTTCGCCCATATACAGGCCTACTTCAAAAATCTTTTCATGGTCAGGCCCTTTTTCAGACAGCACTTTATAATGCGGCGTAATGCCGGATATTTCCTGCGCTTTTTCCTGAAATTTGGATTTTGGGTCAAGATAAAGCTGGTTGGCTAAAATATTATCAAGCTTGGACAGCATGTTTCGCTTAATGAATTTCTTTGCCGAACGAATGCCCCGATCAAGATAAATCGCGCCGATTAAAGCTTCCACCGCATTGGCCAATATAAATTGGCGCGCTTTTGAATTTTTGTCATTCGCTTCTCCTTTTGACAAATAAATATAATCATCAAGCTCAATTTCGTCCGCTACCAAAGCCAGCATTTTAGAGTTAACCAAGCTGGCGCGCCAATTGGTAAGCTCTCCCTCGGGCGTATCGGGAAATTTATAAAATAAATATTCCGTCACAACTATTTCCAAAACCGCGTCGCCCAAAAATTCCAAGCGCTCATTATGGCCGAGCTTAAAACCGGAATGCTCGTTTATATAAGAGCGGTGCACTACGGCCTGCATTAATAAATCGCGGTTGTTGAATTTGATATCAAGCCGCTTTTCAAGATTGGAAAAATCTTTCATTTATTTATATGGCTATATTGTTGTATGGTTATATGGTTGCAAAATTTATAGCGATATAACCATATAGCAATATAAGGTATAAGTAACTTAATTTGGTGGAAAATTTATTAAAATTTTATCTAACACTAAAGACAAAATAGTAGTTTTATGGGAAAATTCATGTGTATGTCTAAAAAACACGTGAAATCCCCCTGCTGTCAGG
>Ga0180732_1000111_pt1 | contig 82258 bp, 69 predicted proteins | sample KR11_01MetaG_FD_148674 | JGI IMG/M metagenome (GOLD analysis project Ga0180732, IMG submission 148674) | Groundwater microbial communities from the Olkiluoto Island deep subsurface site, Finland - KR11_0.1 MetaG | ecosystem: Environmental > Aquatic > Deep subsurface > Groundwater | place... | reverse complement strand
CCCGGGCCTTCTTCATCATGAAATATTGAACCAGGGCTGGAATATCGGCTCGCCGGTCACGAAGCGGCGGAATCACAATGGGAAAAACCCTGAGGCGAAAATAAAGATCCTCGCGGAACTTGCCCTCCGCCATCATGGTCTCCAGATTGCGGTGCGTAGCTGCAATTACGCGAATATCAACCTTGATTGTCTCTGTTCCGCCAACCCGTTCAATTTCTTTTTCCTGGATTACCCGTAGGAGTCTGACTTGCGCCCCCGGCGTTAATTCGCCGATCTCATCAAGAAAGATCGTTCCGCCCTGGGCCCGTTCAAAGCGCCCGCGTTTCTGAAAAAAGGCTCCTGTAAATGCTCCCTTTTCATGGCCGAAGAGTTCGCTGTCCATAAGTGATTCCGGGATAGCGCCACAATTCACCTTAATAAAAGGACCATTTTTGCGCGAAGATAGATTATGAATGGCCGTGGCTATAACCTCTTTTCCGGTTCCGGTTTCTCCCAGCAACAAGACAGGGCTTGCCAGAGGAGCCACCTGGCCGACCATTTCCGTGACCTGCTTTAAGCCGAAATGAGCGCCAACAATCTCATCCCCTGTCTGCTGCCGCAGCTCTTCCTGGAAGTACCGGTTGTCATCCGCCAGGATCTCTTTGAGCCGCAGAACCTCGCGGTAACGCAGATAATTGCTTAGTGCGATAGCAAAGGGCTCATTCAAAAGAGAAAACAGCCGTATGTGTTTCTCCGAATACTTTTTACTCCCATTATTGCCGACAAAAATGCCGGCAATAAAATCCCATTCCAGCTTTGGCCCGATTGCCATAAAAGTGGCATCAGGATAGCCAACATTTGCCGATATATATTTCATAATAGGATGATCGCCGATTCGGTTGGTCACCAATACCTTCGGTCTCATCTGAGGATTTACTTTCATTTCCTCGATTATATGTTTCATATCCGGCGGGGTAACGCTTTTGATAGAGGTGAGTTCTCCTCCGTTTAAATCCGCCTTTGCAATGATTTCTGCAACAACGTGTACCGGATCGTAAACAGCTATAAGCATGATATCTGCCGGAATATGATCACGAATGTACATAAAACAATCCCACAGCGCTCTCTCGATCTCAAGACTGCCGCAGATCCGCAGCGTTGCCTCCCGGAAAAAATAATTTTCATCTATCCTCATGAGCATCTCCTATTTAATATGATTTTATATATCATATTTCGCACTGTAACGCAATAAGTGTGAAATATAATATATAATAGTGTGAAATATAATATTATTATTTGCTATTTTTGTCTAACTATCTGTATTTAAAAGTATAAATATTTTGGCACGATTTAAGCAAAGCTAAGGTAAAGAAAAGCTTTTTCCTCTTTGCCGTTCTCCGATCACGGTCGGGGGAAGGCCTTTGGTTCGTAGATAAAACAATCGTCGTTAAGGAGGGTAACAGATGGAAAGATATGATTTTGTAATCGTTGGTGGGGGACACAATGGGTTATCCACTGCTGCTTACCTGGCTAAATCGGGATACACGGTAGCAGTGGCTGAGGCGCGGGTTGAGGCCGGCGGATGTATGGATTTTTCCGAGGTTAGGGCAGGTTGTATCATTCAGCCGCATGCTCTTATAAGTTATGCCAATGCAGCGCCCGGCATGGATCACCTCGATCTCTGGAGGTATGGGCTTCGATTTGCGCCCGTTAAGGGGCCGTTTATGCTGGTTAACTCAGAAGACAGGGCTGTTCTCGGTCTTCACCCACAGGACCCTGTGATGACCCGCAGGGCCCTTGAAGTTTTAAAAACGTGGTCAGTCAAGGATGCTCAGTTGTGGGAGAAGATTGCATATGAGATGCTTCCCCATCTGAAGGATATATTGCGATCAATATTTTGGGTTCCCCCATGGCCGCTTGATCTTGAGTACGAGCCGGAGGACCTCCCATGGTACCAACAACTCAAAAAGGTTATGCCGCAGTTGTTCCGTCCCGAATGGCTTGAATTGAGTCTGGTTGAAATAATGGAAGAACTCATGGAATGCGGACCCATGAAGGCCGCGATGATGTACCAAATCTACTACCAGGGAGTAGCGCCGCACTGGCGGAAGTTGGCTATCCCAGCCTTCGGAACCTATCTCTTGATGAATTACTCTGACGGCATGTTTGTCGGCGGGATGCATATGTATGCTCATTCAATCATCCGTTGCGCCATGCACCACGGCGCCAAGATCTTCACCAACTCACCGGTGGAAGAGATTATAGTGCGGGATAACAGAGCGGTGGGGGTGCGTCTTTCTGATAGCGCTCAATCCAAGGAGAAGATTCTCATGGCCAACAAGGCGGTGATCAGCTCTGTGGATACGCAGCAGACTTTCCTCAGACTTGTAGGTTCCGATCATATTGACAAATCATTCAAGCAAAGAGTAGCGGATCTGGATATGCGGTCCGGTTCCTGCGTTTACACGCATATTATCGCCAAGGATTACCCCAGATGCAAGGGGGAGGCCGGCAAGCTGATGGCTGAGTTCGACATGCCACCTGCCGCATACATTTACCCCATGGATAATACTCAAGGTTATCTGGATTATATTCGGGACGTGGAGGGGTTCAGGAACAGTGGGAAATTCGGTCCAAATCTGGCCGGGGGCGGCTATGCCAATGTGACGGCTCTGGATCCCACAATAGCCCCTGAGGGCTATACGGTTCTGGGTGGTTTTCAGACCAATGTTCCTCCTCCTGAATATCACCGTGACGGACCTGATGCCATTTCCTTTGAAAAAAAGGAAGAGTTTAACAAAATGATCAGGGAGATGGTGTGTCAAATGGCCCCTAACATGAGGGATAAAATCGTGTATTTCAATAGCAATACGCCACTTGAAGATGAGTTCCGCAATGCCGGGCTTGGTGGTGGCGCATGGTGCGGGCCTGCTGAGACCGCAGACCAGTGGTGGAGCAACCGGCCCTTGCCGGAGCTTTCGCGATACCGAGCGCCGATCGAGAATCTCTACCTTGCTCATCAGTCACAATATCCCGGTGGCTTATGTCTTATGGCGGTGGCATACAACCTTATGCATATCATGATCGATGACGGGGTGGTTGCGCCTAAAGCCTGGTGGTATCCTTCGCCATGGCATGTCAAAGACGGCGACAAAAAAATACCCCGAATCGGCTGATACTATAAAGATAAATTAAAGGAGGTACAATATGTCAAGCGCTACAAATAATGCAATTGATAAACTGGTTCCCTTCAAACGCGATGCTGTGGGAGCGATCCCCGAGTTTCCGATGGAATCTGAATTTGATGTGGTAGTGATTGGCGGGGGCCCCAATGGGCTCATTACCGCTGCGTATCTGGCTCGTGCGGGCATGAGTGTAATTGTGCTTGAGAAGCGCACGGAAGTCGGCGGGGGACTGGCAACAGAAGAGATTCTCTTCCCGTGTTATTATACCCATACACATGCCATCTATCACATGATGACGGATTATATGCCCCTTTTACAGGACTTCGATTTTTCAAAACATGGGGTATCTTTTTATACTCCCAATTACCAGACCGGGATGGTCTACGAAGACGGGTCATCCTTTGTCCTGTGCAGAAGCATTGATGATACCGCCGATTCCATTCGCCGCCTGTCCCATAAAGATGCCGAAACTTTTTTGAAGTTAATGCGGACATGGGAGCCGATGTTCGATGAGATTCTCGGGCCGGCAACCTACTTTCCGCCCATGCCCGCCCTGGAACAGGTCGTCAGTATGCAGAGGACTGAGATAGGTAAAGCTTTGATTGATCTGACGGAAAAAACACCTCTTGAGGTTATTACCCAGGTCTTTGAGAATAAAAAGGTCCAGGCCGCCATGCTCTATTGTACCTGCATGTTTGGGCTCGACCCCAATGGCGCGGGATTAGGATTTTTAATCCCCCTTTTGCTGCAAAGGGCGGGATGGAACAAAGCCTATTGCAACGGCGGTTCACACCGCATGGCAGCTGCTCTGACGCGGGAGATTCTGGGAGCGGGTGGTATGATCATGAGTCCTGCGCCTGTTACCAAAATACTTGTCGCAAACGGTCGTGCTACAGGAGTGGAGATGTATGACGGCCGTAAAGTAAAAGCTAAGGTTGTTCTATCCAGTCTTGATCCGGAACTGACTTTCCAGCAGATGGTAGGGCCTGAGCATCTGGATGGCTACCTGAATCAGACATCCAAAGCCTGGCAATTGGAAAAAAAGAGTTTTTTCACAACACATGTAGTTTTGCATGAGCCACCCAAATACAAGGCTGATGACGCCTGGGTAGACAAAGCTTTTATGACGATGATGGGATTCGAGAATGTGGAAGATCTTTTGAAATACTGGAAGGGTGTTGGTAATGGGGAAATCGGGGAGAATCTGGCCGGGCATGCCACCTGTGAAACCCTGATTGATCCGCATCTGGCCAGAGTTCCTCCTGTTTCAATAACACCGGTAATGCTGGACACCTCCAAACTCAAGCCGAGGGCTCAGCATATCGCGTTCTTCCAGATGCATGCTCCTTACGATCTTAAGGGAGGCTGGGAGAAGAGAACCGATGAAATTACCGAAATGGTTCTTGCCCGATGGCGCAAATACGCTCCGAACATGACAAAGGAGAATATGTACATGGTGCACAGCGAGACTCCGGTAGATATTGAAAGACGCCTTGCCAGCATGCGCCGCGGTTCGTTCAAGCATGGAGACTATATCCCGTTTCAGATGGGCATGTTTCGACCCAATGAGCAGTGTTCGTCCGGTCGGACGCCGATTGAGGGTCTTTACACCTGCGGTGCTTCAAACTATCCCGGCGGTTTAGTGCTGGGAGGGCCGGGATATCTCGCGGCTAACGCCGTAGCCGAGGACTTCAAGATCGAAAAATGGTGGAAACCTACAGCGAATATGCGTAAGTATGAACGGGTCTATCTGAGCAAGTAAAGAAATTTTCCGGCGGAGTGTAAAACACCGCCCTACTGTGGTGCGGCATTTTACACCCCGCCATCGAAATTTCTCCAATCAAGGGGAAGGTAGGATTAACGTAAAAAGGAGGTTCAGACTATGGAGAGAAATCCAAAATTATATTGGCCTGATGAAAAACATCAGGGGCTTCGACCTCAGCCGGGGGTAATGCAGTTATGGTTTCATGATGGTATATTTACCAACGGATATTCCATGCAGCTTATGTTTCATACTGCTCCTGCCAAGTCCAGTATTTGGCTTGACGTTTGTGGACCGGATGGAAAAAATACCAATGTTGTTGCTTTTTTTGATACGGATACCATTACCGCAAAAACGGAATACTGTGATGTCAAGATGGGCGATAATTATGTACATGGTAAATTCCCAAAATATGAAATGCATTTTCGTCATGAAAACATGGGCGCAGATTTTGTCTACGAATGCCTCACACAACCGATTTTTGAACCCCCCGACGGGGTTTATCAGGGAAGAGAGCAATCCCCGCAAACACCATTATATTTTGGATATGCCGTTCGCCCCCGATGCCGGGTTACCGGCAAGCTGATCATAGATGGTAAAGAAATCCCGGTAGAGGGAGAGGGCTATGGGGATCATGAATGGAAATACGCTCCTCCGGGACATTTTCAGCACCATTGCTGGACGTGGGGAAAGGTATATCTTCCCGAACATACGCTGGTTTGGTGGGATGCGATACTTAACCCTACCTTTGGTTTTCAAAGATGCAAGTGGCTTTGGTCTTTAAGCGGGGATACGTTGTTCGAATATTCAAATCATGCCGGAATGTATGTGGAATTAATCGACCTTGAATTGACGGAGTCAGGCGCCACCCTGCCTAAAAAGATGGTTCTTACTATTGATGAACCCAGGATAAAGGGGACGGCAACCTATAACATTAAACACATAGTTAAAAACGTGCCTATTGACGCTTTCGGCAGCTTTAAAATTGATCCTGAAACATGGGTGGGACTAAGGCATTATGCCCGGTTTATATCCGAATGCCACTCCGATTTTGAAATAGACGGTAAAAGGATTGTAGCAGACTCATTGGAATCCCATGAAGTGGGGAAATGATAATCCAATATAATTTACATAAAATGGGGGAACCATGGCTGAAGAAAAAGAAGTTAGTGCAAGCATGATGCTGAAATCGACCGGTCTGGGAAACACTATGCTGTATGCCGAACCGGTAAGCTGTAGTTTGGTAGGAGATATTCTCGTTCTTCATGTCAAAACGGTTTCACCGGTGCAGTGGCATATCAGAACCGGGATTACCTATAGGGGGATACTAAAGCTATTGTGGTGTATTTTTAAAAATTTCTCCGTAGTCAAATTCCTGTTTTCCGGTTTCTTCAGACTTAAGAATCCCAGGTTGACTGAGGAGTTTTAAAAAGTTTAAGGGCGGTTCGGTTTCAGTGCCTTACCGCCCTTTGAACCGCAACAGCGTCGTTTTTCCGTCTGTTAAGTACAAGGTCATACGTCTCAGAATATGGAAGATACTCAAGTATCGGGAAACTTTCCCGGTCCCTCTCGCCCCGTAATTAATTGCAATTAGGATACTTTCATCTGCGGACTCATCCAGTGCGTGTATTGAAGTGTGCGCATCACCAAAATATCATCCTCCTCACTTATCAGTTTACGTACTTCGACCGTATATCTGTTCGGGTATTCTCCAGTCTTAGATCGCTTTGAATAATCAGAAGTGAATCGGCTTGACAATGTTCACATATACGTGTACCTTATGCCCATGAAAACCATCTCATTTTATCGCACAGAATCCGGGAATTGCCCTGTTGAAGAGCACTTGGATAGCCTGACCGATGCGCAAATAACGAAAGTAGTGTGGGTATTGAAAGGGAAATAGAATTGGCAGAAAAACGAAAAAAAGAATTTCTTAGCAGGAGGCAAACAGATGGATGATCTGGATAAATATATTGAAACAAGAAAGAAGAAAAGTCTTAATTTTTCACAAAATTTTGATGAAGGATATGAGCAATTTAAAATCGGTGTTCTTCTTAAGCAGGCCCGCCTTGAGGCAGGTCTTACCCAGCAAGAAGTTGCTGACATATTAAACACTAAAAAATCTGCTATTTCTCGAATTGAAAATCATGCTGAAGATATCCGTCTCTCAACCTTAGTGAATTACGCACATGCAGTTGGTAAAAGCCTTCAACTCAAGGTAGACTGATTACAGTGAACAAATCATTTGAAAGGGAGCGGGAAAAACTGCGGCTTTTTTATACGGCGTCGGTAAGAGTTAATTTCTGTGCTCTATAGCTGAAAGAGTTTCGCGTTTCCCGCCCCTTCCATTCTATCGTTACTCTCTTTCAAACTATAATTCTCAATTTCGATTGCTAACCAACATTAAGGACTTTTAGGTGAAGACAGCAATTTTGGCAGTTTGGTGATCTTGAAAAATGTTAATGCTGTTTTTTTATTGAATCCTTCCTTGATGCAAATATAACAAATTCACAAAACTAGTAGATTTCTATCACAAATCATGATATCGAAATCCCCAAACTAATCAGAAAAGAAAACATCGGCATTGAACAGTTAACCGTCTAAGAACATAAATTGGTGTGCAAGAACGGAGAAACCAAAGATGAACCAAAGCGAAAAGAAATGCCCATACTGTGGAGAGATGATCAGGGCGGAGGCAATCAAGTGTCGATTTTGTAAGGAGCATCTTGAAACACCTGCTGGGGGGTGCTTTGCAGGCGGCGAACGCGCCCGTCAAACCCCTCAAGGGCATGCCATTGGAACAGACACAGAAGTGTTTTTTGAGGGCACTATTTCTCGCTTCGCATTGGTTAGCCCCACCATAGGCATGGTTTTAGGGGTCTCCATCGCAATTATTATTGTTTCTTTGGGTCAGTCAGCTACGGGTGGGTCTGAATTCGCCAAAGTACTCGTACTGTTTGGTATTGGTGTGGGTATAATCGCGCTGTTGTATTGGATTTACAAATGGCTTGACCTAAAAAACAAAGTGTTCCGTATTACAAATGATCGCGTTGAGCTTGAACACGGGATACTCTCGAAAGCTGTGCGCAATATGGATATGTGGAGAGTTCAAGACATCACATTTAATCAGAGTTTGATTCAGCGAATTCTTGGCTTGGGGCGGGTAGTCATATTGTCGTCCGACAAAGACACCCCAGTACTCGAAGTCGGTCCGATTTACAACGCAAGATACCTATATGACAAGCTTAAAAAGGCCCAGCTTGAAGCCGACAGAAGACGTGGTGTCGTCCATATTGAGCAATAGGTAAATATTTAAATCTGTTATTAATTACATAAATATTTTTTAAAATCGTTTGTTTGTAGCATATTAACCCGAAGCTACATACCGAGTTATTAATGGAAGAAACGTGCTTTTTCAATATGGTCTATATAAAATAGTGGAAGTGTAGTTTCTTAGGAGGTGGAAGAATACGATTTTGGCGGTTTGGAGATCTCAATAAATCTTAATGCAGGTTATTTATTAAATCCTTCCTGTAACAAAGCGTGCGACAAATTTGCCAGGCATACAATCTTTCAAGCGGTATTCAATATTAGCTGCTGGCATATTGATTGCTGTTAATCGGCGTGGCAGGCAACAAAATGGCTTCCCGGTTGATCAACGAAAAGATTACAGGGAAACTTGTCACCCGAGGGCCCACATTACTGTATTGGTGTACTAAAAAGACGGAGAAGCATTAAAAATAATAGCCTAATGAGATCTGCACGTATTGGTCGGCCTTAAATTCCACAAGCGGATCTCTATCATCAACATTAGCCACTCCACGTATTTCCGCCGCTAATTTGAACGAATTGCCCAGGCGGCGGCTGGCCTCTAAGTAATAAGAACGCGAACTGTATTTAGTATCCTGAATCAAAGCAGCAAGAACCTCCGTGGACTGCATATCATTAAAAGACAACCGCACACCCGCCGCGATGTCGCGGTTCATGGTCTTAAATTCGCGTTCATCATAGAGATATTCCCCGAATACTCCAAAATCAGTCCCGGATAAAGCAATGTTTTCAAAAGTATATTCAAAACCGGTTGCCGATGCGAAAAAATTATCTGTCTGCCCGGAACGATGTATAGCCTCCAATTTCAAGAGCCATCCCCCAATGGTACATTGTATGTCCATTCCGATCTGATTAGTAATTTCATAGATAGGGATTAATTCACGTTCTCCGCGGCTGTCGAGCGTAAACACAGAGGAGTCGAACCGCGGTTCCCTGCTTGTACCGTAGAAATCCGAAATCCCAATGTCCCACGGACCAATTGTTTTGGACCAACGCACAGCAAAATCTGTATGCCATTGCTTCGCGTCCGATTCATAAACTGCCTTGTCGTTACTGATTAAAACAGAGGACCCTGGACGCCCATCCCTGCCGGGAAAAGTCCTTTCGCGGAATGCGGGCAAAACAAAAAGATTTAAATTACCCCAGTTCTGAATCAAGGTCAAATTAATCATGGGCTGTCCCAGTAGATCTTCCTCGTCGGGATTTTCGACCATATCGACTTGATTGATAATATTGACCAGGTGAACTGTCTCCGTTACCCCCCAGAAAACTTTGTCAATCCCGATGCGCAATTCCCATTGGCCACCGACTTTTTGCCACTTCAATTCACGGATATCCAAATGAGTCCGTTGCGGATCATTTTGGTCAAGCCTCACAAAAGGGATAAATGAGATGCTGTCGCGGGAATTGGCAAAAAGATGGTATAATTTTGGTTCAAAGGCTACAGAGAGATTGTGTTTTTCCAAATTGTCGCGGACAGGAGATTCAAAGAAATAGCGGTATTCCGCAGTCACATTCCCAGAAAGCTCAAGGGCATGCACGTTGGAACAAATGATAAAAAACATGCCCAGAGCCAACAAAAGCGCCGTAAGCGGATTTAGCAAAAATATTCGCAACATCATTAGTTAGACCGTTTCAAGGCATTTTGATCAAAATCCCGCTCTGTCAGGCCAAGCCTGAAACGGTATTTATCATAAGTTAATATAGTACTCCTGTTTTCCAGATGGTTTTGCATCTCCATGCGCATTGACCGCCAGTATTTTCCAAGAAATTGTTTGTATTCTTTCAATAACAAGGTCTTATAAAATTTATCCCCGCGATTATAATAATCAATTTTTAGAACCCGGTATTCCAACGTGTCATGCCAGACTATCATACGTTTATAACCGGAATGTTCATACGCCGGTACCCATTCCGACACGAAACAATCCATACCTGCGAATTGTTCGTTGCGGAGATACTTGTAGGTATATTTTCTAATGTCATTAGTACTGCTGAAATCCTCAAAGGAAAATTCGCTGCCCATAAAGGCCCCTGATTTATTATTGGACGCGATTCTTTTTACTCTCTTGAGAGCCGGCATATAAAGCCATTGATCATCAGGGTCAATGCCGTGGCTATAGGTCAGCAAAGCCATGCCCTTAACATCTGCCGGTTCGTCGAATATGCTCAAGGACCAGTCGCCGTCGTTATGGCGTTCCAAGGTGCGTACGCGCATACGGCGCTTCACCGAACTGCCATGTTCATTGACAAGCGTCATGGTAAAGACTTCTTCGCTGTCGCCGAATCCTTCGTCGCGGCGGTCAGCCTCGCGGGCAATGGTAAGTCCTTTGTCTTCTGCAAACAATAATTTTGATTCTGCCGCACATATGGCCATAAAGCTTAATGCGGATATCAGCGTAACGAAAAAGAGTTTTGACACTTTCATCTTGCCGCCTCCCCAGTGTGTTGCCTATTCTACCTGAAACTCCTTGCCAAACGGTTTAAACGTATAAATTATAACCGGTGTTAAAAACAAATCGGCAATCATGGCGGTAAAAACAGTAATGGCTAATATAACGCCGAAACTTGCCAGCACCGCGAGTTGCGAACTTAGATAGACAAGGAAGGAACAGAACAACACTACCGAAAAAATTATCACGGCATTCCCAACTGATTTTATGCTGTTATCTGCCGCCTCGCGGTAATTGCCACAGCGCAAAAATTCCATCCTCATCCGCGTCACAAGATGAACGGTATCGTCAACCGATATTCCGATGGCAACCGTTGCAATCATGACGCGGAAATAATCCAGATTCATTCCCATCCAGCCCATCGCGCCGAGAGTCATAAACACCGGCAGAAGGTTAGGAATCATGGCCAGCAGGCCGACCTTAACGGAACGGAATACCGCAATCAGAAAGCAAATAATCATCAATATGGCAATAAAATATCCTTTAGTCTGGCTGCTGGCAATATAATCGGCCATCTTCACCCATAAATACCCGATGCCGGTCAATTCCACTTTCGCAGCCTTAATCTGATTCTTGTCCATATAATCCTGCATATCTTTGACAAGACCGGCAAGAATATCCGAATCGGTGAAAATTGTGCGCAATTCGAGTACCGTGCGGGAATAGTCCTTCGTCACATAATCCTCAAGTTCCTTGCCCCCGGACATCTCATACATCAACAGATACTGGGCGATCAGGTTACGATCTTCAGGAAGTTTATAATAGGCAGGATCTCCGCCGTGGAAACTCTGATTCATGTCTTTTAACGTATCTACTATGGAATATGTCTTTTTAACGAGCTTGTTTTTATCCGCATAGGCCTGTAGCTTTTCCACCTGCTTCAGGACTTCCGAGTTCTTTATCCCGTCGGTTTGGCCGGTATCAAACACATAAGCCAAGTTCACCAGGCCACCCATGGCATTTTGCACGTAGGTTAGTGTCTTGCGGATCTCTGTATGTTCCTTGAACTCCTCAAGGAAATTAAAAGCGACTCTTAACTGCGAAATTCCGGCAAAGGAAAGCAGATACATTGCCGCGGCGGCTATTATTATTATGCGCGAATGCTTAAGATTAAATGAAACCAGCCAATGCAGAAAGCGTTGCAACATATCGCTAATCGGGTGAGAATGTTCCTTCTCCGGCGCCGGCGCATTCTTGCCGAAAGAAAGGAAAACAATCAGCAACGTAATCGATATCCCAAAGGCAAAGAGCACGCCCGCGCCGCCGAATATGGCAAACTCGGATAACGCTTCCAGAGGCGATCCAGCCATGGAAAAGAATCCGGCCGCCGTAGTCGTTGCGCAGACAAGGCTGGGAACGGCCACACTCACGAGGGTCTGTTTAATCGCTTCCCTGCGCTCCAGGCCTATCGCCCGGTTATGCTTGAATTCAGCAAGAATATGAATGGATTGCGCCACTCCGATTGCAGTCAGCATTGTCGGGGTCATTAAAAACATGACGTCCATGGGATAACCCATTAATCCCATAAAACCAACAGTGAAAACAAGGCTCAGCAAAACCAGCATAAGCGGCCCGATAAACCCGACAAACCACTTGCCGAAAAACAATATCAGGATAATGCCGACAACAAGAAATGTCCAAAGGGTGAGCGATCCGGTTTCCGAGCCGAGAACCTTATTGTAGGTCGTATTCATGGGCACGTCGCCGGTATAATAATATTTAATACCCTGATACTCCGGCCGGGCTAAAATCTCCCTTATCTTCATGTCACTGACCTGTGGATAAAGATTATCCATGCCATCGCCGCCCTTGGGATCGAGACGTAATCGCTCCGCCGGATCGGCACTCGACCTGGTCATTTCGATAACGATTGCGGCATTGGTTGCATCCTTGCTAATTAAGCCGCCGATATAGATCGGTTTTTTCATCACGATGTCGCGCGTCTTCAGCAACTCTGCCTGGGTCTTGGGAAAATCCAGCAGCAATTCGTGTATTTCTATGGTATCGCCCTTCGCCTCAATAAATTCCACGTTAGCGAGACTAGTAACTTCGCTGACAAAAGGAACTTCATTTTCCAGTGCCTCAGTCAAATGGGCGATTTTTTTCATGACATCGATATCGAACGGCCCGTAAGGCTTGTCCGGGGCGTTATAGAGAATATAGCTGAGTTCGTCAGAACCAAAATCTTTCTGATAGTTCTTGTAGTAGGTAAAAGTGGGATCGTTTTTATCAAAATAAGAATCAAAACTGTTGTCCTTGTGCAATTTCCCTGCAAAGTACAAACTTATGGCGATCAGAAATACATAAAAGATGACAACGGTCCAGCGGTGATCGAAAATCCATTCGCCCAGACGTCCAAATCCCATGCCGATTTTTTTCAGGTAATCGTTATTTTTTTGCATAATCTCTCCTTTGAAGATAGCCCCATAGGGGAAAAAACTGGAATTGAAAATCTGAAACTGAGGTTAGCTTTTGTTTTAATACAATAATAGATATCGTATATCAATAAAATTATACATAATTTCCATTTCGGTAAAACTTTCATGGATGCGGTGAACATCACCATCGACAAGACCTATTGTACCTCTCACTCAGAATTTATTCCTGGCGAATATGTGCAGCTGGCTATTAGTGATAACGGTTGCGGTATGGATAAGAAAATTTTGTCACATCTTTTTGAGCCATTCTTCACGACCAAAGGGATAGGCAAAGGCACGGAGCTTAGTTTTCCCACGGTTTATGGCATCTTCAAGCAGAATAACGGCTTTATCAATGTTTACAGCGAGCCAGGCAGGGAACGACTTTTAGGATATTTCCACCCAGGTACGTGGGTAAAGCCGATCGGGCTCTGCCGGAATGTACACATGGGGTAACCCTGCGTGGTAAAGAGACGATTCTCTTGGCGGAGGACAACCCTGACATTCTGAGTATGACCAAGTTGATGCTCGAAGGACAGGTTGCACAGTTATTGCTACAAAGCAATCATAGAGAAGCCATCCGCCTGGCCCGTGAGCATGCTATTGAGATCGACCTACTCATAACCGATGTGGTGATGCCCGAAATGAGCGGGCTGGATCTGGTTAAATCTCTGCTGGACCTCTATCCCAATTTCAAGCATCTGTTCACATCGGGGTTCGCGGCAGATATAATTGCTCACAATGGTGTGTTTGATGAGAGAGTGAATATCATCCAGAAGCCCTTTGGCATTAAGAACTTAGCCGCGAAAGTCCGTGAGGTGTTGGATTAGAAGTAGATGATGGCGTACCCAACATTACGAATAAAAATCATCGATTCTCAGTAAGGTTGCCACTATTTGTTTGTAGATATACGTAGCAAAAAAGATTCGGTTTATTTGGCGGAAAAAGTTTGTTATATAAAAGGGAAATAAGGGATGTATTAATCTTTTAAACTTGCTGGGAATCGTTCAAGCGCGCAGCCCGTATACCTCAGAATTTAAAAAAATTGTGTTAGGTTGCTTGAAACTATCCGTTCTCAGACAGGGGTAAGAAACATAGTGATTGTCTCCGGAGGTGGTGTGAAAATCCAAAGTTGAACTTGATATTTTCACAAAAACAGGGTACTCTGCCGGCATGATAAAAAGAGATATAACTACAGAACTGCTTGAGGCCTCAGGCGAATACCCGGTGGTAACAGTATTCGGGCCGCGCCAATCGGGAAAAACTACGCTCGTTAAGATGGCTTTTCCCGGCAAATCATATTATTCTCTGGAAGATCCGGATGTGCTTATGGCTGCTGAAACAGATCCGGAGCAGACTTTTAGGGACCCATTACGTGGTGGCCTCTTTGAAAATCTGGTTATAACGGAAATTCTAAAAGGACATCTTAATTGCGGGAAGCATCCGGAACTCTTCTTTTACAGAGACACACACGGCAATGAAGTTGATTTAATTATCAGAAATGGAAGAAAGCTGATTCCGGTTGAAATAAAATCAGCGGCAACCTTCACGCCCGACTTTCTTAGAGGTATTGAACAATTTCAAAAAACTGCCGGCGAAAGATGCGCACCTGGATTTGTTTGCTACAACGGCTCCTACGAATATACACTTAAAGGTATTCGTGTGTTGAATCCCATAAAAAATGGGAAGTTCGAAACAATTATATCTTCGTAAAAAGTCCGGGAAAGTACTGGGATGTTGATATATTGAAAAGTTAAAAAACATCACAAAAACAATAAAAAGATAATGATTTTAGAAAAAGAGAATAAGATGGGGAAAAATAATAACACGGAAAATAAAGATCCGCTCATCAACATGCTTAATGCTGCTACCAAAAATGATGATCATCTAAGTGAGTTAGCAAAACGGTTTGAAGATCTTAAACAAGATTGGCCTATTGAACACGCAAGGCGTATTTACAAAAAAATCGGGAATCATGAAAAATATCTTGAGCTCCGCTCACTAAAAATGCATTACGGTGCGGATTACTATGATTTAGCTTCATTTTATTGGGGAATCGGAGAAAAAGATAAAGCCATTAATACTGCTAAAAAAGGTATGGATTTAGCTGAAGGCAGAATGGATGAGCTAAGAATGTTCCTGGCTGAAAGGGCAAAAGAGGCAGGGGATCGGGAAACTTATTTGAAGTATTATTTTTCTCAGAAAACAGATTGTCTTACGTTAACTTCTTATAAAGAATTTGAAGAAGAATGCCGAAAAGAAGAATGGGAAAAATACGAGGATAAGATACTTGACTTGTTGAAAAAAGATTTTAATATTCAGGCTGTAAAAATTCATTTGTATAGAAAAGAATATGAAAAGGCTCTTCAGTATTTTAAAACCCATTCCGGATCTGCTTATTATTTTTCAGGTGATTCCGAGGTGTTTTCAGTAGCAAAAGAACTTGAAGCTCGATATCCAACGCAAATACTTTCATTTTATAAATTATCTATTGGTAACCTTAACGTATCGGCATCAAGAAAAGTCTATTCTCAAAATGCCGAAGCAGTCGCAAGGGTTCGACGAGTCCTTGTTGATGTTATGAAAAGACCCGATGAATGGAAAAAATTCGCGTTGCCTATAAAATTAAACAATATTAAAAGACCTGCATTTCAGGAAGAGTTCTCAAGAATTATCCCTGATTGGTATAACTTATAAAAGCTCCCCGCCGCAGGCAACTGGAAATGGGATTGCTATTGCAGTTTAATAAGCTCCGGACTTTTCATGCAGTAACTTTTCTGCCAAAGGGGATGCCGAGTTTGCGCATTTTCGTACGTAGAGTTGAAGGGTTTATTTTAAGAAGCTTTGCCACGCCTTTTTCGCCCTCTATACGGCCACCGGTTATCTTTAATGCCTTTATAATTGCTTGTGAGTTTACTGCTTCAAGACTGAAAGTACTTTCCATGTCAGGTGCGGGTATCATGGTATTTGTTCGAGGTATACTGTATCCTATATTGTCAAAGGTAAGCGGTTGCTTCCTGTTGAGGATAAGAGCGCGCTCTACAGCATTTTGTAATTCTCTGACATTGCCGGGCCAGTTATAATTCATCAGTTTGTCAATAGCTCCCGAAGCGAGGGTAGGAACTTCTACAAAACCCATTTCCCGGTTCTTCTTCATCATGAAATATTGGACTAATACCGGAATATCGGCGCGTCGGTCACGTAGAGAAGGAATCACAATGGGAAATACCTTGAGGCGGAAATAGAGATCCTCGCGGAACTTACCTTCAGCCAGCATGGTCTCCAGATTGCGGTGTGTAGCTGCGATGACGCGAATGTCTACCTTGATAGTCTCTATTCCCCCAACCCGTTCAATCTCCTTCTCCTGAATCACCCGCAAGAGCTTGATCTGTGCTCCCGGCGTTAACTCACCGATCTCATCAAGAAAGATCGTTCCGCCCTGGGCCCGCTCGAAGCGGCCGCGTTTCTGAAAAAAGGCTCCTGTAAAGGCTCCCTTCTCATGGCCGAAAAGCTCACTGTCCATAAGGGATTCCGGGATAGCGCCACAATTTATCTTAATAAAGGGACCGTTTCTGCGCAGCGACAGATTATGGATGGCTGTAGCTATGACTTCTTTCCCGGTTCCCGTTTCCCCTAACAAGAGAACAGGGCTTGTCAGGGGCGCTACCTGGCCGACCATTTCCATGACCTGCTTTAAACCAAAATGTGCGCCAACGATCTCTTCTCCCGTTTGCTGCCGCAGCTCTTCCTGTAAATACCGGTTGTCATCCGTCAGGATCTCTTTGAGTCGCAAAACCTCCCGGTAACGAAGATAATTGGAAAGGGCCATAGCAAAGGGTTCGTTCAAAAGCGAAAACAGTCGTATATGTTTCTCAGAATACTTTTTAACTCCGTTATTGCCGACAAAAATGCCGGCGATAAAATCCCATTCCAGCTTTGGACCGATCGCCATAAAAGTTGCATCAGGATAGCCCGTCACTTCTGATATATAACCCATCAACGGATGTTTGCCGATTCGGTCGGCTACCAATACCTTAGGTCTCATCTGAGGGTTTGTTTTCATTTCCTCGATTAGTTTTTTTGTATCTGCCATTGTGACGCTTTTGATGGAGGTAAGTTCTCCTCCGCTTAAATCTGCTTTTGCAATGATTTCTGCAATCTCGTGGACAGGATCATAAACAGCGATAAGCATGATATCCGCCGGTATATAGTCACGGATGAACATAAAACAATCCCAAAGAGATTTTTCGATCTCCAGGTTGCTGCAAATCCGTAGCGTGGCTTCCCGGAAAAAAGAATTTTCATCTATTCTCATGAGCATCTCCAATTATTGGTGTGTAAAGTCTGTCTTATACCATAGTTAAGCATATTACCCATGGAATACAACAGATAAAACTGTTAAATTTCATGGGTAATGTTGCTACCTTTGCTTAAGCATTTGTATTTATAGATATAAATATTTTGGCATGATTTAAGCTAAAGTAATAAAAAAACAGATAAATCTAAATAAAACATCCGGAGATATTTTCCGTTTGCAAGAAAGTGAACAACGCAAAAGCTGCATCGGTATGAACGGGTCTATCTGAGCAAATAGCGAACCTGAGCGGATTATGTTTTATGTTACTCCCACTTTGAAATAGAGGGTAAAAGAATTGTGGCAGATTCAATGGAATCCCATGAAGTGGGGAAATGATAATATTTAGGAAGGAGGTTGTTCATGCTTACCAAATACGATGAGTTCCTTTGCCATCAATTTCCCTCCACCTTCGACCACGTGGCAGACAGTGGCGATAATTGGCGGGAAAACGTCTGGTGCTGCGCCTATGATGTTTCAGGAAAGATTTTTTTGAGTGCTGTTTTCGGGGTTTCCACCAATCGCAATGTGATGGATAGTTCCGGCTTGCTTACCATAGACGGTAAGACGCAATACAACATCAGGGCATCGCGGGAGCTGCGGCCCCGCAATGATGAAGTAAAGGTTGGCCCCCTTTCCTACGAGGTAATTGAGGGGCTGAAAACGGTTAAGTGGCTATTGGCGGAAAATGAGTATGGCATAAGTTGGAAAGTGGAATTCGAGGCCCGGATGCCCCCTCACGAGGAAAAGCCCCAATTTGCCCGCAGCCGTGGCCGGATGCAGGAAAACATGTACCGTTACGGGCAGTCGGGAAGGGCCATGGGCTGGGTAAAGGTAGAGGGTAAAACCTATGACATCGATCCTGATAGCTGGATCGCCCACAGGGACCATTCCTGGGGTTTGCGCTGGCACGCTAACCTGCATGCAGAAGAGCAGGGTTTGCAGCCTCCAGAGCCGATGTTGGGCATCACGTTTGATTGGAATATTCTTCAATTCGAAAAATGGAATATACTTTCCACACATAGGGAAGACTATCACGGTAAGCAATTGGATTTCAGCGGTGGCCTCTGCTATGCGTACAGCGATTCCAGGCCGGAACTGAAGCTTGTTGGCGAAACAATAGAAATTGAGTTGGTTCCGGGCACCAAACGGATGAAGGCGGGGCGGGTCGTATATACAGCAGCCGATGGCTCCAGTATTGAGATCTCCTTTCGTGTCGTAACGGTTATCTACATACATGCCGGCGGTTACTGGCCTTACAAGGGATATCGGCTCGGAAGGTGGATGGGATCTGAGTGGATTGAAGGGGAAAAGCTGGATATCACGGATCCCGCCGTATTGAAGAACATTTCCGAGGGGCCCACCTATATGGTGGAATGCCGCTGTGGCAATGAGACCGGCACCGGGATGATTCAGTTTGGTATTCACGGAAAACATCACCGTTATGCGCCATGAAGGAGACTATCATGTCAAAAGAGATGGACATAGAGAATATCCGGGGCAGACTAAAGGAATGGTTTAAGAGCAAAATTCCCCAGGCAAGCCAAATTTCGCTTTCACCTTTGAAAAAACCGGTATCCGGGCTTTCCAATCAGACCTTTTTTTTCGAACTCAGTTGGTGGCAAGCCGGGGAGATGCGGGTGGAGAATTTAGTTCTGCGCTGTGCCCCTACGGGTTTTTTGATGTTTCCCAAATACGATATGAAAGAACAATTTATATTAATGAAGAATCTGGAGAATACTGCCGTACCTGTTCCAAGGTCGCGATGGCTGGAGGAGGATGAATCTGTAATCGGCGTTCCTTTCTACATCGTGGATCAGGTTCAGGGATGGATTCCCGGTGACCATCCGCCCTATCATGTGGCTGGGCCCCTTTACGAGGCAACACCGGAGGAAAAGGCCAGGATATGGTGGAAGGCCGTGGATATCATGGCTAAGATCCATACCCTCGACTTGGGGGAGGTGGATCTTGGCTTTCTGGGGGTTCCCAAAGGCGGCACAGACCCCATTGATCAGGAGATAGCATATTACGATAAGATGCTTAAGATGAATGAGGAGCCACCTCCGCCTATACTGGAACGCACCAGAAACTGGCTCAAAGAAAACATTTTTGAACCTAAGCATGTTTCGTTGTGTTGGGGGGATGCCAGACTGGCTAACCTGATGTACCAAAGCGATGAGGTTGTAGCAGTACTGGACTGGGAAATGGCATTCCTTGGAGATCCGGAATCCGATCTGGGGTGGTTCATCCATATGGACTGGGCTACCAGCGAAGGTCTCCAGACCAAACCATCTCCACGTCTTGCGGGGCTTCCGGGAACACAAGAAACTCTTGCCCACTATGAGCGGATAACAAATAGAAAAGTAGAAAATTTTTTCTATCACGAAGTATTTGCAACCTGGCGTATGGCAGTGGTGTATACCAGGTTGGCGAAACATCAAAGATTCATATCCAACTTTACTAAAATCGATATTACCCGGTCGCATTTTGACAAGCTGACGCGATTATTGTCTCTGTAAGATGCCGGATATGATCCTGAACCGCAACAGCAAGCGGATCTTAAATCAATTAAAAGTTTTTACGGTTGCTGCTAAGCAATGCTGTGAGAGCCGGTTTCAAAACGCCCCATTTTGGCCGATCTCTGCGTTGGGCTCAAATTTCAATCCTCGAAATACTATGTTGTATGCTGAATCTGAAAGCTGTGGTTTAGAAGGAGACCTTCTCGTTCTTCATGTTAAAATGGTTTCACAGGTACAGCGGTATATCAGAACCGGGATTACATACGGGGGGGATGATAAAGCTATTGTGGTTCATTCTTAAGACTTAAGAATTTTTTCGTAGTCAAATTTCTGTTTTTCGGTTTTCTTAGATTTAAGAATCCTATATTGACTGAGGAATTTTGAAGAATTTAAGGGCTAAACAATGATATCTTTATATTCAAACTGCACCTTTTCGTCCAAAGGGGATGACGAGTTTGCGCATTTTTGCCCGGAGCGTAGAAGGATTTATTTTCAGAAGCTTTGCTGCACCCTTCTCCCCGCCTACACGACCATCGGCCATCACCAGGGCCTTTATAATCGTTTGGGAGGTTACTTGTTCAAGGCTGGTGCTGGTTCCCCTGTCATTCTCGGATTTCGTGACAGATGCACGGGGGATAATGCCACTCAGATTGTCAAAGGTCAGTGGTTGCTGTCTGCTGAGAATAAGAGCGCGCTCTACAGCGTTCTGTAGTTCCCGGACATTGCCTGGCCAGTCGTAATCCATCAGTTTGTCGATTGCTCCGGGCGCGAGGGTGGGGATTTCAACAAAGCCCATCTCCCGGGTCTTCTTTACCATGAAATACTGGATCAGGGCGGGAATATCGGTATATCGGTCACGCAACGGCGGAATCACAACGGGAAAAACCCGGAGGCGGAAATAGAGGTCTTTGCGGAATTTGCCTTCCGCCAGCATAGACTCCAGATCGCGGTGCGTAGCTGCAATTACGCGGATGTCAACCTTGATGGTTTCTGTTCCGCCAACCCGTTCTATCTCCTTTTCCTGGATTACCCGTAAAAGCCTGATCTGCGCTCCCGGCGTTAACTCGCCGATCTCATCAAGAAAGATCGTGCCGCTCTGGGCCCGTTCGAAGCGTCCGCGTTTCTGAAAAAAGGCTCCTGTAAAAGCTCCTTTTTCATGGCCGAAGAGTTCGCTGTCCATTAGGGATTCGGGTATAGCACCGCAATTCACCTTGATAAAAGGGCCGTTTCTGCGTGGAGATAGATTATGAATAGCCGTGGCAATGACCTCTTTGCCGGTTCCGGTTTCTCCCAACAACAAAACAGGGCTGGACATGGGCGCCACTTGATTAACCATTTCCATGACCTGCTTTAAGCCGAAATGTGCGCCGACGATTTCTTCTCCTGTTTGCTGCCGCAATTCTTCCTGCAAATACCGGTTATCATCTGTAAGTATTTCCTTGAGTCGCAGAAGCTCACGGTAACGCAGATAATTGGAAAGAGCTATGGCAAAGGGTTCGTGCAAAAGCGAAAACAGCCGCACATGTTCTTCAGAGTACTTTTCTCCCCCATTCTTACCGACAAGAATTCCGCTAAGAAAATCCCATTCCGGTTTTGGCCCGATCGCCATAAATGCTGCATCAGGATGCCCTATAATTTCCGACATATATCCCATAATGGGATGATCGCTGAATCGGTCTGCCACAAAAACCTTCTGTCTCATCTGAGGATTTATTCTCATTTCCTCGATAAGTTGTCTCACTTCTGCCGGGGCGACGTTTTTTATGGAGGTAAGTTCTCCTCCGCTTAAATCCGCCTTTGCAATGATTTCCCCAGTCCCGGTTACCGGATCATAAAGATCGATATGCATGATATCTGCCGGGATATAGTTACGGATGTACATAAAGCAATCCCACAGCGCTTTTTCAATCTCCAGACTTCCGCAGATTCTCAGCGTAGCCTCCCGGAAAAAATAATTTTCATCTATCGGCATGAACATCTCACATTGAAAATAAAATAATTTAATGAGCCAGTTTCAAAACGTCCCATTTTGGCCGATCTCTGCGTTGGATGAAAATTTTAATCCTCGAAATACTCCATGTATTCCTGCGGTTAAAATTTTCACCCGCCTTGATCTTGACCAAACTGAAACGTTTTGAAAGTGGCTCTAATGTATTCTATTTAACACTTTGACACAATAAATGTCAAATATGATATATAAAAATGTCAAATATGATATTATTGATTTCTGTGTTCGTTTAACTATCTGTATTTACTAATATAAATATTTAGGCACGTTTTGTGCTCAGAAAATATAGATTAAAGGGGATAAAGATATAGTATAATTGTTTTCCAATGAATTTCTGTTTTAAGTTTGCTAATAATAAAATAAAACTAAAGGAGAAAAGATACAAATGAAACAATCTCGAAAATTAAAATATTCAGGATTGTCACTGTATTTATTTTTTGTTCTTCTTTTTTGTTGCGGTATCGTGCAGGCTAAAGAAACAGTTGATTACGGGAACCTCATTCCTTTACAAGTAAACCAAATAGCACCCCACTTCATACAAGTTTATCAGATTATCTGGATGACTGTACTGCTCGTGGGTATCATTGCTTATGCGATATATAGACTCATAAGCCATAAGGACTCAATTCTTCTCTTCACGATGGGTGCCGGGGTTATCGCCTTTTTTAATGAGGCGAACCTTGAAGTCCTTGTCCACGTTACAATGCCGGCAAATGCAATAATGCCTGTATACCGGGCATATGGAATAATCATGCCGTTGTGGATGCTGATTGGTTACATCGCTGTATTTCCGCTAGTGTCTTACATTGCCTACCGTTACCTGAAAAAGGGATTGGACACCAGAGGCTTTATCATTCTGTGGGCTGTGTTTTGTCTGTTTGACTTTGTGGCGGAGGTCCCAGGCGTCGCTATGGGGGCATATGTGTATCAACCGCCCCAAATGCTTAGCGTCTTGGGTTTTCCGTTGTATAACATTTGGATCAATGGGACCTCATGGCTCCTGGGTGGTGTTCTGATGTACTTTTTTGTGCCGGTGCTGACGGGCTGGAAACGGCCACTCATTTCCTTCTTGCCATTCTTTGCATTTGCCGCCGGGTGGGGCATAATGGATGTTCCGATTGTATGTGCGCTGAACATTGCCGGGATGCCTGTCTGGGGTCAGTGGGTGCTGTGGTTTGTTTCGCTTGGACTTAGCGTTCTCATAATAGTCGCTTTGCATAATATGATTACTGTAACATCCAAGACGAGATGGAAATTGCCGTGGGCAACGTTGGACAAGCAAGTAGCGGCATAAGCGAAAGTGTCTGAGTAAGTCTTTGTTGTATTTCTAAGAATAGTTTTTTTATCTTAATTGGGATAATAATTTTAGAACAATATAAGTGTGTTCTGAGAGAGTAATTAAAGAATACAATCATGGAAAGGAGTGAAAAATGAATGTAGTACGAGTCAAAGAACATCATCCATTGTATAGTGAATTGTCGGTGATTGTTGGTTCCAAATATACAACAGATAGCGACTTTGCCGTGTGGGCATATTCCCGCGATTCAAGTCCGGTTCCTGGCAAAGTTCCGGGAATAATCGTAAGACCCGGCAGCACCGAGGAAGTATCGGAGATCATCAAACTGGCAAATATAACTCATACCCCGGTAATCCCACGGGGCGGAGGCGCCTCTATTTTTGGTTTTCCGGCAGGTATTCCCGGAAGAAGTATAGTAATTGACACGACACGGCTGGACAAATTAATTGAGATCAATGAAGAAAATATGACGGTAACCGCTGAGGCCGGCATCGGTGTATGCGAGCTGGGAACCAAGTTGACCGAAAAGGGATATTATGCAAATCTTGTCTGGGCTCCATATTATGCGGATACACTTGGTGGCCTGATAGGTGGCGTTATGGGTGGAGGCTGGTCGACGAGAACTCAAGTAGTAGGACCCAATGCGAATCATATACTGGGTATGAAAGTGGTTACGCCCACCGGAGGCATAATTCAAACCGGGGGAGGTCCGGGAACTAATGTGCATCGTAAAACCACCTTCATGCGCGATGGGGGCGGACCCGATACGACCGGTTTGTTCATCGGTGATGGAGGAACATTCGGCATTAAAACCGAAATAACGCTTTCAATTTACCCCCTCGAAACGGTTGCCAAACCAAGAGGCTTTCTCTTCAAGAGTTTTGATGATATCTGGAGCGCGATATCCAAGTTGATGGCGATAGAGCCCTTTCCTTATACGAATCTTGTCGGACTTGCACCCAATGCCACGGCGCTGTTTATGAGTGATCCTTGTTGGGTTTTATTATGCTATACCAGAGGATATGAGGAAGAGGAGGTAACAACCAAGATTAAGGTAGTAGATGAGGTTTGCAAGGCGGCAGGGGGGGAACTAGGTTCGGAAGCGATTCATATGCAGGCCAGCGCCGCCGGCACCGGAGAAATGTATCGTGAAATGGGCAAGCTTGCTTCGATAGGTATGTGGGTATTTCTTGAGACGCATGTTCCCAAAGAAGATCTTCCGAGACTCTTTAACAAGTATGCTGAGCTGATTGATCAAAGATTCGAGGAAAAAGGCATAAAGGAATATGGCGGTATCAGAATGGATGTTATGTTGCCTGTGGGGCACGGCGAGTGCTATCTTTCGACAAATGTTTACTGGCAGGTAAATGTTCCGGAAGCAAGAAAGAAAGTTATGGAAATAGCTGATGAATTCGTTAATGTAACGATAAATGACGGGCTGTTTGCAACAACCGCCCAGCGTATACCCGCCGGAGTAACAGGCGCCAACTGGTCACCCAGTTACTATGAATTTATGCGCACCTTGAAGAGGGCTATGGACCCCAACAACATCATTAATCCCGGACATTGGGGACTATAAAGAGGAGGATAGAAAGATATGTTAGAGAAATATCGTTATAATGTTGCCAGATGTGCAAGGTGTGGTATCTGTCGAGCAAAATACTCCGAAAAGGTTCATTATGTTTGCCCCGTCAGGGAGCATACCGGAGGATTTGAACATTATTTCAGCAGAGGAAGAGTTGCTGTTGCCGCAGGAATTCTGGAGGGCGCCATTGATTATTCTCCAGAACTTGTTGATGTGCTTTATACCTGTCTTGGCTGTAAAAGTTGCGTGGAGCAATGCGGGTCAGTAGATATGAGAAACGGCAAATCCCTGGTTGATACGGCAAAAATAGTCCGTGAAATGAGAGAAGATGCGATTGCATTGGGTTTGGAACCCAAAATAATGCAGGAACTTCACGCTACCGTATCTAAAACCAAGAACACCTTTGGGGGAAACCTGGAGGAGAAGAATAAACTGGCTAAAAAGTTTGAACTCCCGGAAAAGGGTGACACAATCTTTTTTTCCGGGTGCTATGGTGTCTATCGGGATCGTAAAGAAGCGGAAGCGACAATAAAAATTCTCAAGGCTACAGGAGCAGCACCCGCATATCTGGCCGATAAGGAGTGGTGTTGCGGGGTTATGGAGTACTGGGGCGGCAATACCAAAGTGGCTAGAGATATGGCCCTGCATAACCTTGAGGCCTTAACTACAGCAGGGGTTAAGACATTGGTAACCGCATGTTCCGGTTGCTTAGATACCATTAAGGATATATATCCCGAGATTATAGAAGACAAGCTTCCCTTCAAGGTCATTCACATAAGTGAATATCTGGCGGATCTGGTTGAGAAAGGGGAGTTGAAATTTACCAAAGAGATCAATAAAACCGTGACCTACCATGACCCCTGTCATTTAGGAAGGCACGCAAGGATATTTGACGCACCCAGGAAAGTAATCGAAAGCATACCCGGTATCACACTCAAGGAGATGGAAAGAAACAGAGAGGCTTCCGGTTGTTGTGGTAGTGGCATAGGGGCGGTTAGGGCATTGGAACCTGATTTAGCATTGGCTATTACCAATGACAGAATTAAAGAGGCTGTAGCAACGGGTGCCGAAGTCCTTACATCGGCCTGCCCCATGTGTGTGGAACAACTTACGCTGGCAGGTAGGGCATCAAAGGCTAAACTGGAATACATAAATCTTCCGGCATTGGTGGCTGAGGCTATGGGGCTATAATTTGGTTTCGGGTGTCAGGCGTCAGGTGTCAGAAACTAAACTGCTGACACCTGAACACTGAAAACTGATCCCTTATTTATATTTCGAAAGGAAAGAAAATGGCAGAGATTAACGGATATGATATGCCCGATGATTTGTACTATCATAAGGAACACATCTGGGCCAGGGTTGAATTCAAAAAGGTCAGAGTTGGAGTAACTGATTTTGCGCAGAAATCGGCTGGCGATATAGTTTATGTCGACCTGCCGTTTGAAGGAGATGAAGTAAAGCAGGGTGAACCATTCGGCAAGATGCAATCCGCCAAATGGATTGGCGAATTGTATGCGCCGATAAGCGGTGAAATCATTTCAGTCAATGAGATTTTGGGCGGGAAACCTACACTGATAAACCAAAGCCCATATGAATCCGGCTGGGTAATTGTTATCAGGCCAAGTAATCTTGAAGAAGAACTTAAGACACTGATGACGCATAAGACCGGATTGGCGGATTGGTTACAAGGAGAAATAGACAGGGTTAAGGTCCAAACGGAAGGAGCGTAAGAAATATCTGATGTCTGTATATGAAGATATAGCGGCAATAGTCGGTGAGGAAAGGATAAGCGAAAGCAATCTTGATCGTATTTGCTATAGTCATGATCTGGCTCCTCTTCCTGATGATTTGCTTAAGGGATTTGGGGCAACCAAACCTGATGTTGTTGTTAGGCCCGGCAATTTATCACACGTTGCAGACATCATGAAATATGCATCCGGTAAGAACATTCCCGTTTCACCCAGGGGCGGAGGTTCATGGGGGCTTGGAGGAGTTATTCCGGTTGGCGGAGGAATTGTTTTAGATTTAAGCGGAATGAACCGCATTATAGAAGTAAACATTGAAGATGAGTATGTGACGGTAGAAACCGGTGTAGAGTGGAAACGACTAACAAATGCTATCAAAAAACATGGATTTTATGTTGGTGCTTGTCCTACAAGCGCTCCGGTTGCTACTGTCGGCGGTTATATTTCAACAGGAGGTTCTTCCGGCATAGGTGTTTCTCAGCACGGGCCGCTTGGTGACCATATAATATCTCTAAAAGTTGTACTTGCAGATGGAACGGTTGTCCAGACGAACCCATGGGATTCATGGGTTTTTGTAGGTTCTGAAGGAACTTTGGGAATAGTTTGTGAAGCAACCATCAAGATATTCAAGAAGAGTAAAATGAAACATATGCTGTTTGGCTTTGACAGCCTTGATGCCGGATTGGAGGCTGTTATAAAGTTAAACGAAATAAATCCTTATTATTTTACAATTATGGATGATGGCTTTATCAGGTTGTTAAAAGAAAAAGGAAGTCAGCTTCCTGAAAGTAAAATGATATTGTCGATTACTTTAAATGATATGGACGGTGTGCAGGAAGAAAAAGAAAAAATAATAGAATCAGTTTGCCGTGGAACCAGATTATCTGATGATATGGCTGAAGAAGAATGGGAAAACAGATATAAGACAGCACTTAGCATTAAAAGCCTTGGGCCTACGCTGTTGACACAGGAAATCAGACTTCCTGCCAGATTTCTGGGGCAGGCGCTGAGCGAATGGAAAACCGTTTTAAAGGGAAAAAGGTTCGCTTTCAAAGGTGTTTGCAGTGATAATGGGGCTATAAATCTTTTTCCTGTAGTACTGACAGATGAAAGAAATAAAAATGAGTTTATTAAGACTCTTTCTTATACCCGTGAAATTGCAAGAATTGGAAGAAAATATAATGGCGATGTTTATGGTATAGGACTTTTTAACTCAAACCAGATGACAGATATTCATGGCAAATCACTTGAAGTAATGAAAGAGATAAAAATGATTTTGGATTCAAAGAACATACTTAATCCGGGTAAAACGGTTGAAAGCCCAATCCCTGATTTCTTCTTATCTTTTATTTTCACACTGATGAAACATGCGACACCTCTTTTTGCTTTCCTTGCAAAAAGCGTAAATCGCCTTCCGGATAGTTTTGTAAATAATGCTTCAAAGTTCTTAAAGGGTAGAAAGTGAAACAACAAATAAACGATTTAATATCCAAGGATGTTTATACCTGTGCCAGCTGCGGCTTCTGCCGTTTTGGGTGCCCCGTATCCAAGAATGTGGGTTTTGAAAGCCAAACGGCAAGAGGAAGAATGTATCTTCTGAAAAAATATCTTGAGGGCGGATTGGAATATGACAAAGATTTGATTGAATCATTTTATACTTGCGCTTTATGCGGAAACTGTAATGAGATCTGTCCGACAGGTGTTGATTATCTTGAAATTGTCTCACATTTAAGAAAACAGTTCGTAGAATCGGGGAAACTTCCTGAATCCCAAAAAATGTTAAGAGATAATCTGACAAAATGCGGAAATCCTTTTGCCAAGGATAAAGAAGAAAGAGGGGCATGGCTTCCTCCCCAATACCGTGAGCCCAAAAAAAGCAAATATCTTTATTTTGTAGGCTGTTCATCTTCATATTCTTCTACAAGAATCGCCAAATCAATTATGAGAATATTAGAGAGTGTGAAATTTGATTTTACTGTAATGGGAAATCTGGAAAGCTGCTGTGGAGATCCTTTGTTTCGAATGGGTGAAGAAGATCAGGCAAATGCATTGATGCAGAAAAATATTGATGTATTTGATAATCTTGGGGTTGAAACTATTTTTGCCTCCTGCGCCGGATGTTATAAAACATTAAAAAACAAGTTTCCAAAAAAATATAAGGTGCTGCATATAACCCAACTTCTCCATCAGTTGGTTGAACAGAAAACACTAGTATTCAAAAAAGAACTCCCCAATAAAATTATATACTTTGACGGATGCGACATAGGAAGACATTGCAAAACTTATGAAGAACCCAGGGAATTGTTGAAAGCAATCCCGGGGGTTGAATTGCTTGAGTTCGACTACAACAGAGATGAAGCCATGTGTTGCGGAGGCCCTTTTGCAGCGAGTGATCCGAACCTTGCGGCAAAAATAGCCGAAGACAGAGTGAGAGAAGCGGAAGAACAAGGAGCAGAGATCATTGCCACCGCCTGTCCCACCTGTATGGTTAATTTGAGGGAAGGGGCAAGAAGAATAGGAAGTGAAATAGAAGTTCAGGATATCACATTAATGCTGCCAAAATTAATTCGGTGAAAAATTGAATAATATACTTAAATGGATAGATACAGAAATTGTTGAGTTAAACGGCGACGCTACTATTAGCGATGTTAATGCCGAACTGGGAGAATATTGCCTTCCTGTTGAGCCGTTAAGCGCAAAAAAAACAATCAGCCGGTTTGTTAAAGAAGGCGGGATAGGGTATAATTCCCTGCGAAACGGAACGCTCGGTTCTTCAATATTTCAGTTGTCCTCAACATTTTCCGGTACCAAGTTTACTTATGGCAGCAAATATAAAACTCTTTACAATGCAGGGTATCCATTGCACAGGATCATCGAGGCGCCATCATTTTTTAAAGAAATGACCCAAAAATTTGACCAAATAGAAAATATAGTATTGCCTGTCAGAAAAAATAAAGCCGTAGAACTGACTTTTAACAATGGCCAACTTGATCAATTTAATCAAAATCATACCCCTGACCATGCATCCAATATTATTTTTATTAATGATTTTGGAGCTAAACTAATGGGCTTGGAAGGAGAAGGAGTTGTTACAACTTATCTTCGTTACAACCAGACGAATGGAGAAATAAAAAAGGGAATATGGGAAAAAAGGTTTCTGGAAGACATGATTCCTGATGATCACAATACTATAAAGTTTCTTACAATGAACAGCCGGGTTACGGAAATATATAAGGTTTTTAATGAAAACTCAAAAGGTCTTTTTTTTGCATTACGTGTACATAAGGGTATCCTGGTTTTGATGTCCGGGGAAAAAAGACAGCTTGATACGATCGGTGAAAGTATTCGTAGTATTCCTCTGACCTTTGAAATAGGGGCTTTATAATGGATGATTGGCGGTTATTGGATACGGGAGTCTTAAGCGCAGCAGAAAACATGGCCTTAGATGAGGTGATATTAGAGGCGAGAAGTAAGGAATTTATTCCCAATACCCTTCGTTTTTTACAATTTAACCCACCGGCGGTCCTGGTCGGCTACTATCAAGGCGTAGAGCAGGAAGTGAGAACAAAATATTGTCGGGAACAAACCATTGATATTAACAGACGAATGACCGGGGGCGGGGCTATATTTTTTGACCGTTCGCAGCTTGGCTGGGGGATATATGCCTTAAAAAAAGATATAGGAGCTGCAAATTTAGAGATATTATTTAAAAAGATATGTCAGGCCGTTATTCTTGGGTTAAAGAGGTTTGGCATTGATGCTAAATATCGGCCTAAAAATGATATAGAAGTAGCAGGCAAAAAGATTTCAGGAACAGGCGGCACTGAAGAAAAAAGCGCATTTTTATTTCAGGGAACCCTGCTTATGGATTTTGACGTTGATACCATGCTTAAATCTCTCCGAATCCCAACTGAGAAGTTAATGGATAAAGGGATAGAGTCCGCCAGAGAACGCATTACATGTCTTAAGTGGGAACTGGGATACCTGCCAAAGTTGAGCGAGGTCAAGGATGCGATCAGAGAAGGCTTCGAAGAAACATTTAAAATCAAATTTGCAGAAGGCCGATTGACAGAATATGAACAGGGGCTGCTTGCGAATAAGATAGATAGATTTAAATCGAATGAGTGGATTTATCAAAGAAAAGGATCTGTTGAAAAACTTCCGATCTTAACCTCAAGTTACAGAACAAAAGGCGGATCAATTCAGGTTTCTTTAGCTATTAATGTTGAGACCAATATCATTCAGAGTGTTTTAATTACGGGTGATTTCTTTGCCCATCCGAAAAGCGCCTTATTTGACCTGGAAGCGGCCTTAAAATTTACTCGTGCTGAAAAAGAAAGAATACAGGAAGTAGTTTATGATTTCTTTGAAAAGGAAAAGGGGTTATTTCCGGATATATCTCCTTCTGATTTTGTCGATGCAATATATGAGGCGGTAGAAAAAGGTGAATGCTTAAAACATGGAATCTCTTCGCCTGAAGCTAACAGGATCTTTACCGTAAATGGTACTTTTGATGAGATAATCAAACAGAAACCATCTTACTTATTGCTTCCATATTGCGCCAAGCTTGTTGATTGTGAACATAGACATAAGAGGGAGTGCGTGGACTGCGGGGAATGCAGTGTTGGTGATGTTTATCGTTTGGCAAGTGAAAAAGGATTAAGCCCTGTTACTATTACCAGTTTTGAGGACTTGATGGAAACCCTTGCCGATATGGAATCTAAAGGGATTAAGTCTTATATCGGAAGCTGCTGCAGACAGTTTTATATCAAACACCGGAAGGACTTTGAAATGGCAAAGCTTTGCGGCATATTGATCGATATTGAAAATACTACCTGTTATGAACTGGGAAAAGAGAATGAGGCCTATAGCGGTGTCTTTAAAGGTCAAACCGAACTGGATGCAGGATTGATCAGCAAGATATTGAATAGTTGCGAGCAGTAATGATTCTGCGCAAGGTGGGTAATTGAGCCGGAAATTAAACTATGATTTAGTGATAGTTGGAGCAGGGCCTGCGGGTACTACGGCAGCTAGTATTGCATCCGGGAAGGGAATTCGCACATTAATAGTAGAGAAGAAGACCTGCATAGGATCGCCGGTTCAATGCGCTGAACATATTCCCAGACTATTGACGCAACAGGTTAATTTTAATAGCCGTTGTATCGCTCAGGAAGTCGGTATGATGATAACGTATATGCCGGGTGGGGATATAATAGAGACAAAGGCGCCTGGGTATATAATAGACAGGTCGCTATTTGATAAAGGATTGGCCCTTGATGCAATCAGCAAAGGCGCTGATTTAATGATCAGGACTGTTGCTGTTTCCCGCAATGAGAAAGGTATTATTGTAAAAACGGGAGGCAAAGAAGTAAGTATTGAGGCAAAAGTGATTATCGGGGGCGATGGCCCAAACTCCACAGTAGGCGGTTGGATCAATCGGAGAAATAATGAATTTGTATCTGCCGCACAATGCGAAGTACTTCTCAATAAACCTATAGAATCAACACTTATCTATTTTGGCTTAGAATATATGGGTGGATATGGCTGGCTGTTTCCTAAAGGGCAAACGGCAAATGTTGGTGTAGGAATAAACAATAAGATCGGCCGCCAAAAACTTTCGGTATGCTTAAAACATTTATTAGACAGGTTGCAAAAGGAAGAAAAAATCAGGGACAAGAGTGCCGTTTCTTATACCGCAGGGCTGATTCCGGTTGGCGGGTGTCTTGATACCAGCCCATACGAAAACATATTGATAATTGGAGATGCCGCCGGACAGACAGATCCCATAACAGGCGCAGGTATTCCCCAGGCCGTTTCCTGCGGAAGGATTGCCGGAGAGGTCGCCGCAAAAGCCATTAAAGAAAATAATCTGGTGATTCTCGGTGAATATGAAAAGAGATGGAAAAATCTTTTTGGAAGATCGCTTGATAATGCTTATCAGAAGAGAAAGTTATTGGACAATCACTGGAAGGACGAACAATTAGATCAAATTATCAGAAAAACATGGGTGGCCTTTGATGAGTATTGGAGACAATAATATTTCAGGGCTGATGTCTGAGGCCAGAGAACTTACATGGAAAAAATGGGGGAAAAACATAGATTTCTATCTTCCGGGGATGATCACCTTAAATAAAGAAAAGGGGAAATATCCCGCTTTTTCCATTACCGGAGAATATTGTGAATTGAACTGCGACCATTGTGGTGGTCAACTATTAAAATCCATGATTCCTGCCGTTACTCCGGATCAATTAATAGAAAAATGTCTAAAGATAAATGAGTCCGGCAATCAGGGTTGTCTGATCAGCGGCGGTTGTCTTAAAAATGGAAGATTGCCCTGGGAGCCTTTCATTGATGCCATTTCTGAAGTTAAAAAACTTACCAACCTGAACATATCTATCCATTCCGGTCTGATAGATCTTGAAACGGCCAAAAGATTCAAGGATGCAGGAGTAGATCAGGTTCTGATCGATGTAATCGGAGATGACGAAACTTTTAATACCGTTTGCCATACAAGTGCAGGCATTGAATCAATAAAAAATTCATTAATGGCCTTAAAGCAGACAGGAATTTCTATCGCCCCTCACATTGTGGCCGGTTTATACTATGGAAAGATTAAGGGTGAATTGGATGCATTAAGGATGATTGCCGAATTTAAACCCCCGATTCTGGTCATTGTAGTATTGATGCCTTTGACCGGGACTCCGATGCAAAACATTTTACCGCCGGATCCTTTTGAGGTGGCAAAGCTCATAGCTATGGCAAGAATAGAAATGCCGGATACCATTATTTCTCTGGGTTGCGCCCGCCCACGGGGAAAGATTAGTGAAAAGCTGGAAACACTGGCTATTGATTCCGGGGCGAATCGGATCGCTATCTGGTCCGATGCAGCGATAAACAGAGCAAAGGAATACGGGTTAGAGATCGGATTCCATAAGACTTGTTGTAGTGTTTAGGAGGAGTTTGTGCCTGAATGTACTGGTTGTATGGATTGCGAAAAGGTGTGTCCCCTCACTCCCTTCGGTATTGGAATCGGCAATATAATCAGAAAGCATATTGCCGGAAAAGAAGAAGACCTTATTGATACGAAAGATATATGGCAATGCACAATGTGCTTTGCCTGCGACGATTCCTGTCCTATTGGCTTTAAGCCCAGAGAACTGATGATTCGTCTTCGGAGAAGATCCAAAAACTACCCTGAAGCCTACAAAAAACTGATAGCCGGAATAAGAAAATCCGGAAATGCTTTTCCCATGAAGGGAGAAGTTAACACAGATTACTCAGAACTTTTCAAGTTGTGTATGCCCATGGATTTTTATAAATGAAATACGCTCTTTTTAAAGGTTGTATCATACCTTACAGGCTTTCATATTATGAAATATCCGCCCGAAGAGTATTGGCAATTTTAGGGATAGAACTGGTTGATCTTGATTTTGGTTGCTGTGGTTCACAAATGCTGGAATCAGGAAACGAAGATTTATGGCTTGCAGTAGCAGCTAGAAATCTCGCACTGGCGGAAAGAGAAAATGTAGATATACTGACCCTGTGTGGAAGCTGTACCAATACCTTATCCAGGGCAAGGCAACTAATGAAAAGCGATATGGACAAAGCTCTTCATGTGAAAAGGATTCTAAGAAAAATAGGAATTGAATTCAAAAACAAGACAAGAGTCTTACATATTTTAAAACTTTTGGCTGGTGAAACAGGAATTGGAAAAGTACATAAACATATCAGGAAGAATCTGGATTTCAAGGTTGCTCTGCAACATCCTTGTCAGATTTACCGGCCAGCCGAAATAATGAATTTAGGCAAGGATGCTGTTAAAGATTTCGTTTCTTCTTTTATATCTGAGGTCTTTTATCTGGATGACTGCTGCGGGGAAACTTTGATCGCTACGGATCAGGGTTTGTGCATCAGTATTTTAAAACAAAATCTAAAAGCTTGTCATGCCAAAGGTGTAAACGTAATCGTAACGGCCTGTGGGAATTGCCAGATGACATATGATGTAAATCAGATGGGGTTAAAAGTAAAAGATGAAATTATAAAGGCTCTGCCCTCCTTAACAATAACTCAAGCGTTAGGAATTGCCATGGGATTTGGATATGATGAACTTGGGTTGAGGCAGAACCTTATAAAGGTTGATAACAAGGTTTTTGGATAACCTTTTTGGGCAAGATGGCATATGAATGTAATTTGAATATTGAACAAGAAATAATGAATATTGAATAATGAAGGTAAGAATCAAAAATTTTCATAATTCGAAATTCCTTGTTCAATATTCGATATTCAATATTTATTATCAAACTTGATAAAGTTAATGAGCGCGATAGGACAGGAGGGAGTAGTATTACATGATAATTGAAGAACAACAAAGCCCTGAATACTTGAAGATGAGCATGGCTGCTGCGCTGACCTTAGGTTTTAAAAACGGGCGTTTCTTTCGAAATGCCAGGTTATATTGTATCAATTTGCTACAAATATATTCCGGGGGATGTACTGCTAACTGCGCTTATTGTGGTCTTTCCAGAGACAGGTTCAATAATTTTAAAGAAAATAGTTTCATCAGGGTAGATTGGCCCACCTACGCCCTGGATGACATCATAGAAAAGATGGACGTAAATAAAAATATGTTCAAAAGAATCTGTATATCCATGATAACCAATAAAAGGTCGCCGGATGATGTTCTTTGCATCATCGAAAAAATAAGAGCCAAATTGGACACCCCCATCTCCGTTCTTATCTGTCCCACAATTATCACGGAAGTTGACTTGGCTAAATTTAAGGAAAGCGGCGCTGATAAGATAGGGGTAGCTATAGATGCTGCAACCCCGGAGCTGTTTGATAAATACAGGGGCAAGGGAGTAAGAGGTCCTCACCGGTGGGAAAAATACTGGGATACTTACCAGAAAGTAATAGAAGTATTTGGCGGTGAAAATTCCGGAGTTCATCTCATCGTTGGATTGGGCGAAACAGAAAAAGAAATGGTCGATACTATCCAAAGGTCATCCGATATGGGTGGAGGCACCCATCTCTTCTCATTTTACCCCGAACCTGCCTCTCAAATGGAACAACAACAACCGCCCCCTGTCGGTCAATATCGAAGAATTCAACTGGCCAGATATCTGATTGATGAAAATATCACCAGCATCAACAATTTCGATTTCGATAGCTTGGGGAAGATCAAAGATTTTGGATTACCTGAATATGAATTGGAAAAAATCATTAATTCCGGGCTACCTTTTATGACCAGCGGATGTAAGGGAAAAGACGGAATGGTTGCTTGCAACAGGCCCTATGGCAACTATCCTCCACCTGAGATAAGGAATTATCCATTCCATTTGACACCTGATGATGTAGAGATTGTGAAAAATCAGTTGTGGTCATAACCGGAAAGCTGTGGGTTTAAAAGTATAAGTAAGGAAAATGACCACGATGACAATGCCGTTTCTTAGAAGTCAATGGATTCTTTGGCATGAATCAGCTCTTTTGTTGTTTCATGTTTAGCCTGACAGCGCTTAGTAGTTGATGTGATCCTTAAAAGGGCTGTTTCATGCCAAAGAAAATATATTCGATAACGAGGAAGAATAATATTAAAGGAGAAAAGATGGAAGTGAAACAATTGAGAAATTTAAAATGTTTAAGATTGTCACTGTATTTACTTCTTGTTCTGTTATTTTGCAGCAGTATCGTTCAGGCTCAGGAAATGGCTGATTACGGAAATCTATTTCCCTTACAAGTGAATCAATTAGCACCTGACTTTATACAAAAGTATCAGATTTTCTGGACGTCTCTTATGCTCGTTGGTATTATCGCTTATGCGGTATATAGACTTCTGCGTCATAAGGACTCGATACTTCTCTTCACGATGGGCGCCGGTGTTATCGCCTTTTTTAATGAGGGAAACCTTGAAGTCCTTGTCCACGTCACACAGCCGGCCAACACAATGTTGCCTGTATTCTGGAACTACGGTATGCCTATGGGTTTGGGTTTAGGCATTGGTTACGTCGCTGTATTTCCGCTCGTGTCTTACATTGCTTACCGCTACTTAAAAAAAGGACTAAGTACCAGGGGTTTTATCATTCTGTGGGCTGCAATTGCTCTGAGTAATTTGGCGATGGAAGTTCCGGGCATCGCCCTGGGGGAGCAATATGTATATCAACCGCCGCAAATGCTTACAATCCTTGGCTTTCCTGTGTATAATGTCTGGATCAACGCGACCTCATGGCTTTTCAGCGGTGTTCTGATGTACTTTTTTGTTCCGGTGCTGAAGGGCTGGAAGCGGCCACTCATTTCCTTGTTGCCATTTTTTGCATTTGCCGCCGGCTGGGGTATAATGGATGTTCCGATCGTGTGCGCCCTGAACATCGCCGGAATGCCTGCCTGGGGTCAATGGGTGCTGTGGTTCGCATCGCTCGGTCTTAGCATCATCATACTGGTCACTTTGCATAATATGGTTACTGTGACTTCCAAAACAAGATGGAAATTGCCGTGGGCGACATTGGATTCGGAAGTAGCGCTGTAAAGCGTTAGTCGTAGTAAATATTCCATGTAATAATGCTGGACTGCCTCAACTTCCCGGAGATATTTAATAAGTTTTGGACTTTTCACTTAGCCCTTATTGAGCCGGCACGGATACCGAGCTTGCGCATTTTTGTCCGAAGTGTCGAAGGATTTATTTTAAGGAGTTTTGCTGCACCCTTTTCTCCGTCCACACGGCCACCGGTCATGTTCAGTGCATTCACAATCGCATGTGACATCGCTTGTTCAAGGCTTTGAGGGTTTCTCTCATTACTCTGGGGCATAATGGTCTCTTCGCAAGGGTTAATGTCGCTCAGATTGTCAAAGGCCAGCGGTTTTTCCCTGCTTAGGATAAGAGCATGTTCTATTGTATTTTGAAGTTCCCGGACATTTCCCGGCCAGTTGTAGTTCATCAGTTTTTCTATGGCTCCGGGTGCAAGACTGGGGACCTCTGAAAAACCCAGTTCTTGAGTCTTCTTTACCATGAAATATTGCACCAGGGCAGGGATATCGGCGCGCCGGTCACACAGAGGTGGGATTACAATGGGAAAAACCCGCAAGCGGAAATAGAGATCTGTGCGGAACTTGCCTTCTGCCAGCATTGCTTCCAGATTGCGGTGCGTAGCAGCGATAATGCGGATATCAACCTTGATGGTTTCTGATCCGCCAACCCGTTCAATTTCCTTTTCATGGATCACCCGCAGGAGTCTGATTTGTGCCCCAGGTGTTAACTCACCGATTTCATCAAGAAAGATTGTGCCTCCCTGAGCCCTTTCAAAGCGGCCCCGCTTCTGAGAAAAGGCTCCTGTAAATGCTCCCTTCTCATGACCAAATAACTCGCTATCCATAAGGGACTCAGGAATAGCTCCACAATTTACCTTAATAAAAGGGCCGTTTCTTCGCAGCGAAAGATTATGAAGAGCAGTGGCTATGACTTCTTTTCCCGTTCCCGTTTCCCCCAGCAAGAGAACAGGGCTGGTCAGTGGCGCCACCTGGCCGACCATTTCCATAACCTGCTTCAGGCCGAATCTGGCCCCCACGATCTCTTCTCCTGCTTGTTGCCGCAACTCTTCCTGTAAATACCGGTTATCATCCGCAAGGATTTCTTTGAGTCGCAGGACTTCCCGGTAACGCAGAAAATTGCTTAGCGCTATAGTAAAAGGCTCATTCAATAGTGTAAAAAGCTGTATGTGTTTTTCTGAGTATTTTTCTCCTCTGTTATTACCAACAAGAATACCGGCGACAAAACCCCATTCCGGATTTGGCCAGATCGCCATAAAAGCAGAATCAGGATGGCCAATAATTTCAGACATTGGTCCCATAATCGGATGATCGCCAATTCGGTCGGCCACCAAGACCTTCGGTGTCATTTCAAGATTTTTTCTCATTTCCTTAATCAGCTTTTTAGTTTCCGCCGGGGCAACGGTTTTGATGGAGATAAGTTTTCCTCCGCTTAAATCCGCCTTTGCAATGGTTTCCCCAAGCCCAACAATTGGATCATAAATATCTATAAGCATGCTGTCTGCCGGGATGTATTCACGAATATACATAAAGCAGTCCCATAGCGCTTTCTCGATCTCCAGACTACTGCAGATCCGCAAGGTGGCCTCCCGGAAAAAATAATTTTTATCTATCTGCATGAGAATCTCCCTTTATTGATTGATAAAATATATCTTATCCCGGTCTTTAAAGCAATAACCGTGAAATGCAACGGATAAAAACGTGGCATACCGCGGCCTTGCCTGTCGTATCCGTTTAGGTATTTGTATTTACTGATATAAATATTTTGGCACGATTTAAGCTTAAGTAGTTAAGGAAATGGAGGCAAATTATAATGAAACTTCTGGAGATCATAGCCGTTCGGGCGTCCGGTGATTTTGAGGAGCAGGCCCGTCAATATTTGATTCAATTTCGTCACACCTTCAAAGGGCCAGCCCTCCCGGAGGTAAATCTTTATATTGATTCCACCATAAGCGGAGATTTTGCTGTAATACTCTCCTGGCAGAAGCAGAAACGTGCAGGCAATAAAACGGATGTGGGGCGTTGTCTGGCCGAAGCTTTGAAGCGGTTCGGTCTGGTCGATCATACCTGCTGGATCACAATGGAAGATAAATGAAAAATGCAATAATTAAGCAATATAGCAAGAGCAGTTTACAATTAAGCATGAAGTGGCAGGCAATCTGGCTGACAACGGCACTCCTCTGCTGTTATGCTGTCGGTTCCGCTGCTGCGGATGCTTTGCCTGTGATCACTCTTGAGAAAGGTCTTAAAATTGTCACTGAGAAGAGCCGGGTAGTTAAAATTGCAGGGTTTGGTGAAAGCATAGCCGAGTCAGATGTTCATGTAGCCCGCTCCGCTCTTCTGCCGAGAATCGATGCTTCTGCCGGGCATACAAACCTTGCCCATCAACCGGCAATGACTTTCAACGGTATGGCGATCAATACTTCTGACCCGCAACACTATGCGTACAGCATCAGTATCCAGCAAATTCTGTTCGATTTTTATGGCAGCCTCTCGCAATATGAGGCCAGCCGCATGCTTCTCGAAGCAAAAAAAATCGATTCGGTAAGAATAAAGAATACTGTCGCTCTTGAATTCACTTTAGCTTTTTACGAATTTCTGGAATCCCGGCATCTAACCGCAGCTGCAGACAAGGAGATTGAGCGGCTGGATGCTCACTACCGTGATGCCGAACAGCTTTATAAGGCAGGGGTTACTACCAGAAATGATCTCTTGCAGGTTCAGGTCCGTCTGTCCGATGCCAGACAAAAAAGCTTGTCGCTGAAAAATATGGAGGCCTTACGTGCGGCAAACCTTAATAATCTTCTTTTAAGACCCATAAACAATCCGGTCAGGGCCGAGGAGATAAATAATCCCATTTTACCACCTTCCGATTTTGACCTGGAACATTTATGGACGGATGCCTCAATAAAGCGTGCTGAAATCCAAATCGTTGATCGGACATTGGGCGCAATCGATCTCGAAGAGATTGCAAAAAAGTCGGAATTTCTTCCAAAATTTTACGTGAGAGCAGCAAATGATTATATGGAAAATTCCTATCAGCTCCATGAAAATAACTGGTCATTAACTTTTGGCGTCAATATAAATCTCTTTGAAGGCGGGCGGTCTATGGCCGATCTTCAGAAAACAAGATATCGAAAGAATCAGCTTCTGGAGCAAAGGGCCAAGCTTGTTGACGATATCAAACTGGAACTTCAACGCTGCACCCTTGATCTGCATAACGCCTATGCACGAATTCTGGCAAACCAGGATTCAGTGGACCAGGCGCAGGAGAATCTGCGTATCAACAAAAGAAGATATGAGGAAGGAGAAGGTACGGCTACTGAGGTTCTTGACGCCGTAACCCTTCTTACGAATTCTGAGACGAATCGCATCCGCTCCGTCTATGATTACCGTAAAGCGGAAGCTGCTACCCATTATTCTACCGGAACCGACCTTCTGGAGATTTATAAATAATAAAGGAGTTATTAATTGTCTGTCTTTAATCTCAGCAAAAAACAAATATACCGGGTCCTGGCTGTATTGGCTGTATTTTGTTCCATACTCGCCGTGTTCTTCTACAAAGACCGTTTTAAAGAAACTGCTTTGATAGAAGATGATACTCCACTTGTTCGTACTATGATTGTTGATAATACTGATAGTATAAAACACTATTCGTATTCGGGAGAGGTCCGTGGTCGCCGGGAAAGTCAATTGGCCTTTCAGGTGGGCGGCAAAATCATCAAAAGACATGTGGAGCTGGGTTCAATAGTCAAACAAGGCCAGATCCTGATGGAAATTGATCCCCAGGATATCATAGAGACTGTAAACAGCCATATCGCTCAGGTTGCTTCTGCCAAGTCCCAGTTGCAATTGGCAACAAACAATCTGAATCGCTATCGGCAATTATACGAGCAGGATGTCATAAGCCGCGCACAACTGGACAGATATCAAAGCGCCTATGAGGTAGCGCAAGCAGGACATCAGCAGGCTAATGCCCAGTATGTTCAGGTATCTAATCAATTAAAATACAGTTCCTTGCATACAGACCGCTCTGGGGTGATTTCAGGAATAAGCGCTGAAGTTGGACAAGTCGTGGGCTCCGGGCAGATCGTAGTAACTCTGGTTGAAGATAAAGAACTTGAGATTGAAATCTATGTTCCGGAAAACCGTATTGGTGAACTAAAAAATGCTTCTCAAATCAAGATTGTTTTCTGGGCTCTGCCCGATTTGAAGGTTTCAGGCAAAATACGTGAAATAGCGCCTATAGCGGATACTATTTCCCGCACTTACAAGGTTCGCGTAAGCCTTTTGAATCAATTGCCGGAAATTAAACCGGGCATGACAGCTACAGCGGAAATCTCTGTTCCTGATGATCAAGCCGTTATTGCGTCTATTCCCCTGTCGGCTCTGTACCAGACTGATGAAACTCCCGGCGTATGGATAGTCAAGGATGGAAAGGTCCGGTTTAAAACGATCAAGACAGGTTCTTTCGGAAATAACCGGGTTCAGGTTATAGCCGGGTTGAAAACAGGAGAAGTTATCGTTACAGCCGGGGTTCACAAGTTGCGTGAAGGCCAGAAGGTGAAAGTCATGGAAGGTGATAAAACGTGAAATCCTTCAATCTGACAGAATGGGCGCTGAATCATAAACAGTTCGTTTACTATTTTATCTTTATCACCTTCATCGGCGGCTGCTTTTCTTATCAAAACCTGGGACGTATGGAAGATCCCGACTTCACGATCCGTATGATGATAGTTGGTGTCACCTGGCCGGGCGCCAGTGCCAGAGAAGTGGAAGAGCAGGTGACGGACAAGATAGAGAAAAAACTTCAGGAAATACCGCATCTGGATTATCTCAAGAGTTACTCCACGCCGGGACAGTCCGTAATCTACGTTGCGCTTAAAGAAGATGAAGTCCATGCAAGTCAGATCCATCCGATCTGGCTGGAAGTGCGTAACATGGTCAACGATATAAAGGGAACACTTCCACAGGGGGTAGTAGGACCTTTCTTTAACGATCGTTTTGATGATGTATTCGGCTGTGTCTATGCACTGACGGGTGACGGTTTTACATATGAAGATATTCGGGAAAATGCTGAAAAAATCCGCCGGAGCCTTTTGAGCATAAGCAATATTAAAAAAGTAGAACTTATAGGTGTCCAACCGGAGAAAATCACAATCGAAGTGGAAAACAGCAAGCTTGCCTTATTGGGCATCGATCCGGCTCTTATTGCCCGATCTGTAGAGGCTCAGAATGCCATGTCGCCTTCCGGCGAAATGGAAACATCCTCCGATAAAGTATATCTTCGTACAACCGGTATGTTTGAAAAACTTGAAGACCTGCAGAGTCTGCCCATTCGAGCCGGAGGACGTACTTTTCGCCTGGGTGATATTGCAGGTATCAAGCGCGGATATGCCGACCCGCCGGAACCAAAGATGTTTTATAACGGCCGGCCTGCCATCGGCCTGGCTGTTTCCATGGAAAAGGGCGGCAATATTCTGACCCTTGGGGAAAATATCGAGCAGATCTTGAAACGCGTTAAAAAAGATCTACCACTAGGCCTGGAGCTCAGTACCGTATCGAACCAGCCACAAGTCGTGAAAGCCGCGATCAATGAATTCATCAAAGTTCTGGCGGAAGCTGTGGCTATTGTCCTCATTGTCTGCTTTCTCAGTTTGGGGCTGAGATCCGGAATAGTAGTTGCTTTTTGCATTCCCCTGGTTATTTGCGGTGTGTTTATTGCTATGAAAATGTTAGGGATTGACCTCCATAAGATTTCGCTAGGGGCTCTGATCATTGCCTTAGGGCTTTTAGTTGATGATGCCATAATTGCCGTCGAAATGATGAGTGTCAAGCTGGAAGAGGGTTGGGACCGTTTTGACGCTGCTTCTTTTGCTTATAAGGCTACAGCATTTCCTCTTCTAACGGGCACATTGATCACCTGTGCAGGATTCATTCCTGTAGCCTTTGCCAAAGGCAGTGCTTCCGAATTTCTGAACAGCCTATTTTCGGTAGTGACGATTGCCTTGCTGATTTCCTGGGTAGTGGCTGAAACCGCCACGCCGATGATCGGAGCGGCTCTGATTAAAAGTAAACGAACCCATGCCGGACAGGATCATGACATCTATAACACTATCTTCTACAGGTTCTTCAAAAAGATTCTTACGTGGTGTCTGATACACCGTTGGTGGGTAATCGGGGTCGCAACAGCCTGTTTTATCGGCTCCATATTTTTAATGGGAATGGTGAAGCAGGAATTTTTTCCTGCCTCAACGAGACCGGAAGTCATTGTAGAATTGCGCCTGCCTGAAGGGGCATCGCTTGTGGCCACTGAAAAACAAGCGCATAGATTCTCAGAATTCATTGCCAAAGATCCGGATATTGTGCAATATTCCTACTATATTGGCCAGGGGGCGCCACGTTTTGTATTGACCGCCGAACCCATACTTCCCAATACTAATTTTGCACAGTTTATCGTTTTGGCCAAGGACTTTGATGCACGCAACAGGCTTGAAAAAAAAGCAAAAAAAATATTTGCCGCTCACTTTACCAATGTACGCGGCATCACCAAAGTAATAAACACCGGCCCATCCGATGCCTATCCGGTAATGCTTCGCGTTTCAGGGAGCGACCATCAAAAAGTCCGCGAAATCGCAGGACAGGTGAGTGATATTATGGCGGTCGATAAAAATCTTAGAGATATCAATCTGGACTGGAATGAAAAGAACAAGGTTATGCATGTGGAAGTCGATCAGGACAAGGCCAGGATTATGGGAATCGACAGCCGGGCTTTGTCGCTTAACCTACAGACCCTTCTGTCGGGCGCTCCCATTGCCGAATTTCGGGAAAATGACAAGACCATCAGCATTCTACTTCGCTCAGATACAAAAGACCGGAACGATTTGTCCAGGTTAAAAGATCTGAATATACACATCGGCGGAGGCCGGTTTATCCCCCTCGATCAAATCGCCAAAATCAGCTACGATGCAGAAGACGGCCTGATCTGGCGGCGAAATCTGAAGCCGACCATAACAGTTCAGGCAAGCACCATTCCCGGCGTCATGGGAAATGATGCCACATTAAAAGTATATAAAAATATGTCAAACCTTCGGAAATCTCTGCCCCAGGGTTACAGCATTGATATCGGAGGCGCCATGGAGCTAAGCATCAATGCCACCCGCTGGCTTCTGGAACCTGTGCCGGCCATGATCCTTGTCATCATGACACTTCTCATGATTCAGTTGCAGAGCATTTCCAAGATGGTTCTGACCTTGCTGACGGCCCCTATGGGTTTAATAGGAGTCAGCCTGGGACTACTTCTTACGGGGAGGCCCATGGGAATGGTGGTTCAGTTTGGAATATTGGCCCTGTCAGGGATTATAATGCGCAATACCGTTATCCTGATAGATCAGATCGACCAGCAGCTTAAGGCTGGGCAATCCGTCTGGAATTCGATTATCAACGCAACAGTTCTGCGGTTTCGACCCATCATGCTGACTGCGGCAGCGGCCATTTTAGCTATGTTTCCCATCTTCTTCAGCGAATTCTGGGGGCCTATGGCTGTTGCCATAGGCGGTGGGCTGTTTGGTGCTACGGTGATGACCCTTCTCGTCCTGCCAGCCATATATGCAGTGTGGTACAAGGCAAGGCCGGAAGAAAAAGCACCTGCCCTTACGCTTTAAACCGTCATATAATTGCTTATCATATTCAAGGGTAATCCCTTACTTAAAAACATGGTTATCTGCGAAAATTACATATCATCTGTCATCTTATCCTGAAAAACAGTAATTTCTCCCGTTTTCAGATTATCTATTGTCTCCATAAACATATTTTTTACGACCTTAAAATTTTCCATATACTTGTCAGGTAATGGATGAGAAGGAGGCATCTTCAACGCAAGAAAATTAACAAACTTCTTACCATTCTGTAAACGGAAGTCAAGATGAGGGCCGGTCGCAAGACCTGTTGCTCCTACATACCCTATAACCTGGCCTTTTTTTACCCTTGAACCCCTTGAGACTCCTTTTGCTATTTTAGACAGATGCCCATACCAGGATCTGTGATTATTTGGATGCTTTACTATTATAGCTATTCCTAGCCCGTCTTTTCTTTTTCCAGCAGCTGTAACAAGGCCGTCGCCTATTGAAGAAATTGGAGTGCCCTTCGGTGCAGCATAGTCAATGCCAAGATGAGGACGGTATCTTTTTAATATAGGATGAAACCTTCTGCGGGTAAAATAGGAAGATATCCTTCTGTAGTTAAGAGGAGCTTTTAAAAATGCCGCTTCAACACTTTCTCCTTTTTCATCGTAATATTCATCGTTTCCATCAGGCGCTCTAAAATAAAAGGCGTAATATGTATCGTTTGCTCTTGTATAGGAAGCGGCAAGTATATTCATATCTTTCAAAACAGCACCTTTTTTATCAAGATATGAATTCCACAAAATACTGAATTCATCTCCTGCACGGCAGTCTGTAAAAAAATCTATTTTAGAGGCGAAGATTTCGGCGAATTGGATAACCAGTTCAGGATTAACATTTAAAGAAGTCATGCTTTCATGCAAAGAGCTGGTTATTTCCCCCTTTGTTCCTCTTATCACCCTTTTCGACTCTAATTCATGGGCAGAAGCAATATAAGTACTATTCTCTGTGTCAGTTTGCACTACATAAAAATTCATAGGTCCATCATAGTATATAAATTTTATAAAATTACTTTCACTATCAAGACAGAGCTCCCACCTGTCCCCGATATTGCATTGTCTCACATTAAAAACCTTCTTCAACGCGTTTGTTATCGAATAGGCCTTTGAGAATTCTATTCCATGTTCTGCCAGGATATTGCCGAGATGCTCCCCTTCCGAGAGACGTCCGTCTATAATAGTAAAACGCTTTTCATCAAGATGTTCGTTTATAGTAGTAAAATGCTTTTCATCTGCCCTTTGAGAAAACTTTGGTTTTATAGCAATGATGAAGAAAAGAAGGAAAACAATTGATATAATAGCTGAAACAGCAATTATCTTTGTTCTTTGACTCATAGGCATATCTCCTTGTAAATATAAGGGAAAACATATTATAAACAGAGGCACGGCTATTCTGTAATAACTGTAAAAGCCAGAACAGGGTGGCAAGAGATCAGGATGCCATGCTTGTCTGTTTTGAGAAGCAGAGTATTATTACAAGCATTATTGCTTGAGGATAGGAAGTAATTCCTGCGTGCCGATTATTTTATCGATAAAGTTATTAAAATGCCCGGGCATATTAACAACTATATTAAAAAGATATCTGTAGTACAGAATGCCGGATACCAGTGTTTTCTTTTCGGGTCTGAGCAAGCGGAGAAAAGCGCCTTTTATTTTTCTATTCCCACTCTCGCCTGCACCCCTTTTTGGTAGTAATGTTTTATTTCTTTCATTTCCGTAACAAGGTCGGCTTTTTCAATTACTTTTGGATCGGCTCCCCGGCCTGTAATTACAAGCTCAATATTATCAGGTTTTAATGAGATCAATTCAAGGATGTCTTCAACAGATATAACGCCGCATGCTGCTGCTACATTTGCTTCTTCAAGAACTATTATATCGTATTTCGCTAAACCCATTAAGGATTTTACTTTAGATATTCCATTACGGGCTGCTTCGATATCTTCTTCTGAAGGTTTGCCTTTAATAAAGCGCCCGAGTCCGAATTGTTCAACTGTTATCAGGTCGGAAAATTTTGCAAGCGCCTTTATTTCGCTGTATTCACCCATCTTGATAAACTGAGCTATATAAACCCTTAAACCGGACCCTGCTGCTCTTATTGACAGGCCTAAAGCTGCGGTTGTCTTCCCCTTTCCGTCTCCGGTATAAACCTGGACATAACCTTTCATGTTTTTCCTCCGATTATATCATTGTTCTATTTTTCTTATAAGATCATTTATTTCACATTTATTGTCAAACAGTATATTGACAATACTTCCGGGTTGGGCAAAATTAACCTGTTGCCCTTGTGCATCCGTTATTCTTATGATAGTATCGTGCTTTGCCGGTCCCTTGGTACTTAGTATATCAACCTTGTCGTTTAGAAATAATTTGTTTCGCACTTGTATAATTGCAATATTTCCATTTTCAGAGCCAATGACTTTGCCTATAAATGTGCGCTCTGTCGCAGGTTTTATATCCAGATAATTTGGAACGGTTTCTCTCATATTGCCAAAATAGAATCCGGTGCAGTATCCTCTGTTGCTTATTCTGCCAAGCTCTTCTATCCATTCGTCTTTCACTTTATACCCGGATGAAGATTCATACCACGAATCGATAGCCTCCCTGTAAACCTTAACTGTTGACGCAAGATAGTTTATTCCTTTCATGCGACCTTCTATTTTTAAAGAAGATATACCGGCGTCTATCATTTCGGGAATATGTCTTATCATACACAGGTCTTTTGAGTTGAATATATATGTACCACGGTTATCCTCTTCTATCGGCATATATTCGCCAGGTCTTGTCTGCTCTACCACCGCATAACTGAATCTACATGGATGGCAGCACATTCCGTGATTGCTGTCGCGGTTTTCCATAAAATTGCTGAGCAAACAGCGCCCGGAATATGAGATGCACATTGCACCGTGAACAAATGCTTCAACCTCAACTTCACTTAAGGAGGCAATCTCTTTAATTTCTTTTAAGGAAAGCTCACGTGCTGTATTTATCCTAGTTACCCCTGCATTTTTCCAGAAATTAGCAGCCTTGTAACTGGTTGTGTTTGCCTGTGTGCTTAAGTGTATGGGAATACCGGGCATTATGCTTTTCGCCTCAAGCAATATTCCGGGGTCTGCAATAATTACTGCATCAGGAGCAATTTCGAAAAGACTCTTTAAATAATCTTTAATGGCCCCCTGTTCGCTGTTTCTTGAAAATATATTGCATGCAACATAAACTTTTACTCCCGCTCTTCCGGCAAACTGTACCGCTTCGTTTAACTCTTCTAAAGTAAAGTTCCCTGAGAAATTTCTTAAAGAAAAGTCTTTTCCCGCCAAATAAACCGCATCTGCACCATAATGGACGGCAATTTCAAGCTTTTCAAAATTTCCAGCCGGGGCAAGAAGTTCGATTTTTCTATTTTTATTTATCTGAATAGACATAGGCCAGTCTTGACAGAAAGCACTGTCATGTGTTACTGCAAATTATTTTTATCGCTGTTTTCAGGCTTTCCTGCCATGGTTTTGAAGCTATCCCGAAATGTCTGTTCATCAGACTGCAATCAAGAGCAGAATAATAAGGTCTTCTGGCTTTTGTGGGATACTCTTTTGAAGTAATCGGTTTAACCAGGATAGTTTTTATATCCATGTATTTTCTTGCTTCTTCTATTATCTTTTCGGCAAATCCATGCCAGGTGGTTATTCCAGTGCCACAAAAATTATAAGTTCCCCAATTACCGCAGGAACTGTTTTGAATTTGAGAAGAAATAGTCAACACTGCATTGGCAAGTTCGGTGGCAAAAGTAGGAGAGCCAAACTGATCGGATACGACCTCAATTACTTCTTTTTCTTCTCCGAGTTGTAAAATGGTTTTAAGAAAATTATGGCCGTGTATTCCGTATAACCATGACGTTCTTATTATTATATGTTTTTGCAGAATATTTCTTACCGCATCATCACCTTCTGCCTTGCATTTTCCATAAGCATTTATCGGTGATATAATATCTTTTTCAGTATAAGGAGTATTTCCGCTTCCATCAAAAACATAATCGGTTGAAATATGAATCAGCGGAATTTCAAGACTGCTGCAAACGGCAGCAATATTTCCCGGTCCAATACAGTTTACGGCAAAACAAATTTCCTTTTCCTCTTCAGCCCTGTCTACATTTGTATAACCAGCAGCATTTATAACAATATCCGGCCTGGTGTTATTTATAACTTTTTCCACATCCGATTTTATGGTTATGTCAATTTGCGGAAGATCAAAACCTACGGTTTCAAATCCTAAAGATTTTGCCTCTCTTAATATCTCCCACCCTAATTGTCCTTGTGATCCTGTTACAAGTATTTTCATTTTATATTACCGAATACTTCAAAAAAGGCAGGAAGCTTTCTGTCTTTTTCGGATATTATAGGATTTTTTACAGGCCAATCAATGTTCAAGGCATCGTCGCACCAAAGGATTCCTCCTTCATCACCAGGAGCATAATACTCGGAGCACTTGTATAAAAGATAAGCTGTATCGCTTAGCACGCAGAAGCCGTGGGCGAAATCTTCAGGGATAAAAACCCGCCGGTTGTTTTTATCCGAGAGGATATAACTCTCCCATTTGCCAAAGGTTTTTGAGTGCGGTCGCAGATCAACGGCCACATCAAAAATTTCCCCCTTAATAACCTGAACCAGTTTTGCCTGTTTTTGTGTTATCTGATAGTGCAAACCCCTTAATACATCTTTTGCAGAACAGGAAAGGTTATCCTGCACAAAATTTCTTTCTATACCAAGATTATCATATATGCTCTTTTTGTATACTTCTGTAAAATATCCTCTGTTGTCTGAAAAAACAGGAGGTTCAATTAAAATCACACCATCAAGATAAGTTGGAATTATATTCATTATTATTTCCACAACTATTGGACTGCATTAAATTCAATTTAAAACTTTCACAATCGCTGAAGCAGGGACGAAATTTATTTTTTCCTTCATATAAGGAAGCATCTCTGAAAGAACCTCATATGTTACAGGATACGGGTGTATTATTGCAACGGCTTCGCCATGCTGGTTTGCGATTTTAATCAACTCATAAATTTGCTTTCGTATAAATTCGCGATTCTGCTTATGATCAATAAAAACATCTCTTTCTGCAAAAGGTACTTTGAACAATCGTGCTGATTGTTTGCCATAAGTTTTTGGACCTGTTCTGCTGTCGATGAAATAAAGCCCTCTTTTTTTAAGAACCGAAAAAATCTGATTCATTTGAGTATCTGAGGCAGTCATTTTTGAACCCATATGATTGTTTACGCCTTTAATTAAAGGAATATCATCAATATTTTCCTCAATCTGGCTTATCAGCTGGTCGGGATTCATGGATGTGAGCAGAGCTCCGGGACCCGGAGAAATCGCAGGATATTCATCCGGTTCCATCGGAAGGTGTAGCATTATTTCGCTTCCGTTTTTACGCGCCGCATCAATTATAATTTTTTTATACGGACTGAAAGGAAGCACTGAAAAGGTAAAGATGGCATCGAGTTTTAAGTATTTTTTTTCAAGATCAGGGTGATACCCGACATCATCGATGATTATTGCCACATCAGGCAAATGGCGGTCGGAAATTATTTTTTCTTTTGGTTTAATTTTTACATAAAATTTTTCTTCTTTCGGATATACTTCAAAAACAGGCGGTTTTGATGCAGCTTTTTTCTTTTGTGCAACTATTTTTACAGGAGCATGTTTTTTTACATGAACAGGAATCGGTTTGTTTTTTGAAATATAATATTTAGATAGAAAAACAGCCCCAAAAACTAAAAGCAGCAGAATTGTAAAGCCAGTAAACGCTCTTATAATATTAGATTTTAAAGATTTTCCCTTTTTCGATCCCGGTTTTTTCTTTTTAGCCTTTTTTCTTTTCGCCATAACTCACAAGTGAAACGCCGCCCAGTATAGAGACCTTTGAATAACATTCGAGCCAATTCCAAAACGTCCCGATTTGGCCGATCTCTGCGTTGGGCAATAATTTTAATCCTCAAAATACTCCGTGTATTTCTGCGGTAAAATTTTCGTCCGCCTTGATCTTGACCAAACTGAAACGTTTTAAAACCGGCTCATTCGGTATTAATTTATCAGCCTATCCTTGAATATTTCATAACTTAATAAAATTTCAAGCGCATGCATCACCTGATTATCGGATTTGAGGCCTTCTGTAGTTAGTGGACCAAGTCTGTAATCAAAGTCATGCGTTTTTGATTTCTTTCTTAAATCTTTTTTATCTTTATCCTTATTAATTTCAGAATCTTTACTTTTTTCTTCTTTTGAATCGGCTTCCATAGCTTTTTTCTTTTCATCAGGATTTGCATCGAGATGGTTTTTCAAATCCTTTTCTTTCAACATGCCGCCATCATCATAACTGCTTTCATCACCAATTGTTCTATGCCGAAGTTCAATATCGGGCTCGATTCCCTTAGCTTGTATAGATCGGCCACTTGGCGTGTAATATCTGGCTATTGTCAGCTTAAGAGCATAACCGTCCCTTAAAGGTTCAACGCTTTGCACCGATCCTTTACCGAACGAAGTTGTACCAAGAATCAGAGCCCTTTTATGATCCTGCAATGCTCCGGCAACTATTTCCGAAGCGCTAGCTGTCCCACCATTAATAATGATTATTATAGGGTATGAACGCTTTACCTTATCGGGATGAGCCATAAAAACTCTCGAATTTTTCTTATGCCTTCCCTCTATTGACAGAATTTTTCCTTTTTCAAGGAAAACATCAGAAATGCTGATAGCCTGTTTTAAAAGACCTCCTCCATTATCGCGAAGATCAAGTATAAGACCTTTTAGGGGAACAGGGTCCGACTCAAGTTTTTCAAGAGCTTTTAAAAAATCATCGGTGGTATTTCCTGTAAAATTGGTTATCCATATATACCCATATCCCGGCTTGATTGATATATATTTTATGCTTTTTACAGGAATGATATCGCGTACAAGGGTAAAATCAATCGGATCAGTAACTCCTTCACGCAATATTGTAACAACAACTGTCGTGCCTTTCGGACCTCTCATTTTGCTTACTGCATCCCTCAAATCTTTAGGGATAACCCCATCTATTTTAATTATTTTATCCCTTGCTTTTACTCCGGCTTTAAAAGCCGGTGTTCCTTCGATAGGAGAAATAACTGTAACTATATCATTTTGGAGAGTTATATGTATGCCTATACCTGGAAATTCGCCTTCAGAATCAATCTGCAAATCTTCAAGAGCTTCGGGGGGAAGAAGCGCAGAATGAGGGTCAAGACCTCTAATCATACCCTGAATTGCCTTTGGCACCAGTTCTTTTGTATCAACAGGATCTACATAGTTTTTTTCTATCATTTCAAGAACATCGCTAAATATTTTCAAACCCTTGTAGGTTTCTTCATTATATGCCGAAAGATCGCGGTACGAACCTGCGCCAATGGTCAACAAACCGGCAGCAATAATAACCGTAATCCAAAGTCTAATATGGCAACATTTTTTATGGTCCATGTTTTCTCCTTTTATTACTTCTTAAACCAATCTATAGGATCAATAGGTTTCCCATGGTGTCGGATTTCAAAATAAACTCCGGTACCGAAAAATAAACCGGTATCACCAGTGGATGCAATTACTTCATCAGCTTCGACCATATCACCTTTTGATTTAAAACTTTCTTCAAGATGAGCATATACAGTATAATAACTTTTACCGTGATCTATAATAATCATGTTACCATAGCCTTTAAACCAGCCGGAATATATTATTTTCCCAGGGATAACTGATCTTATGGGCTCGCCTATTTCAGCCTTAATATCAATTCCGCTCCTGAAATTGACAATATTATATTTAGGGTCATGATAAGTGCCAAAATTTGATATTATCTTACCCTTGACAGGCAAGTCAAGCAACCCCTTAAATGATTCCGGGTCCTTGAAAAAATCTTTTTGAAGAAAATTAGTCCCGCCATTTTTTGCTGCAAAGGATTTAATAGCATCATCAAGCTGTTTTGCGGCTTCTTCAAGAGATTTTACTGCAGCAATTTCAAGAGATTTTTTACTGCGGATTTCACCAAGAAACTCTGCTCGTTTTTGTCTTTCAAAAGATATTTTTTCGACCTGTTCTTCAAGAGATTTTTCCCCCAGCTTCTGCTTTGCTTTTTTTTCATTCAAATTGATCTGCAATTGATTCAGCCGATTCCTGTTTTCAGACAATTTATCCATTTCTATTTTATCACTAGCCAGGATTCGTTCAAAATACATTTTGCGCTGAATAATTTCATAGATGGAATCCACAGAGGCAAGAACATTCATACTGCCTATCTGGTTAAGTTTATAAAGAGCAACGAGACGCTTTGCAACATAGCGTTCCGATTCTTGTATTTCATTATCGAGCGTTTTTATTTTCTCATTGATTTTTATTATTTGACTGTTTGCAGCTTCGAGTTCATCTCTTAAAGAAGATATATTTTTTCTTATATTATCAATTGCAATATCCTGTTCATTCAGGCTGTTTAAAACCAGCGATTCTTTTTTCCTTATACTTTCTATTTCGACTTTGCTTTGCTCGATCCGGCTATCAATAAGTTTTGCCCGCTGTTGCAGCTTACCTATGCCGAGATATTGTTTCGTTTTTGTATTCTTTAAAGACGTCTTGTCTGCAGCCGACTTCGAAATATTTAGTTTAACGTCTTTATTGCGTATATCTCCTGTGTTCCCGGGAGCAGAGCCGCCATCTGCTCCTGCAACAAAAATAAGCAATATGGCACAAAGAACAGAAGTTTTAAAAACTGATATCTTAGAAAAAAACATATCGTAATCCAGCAATAACTATAGGGATAAGGGATCGGGGGTCAGGAAGAAAAACCGGTGAGTTCTTAAGCTGATCCCCGATCCCTATTTTTACTATGTTTTCATATAGTTTTTTAAAGACATAAAGCAACCAAACCATCCTATAAACATGCTGCAGATTAAAATTGCAGACAAGGAAGTGAAAGAAAAAAATTTTATATTTATAAGATCTGATGTTATGCCCTGATCAACATTCGAAGTAAAAGATGAAAAAACAAGAAAAAGCAAAAGCAGGCCAATAATTCCGCCCACAGCCCCTTGTATAATGCATTCAATATAAAACGGAGTTTTAATAAAACGATCGGAAGCTCCGACAAGACGCATAATTTCTATCTCATCGCGCCTTGCATAAAGAACAAGACGTACCATATTGGCAACTATAAATACCGAAGCAATAAAAAAAAGAATCCCCAGAGCATATCCTGATAATTTGAATATATAAACAATTCCTGAAAATCGGGCCAGCCATTTTTGGCCGTACTCTACCTCTTCAACCTTTGGTATCGATTCAACCTGAGATACAAGGCTTTCAATTTTTTCCCATACCTCCGAAGATTCAATTAAATGTATTTCAAATGCATCAGGAAGCGGATTTTCCTTAAGATTATCAAGCAGTGAAGATTGTCTTTTCATCTGTTGCTTAAGTACTTTAAGAGCTTCTTCTTTTGAAATGAATGCAATATCCTTTACACCATACATTCCTAAAATTTTCTTTTGTATTTCATTTATGTCTTCATTTGAAACTTCCGGAGAAAGATAAACCATTACCTTTACCCCTTTTTTCCATATGTTTAATATGCTGGTTGTGTTTGTGAAAAAAAGAATAATAGAACTCGTAATAATTACAGAGAAAGCAATTGTAATAATCGACACGATGTTTAAGAGCCTGTTATTCGAAATATCACTGAGTGCATGTTTAAAATGAAGTGGTTTCATATTAGTGCTGATTTGATGGGGACCACAAACGTCCTTGTTTTAAATGTATCATTCTGCCGCCTGTTTTCTTTATGAGTTTGGTATCATGAGTTGTTATAATTATAGTAGATCCGCGTGCATGAAATTCTTTAATAAGTTCTATTACCTGTTCCGCGGAATCATCGTCAAGGCTTCCTGTAGGTTCATCTGCAAGAATTATCTTTGGATCGCCCGCCATTGCTCTGGCTATTGCAACACGTTGTTGCTCTCCTCCCGAGAGACTGAGCGGAAAAGAGTTTTGCCGGTCTTCCATGCCAACAGCTCTTAGCATGCTGCTCACTTTTTTTTGTATATATCTGCTCTGTTTGCCGGCCGCCTCAAGAACAAGAGCAACATTTTCAAAAACATTTTTTGTTGGTATTAACTTGAATTCCTGGAATATTATTCCAAATTTTCTTCTAAGTAGAGGTATTTTATTTTTTTTTATCCTGGCCAGATTAACTCCATCTATGATAATTTGACCTTCGGATATGGGTTCTCCAAGATATAGCAGTTTCAGGAGAGTTGTTTTTCCGGCTCCGCTCGGACCTGTTATATAGATAAATTCGTTTTTTTTTATATCTATGTTAATATCCACAAGAGCAGTCTTGTTCCCGTATCGCCTGTAAACATGAAACATTCTTATTAAATTATTTTCGTTGTTTCCATTGCTCATTCACTAAGCTCCATACTCATAGCCCCGTAAAGGGCAGCTTTTGATATTTTGCAATCATAAACAGCACAATTTATGTTTCATAAAAACTTTTTGCCACCTTTTCATGCACTGATAGTTGTTCCACCGTTTACTGCAATCCGCTCTTTTAGAGTTTTAATTGACCCGATAGAAATTAATTGCTATATAAAAATCGAGTCTGAAGGAATGCTTCTTAGAGTTTTCCTTGCTCAAAGCCTCCGCCGAGTCCCCATAAAAAGCTTCTTCCCTTTCGGTGGGGGCTTTTTTATACACTAAAGAACAGATTAAAATCAACATTTTATTAATATTTTATAGGTAATTTGCACAGAACTTTAAAACTGGAGTTTTGCAAAGGGTTCTTACTTTAAAACATTTTAGAGGATTTTATATTTATAATGAAAAAGGAGCTTATTGACTTATTGTGCCGCAAATCTTTTCAATACAGTAAAGAACCTGTATTTAAACTTGCATCAGGAAGGATTAGCAATTTCTATATTAACTGCAAGCCAGTAACACTTAACCCAAGGGGTATGTTTGTTATAGGCCATCTGGTGTTTGATGCAATTAAAGATTCAAATATAGCCGGAGTGGGAGGGCTTACTTTTGGAGCAGATCCCATAGCTGTTGCAACAGCTTTTGTTTCAGGATTGAAAGAAAAACCTATTGATGCTTTTTCAATCAGAAAAAACATTAAAGACCATGGAATTATCCGGTGCATAGAAGGAGATCTGAAGCGCGGCAGTAGAGTTGCCATAATAGATGATGTCGCTACTACAGGAGCATCCACAATTACAGCCATAGAAAGGGCGCGTGCAGAAGGTATGGAAGTTGTTAAAGCAGTAATTCTTGTTGACCGGCAGGAAGGGGGCTCAGACAACATCAGAAAATATATCGACGACGTAACAGCAATAATAACAAGAGATGAGTTATTGGCCTGCTGGAATATATTAAATTCAGACAAATGAGCCGGTAAACGTTTTAGTTTGTTTAAGGTCAAGGTGCGGGCAAAATTTTAATCGCCGGAATACATAGAGTCTTTTAAGGATTAAAATTTAAGCCTGACACAGACACCATTAATGCAGGAGATGTTTTCTTTACAGCCGAGCCGATTTAGATGTCAGGTAAATTGATCATGCCATTTTCGAAAGATCCTTTAGTACAAAAAATATGACTAGTATGGGTATCAGCAAAGCCACCACGCTCCAGAACCCAATTGCAAGTAAAACAATCTGGTTCAGGACTAAAAAGGCTGTATATGTGTAAGCGGCCCATTTTTTCATCATCCACAAACCGGCTATACAAACCAGCCCTATAATAATCGAAAAGCCCAGGTATGGTGGATACCAGGAACCGACCAGTTGCGCTTTAGGCGAGAAAATCAAAGGGACAATGTATATTGCCCCAATAAGTCCGATTATACATATTATTATTATTGAGGCGGGGCGTTTTGTTTTTTCTGCTTTTTCATCCATGGTTTTTGTTTCCTTTCTTCGCTTCCTCATTATTCTATTTATAATCTGATTTCAATAGTAAGTCCTTCCACTCCTGGGGAGAATGCTGAACTCTTTGGCTTTTCCAGGCACTTGCTATTCCGATGTCGTAGCCATAGGAAGCGTTAATAACAAGGGAATCTTTTTCCATAATTTTCGGATAAGTTTTAAAAATGATGGAAGCTATTTGTGTTGCTACTGCGTTATAATCAGACGGGCGATGGATTAGCACAGCATTTGTTGCGAAGAAGGTCGATTCCCATTTGCCACTTTGCTCAGTACCTATATTAGTTACGGAACTTTTTCCTACTGTGACAGTCGCCACATGGACTAAACCGGATTGCTGGATATTTTTTTGAACCGCGAGAAGATCGGAAAAGGGCTCTTTGGCAGCAAACTTGGGGACAACAAAGACGGTTAGACCTATAACCGTAAAGAATAAGATACTAACAACAACCAAATGCCCTTTCCATACCGGCTTGATAATTAATTCTTTTTCGGAGCCAACGTTTATAACGTAAGTGCCTATAATTAAATCATGGAGAGATTGTCTGGTTTCACGATTAAATATGTAAAGATAGGCGATAGCGCCGCAGCCAAAAAACACTATTAAACCAAGAATAAGCGAAATGAAGGTATTAATTAATATGTCTGGTGGGATAAGGGCTCCATTAAGGAAATATGGGATCCCAAGAAGCATAAACCGAAGGATTGATTTTGAAATTGAAATAGTTTTTGAATCTTTGTCCACGACCTGAATTTTTAATAGACGCTTTCCAAAAGTCTGGCCGTTACCAATCGAACTATTGAGTAGACCAAAATAAAGAAAAGCGACTGTGAAACCCAATAACCGACCCCACCCGCCGAGTTCAGCAAAAGAATCATAGAACATTGCCCCCATGGCTATTCCAACGATACCAAGGATAGAAACATCTATGATAAAGGCAAACAGACGTCTCCAAAATCCACATATTTTAGGTTTTGGCTTTTCCGGCTGTTGTATATCGTTCGATTCAGCTTGACTGTTATGCTCCATTGTTCTCACCTTTGTTTTTTAAAGTATATCGAACGGCTTCACGTGCGGCGGCTTTTTCCCGTTGCCGTGGAAGCAAAGATTATGGATGATGGGCTGAGTATTCATCTAACAGCCGACGAATCATTTTTTGATACTGCGTATTATATTTTTTCGCTTCATTTTTAAAAAATTCTATACTGGATTTGCTTAGAGAAATTGTGACCTTGACGGTTTCGTCCTTCAAGGCAAGCTCTTCAGGTGAAGGAAGAAAGTCGGAAATGACCTTAACCTTTCCAAGAGGCTCATCCGTGTATTTTATTTTGGCTGTCATATATTTTTTCCCTTTCCGCCAATAACCGGCGCCGATAATTCTGATTTTGTTTTTTCTGTAGGTAAACCTGACTGTCATTATTCCGTCAGAGACCCTGCCAAGGCAATAAAACCGCTTTTCTTCATCACTATGCTCAAGAATCCTCCAGAATTACACGGTTATGATCCAAGAAAGCAAGCTGCGCCAAGGCAAAAGGAACTCCACTTCTCGATTAATTAAGTCTTTGTTGGAATCCCACTCAAAATCAGATCGTTTTTGCATGAAGATATGATAGTTTCGGAAAGGTTATATGTCAATATATAATTATGGCTATTTATATGGTTTATATTCCATAACGCCGGTCGACTCCGGCGTTGATCAGGTTGAGCGGAGCGAAACCTGATCAACCATTTATTATCAGGTCAATTTTCCCTGATAATATGATATTAAAGGTGTTTTCGGGCACTTTTTCCCTGTGTTAATATAAGAAATTAATTGTATGTCAGCATATGATAACCGAAAAAATAGATTAAATTTGTTTTGAATAAAGCATGTTATGGCTAATAAGTCAATACAAAGAGAATGGAATATTGGATTAAGTTTGGATGGAAAAAGCTAAAATGATGTTTTAGGACTTGTAGCAGACTGATACATATCAACAGGGTTGCTCTTGCCGCTTTTAGCTTTCAGGTTGCGGCAAGAGCAACCCTGTTTAAAAGTATAAAAAATATTTAACGAGGAAAGAATAGGTTCAGACTGTATTTATCCTTGCATTGGTATTATGCGGATCTCAACACGCCTGTTCTGCTGCCTGCCGGCTTCGTTAACGTTGTTTGCTATAGGCTTGTTCTCGCCGTAACCTATGGCGGATATTCTCGCTGCACTTACTCCCTTGCCAACTAGTGCAGTTTTGACCCCGTCAGCACGCCGCTCGGAAAGTTTCTGGTTATAGTCCGCCTCACCAATGCTGTCAGTATGACCACCAATCTGAATTCGTGTTTCAGGATATTGATTAAGCACTTTTGCCACTCGATCTATCTCATCATAAGCGCCTGGAAACAGTGTAGAAGAATTTACAGCGAAAAGCAGATCAGATTTGAAGGTTACAGTAAGTACATCCTGAACTTTTCTTGTGCTGTCCGCCTGTGCTTGTGACAATGTTTCTTGTTCACGTCTTATGCTTGCCGCCTCCGAATCAGCCAGAGCCTGGCGCATTGCCGCCTCCTGCTTGTCCATATAATTGCCTATAGCACCCCCGGCCAGGCCTCCGGCAGCCGCACCGATGGCAGCACCAAGAAGAGTTGCTTTAGTATCGCCTCCTATCGCCTGTCCAAGACCGGCCCCAACTGCAGCCCCCACTCCTGTGCCAATAAGAGCACCTGTTTGTGTTTTAGTTGCACAGCCTGCAAGCGCGAAAACAACAATACTTAACCAGATTATCAGCTTTTTCATATCAATTTTCCTCTCTTGATCCTCTATGTATAAAAGTTAACAGTTCGCAGAAATTATACTGCCATGGTTGTAGCCTTATACTGCATGATACCAAGCAAGCAATTCAATATCAAGTTCAATTTTTGTTCAATTCCCTTGCATGGTGCCCTGTTTTCTACCTGAAAGAAATTTAATTGTTGTCATTCGTATAGTTAACATGCATAAAAATATTGGTGATTTGCAGCTTGATCGCTTATTCAACTTAAGCCTTGACACAAAACGCTTAACTCAATATTGTCTTGAGCCAATTGCAAAACGTCCCATTTTGGCCGATCTTTGCGTTGGGCTCAAGTTTTCCATGTCGGGGCAGGGGGCACAAGCTTATAGGATACAACGTACATCTATTTGCGCTATTAGATATTTAATTGTATTTTGATCGGATTTTTAATTTGATTATTGGCTTTCAGGAGTAACAACATGCTTAGAATATTGATTGCAGCCATTTTAGTTTTATTTAACTCGGCAGCATTTGCGGCTGAGTTTGAAACAATTGTTGTCCCGCCATCCGAACCGGTTGTGGCAGGTAATACTATAACTGTTGAAGTATATTTTATGAACACTTCAGATCATATCGTTACAGTTCAAACCCCTGAGTTTATTGAATCCAGATTAATAAGCGGAAATACAAGTCCAAGTGTGCGACTAACTCCAAAACCTTTTGAACCTTTACACGAAATCGTTGTTCCGGCAAACGGCTTTCTGAAAAAACTATACACATTAGACGTTCCTGAATCTATTGAAGGCAGCGTGGGCATAGAACTTGTTACGTTTACTTCAAAAAGAGCTTTATTTAGCGTAATTAAAACGGATATAAAAAATGCAAAGTGTGTATCCGAAACGCCAAAAAATTACGATACCGTTGAGGAGATTCAGGCTCTATTCCAAACCGACTTCCCTTATTTTCCTTCTAATGAACCAACCTATTTTGGCGTTGGTACAGATCCTGAAAAAAGCAAATTTCAATTCAGCTTTAAATACCGGATTCTTGATGTTGATAAGCATGAATGGGCAAAAAACAGACCGTGGTTAAGTGGGTTCCATTTTGGTTATACACAAACATCGTTATGGGATCTAAAGTCTGATTCCAAACCTTTTGATGATACAAGCTACAAACCGGAGATTTTTTATCTTACAAAAAACATCAACCCTGACTTTCCGTTAATATCACATTTATGCGTACAGTCCGGTTTTCAGCATGAATCAAACGGTAAGGGCGGTACAGATTCCCGCAGTACCAATTTCCTCTATATTAAACCTATTTTCGCCTTTGATTTAGGCAATGATTATCATTTAAAAGTAGGGCCAAAAGCTTGGTTATATACAGGCAATGATAACGAAACCAACCCGGATATAGAAAAATACAGAGGTTACTTTGACCTCGAATTCAAAGTCGGAAAGCGCGACAGTCTTGTTGTGGGTTCAAACCTGCGTTATGGCAGCCAAGGCGGCAGCATACAGGTTGATGCAACATATCCGTTTTACAAGATTCTTTTTTTAGATGGAATACAGGACTGGCTTAACCCGAATTTATACTTCCTTGTTCAGTACTATAACGGTTATGCAGAAAGTCTTATCCGGTATAATGAAAAGAGCCATGCGCTTCGAATAGGAATTGCTCTTGTACGGTAGTAATAATATAAAATAATCGGAAAGATAATTAATGTGCTCATATAAAGGCTGTCATAGGGCCGAGGACGGGTTAGATCGCGTCTGTGGTGAGGGCGAAACCATTTGAATTTAATTCAAGTGGGAGGAAGAGGGGAGCTTTTCCCCGTTTTGCAAAAAGTCGGTTTTGAATTTTTACAAAAGTTCATAAAAATTAGAATTGGTAAGATAAACTTTGATATTATGTTATGACGAACAAGGCAAAAAGCATTCTTGGTGAAGTATTCGGATATAGCGAATTCAGATCTCATCAGAAAAAAATAATAGAAAATGTTATTAATAAAAAAGACACCCTTGTTATTATGCCCACTGGAGGTGGCAAATCGCTTTGTTACCAGATCCCGGCTCTGATATTTAAGGGCCTGACCGTTGTTGTTTCTCCTCTGATTTCACTGATGAAGGATCAGGTGGAGCAATTAAGCGAACTGGGTGTTTCGGCGTTGTTTTTGAATAGCACTTTATCCGGCGAAGAGTATAGCAGAAATGTTGAACTTCTTAAGAAAAACGAAGTGAAACTGCTCTACCTTGCACCCGAGAATCTTTTATCTCAAAGAACACTGTCTCTTCTTTCCTCGCTTCAGATTGATTGCCTGGCGATTGATGAGGCTCACTGCATTTCGGAATGGGGACACGATTTTCGGCCTGAATACCGAAAGCTTGCAGATGTAAGAAGCCGCTTTCCCTCTGCAACATGTATTGCTCTTACGGCAACAGCAACTCAAAGAGTTCGGGAAGATATAAAATCCAGCCTTGGTTTTGATGTCTCAAATGAATTTATCGCAAGCTTTGACAGGCAAAATCTCTATCTTCATATTACACCCAAAAACAAACCTGTGGCTCAAACTATGGATTTTCTCTCAAACCATTTGGGGGAGTCCGGTATCATATATTGTTTTTCTAGAAGACAGGTAGACAGCCTGTATGAGGTCTTAGAAGACAGCGGTTATTCCGTAAGGCCTTATCATGCAGGCCTATCCGATAAAGAACGTGCTGACAATCAGGATTTGTTTATAAAAGATGATGTGCAGATTATTGTAGCTACAATCGCATTCGGAATGGGAATAAACAAGCCTAATGTTCGTTTTGTCATTCATTTTGATCTTCCTAAAAATATTGAAACTTATTATCAGGAAATCGGCCGTGCCGGACGCGACGGTTTGAAAGCATATTGCCTGTTGCTTTTTGGCTATGGGGATATCCAGAAAATCAAATATTTTATTAACCAGAAAAGTGAAGATGAACAGCGGACTGCAAATATTCATCTTAATGCCCTTTTGCAGTTTACCGAAACCGAAATATGCCGACGCCGGCCTTTACTTGCATATTTTGGAGAAGAATATCATGCCGATAAATGCAATATGTGCGACAACTGTCTTGCAGAAGACAAAAAACTTGTCGATATCACCATTTTGGCTCAGAAGTTTCTTTCATGTGTCAAGCGTACCGATGAGATGTTTGGAATAAATCACATTATCGATATACTGCGCGGTTCACAATCACAAAAAATATGTAATTTTGAGCATGAAAAATTATCAACTTACGGGATAGGAAAAGAGTATACAAGAAAACAGTGGTTTCATCTTGCAAGACAGTTTATAAATAAAGGATTAATGATTCAGGATGCAAAATATGGAGGATTGAAGCTTACAGACCGGTCTTATGATGTTTTTAAAGGAAAGGAAGCAGTTTTTGGAATGATCGAAGAAGAACATATTCTGCATGTTAAAAAGAAGGAAATGGAAACAGAATATGATTATGATCGTGTATTGTTTGAAAAGCTGAGAATTATGAGAAAAGAGCTTGCCGATAATGCAGGCGTACCTCCTTACGTCATTTTTTCGGACAAAACCTTGATAGAAATGTCAGCGTTTTATCCGCGCTCTGAAGAAAGTCTGCTTCACATACACGGAGTCGGGGCTGTAAAACATAAGAAATACGGTGCTTGCTTTTTAGATATTATAGACAGCCACTGCAAAGAACACCGAATTGAGATACAGCCTGTTAATAAACAAAAAGTTCCGCCGCATATGCCGCAACCTTCCCGAAAATCAGAGAAGAAAAGATACATGATTATCGGCGAAACATACAACATGGGAAAATCCGTTGACCAAATCATGGAGATGTTTAATATTAAAAAGGTTACGGCTATTGATCATCTTTACAACTATCTGCAATCAGGTCAAACTTTAAGATCCGATGGAATACTTGAGATATCAGAAGTATCTTCAGATCAGCATAGAATAATCCTCGAAACATTTCACAAATTTGGGACGGAGTTTCTAAAACCGGTTTTTGATGCTCTTGAAGGCAGAGTAAGTTATGACGAGCTGAAAATATTCAGGCTGTATTGTATAAGTATGGATAATACTTCGCGTGATTTTATTCAGTAGGGTCAGACAGGATTTTGCAAATGACGGAAACAGAATCGCTTAAATCGGAAAATATAAATCGCGATTTAATTGTAGTTACCATGTCAAACGGTTCCCTGGAACTGGAATGGGCAGATGCTAAAAAGCCTCTTTCTCATAACAGCAGATTGTTGCAGGAAGAAGTATACAGGCGTTATTTGTCAAATAGCGATTCTTGTCTTCTTTTTTTAGGGTTTTGCGATAAAAATATACTTCTTTCTTCTTCCCTCGATTACTGGCGAAGCTTTGCCGGATTGTTTGTGAAAAAGCTTTCCCGAACGCCCGATCTCGAATTGTTGAGGCATCAAGCCGAAATCGCCATTGAAGAAGACGAGCTAAGGCGCTTTCTTGAAGATGCGCCGCTTATGGAAGGCTCCGATTACCTTAACGACAGATTACTTGAAAATACATGGTTACGGCTTAAAAACACTTATATAAGTGAGATTAAGACTTATGACGGAACTGTTGAGGATTTCATCCGTTCATACAGTCCCGATGTTAATCTTGTAGGCAGGATTTTTTTCCATCTTGTGGAAAACAAAAAGGAAGAACTGCCCTTCGCCTTTCTGGCAACGTATTCCACAAGACTTAATGATAAAGGAAAATCAAAACATCTCCCGCTAAAATATGCACTCCAGGAATATGAACAGGACAGCGAAAAACTTTTGCAGTTGCTTACAACAGTCCATCGGGCAGCCGAAAAAAGTAATCTTATTTCCGAACTTCTTGAAAATGGAGAATTGTTTCATCCTTTGGCTTGGAATGCAAAAGAGGCTTTTTCTTTTCTAAAGGAGATTTCCGTATATGAAGAATGCGGCATTCTGTGCCGGATTCCAAACTGGTGGAAAGGCAGCACTTCGGGTATCAGGCTTAATGTAAGCCTGGGTGATAACGCACCGTCTTTTGTGGGAATGGGCGCTCTTGTAGATTTTAACGCGCAACTATATCTGGGAGACACGCAAATTTCCGAAGAAGAGGCAAAAAAGCTGCTGAATGAATATGAAGGGCTTGCCTTTATCAAAAACAAATGGGTGGCAGTAGATCCTGATAAACTGAAGCAAACGCTGGATGCATACGAAAAAGCAAAGGAGTTGACAGGAGAAGAAGGATTAGGCCTTCTGGATGCATTGCGTTTTCATCTTCAGCCGGAGAGGCTTCTGGGAGATAACGGAGCACAGATAGATCATAGTGTCACAAACGGGAAATGGCTGGAATCGGTAATTGATAAAATGGCAGATCCTCAAAAAATTTCTTGTATGATACCGGATCGTACGTTTAAAGCAAAGCTAAGAGAATATCAGCAAAAAGGAGTAAACTGGCTTTATTTTCTTCATTCACTGCAATTCGGAGCTTGTCTTGCCGATGATATGGGTCTTGGCAAAACCATTGAAGTACTGGCTTTTTTACATATCTTAAAATCGGAGAATAATAAAAACAAAGCCTCTCATAAAGCAAGCCTTCTGGTTGTGCCGGCTTCTCTTATTTTTAACTGGACTTGTGAAATTGAGCGTTTTTCTCCTGATCTTCGTTTTTATGTGGCGCATAGCAGCGCGAAAAACAACTTCGCTGTTGAAGGGAAATCTTCGGATAATATTGCGGATAATTTTGATCTTGTTATAACGACTTATGCCATGGTTCAAAGATATGAATGGCTTCAGTCTTATGCATGGAACTATATTATTCTTGATGAAGCTCAGGCTATCAAGAATCCGGGCGCAAAGCAGGCCCGTGCTGTAAAAAAGCTGATCTCTAAAAACAGGATTATAATGACAGGAACGCCTATAGAAAACAGGCTTTCCGATTTGTGGTCACTGTTTGATTTTTTAAATCCGGGATTACTTGGCAATATAAATGAATTTAAAGGATTTTCGGAAAAGCTTAAACGCAACCATTCCGGATATTCAAAATTACGCAAACTCATAAGTCCCTATGTTTTACGGCGTCTGAAAACCGATAAATCGGTTATTTCCGACCTTCCTGATAAGGTGGAAATGAAAACCTATGCTGATTTGAGTAAAAAACAGGTATTATTATACAATAAAGTAGTGGAAGAGCTGAAAAGGGCAATAGTCGAAACGGAAGGCATTCAAAGAAAAGGACTGGTACTGTCTTCCATAATCAAATTCAAGCAGCTCTGTAATCACCCCGATCAGTATAACGGGACAACTGGATTTGAGGAAAAAGACAGCGGAAAATTTGCAAGGCTTAGAGAAATATGTGAAACCATTTATGAAAAAAGAGAAAAAATACTTGTTTTTACACAGTTTAAGGAGATGACCGAACCTCTTTCCGATTTTCTGGAAGGCATATTCTATCGGAAAGGCTTGATTCTGCATGGAGGTGTGCCTGTTAGCAGGAGAAAAAAAATCGTTGAAGAATTTCAGAGCCAAAGCTATATCCCCTTTATGGTGCTTTCTCTTAAAGCAGGCGGTGTGGGCTTGAATCTCACCGAAGCAAATCATGTGATTCATTTCGACCGCTGGTGGAATCCCGCCGTTGAAGACCAGGCAACCGACAGAGCTTTTCGTATCGGACAAAAAAAGAATGTCATTGTGCATAAGTTTATAACAAAGGGAACTGTAGAAGAAAAAATAGATACAATGCTTGAAGAAAAGAAAAAACTTTCGAATGATGTTATTTCGTGTTACGGCGAAACATTGATAACTGAGATGAAAAACGATGAGCTGATGGAACTCTTTAAATTAACGTTATAAATTATATAGACTTTCGGATAATGTTTTTGGCAAGGATAGGAGGAGTCCCCATGAGTAAAGCATATAATTGGTATGTTGTCGAAGGGGACGACTGATAACTCAGAAAACTAAGGTAAGGTGATTATGGGACGCTGGAACTACTACCCTCGATATGTATCTGTTGGCGAAAAGAAAGAAAAAGCACAAAAGCAATTAAAAAAACTATTGCAAAAAGACCCTAACATAACGCCGGTTATTATTGAAGGAAATACACTGGCAAAAACATGGTGGGGCAAATCCTGGAATCATAACCTTGAACGATATGCCGATTACAGCAATCGTATAGGTCGCGGACGCAGCTATGTAAGGATGGGTGCCGTGCTGGATATTAAAATAAGTTCAGGCAGAGTTGATGCCATTGTTCAGGGAACAAGAACAAAACCCTATAATGTTACTATAAAGATAAAGGCTATTGCTTTATCTGTGTGGAACAGGATGAAAGCGTCCGGTGCAAAAGAACTTGATTCATTGCAGGATCTTCTGGCCGGCAAATTCCCGAAGGCTCTTGGCGAGATTTTTATGGAAAAAGATAATGGGCTTTTCCCATCGCCAAAAGAAATAGAATTTGATTGTTCTTGTCCGGACTGGGCAAGTATGTGCAAACATGTTGCTGCAACACTTTATGCCGTGGGAGCAAGGCTTGATGAAGACCCCGGCCTTTTTTTTAAACTAAGACAAGTAGAAATGAACGATTTAATTAGCTATGTGGTTAAAGACAGGACAAGCAACCTGCTAAAGGCTGCCAAAAAGAAAACTTCCAGGGTTATCGATGATTCCGGTCTAAGTGATATATTCGGTATTGATCTGGAAACGGAGGCTGTGGAGCAAATAGCTGCCGCGGCAAAACCGGCAAAGAAAAAAGATACTCTCAAACCGGAAAAGAAAACGGCTGCTTTGAAAAAAACAAAAGCAACTGGAAAGGTCATTAAGCTACCGGTAAAAGCTTCGAAATCGTTTAATAAAAATATAGGGGATGCTCAGGCAACCCGGATTATTAGAATTGTAAAACGAGCAAAGAATGGGATCGATGTTTCCACATTGAAAAAGAAAACAGGAATTGATGATAAGAAGATCAGAAGTACTTTATACAGCGCACTTAAAAAAGGAACGATAGAAAGAGTGGGCAGGGGAATTTATACCGGAAACCAAACCTGATCCTACACTCGGCAAGATAGTCTTTAAAAAACTTCTCTTTATTTCCGCTACAACGATATTCAGGCAGGAGTTTTGCGCGGATTGGGCTGCGCATTTTCATTTTGGTTATTTTAAGGATTTGGCGGCTTAGTGATCGCCCATATCTTGATCGTGCCTTTCTTGGCATCTCCCGAGGCCAGTACCCGGCCATCTCCGCTAAATGCCAAGGCACCTGCCGGACCTTCATTATTTAAAGTCTGGATGAGGGAGCCGTCGGTTATATCCCAAAGCTTGATAACGCCGGAAGAAAACCCGGCTGAGAGCATTAATCCCCGAGTATTTCTAAAAGCCAAACAGGTTACTCCGCCGTCAGTATCACTATGTAAGTTCAGCTTTATGGAGCCGCTGGCCGCATCTCTTATATAGATCGTTCCGTCGTTCTCGAAACCACCTGATGCTATCAGGCTTCCATCCTGGCTAAAAGCCAAGGTTCCGACTGGCGGGGATAATTCCTCCCATTTAACTTGACCGGTGGTGGTATCCCATAATCTTATAGCCGTTTTTTCTGCAGTAGTAATTGCTGCCGCAATGACACTTCCGTCACTGCTCAGTGCCATTGCACTGACTACTCCTCGAAATGTCAAAGACTGTTTGAAATCAGAACGAATCATTTTCCAGAGCTTGATAGTCGAATTTCCGGAACTTTCAATCTCCCCGGTAGCTGCCATGTTTTGATCGGAGCTGATAGACACAGGTCCGACTATCCCAGGCACATCAACTTTAAGTTTGCTTTGTGATGTGTTGCTCGCCAAAAAATACATATAATTGAATCTTAACCCGTGTCCTTTCTTGCAAATACCTGTCATATAAAGGTCTACGCCCTTCTCCCTTGTTTTTGGCCTGTAAGAAACATTTACTGAACCCTTTTTCCCGCCTAAGTCGCTAGTGTCGCAAAAAGAACCGGTATGGAGTAGTGTTGATGTACGTCCCAAATAGTCCCTATTGGAGCAGGATGGTGGACATTCTCAACATATGAACTTGGAATGGAATATTAGCCTTACACAGGATATTCATGCCACGCAAATCACAAACAGGCCTATCAGAAGGATTTTATCTTGAAAAAGTTGCTCAGAGTATTTTGATAACTATATGATATGAAACCGGAACAAATAATGGTGAATTATAAGAACTTTAGTTTAAAGCAGATAAGAAATCTATTTTTCAATCGCTTGCAACGTGGGCATAAGCATTGTGATTGTGTATGGATTCAAAGTTTTCAGCACTTACGGAAAACCAGATGATGTTATCATCTTTATTTATTTTTCCGGCAATATCACGCACGATATCTTCAACAAACTTGGGATTAGAAAAAGCCTTTTCCGTTACGTTTTTCTCATCTACTCGTTTTAAAACCGAATAAACATCGCAGGAGGCAGAACTCTCAACAAGCTCTATCATATCTTCCATCCAGATAAATTTTTTAAATCTTGTTGAAAGCCTCACTTCTCCCCTCTGGTTGTGCGCTCCGATTTCGCTTATTTCTTTTGAACAGGGACATACTGATGAGATGGGAACAATTACTTCCGAGATAATATCAATTTTATTTTCAGGATCACTTGATCCTATAATACGGCAGGTATAATCCATAAGGCCGGGAGCCTTACTTACCGGGGCTTTTTTCTCTATAAAATAAGGAAAAGTAACTTCGATATGTGCTGATTCTGCATTCAGATGCTTTTTCATCTGATTTAATATAGCTGCAATTTTTATTAATGATACTTCAGCATGGCGGAATAGGTGGAGGAGCTCGACAAAACGGCTCATGTGTGTCCCCTTGTATTTGTGGGGCAAATCAACGTACATGTTGATTGTCGCAACCGTATTCTGCACCCTGTTTCGCCGGTCAAGAACCGTGATTGGATAACGAATATTTTTTATACCAACCTTGTTGATCGATATATTCCTGTGATCTAACTGACTCTGAACATCTTTCATCTAAAAATATGCCGCCTCTTCAATTGGCTGTTTTGCAATTATTCTTTGTTATCAATATTGCCGGTATCAATTTTCTTATCTTTAATTTCATTTTGTACAAGAATAATTTTACCCGCGGCGATTTCTCTTAGCGCAATAACAATATCCTCGTTTTTCGGTGCGTTGACAAGATATTCGGAGCCTTCACGAATCTGCCTGACTCTTTTTGCAACCATGTTGACAAGTAAAAAACGGTTCGGTACTCTTTTCATACAATCTTCAATTGTTATTCTTGCCAAAATATAACCTCCGTCTGCAACACATATTTTTGAATAAAATTATAATATTTCAACCAGTTCATAAAACCTTTTTCCGCCGGGCGCCTGAAGCACAATCTCTTCACCCGATTTCTTTCCTATAATAGCCATCCCAAGAGGAGAAGATACTGATATTCGTCCTTTCCCTATGTCAGATTCATCCGGACCTACAAGCTGATACTTTATATTTTCTCCTGTGTCTATATTTTCAAGAACTACCGTGCAACCAAAAACGGCCCGATCTTTTGGCAGCAAATCAGGATCAATAACATCTGCATTTCCAATTTTGTAACTAAGCTCGCCTATCCGGCCTTCCAGAAATGCCTGACGGTCTTTTGCGGCGGCAAACTCGGCATTTTCGGAAAGATCACCATGTGCTCTTGCTTCCTCAATAGCTTTTATATTACTAGGTCTTTCAACTCTTTTTAAATGTTCAAGCTCTTTTTTAAGAGTTTCATAACCTGTTTTTGTAATTGGTATTCGATCCAACTTTACACTCCTGTATCACAAATATTTATCTGCCAGAATTTCCGCAATCTGTACGGCATTCGTTGCCGCTCCTTTACGGATGTTATCAGCAACAATCCACATGTTTATACCATTTGGAATTGATTCGTCCTGCCTGATGCGTCCTACCATCGTTAGATCCTGGCCGGCTGCATCCGTCTGCAGAGGGTAAATATTGTTTTTAATATCATCAACCAGTTTAATTCCAGGGGCTTTTTCAAGCAATGCTTTGACATCACTGGCCGAAATGTATGTTTGTGTTTCTATGTTGACTGACTCAGCATGGCTAAAAAAAACCGGAACCCTTACCGTTGTGGCTGTAACTCCGATAGTGTTATCTTCCATTATCTTTCTGGTCTCATTTAACATTTTCATTTCTTCTTTTGTATAGCCGTTATCAAGAAAAACATCTATATGAGGAAGACAATTAAATGCTATTCTGTGCGGATAAACATTCTTTTTATAGTCAAGAAAATTTATCATGGCTCTTGTCTGATCAAAAAGCTCATCAATAGCTTTTTTTCCGGTACCTGAAACCGCCTGATATGTTGAAACAACAATTCTTTTGATTCCGCACTTTTTCCGGATCGGGTTTAAAGCAACAACCATTTGAATTGTAGAACAATTCGGGTTTGCAATAATTCCCTTCTTTTTATAACCCGCAATAGCATGGGGGTTGACTTCAGGAACCACCAAAGGAACATCGGCATCCATCCGCCATGCGCTGGAATTATCAACTACAACACATCCGCTCTTTGCCGCAATCGGTGAAAACTTTAAGCTTGTTCCCCCGCCTGCCGAAAACAAAGCAATATCCACACCCTTAAAAGAGTCTTCAGTCAATTCTTCTACAGCGACTGCATCACCCTTAAACCGCAATGTTCTTCCCACCGAACGGCTTGAGGCTAAAAGTTTAATTGATTTTATCGGAAAATTTCTCTCTTCAAGGCATTCTATCATCTGGTTTCCAACTGCACCAGTCGCCCCTGCTACTGCAATGTTAAATTTTCTTTCAGACATTGTTCTTTCCTTCTATATCCGGTTAATAGTAGAGACGCAAAATTTTGCGTCTCTACAACTGTACTCTGTTACCGTCAGCCGTTTATAATATATCCTTTTATAAGATCACCGACTTCACTTGTAGTATAGCCCATTTTACCGGCAGCCACATCTATTATATCGTTACGAAGAACTTTTATAACCGCATTTTCAATCATGGCAGCGGCTTTTACTTCTCCAAGTGTTTCAAGCATTACTTGTGCAGCCAGAATTGCTGCTATAGGGTTTATAATCTGTTTGCCGGTATACTTTGGAGCGGAACCGCCAATAGGCTCAAACATTGATACCCCGGAAGGATTAATATTAGCTCCGGCGGCTATACCCATACCGCCCTGAATCATGGCGGCAAGATCGGTAATTATATCTCCGAACATATTGTCCGTAACAATTACATCAAACCATTCAGGATTTTTTACCATCCACATGCAGATAGCATCAACATTGGCATAATCGGTTTTTATATCCGGATACTCCTTTGCAACCTCATTAAAGGTACGCTCCCAAAGATCAAAAGCATAGGTCAATACATTCGTTTTGCCGCAAAGAGTGAGTTTTTTCTCTTTGTTTCTTTTGCGGCAGTATTCAAATGCATACCGAACACATCTTTCAACGCCTTTCCGGGTATTAATAGATTCCTGAATAGCAACCTCATCAGGTGTATCTTTTTTTAAAAAACCGCCTGCTCCCGTATAAAGTCCTTCGGTGTTTTCACGAACAACCACAAAATCTATATCTTCCGGCCCTTTATTTTTTATAGGAGTTTCAACTCCTTCATAAAGCCTTACAGGTCTCAGATTTATATATTGGTCAAAACGGAACCTCAGATTTAACAGAATTCCTTTCTCAAGAATTCCGGGTTTAACATCAGGATGGCCGATTGCGCCAAGATACATGGCGTTTTTACGGGATAAAGACTCAATAACACTTTCCGGAAGAAGTTCTCCCGTAGCCAGATAGTGCTCTCCACCTAAATTATAATTTTGATAGGAAAGTTTAAACCCGCACTTTTCAGAAACTGTATCTAATACTTTGATCCCTTCGGCAACAACCTCAGGCCCGGTGCCATCGCCGGGTATAACAGCTATATTATATTCCTTTATCATCATTTCACCGCAATAAATATTATTTTTCTCATGTAAGATATCCTAAAATACCCGAACCAGCCTTAATTTTGTTCCCAACCACAACACAGATTTTTGAGTCAGCTGGAAGATAAACATCAAGACGTGATCCGAAACAAATCATGCCAAAACGATCACCTCTTTTTACAATATCTCCATGCTTTAATCTGCATATAATCCTTCTTGCAATGAGCCCGGCAATCTGTACCGCACAGATCTTTTTCCCATTATCTGTTTCAATAAAAACCGCATTATGCTCATTTTCCTTAGAGGCCTTATCAAAACTTGCATTAAAGAATTTTCCCGGAAAATAGCTTATGTTTGTAATTTTCCCTTCATGCGGAATACGATTGACATGGACGTTAAATACCGACATGAATATGCTTATTTTAATGCACGAATCTTTACTAAAAGGGCTTTCATCTAGCGGTTCAACAATAATCACTTTCCCGTCTGCAGGAGATACTACGGCTCCTTGATCCATAGGCACAACTCTGTCAGGATCACGGAAAAACCAGCAAATAAAAAGAGTTATCGCAAAGCATACATTCGCAAATACAACAGCTCCTGCCAAAGCAAAAGCAATGGTTGCAAAAACCGCTGCAAATATAAAATAATAGCCCGGAGCCGCAATAGGAAATGCAGATTTATTATCAGAATCAGCTTTTTTTTTATCGTTCATATAATATTTTTAAGATCTTTAAAACTACATCGTACCAAAATATAAAGAGATTGCCTTGCCCGCCAAAAATATTTTATCAGTTTATTATTAAAATACCGATATATTACGAGCGCAATCTCAGTTTATTTTGCAAAAATTATCTGCTAATCATTTATATCAAAACAAATTGCATTCTGTCAAATATAACTTATTTTTTCAACTGGTATTTCGTGACTGCATTATTGTGTTCAGTAAATTTAGTTGAAAAAAAATGTGTGCCATCATTTTTTGAAACAAAAAAAATGTAAGGCGTTTTTGCCGGATAAAGAGCAGCTTCAATTGATTCATATCCCGGACTTGAGATCGGACCTGGCGGAAGCCCCTTTATCATATAAGTATTATAAGGCGTTATTTCCAAAAGATCCTTACGTGTAATATTGCCTTTAAAATTTTTAATTCCGTATATTACCGTAGGATCAGTTTCGAGCTTCATGCCTATTTTAAGCCTGTTGTGAAAAACACTTGAAATTATTGGACGTTCATCAGGTGCAGCAGTCTCTTTTTCGATTATTGACGCAAGTGTAATAATTTCATGGATTGAAAGCCCTATCTCTTTTGCTCTTACTTTCCATTTTAATGAATAAACGGACCAAAAGCTATCGACCATTGTGGAAAGAATACTTTTAATAGTTTCACCTTTTGAGAAAAAATAGGTATCAGGATATAAGTATCCTTCAAATGTTTTGGCTTCAATTTTCTTTTCATGCGCAAATGAAGGATCCGATGCTATTTTTAAAAAGTCTTCCTTTGTACCAAAACCGGCCTCCGATACAATGCCTGCAATCTGTTGTAAATTATATCCTTCCGGCACAGTAATTCTATAAAGATTAACTTTCCCTTTCACCATTTTATCAAGTATTAAAGCAGGCGACATTGAAGATGAAAGAGTGTATTCACCTGTTTTTATTCTTTTATCATATCTATTAAGTATGGCATACAATCTGAACTTTAGGGGATCTTTGATAATACCTGCTTGTTTAAGGTTGTATATGGTATCTTTAAAAGCCTGGCCTTTTTTTACAACAATAATTTTAAATGATTCGTCTGTACCTGCAGGTCGATTTGCATATGTTATAATATCGAATATAAAAAACGATGCAACTATGATAACCGCAGTAAATATCAAAAATGATAATTTTATATGTCTTATCAAATTTATCGCTTTCTGAAAACGCATAAGGGGCTCTTAATACAACTATTATTTATTCTAAAATCGATATATGATATTGTGAAAAGTTTTTATAATTTAGCAATAATGTGCTTAAAAAAACAAATTATGCTCTATCAACCTTGATAACGGAATCATTTAAACTTATATTGTTTAAACAAAAAGCAATTAATTATTATCTTACAAAAAATAAAATTTGTCGCATATTAAAGAAGTTTTCTTATTTTTACAATCAGGAATATACAAATGAAATCAAATAACAATCTGGATTCCGAATATAAAGGCTTTGAGCAGGGACCAATCCGTCCTCCCAGCGAAGCATATAGCCTATTATTGCGCATTACAAGAAACTGTCCTTGGAACCGCTGTTCCTTTTGCCCTGTATATAAAGAATCAAAGTTTTCCATTCGTCCTGTTGAACATGTTATTAAAGACATAGATACGGTACATAAATATATAACACAGTTGCTTCATCTTGCAGATGAAGCCAGACAGAAAGGCAAGAATGAAATAAGTACTTCCGATATAAAAGTTGAGCCTAATGAGAGCAGAGCTTTTAACGCTGCATATTACTGGATTTCTGCAGGAATGAAATCAATATTTCTTCAGGATGCAAACAGCCTTATTATTAAACCCTCCGATCTCATTGAAATTCTTGTTCACCTGAAAGAATGTTTTCCTTTAACAGAAAGAATAACATCGTATGCAAGGTCTCATACAGTTGCAAGGATAAGTGACGACGATCTTTTGGCCATAAGAACCGCCGGTTTAAGCAGGATACACATCGGTCTTGAATCAGGATCTGATAAAGTCCTTCAAATGGTGAAAAAAGGAGTTTCAAAAGAGACGCAAATAAAGGCAGGGCAAAAAGCTAAAAAAGCCGGGTTTGAACTCTCCGAATATGTTATGCCGGGCATTGGCGGTGTGAGTTTATCAAGAGAACATGCTCTTGAAACAGCGGATGCTTTAAATCAGATAAATCCTGATTTTATCAGGCTGCGCTCTCTTACAATCCCTGAAAATACAGGACTATATGATGACTACAAAGCAGGCCGTTTTGAAAAAGGCAATGATCTGGCAACAGCAAAAGAGATTCTGCTTTTTATTGAAAACCTTAACAATATAACAAGCTATATAAAAAGTGACCATATCTTGAATCTGTTTGAAGATGTAGAAGGAAAGCTCCCGCAGGATAAAGAAAGAATAATAACTATTCTTCGCACTTTCATAGATATGCCGCCGCAGGAGCAATTAAAATACAGGGTTGGAAGAAGGCTTGGGATTTTCTCACGCTTAAGCGATATGGATAATCCTCAAAAGCTTGCCAGAGTGGAGAACGCACGCATAAGCCTTGGAATAACACCTGAAAATGCAGATAATACTATTGACGAACTGACTCGAAGAATGATGTAGAAGTTAAATATTCAGATTCAAAGTTTCAGGGTTTACAGTTCAAGGTTAGAGAGTTATAAAAGACTCAAGACAACCAACTGTGAACCCGGAACCGTGAACCTAACAACCTGAGCAGATCCTAATAAAGCTGAAAATATATTATTACTATGCCAAAAGCTAAACTTAAAGAACATAAGATAAACAGGCGCTGGTGCAAAGGCTGCGGAATCTGTGCGCATTTTTGTCCTAAAAACGTGCTTGAAATTGATAAAGATGAAAAAGCGGTTGCAGCACGTCCGGAAGACTGTATCGCCTGCAGGCTGTGCGAATTAAGGTGTCCAGATCTTGCCATAGAAATAATAACCGAGTAGTAATCAGGTTCAAGGTACAAGGTACAAGGTGCAAGGTTCAAGGTAAGAGAGAAATGAAAATCAAACGTTTTGAAGATATTGATGCTTGGCAACCAGCCGTGAACTGTGAACCTAACAACCTTAGCAGTTACAACGGGTAAGGCAATAACATGAATGAGAAAATCATAAAATTTGTTCAGGGAAATGAAGCCTGTGTTGAAGCTGCAATATATGCCGGGCTGGGTTTTTTTGCCGGCTATCCTATAACGCCTTCAACCGAAATTGCTGAGCTGCTTTCCGTAAGACTTCCGCAAACAGGCGGAAAGTTTCTCCAGATGGAAGATGAAATCGCATCAATATGCGCAATCATCGGAGCCTCTTTGACCGGAAATAAAGTTATGACGGCAACAAGCGGCCCCGGCTTTTCTCTCATGCAGGAAGCATTAGGTTATGCGGTCATGGCTGAAATCCCATGCGTGATTGTAAATGTTCAGCGCGGCGGTCCTTCAACAGGAAATCCCACACATGTAAGCCAGGGCGATATAAACCAGGCAAGGTGGGGAACCCACGGCGATCATTCCATAATAGTACTAACCGCTTCAAATCACCAGGATGTTTTTTCCATTACCGTTGATGCTTTCAATATGGCCGAAATGTACAGAACGCCGGTTATTCTTCTTTTTGACGAAGTCGTAGCGCACTTGCGCGAGGGTTTGACAATACCTGAAAAGGGCGCTCTTGATATTGTTGACAGACTCAAGACCTCAGTAAAAAGAGGAGTTGATTTTCATCCCTATTTACCAAGAGAAGACGGACGTCTTCCCATGTCTGATTTCGGGGGTATCCACAGATACAATGTTACCGGACTTTTTCATGATATGTGGGGATTTCCTTCAAGTGATCCTAAAGTAGTCCACGGACTTCTTCGCCATCTTGTAGATAAAATAGAAAACAATGTATATGATATTTCAAGGTATAAAGAATACTTTCTTGAAGATGCCAGAACAATTTTTGTTTCATACGGATCTTCAGCCCGTTCGGCGCTTCATGTGGTAAAAAACAGAAGGGCACGCGGAGAGCGTATAGGTTTGCTTGAACTTCAGACCTTGTGGCCTTTTCCGGCAGGAATTGTGAGGGAAAAATGCTCTGAGGCACAATGCATTATCGTTGTGGAAATGAACATGGGACAAGTACTGCAGCAGGTAAAAACGGCTGTTGATAATCCCGATAAGGTCTTTCTTGCAAACCGCATTGACGGTGAGCTGATAACTCCCACAGATATCAGAAACATAATGAGGCTGATCCAGGGACGGGGTGTATAATAATGGCAATTAAGGATTATATCAGAGAAAGATTTTTTCCCCAGATGTGGTGTCCGGGATGCGGGCACGGCATAATTTTAAACGGCCTTATAAAAGCTGTGGAAGAACTCGGCTTAAACAAAAACGATATTGTTATGGTATCGGGCATAGGATGTTCCGCCAGGATCTCAGGCTATCTTGATTTTCACACAATGCACACGCTTCACGGGCGAGCTCTTGCCTTTGCAACCGGTATAAAAATGAGCAGACCCGAATTGAATGTGCTTGTGCCAATGGGAGACGGTGATGCACTTGCAATAGGAGGAAACCACTTCATTCATGCTGCGCGCCGTAATATAGACATGACTGCAATAGTTATGAACAACCGTGTTTACGGAATGACGGGAGGGCAGTACTCGCCTCTTTCCGGATATGGTACTCTTGCAACAACAGCGCCTTATACCAATATAGATCATCCCTTTGATGTTGTGGATTTAGCTGTGGCCGTAGGTGCTACTTTCGTAGCCCGCTCTACTACATATCACATACGCCAGTTAACGGATTTAATCAAAAAAGCTATCACCCACAAAGGCTTTTCAGTTGTAGAAATACTTTCCCAGTGTCCTACTTATTACGGCAGAAAAAACAAAGAAGGCAATGCGTACGAAATGATGGAACTTATGAAGCAAACAACAACACCGGTTGGTTCCGAGGCAAAAAAGCAAAATCATGATCTGATTGAGACTGGTGTTTTTGTTGAAACGGATAAGCCTGAATATTGCACAGAATATGATAAAATCATCGAAAGAGCAAAGAAGGACAATTAATTATGGAAAGAATAAGGATGGTTTTTTCAGGCTCAGGAGGCCAGGGCGTGATCACGGCTGCTGTTATTATTGCAGAAGCAGCAGTACTTTACGAAAATCTTGTTGCGGTGCAATCTCAGTCATATGGGGCCCAGGCAAGAGGTGGCGCCACAAAAGCAGATATAATCATATCGGATTCCGAAATAAATTTTCCTAAAGTGAATAACCCCAATCTTCTTGTCTGTCTTACACAGGAGGCATATACCCAATTTTCTCCCACAATACGTCCCGGCGGTTTTCTTGTTACAGATACCTACTATGTTAAAACCCATAACAAAGTGGCTGCGCGCCAGAGAGAGCTTCCCATGTATCAGTCGGTAATGGACAATATCGGCAAACCGGTTGTATATAACATCTGCATGTTAGGTGCTGTTATATCCATGATAGATATCGTAAGACCCGAATCAATCATGAAAGTACTTGAATCAAGAATACCTGCAAACCTTGTCGATATAAATAAAAAAGCTCTTGAACTTGGGTTGAAACTTGGAGAGCAATATAATAAATGACGGAAAGAAATTGAACAGAACAGATTTATGACCATTGCCATAGAACCCAACCCAGCCGGAATATATATCCATATTCCTTTTTGTGTAAATAAATGCCCTTATTGCGATTTTTATTCCATTACGGATCATTCTCTTAAAAAAGAATTTGTTAAAGCTCTACTTCTTGAAATGTCTTTATATAAATCCGTACCACCGGTTTCTGATACCATTTACATAGGCGGCGGCACGCCTTCCGTTCTGAAATCAAAAGATATCGGACAGATTATAGAGACAGTCTTTAATCTGTTTAAAATTACACCTGACCCAGAAATAACAATAGAAGTAAATCCTAAAACCATCAGCCCCGGATCTTTAAAAGGTTTTAAGCAAACCGGCATAAACCGTATAAATATCGGGGTTCAGTCTTTTTCCGATGATAATCTTAAATTTCTCGGTCGAATTCATTCGTCTATTGAAGCAAAAGAAGCAATCTCTTGGGCAAAAAATGCCGGGTTTGAAAATCTTGGAATAGACCTGATATACGGGATTCCCGGGCAAACAGAAAAATCATGGCTTCTGGATTTAAAAACCGCCATGCAATTTGAACCTGATCATATTTCCTGTTATACGCTCACATACGAACCAAAAACCCCGATTTATAATCATATGAAATCAGGCTTCTTTTCTCCAATGCCTGATTATCTTGCAGGTTCTTTGTTTGAATTAACTTCTGACTTTTTGGAAAACTGCGGTTATATACATTACGAAATTTCAAATTTCTCCCGTTCTATAGACAAGAAATCAAGGCATAATACTAAATACTGGTCTGATGTACCATATATAGGATTCGGCCCTTCGGCTCATTCATTCGATGGAAGACAAAGAAGCTGGAATGTACGAAGTGTGAAAGATTACATAAAAAATATTGAATCCGGCCTGCTTGCAACAGAAGAAAAAGAAGTACTTTCAAAAGAGCAGCATATTATTGAGGCTATTCTTCTTGGTTTAAGAAAAAAAGAAGGAATAAATATAAGTAATTTTAATATGAAATTTGAGATAAATTTTAAAGAAGTATTTAAAGAAACGATATCCGATCTTAGAGAAAAAAAGCTTATTATCTTAATTAACGAACAATGCAGACTTACAAAAAAAGGCACGCTTCTTCTCGACAGTATTTGCGCCATGTTCGCCTTAAATGAGTTTTAACGGCTTTATTAAAGGCTTATCCACAAACCTATTTCTTTGCACCTTGTACCTTCCATCTTGGGCCTTTAACTTTTTTTCTTGCACCTATATCCTTATCAACTTATGAACTTATGAGCTTTAACTCATCTTCTATGCTTATCGTCGCTTTTTTTAAATCCTGTTGATTTGACTCATGCAGAGGGCTAACAAACTGTTTAGTATTTTTGCTCATTAGACAATTTGTTATATTTATTCGTTATCTTACACGAAATATATAATGTCATCGAATTCAGATAAATATGTAATTTTTGATGTTGAGACAACCGGCTTTAACCCGCAGCATGGCGCAAGGATTATTGAAATAGGCGCTGTTCATATAGAAAACGGCAAGATTGGAGACCTCAAGCATGCACGGAAGCTTTATGCGCGGGAATCGGGATGCCCTTTAGCTGGCCTTAATATGATTGCGATAAGGGGCACGCACTGAAAATCCTAAGGGAGTAATGCAGTAATGAACGGTTACAGGAAGTCTGACAGCCTCATAGTATCGAAAAAACCTTTGAACAAGACAGGTGACAACAAGCCTGTGGCGGAGGAGGTGGAGAGAAGGGGGTTGGCTGAAAGGAATCCATCCAAGCAAAACAGGAACCAGACACAGAGCTGGGTATTTCTGCCAAATGAGCTGGATAGGATACGGCATGCAGCACAAAAAAACAGGAGTGAGCAGTTTATCTCCATATGGCAAAGTCATAGAAGGACGAAAGGTGAACTGGGTGCTTGATTTAGATATTCGTGGGTTCTTCGACGCAATCGACCCCGAGTGGCTGATAAGATTTATCGAGAACAGGATAAAAGATTACCCAGTCCTTTTATTTGTCACCCTTATCCATTGGATCGTATGCGCGTCAAAACTTGAAGCAGAAGCCCAGTGCATTAGTAGTGCACGCTGGGATCTGTGCAGGGGGGTGCCGAGTAACCGGCATTTCTGCCGCGATCTCTTGAGAAATAAAAAAGACAACGGGGTCTTAACCATTAACTATTCGACATAAAACGGCGGTTAGAGATTTATTCTTTAACTGTTTTCATTTTTTGGCGACAATGGGGCTATTTAAGGGGTGCATTAAACTATTAAACATAATTAAAGCAATGATATGTCATTCGGGGTTCATGCAAAGAAAGTCAAGGGGAATTAGGTAAGCGCTAAAACTCCCTCGGTCCGCATAATATCTAAGGAGCCAGTTTTTAAACGTCCCATTTTGGCCGATCTCTGTGTTGGGCGAAAATATTGCACTTTAGTGAAGCTTTAGCGCTATACTCGAAATACCCTATGTATTCTTGCGGTTAAAATTTTCACCCGCCTTGACCTTGACCAAACTGAAACGTTTTTAAAGTGGCTCTAAGGTTATAATTAATTATTATATAAATGAAACCGATATATTTATTGACAATAACCGTATGCAGTCGTGCTATTACAAAAAGAATTCATTTACAAAACTGAAAGAATTAACTAAAAATTCAGCAAATAATATATTCTTAACGAGGATTCTATGAAAAAATCTCTGATTTTTGTTTTTATATCTATTGTGTTTTTCGCGTGTGCCGGTCTCACTTTGACCGGATGTATTTCTTCATTGGCGACAGCGGCATACAATGGTAAAACCGAGGCGGTGCGGGAAATGCTGAATGGCAAAAATGTAGATATAAACGAAATATACGCGTGCAGTATGACAAGCCCTACTATGGGTTATACGCCTCTGATGTGTGCGGTTGAAAAAGGAAACATAGAAATTGTAAAACTCCTTATAGAAAACGGCGCTGATATTAATGTGAAAAGCGGCAGAGGCACAGCCCTGCACATCGCGGTAGAGTACGGGTATCCTGACATTGTCCGGCTTTTACTGGATAAAGGCGCCGAGGTTAGCATCCTTGGAAGTCCGGGCCCGGCAGCGGATTCTCCACAAGGCACCCCCTTGCAAATTGCCAGGGCGAAAGGCCAGACAGTACTTGTTCGTATGCTTACCAAAGCCGAAGAAATGCAGTCAAGCAAATATGACAAAGAGGCGTATCCGGTTAAAAGTGAAACGCCGGTATCGGAAACTGTCAAATCCGATGTTGATGAAATTCCATCCTTAAAAACCGCGACAAATAAAAAGGCTTTTGCAATTGTCATCGGCATTGAAAATTATCGTCAGAATCTTCCCAAAGCTGACTTCG
>Ga0180732_1000110_pt1 | contig 83297 bp, 78 predicted proteins | sample KR11_01MetaG_FD_148674 | JGI IMG/M metagenome (GOLD analysis project Ga0180732, IMG submission 148674) | Groundwater microbial communities from the Olkiluoto Island deep subsurface site, Finland - KR11_0.1 MetaG | ecosystem: Environmental > Aquatic > Deep subsurface > Groundwater | place... | reverse complement strand
TCGGGCGCGACGTCCAGGCTGAAGAAGTGTTGAAAGAAGCACTGAATTCCAAACCGGGCGATGTGCCGATCATCCTCAAGCTGCTGTCGATCTATTCGACTCGCAAGGATACGAACGCGTTCATGACCTATGCCCGCCAGATCAAGGACGGTGGTGACGAGGCAGCATGGCAGCAAGTGGCTGCGATGGGGCGTGAGCTTGAGCCGGGCAATCCATACTATGGCGGAGATGGCGAAGCAAACGATGCAGGCGCTCCCCAAGTTGAAGAGACGGCAGAGCCGGCAGTCGATTTCGACCTTGGTTTCGGCTCGTCCGGCTCCGAGAATCAAGAGTCGAACGCGCTGGATACCATGATGATGGATACCTTCGCTACGGAAAAGAGCGAGGCGACTGCACAAGCCGATGATTTCCTGGGTACTGTGGTGATGCAGCCGCAGTCGTCATCCAGTGAGTCGACGACCATCCTTTCTGCCAAAGAGATGCAGGCAGCGAGCGAAGCGCCGATGGATTTTGATATCACGGGTGCGCATCAGGACAGTGAATCTAAAAATAAAGCAGCGGAATCGACAGAAGGAAGCAATACAGAATCTGCCGCATCCGACGATCTGATCTTCGACGTGACCTCTACGCATCCCGGTGTTCCAAGCCAGATGACTGAGGCAGCAGGGGCATCTGATCAAACGGAAGCATCGGATGATCTGATGTTTGACGTGACATCCACTCATTCGGGTTTCCAGGCTCCGGTAGCCGCTGCGACAGCTGCTGAGACAGCTGCATCTGAGGGGCTGGATGATCTGATGTTCGATATAACCTCTGCCCAGCCGGAAGAAACTGCGGCTGCCAAGACTGAAACGCCTGCAAGCGATGATAGTTTGGCGTTCACGCTGGATATCCCGGAATACGGCCAGTCTGCGGAAGAAAAACCTTCCGCCCCGATGGATATAGGCTTGGGTGAAATCAGCCTGAATCTGGACGGACTGGGTGGCAGCGATGCAGCCAGCCCGGCTGCAGAGGTCAAGGATGAGCGGTGGCAGGAAGTCGCTACCAAGCTTGATCTGGCCAAAGCCTATCAGGAGATGGGTGACGGAGCTGGTGCGAAAGAGATACTCGAAGAAGTGATGCGTGACGGCGATGATCAGCAGCGTGCCAGTGCGCAAAGCATCCTTGATCAGCTCTAAGCATTACGCATGAAAGCGACGGCAGCCATTTCGGCTGCCGTTTTTATTTGAACGAATGGATAGGCTGATGCCCCATCCCGCTATACAGATATTGATCTGGATAACACTCGCCATCACCGCACAAGCACTGACTGCGCCGGGCTTGCTCTTGATGACGGTTGCGCTGTTTTTCGTGGCAGCGAAACTCGATTCGCGCCAACTCTTCAGTTTGATCCGGCGCACACGCTGGATATTGCTCTCCCTGCTGCTGGTCTATGCATACTCGACGCCGGGCGTTGCACTGGTGACTGAGCTGGGGCGATTCTCGCCGACGCTGGAAGGTCTGTCGGACGGTTTGATGCAACTGGGACGATTGCTATCCATGTTGTCCGGATTGGCGATCCTGCTGTCGTTGTTGACTCAGGCACAATTCATCAGCGGTATTTATGCACTGGCCTACCCGCTGAACTGGTTCAGAGGCTCGCGCGAACGCGTCGCCGTGCGGCTGGCGCTGACACTGCAATATGCCGAACCGGCCATGCGCGATACTGCGGCAGACTGGAAGCGGGCGATCGGCGATGTGCTGCAGCCGCCTGCTGCGGCCGGGCAGCAGGTGATGCTGGACAGGATTGCGCTCAAGGCAGCGGACGGTTTGAGTCTGCTGTTGTGTGCAGCGCTACTTTACGGGGTCTGGAGATGAGGATCGCACTCGGTGTGGAATATGACGGAAGCCGTTACCACGGCTGGCAAAGCCAGCCGGATATGGCGAACGTGCAAGATGCTTTGCAGGATGCGTTGTCGGCTATCGCCTGCGAACGAATAAACATCATCGCCGCCGGACGCACGGATACCGGCGTGCATGCACTGGAGCAGGTTGTGCATTTCGACACGTCGACGGTTCGCCAGCTCTCAGCCTGGGTGCGCGGCTGCAATGCGCTGCTGCCTGCAGGTATCGCCGTATTGTGGGCACATGAGGTAAGCGAAGAATTCCATGCGCGCTTCTCGGCGTGGTCACGCAGTTATCAGTACGTACTGTTCAATCGCCCCCAAAGGCTGGCTGTGCATGCTGGCAAGGCAGGCTGGTTCCATGCGCCGCTTGATGTCGCCGCGATGCAGGAGGCGGCGAATCATCTGCTGGGCGAGCATGATTTCAGTGCCTTCCGTGCTTCGCAGTGTCAGGCCAAGTCCCCGATCAAGACACTGGCGAAACTGGATATCCGGCAGCGGGGAGAAACGATCATCTTTGATCTGACCGCGAACGCATTCTTGCATCACATGGTTCGCAATATCGTCGGTTGTCTGGTGTACGTCGGCAAAGGTAAATATCCGCCAGCGTGGATGAAGCAGATCCTGGAATCGCGCGAGCGCAAACTGGCGGCACCGACATTCATGCCCGATGGACTCTATCTGCGGCACATCGGCTATGACGCAAAGTGGGGACTGCCGCAAGGTACAATGCCGCCCTCGGAAAACGATTGAATCCGCCATGACACGAATCAAGATATGCGGCATCACCCGTGAGCAGGACCTGCAGGCTGCGGTGGCGGCAGGCGCGGATGCGCTCGGTTTCGTGTTCTATGACAAGAGCCCGCGCAATATCGCAGCGCTGCGGGCGGCAGTACTGTTGCGTGCTTTGCCCCCCTTCGTGACCAGCGTCGGTCTGTTCGTCGACCCATCAGAAGGCATGGTGCGAGAGGTCCTCGCGCAAGTGCCGCTCGATGTGCTGCAGTTCCATGGCAATGAATCCCCCGAATTCTGCACCCAGTTCGGCCGCCCTTATTTGAAGGCGATACGCGTCAGGCCGGGGGTGGATTTGGTAGAATGCGCGGCCCGTTATGCGGACGCTCAGGGCTTGCTGCTCGATGCCTATGTGGACGGTGTGCAGGGCGGTACCGGTGAGTCCTTCGACTGGGCGCTGATCCCGCGCGAGTTGTCGTTGCCGGTGATCCTGTCCGGTGGGCTGCATCCGGCCAATGTGGCGCTGGCGGTGCGCGCGGTGCGGCCATACGCGGTCGATGTCTCCAGCGGTGTCGAGGCAGCAAAAGGAATCAAAGATGCGGCGAAGATCGCTGCATTCATCAAAGAGGTTAAGAGCATTGACATACAGTTATCCTGACCAGCAAGGTCACTTCGGCCAGTTCGGCGGCATCTACATGGCCGAAACGCTGATTCCGGCAGTCGAGGAATTGCGCCAGCAGTATCTGCGCTTCCGCGACGACCCGGAATTCAAGGCCGAGTTCGCCTATGAACTCAAGCACTACGTCGGTCGTCCCAGCCCCATCTATCACGCCAAGCGCCTTTCCGATGACTTGGGCGGCGCGCAGATCTATCTGAAGCGCGAAGACCTGAACCACACAGGCGCGCACAAGATCAACAACGCCATCGGTCAGGCCTTGCTGGCCAAACGCATGGGCAAGAAGCGCGTCATCGCCGAGACCGGTGCGGGCATGCACGGCGTGGCGACTGCCACCGTGGCGGCACGCTTTGGCATGGAATGCATCGTCTACATGGGCGCGGAAGACATCCAGCGCCAGGCACCCAATGTGTTCCGCATGAAGTTGCTGGGCGCGACCGTGGTTCCCGTGCAGAGCGGTTCGCGCACGCTGAAAGACGCATGCAATGAAGCGATCCGCGACTGGGTCACCAACGTCGAGTCCACCTTCTATATCTTCGGTACGGCTGCGGGCCCGCATCCGTACCCCATGATGGTGCGTGATTTCCAGTGCGTGATCGGCAACGAGGCCAAAGTGCAGATGCCGGAGATGATTGGTCGCCAGCCGGATGCGGTGATCGCCTGCGTCGGCGGCGGTTCCAATGCCATCGGCCTGTTCCATCCCTACATCGAAGTGCCGAACGTGCAGATCATTGGCGTGGAAGCGGGCGGTCACGGCATCGCCAGCGGACAGCATGCCGCGCCGCTCACGGCCAACAGCAAGGTCGGTGTGTTGCACGGCAACAAGGTGTATCTGATCCAGGACGAGAACGGCCAGATTATCGAGACCCATTCCATCTCGGCCGGACTGGATTATCCCGGCGTCGGTCCCGAGCACTGCCTGCTGAAAGACATCGGTCGTGCGCAGTATGTCGCCATCAACGATGACGAAGCGCTGGCCGCTTTCGACGCGCTGTGCCGTTTCGAAGGAATCATCCCCGCGCTGGAATCCAGCCATGCTTTGGCACACGCGATGAAGATCGCGCCGACCATGGGCAAGGACAAAGTCCTGCTGGTGAATCTTTCGGGTCGCGGCGACAAGGACATGAACACCGTGGCGAAATTGAAAGGCATCACGCTATGAGCCGTATCGATAGAACTTTCGACAAGCTCAAGCAGCAACAGCGCAAAGCGCTCATTCCTTTCATCACTGCAGGTGATCCTTCGCGGCAACTCACTGTGACGCTGATGCACGGGCTGGTGGCGGCAGGGGCGGATGTGCTCGAACTGGGCGTGCCGTTCTCCGACCCGATGGCGGACGGCCCGACCATCCAGCGCGCTTCCGAGCGTGCGCTCAAGAACGGCATGTCGTTGCGCGGCGTGCTGGACATGGTGGCCGAATTCCGCAAGCAGGACACGACCACGCCAGTGGTGCTGATGGGATATGGTAATCCCATCGAGGCGATGGGTTGGGAAGCGTTCGCCAAGCGTTGTGCCGAGGTCGGTGTGGACGGTGCGTTGACCGTGGACTTCCCGCCGGAAGAGAGTCACGAGGCATTCGAGCATCTGCAGGCGCACGGCATCGCGCCCATCTTCCTGCTCGCGCCGACCACCAAGGACGCGCGCATCGAGCAGGTCGCAAAACTGGCACGCGGCTATGTGTACTATGTTTCGCTGAAAGGGGTGACCGGTGCGGGCAATCTGGACCTGTCGGCTATTGAAGAGAAAATGCCGCAGCTGCGCAAGCACATCAAGTTGCCCATCGGTGTCGGTTTCGGCATCCGCGATGCGGCGACGGCCCGCGCGGTAGCGAAGCTGTGCGACGGTGTGGTGGTGGGCAGCCGCATCGTGCAGGAAGTCGAAGATTCGAATGAACAGAATGTGGTCGCCAACGTCGGACGTTTGGTGCAAGAATTGCGCGTAGCGATAGATAACGAGAAGGAGTAAATCATGGGATGGTTCCAAAAGCTGTTGCCGCCGAAGATCAAGCGCCGTGAAGGCGAGGATGCCAAGAAGAACGTGCCGGAAGGCTTGTGGTTCAAGTGTCCTGAATGTCAGGCCGTGCTGTATCACGCCGATCTGGAAAAGAACCATAGCGTCTGCCCGAAATGCAATCACCATCACCGCATCACTGCGCGCGCGCGTCTGAACTGGCTGCTGGATAGCGAAGGCCGCTTCGAGATCGGCTCCGAGGTGTTGTCGGTCGATACCCTGAAGTTCAAGGATCAGAAGAAATACAGCGACCGCCTGGTCGAAGCCAAGAAGAAGACCGACGAGGACGATGCGCTGATCGTGCTGCAAGGCAGCATCCATGCCTTGCCCGTTGTGGCAGCCTCGTTCGAGTTCAACTTCATGGGCGGCTCGATGGGTTCCGTCGTCGGCGAGCGTTTCGTGCGCGGTGTGCAAGTCGCGCTGGAGCAGCAATGCCCCTTCATCTGTTTTTCCGCCAGCGGCGGCGCGCGCATGCAGGAAGGTCTGCTGTCGCTGATGCAGATGGCCAAGACCAGCGCTGCGCTCACGCAGTTGAGCGAAGCCAAACTGCCGTTCATCTCCGTGCTGACCGATCCGACCATGGGCGGTGTCTCGGCCAGTTTCGCTTTCCTGGGTGACGTGGTCATCGCCGAGCCCGGCGCATTGATCGGATTCGCAGGTGCGCGCGTGATCCAGCAGACCGTACGCGAGACCCTGCCTGACGGTTTTCAGCGCGCCGAGTTCCTGCTCGAGCATGGTGCCATCGACATGATCGTCGACCGTCGCCAGATGCGCGATCAACTGGCGACACTGATCACCCTGTTGACCAAACAGGATGCCGTAGCGAAGCTGGAGGCGGCGTAATCTTCAGTATCAACGGCCGACATCCCTGTCGGCCGTTCTTTTGCCAGTACAGAAATGCCTAAATCCCTAGCCGACTGGCTGACCCACCTCGAATCCCTGCATCCCAAAACCATCGCGCTCGGTCTGGAGCGCGTGGTGCAAGTCAAACAACGACTCGATCTGGCCCCTGACTTTCCTGTCATCGTCGTCGGCGGCACCAACGGCAAAGGCTCGGTGTGCGCGATGCTGGAGTCCATCCTGCATGCGGCGGGCTACAAGGTGGGCTGTTACACCTCGCCGCATCTGTTGCGATACAACGAGCGTGTGCGTATCGCCAAGCAACAGGCGAGCGATGCCGAGTTGTGCGCCTCGTTCGAAGCGATAGAGCAAGCACGGGGTGATACTGAACTGACCTATTTCGAATTCGGCACGCTGGCCGCGATGCAATGCTTCATCGCGCACAAAGTGGATGTCGCCATCCTTGAAGTGGGGCTGGGCGGAAGACTGGATGCGGTGAATCTGTTCGATGCGGATGTGGCGATCGTGACCAGTGTCGACATCGATCACACCGATTATCTGGGTGATACACGCGAACAGATCGCTTTCGAGAAAGCCGGAATCTTCCGTCAAGGCAAGGTAGCGATCTGTGCCGACAGCGATGTGCCGCCCGTTTTGCGTGCGCATGCGCAGCAGATCGGGGCAGAGCTATGGTGCATCGGCGCGGATTTCGGACCGCGTGCGCATCAGGGGCAGTGGGATCATTTCGGCAAGGTCGGCGGGCGTAGTGCCTTGCCGTATCCGGCCTTGCGCGGTGCCTTCCAGTTGCAGAATGCCAGTGCGGTGCTGGCGGCACTGGATGTGCTGAAAGATCGCATGCCGGTAAGCATGGAAGCGGTCAGACGCGGTCTGGTCGAAGTCGAACTGGCGGGACGCTTTCAGTTCATACCCGGCAAGCCGCAATGGATACTGGATGTGGCGCACAACCCCCATGCGGCACGTTCGCTGGCAAAGAATCTTGCAGATATGCCGCCCGCGAGGACGTTCGCCGTACTTGCCATGCTCAAGGATAAGGATATGGCCGGTGTGGTGCGGGCACTGGATGCGCAGGTCGATGTGTGGCTGGTCGCCGGCATCGATGCGCCCCGCGGTGCTACTTCCGCTGAATTGCTGCAAGTGATGCTTGGATTGCCGGTGCGCGGAGAGGTGGTCGACTGTGGATCCATTGAAAATGCGCTGAATGAGGCCAGCAATCGGGCGGGTGAAAATGATAGAATCGCGGCCCTCGGTTCCTTCTACACAGTGGCGGAAGTGATGCAACTGCGCAAAGTGCGCGTTAACTGAGTATTCCGGTATTCACCATGGCCAAACAGATCAATACGGACGAAGAATTCAAGTTAAAGAGGCAGGCACGGCATCGCCTGATCGGTGCCGTGGCACTGATGCTGGGCATCGTCATCTTCCTGCCCATGGTGTTCGACAGCGAGCCGGATGTGAACGTGGGCAACATCGAGTTGCGCATCCCGGACAAGACTGAAGTGCCCGAATTCCGCCCTGAGGTGAAAGTCGACCAGCCGGTGGAGCCTGTAGCCAGCACTGTGTCCACTACTATCCCTGCACCAGCCGAAGTGCCTGTCGCTGTCAAAACTGCTCCCGTCGAGCCCAAGGTGGCAGCGCCGGCAACACCCAAGGTGGTGCAGCCGGTGCAAACCGCAAGCAAGACCGTTGCCGCCAAGAAGACTGCGCCGCCGTCAGGTTGGGTGTTGCAAGTCGGTGCCTATTCGCGTGAAGACGCCGGACGCCAGATGCTCGACAATCTGAAGAAACGCGGCTTTCCGGCTTATACCGAGAAGGTCGCCGGCATGCTGCGCGTGCGCGTGGGAGACTATCCTTCCCGTGAAGCGGCAGAGAAGGCAAAGTTAAAACTGGAGGCTATCGGCCTGCAACCCAACGTGATCAATCCGGAATAAGTGCATGTCGTTCTTTGATATTGCCGTACTGGTGGTCATTGTGTTGTCGGCGTTGCTGGGTTGGTGGCGCGGTTTTATGTATGAATTGTTCTCGTTGCTGGGCTGGATCGCGGCCTATATCGCGGCGAGCACTTTTTCGGACCAGGCCTTGCCGTATATCCCCGAGGCGATCACGGTGGAAGCGATCCGCTCTGCAGTGGCCTTTGCGCTGGTATTCGTGGTGACGCTGATCGTGGCTGCAGTATTCGCATGGTTGCTGTCCAAGCTGACCAAGTTCGCCGGACTCGGCGGGCTGGACGGGAAATTCGGCGTCATGTTCGGTGTGCTGCGCGGACTGCTGGTGGTGCTCGCACTGGTATGGATAGGCGGTCTGACCAGTCTGCCGGAAAAACGCTGGTGGAAGGATGCATGGACCAGCAAGCCGCTGCGTCAGGCCGCGCTGTACGCACGCGACTATCTGCCGACGCAGACAGCGCAACGCTGAACGAACGATTAAATTCACAGGAAACGGAAAACGATATGTGCGGGATTCTGGGAGTGGTGGCCAATACGCCGGTGAACCAGGTGCTGTATGACGGTTTGCAGGTGTTGCAGCATAGAGGGCAGGACGCGGCGGGTATCGCCACGCTGGAGGACAGGACATTCCACCTGCATAAAGGTAACGGCTTGGTACGCGACGTGTTCCGCACGCGCAACATGCGCGCCCTCAAGGGTAACTCCGGTATCGCCCATGTGCGTTATCCGACGGCAGGCTCGTCGGTGGATCACAACGAGGCGCAGCCGTTCTACGTCAATTCCCCGTTCGGTATCGTGTTGGCCCATAACGGCAACCTGACCAACACCGACGAGTTGCGCAGCGCCATGTACAAACAGGATCTGCGCCACATCAACACCGGCTCCGATTCTGAAGTGCTGCTCAATGTATTGGCGCATGAACTGCAGGCCAATGCCACCGGTTTCAAGCTCGACCCGCAAAAGATATTCGCTGCCGTGTCCGGCGTGCACCGCCGTTGCAAAGGTGCCTATGCCGTGGTGGCGATGATCGCCGGCTACGGCCTGATCGCCTTCCGTGACCCCAACGGCATCCGCCCGCTGGTGGTGGGCAGCAACCAGCATGCTGACGGCATCGAGTATCTGATCGCCTCCGAGAGCGTGGCGCTGGACACGCTGGGTTTCAGTTTCCTGCGCGATATCGCACCTGGCGAGGCAGTGTTCATCGACCTTGAAGCCAACTTCTACAGCCAGCAGTGCGCGGAGAAGCCGCAACTCACACCCTGCATCTTCGAATACGTCTATTTCGCCCGTCCTGACTCGGTGATGGACGGTATCTCGGTGTATGCCACGCGCCTGTTCATGGGCGAATTCCTGGCCGACAAGATCCGCCGCGAGTGGCCGGAGCATGACATCGACGTGGTGATCCCCATCCCGGATTCCAGCCGTCCCAGTGCGCTGCAACTGGCGAACCATCTGGGCATCCCGTTCCGCGAAGGCTTCGTCAAGAACCGTTATATCGGCCGCACCTTCATCATGCCGGGCCAGGCCATGCGCAAGAAATCCGTGCGCCAGAAATTGAATGCCATCAGCATCGAGTTCAAGGACAAGAACGTGTTGCTGGTGGACGACTCCATCGTGCGCGGCACCACCAGCCGCGAGATCGTGCAGATGGCGCGCGACGCCGGTGCGCGCAAAGTGTATTTCGCCTCGGCCGCGCCGCCGGTCAAATTCCCCAACGTGTACGGCATCGACATGCCCAGCCGTACCGAACTGATCGCCACCGGCCGCAGCGACGAAGAGATCTGCCGCGAGATCAGTGCCGACCGTCTGTTCTATCAGGATATCGAAGACCTGAAAGCGGCGGTGTTCAAGGCGAATCCGGCACTGAGCGGTTTCGACTGTTCCTGTTTCGATGGCAACTACATCACCGGCGATATCACACCGGAATATCTGGATGAGATCGAGGCGGCGCGCGGTGCAGGCAAGGCGAACAAGACACCGGACGACGACCAGCTGGAGCTGGATCTGGCGATGTCTGCTTCTTCCATGTGAGTTGACGAAGCAAGGCGGGGAGTGCTACTTTCCACCTGCGCCGATTTGAGGAACAGCTTGCGGGCGCTATACAAATTCAGCTAAAGCGGGCGAACCCGGTTTAGCGTCAAGCTTTCCGGGTTTTTTGTTGCGCGTGCGAACGGCCGCGCGGGAGGTGATGATGTCTGACAACGAATACCAACTCGAGACGCTGTCCGTACGTGCGGGCGGGGTGCAAACCCAGTTCCATGAGCATAGCGAAGCGATGTTCCTGACCTCGAGTTTCACTTTTGACAACGCCGCACAAGCCGCCCGACGCTTCATCGGCGAAGAGCCGGGCAATATCTACGCACGCTTCACCAATCCCACGACGAGTATGTTCGAGGAGAGATTGGCCGCGCTGGAAGGCGCGGAGCAGTGTGTGGCGACCTCGTCCGGTATGGCTGCCATCCTCTCCTGCTGCATGGGTTTGCTGAAAGCGGGTGACCATGTCGTCGCCTCGCGCAGCATGTTCGGTTCGACCATCAATCTGTTCAACAACTACTTCAAGAAGTTCGGCGTGGAGACGACCTATGTCTCGGCGACCGATGTTACGGAGTGGGAAGCGGCGGTGTGCCCGAACACGAAACTGTTCTTTCTGGAGACGCCCTCCAACCCGCTGACCGAGATCTCCGATATCGCGGCCATCGCGGCGGTGGCCAAGGGATGCGGCGCGCTGCTGGCGGTGGACAACTGTTTCTGTACGCCCATCCTGCAACGCCCGCTGGAGCTGGGCGCGGACATCGTCATCCATTCCGCCACGAAATACATCGACGGGCAGGGCCGTGTGCTGGGCGGTGCGGTGCTGGGCAGTAAGAAACTGATGGAGCCGGTGTACGGCTTCCTGCGCACCGCAGGGCCGACCATGAGCGCGTTCAACGCATGGGTGTTCCTCAAGGGGCTGGAAACGCTCAAGCTGCGCATGGATGCACACAGCGCCAATGCCTTGCAACTGGCGCAGTGGCTGGAGCAGCAGCCTAACGTGGCGCGCGTGTACTACCCCGGCCTGCTTTCGCACCCGCAGCATGCGCTGGCGATGCAGCAGCAGAAGAGCGGCGGCGGCATCGTCGCTTTCGAAGTGAAAGGCGGTAAGGAGGCTGCGTGGAAGGTGATCGACAACACGAAACTGTTGTCCATCACCGCCAACCTGGGTGACACCAAGACCACCATCACCCATCCGGCCACCACCACCCATGCACGCATCACGCCTGAAGCACGCGCGGCGGCCGGCATCACCGAGGGCTTGATCCGCATCGCGGTCGGGCTGGAGGCGGTGGTCGATATCCAGAACGACATTGCGCGCGGACTGAACTGAAAACAATTTTAGCCACAGAGGACACAGAGACCACAGAGAAACAAGGCTTCGCATACACGGCTTTCTCTGTGTACTCTGTGATCTCTGTGGCTAATAGGTTTTAAGGTGTTTAAGAAATGCATGATCTTTCCACACAAGTCGGTGCAGCGCTCAAGTCGCACGGCATGATGCTGGCGACGGCAGAATCCTGTACCGGCGGCGGCATCGCGCAAGCGGTCACCAGCGTCTCCGGCAGTTCAGCCTGGTTCGAGCGCGGCTTCGTCACCTATTCCAACCTTTCCAAGCAACAGATGCTGGGCGTGCAGGAAGCCACGCTGATCGCCTATGGCGCGGTGTCGGAGGCCGTCGTGCGCGAGATGGCGGAAGGCGCACTGCGTAACAGTACGGCGCAGGTGTCGCTGGCAGTGAGCGGCATCGCCGGCCCTGACGGCGGTACGCCGGACAAGCCGGTCGGTACGGTGTGGTTCGCTTGGGCGCTCGCCGACGGCGTCACGACAGCGCTACGCCACCGGTTCTCGGGCGATCGGGACGAGGTGAGAGCGCAGGCGGTGCGTGTGGCGTTGCAGGGCATACTCGAGCGGCTGACCCCAAATACCCTTCTTGCATAAAAAAAGAACGAACGTTCTGTACAAGTCCAAAACCTTGTGCAACAATCCGCTCCGAAATTTTCCCAAGGAGATCGAACATGGATGACAACAAAAGCAAGGCTCTCGCTGCGGCACTGAGCCAGATCGAAAAACAATTCGGCAAGGGCTCGATCATGCGCCTGGGCGAGGGCGAGGTGATCAAGGATATCGAAGTGGTGTCCACCGGCTCCCTGGGACTGGACATCGCGCTAGGCGTCGGCGGTCTGCCGCGCGGCCGTGTGGTCGAGATCTACGGTCCGGAATCTTCCGGCAAGACCACACTGACCCTGCAAGTCATCGCCGAGATGCAGAAACTGGGCGGTACGGCAGCTTTCATCGACGCCGAACACGCGCTCGATCCGCAGTACGCACAGAAGCTGGGTGTGCGCGTGGAAGACCTGCTTATCTCGCAACCGGACAACGGCGAACAGGCATTGGAGATCGCCGACATGCTGGTGCGTTCCAGCTCGGTCGATGTGGTGGTGATCGACTCGGTCGCCGCCCTCACACCGCGTGCCGAGATCGAAGGCGAGATGGGCGATGCGCAGATGGGTCTGCATGCGCGCCTGATGTCGCAAGCGCTGCGCAAACTCACCGCCAACATCAAACGCTCCAACACACTGGTCATCTTCATCAACCAGATCCGTATGAAGATTGGTGTGATGTTCGGTAACCCCGAGACTACCACCGGCGGTAACGCGCTCAAGTTCTATGCCTCGGTGCGCCTCGATATCCGCCGTACCGGCGCGATCAAGAAGGGCGACGAGGTCATCGGCAACGAGACCCGCGTCAAAGTGGTGAAGAACAAGGTCGCCCCGCCGTTCAAGGAAGCACATTTCGACATCCTGTACGGGGAAGGCATCTCGCGCGAGGGCGAAGTGGTCGAACTGGGTGTGCAGCACAAGATCGTCGAGAAATCCGGCGCGTGGTATGCCTACAACGGCGAGAAGATCGGCCAGGGCAAGGACAATGCGCGCGAGTACCTGCGCAACAATCCGGACATCGCCCGCGAGATCGAGAACAAGGTGCGTGCCGCGCTGGGCGTCAACGCCATGGGCACCCGTGAAGTCGCCGAAGAAGCCTGAGTTAAGTCTGCGTGTCCGCGCCATGAAGTATCTGGCGCGGCGCGAGCATAGCCGGGGCGAACTGTGGCAAAAACTGCTGCCGCATGTGCAGGAAGGTGAAAACCTCGATGCAGTGCTTGATGAACTGGAAAAGCGCAACTGGCTTTCCGATGCGCGCGCAGCCACGCAACTGGTGGATGCCAAACGCAGCCGATTCGGCAGCCAGCGTATCGCACACGAGTTAAGGCAACGCGGGGTGGGCGAGGAATTGATCGCCGCAGCGATGCCCGAGCTCAAGTCATCTGAACTGCAAACCGCGCGTGAAGTGTGGCAGCGCAAGTTCGGCAAATATCCCATAGATGCCAAGGAAAAATCCCGCCAGATGCGTTTTCTGCAGTCTCGTGGATTCTCCACCGAGGTGATCCTCAAAGTCCTGAGATCCGCCGGCGCAAGTCCGGCCGACGAGGACTGATAGCCATGCCCTAACTGTTTGCCAAATGGTATGATTCGCGCCGTGATGCCGCCCGTGGGGCGGCGTGTTTATTGAACGATTGCGGCCAGCGGTGACCAGATGAAAAGCAGCGAGATTCGCCAGAAATTTCTAGACTATTTTGCCTCCAAGGGCCACACGGTGGTCGCCTCCAGTTCGCTGGTGCCGCATGAAGACCCGACGCTGTTGTTCACCAATGCGGGCATGAATCAGTTCAAGGATGTGTTCCTCGGTTTCGACAAGCGCCCCTATACCCGTGCTGCCTCTTCGCAGAAGTGCGTGCGCGCCGGCGGCAAGCACAACGATCTGGAGAACGTCGGCTACACCGCGCGTCACCACACTTTCTTCGAGATGCTGGGCAACTTCAGCTTCGGTGACTACTTCAAGCAGGATGCGATCAAGTACGCCTGGGAATTGCTGACCGAGGTATTCAAGCTGCCCAAAGACAAGCTCTACGTCACCGTGTATGCCGAGGACGATGAGGCTTTCGACATCTGGACCAAGGAGGTCGGCGTACCGGCCGAGCGCGTGATCCGCATCGGCGACAACAAGGGCGCGCGTTACGCCTCCGACAACTTCTGGATGATGGGCGACACCGGCCCCTGCGGCCCGTGCACCGAGATCTTCTACGACCACGGCGCACACATCCCCGGCGGACTGCCCGGTACCCCCGAAGAAGACGGCGACCGCTACATCGAGATCTGGAACAACGTGTTCATGCAGTTCAACCGCGACGAAGCGGGCGTGATGCATCCGTTGCCCAAGCCCTCGGTCGATACCGGCATGGGGCTGGAGCGTATCTCTGCGGTGCTGCAGCATGTGCATGCCAACTACGAGATCGATCTGTTCCAGGCGCTGATCAAAGCTGCCGCACGCGAGACGCACTGTACCGATCTGGAATCGCCTTCGCTGAAAGTGCTGGCTGATCATATCCGTGCCTGCTCCTTCCTCATCGCAGACGGTGTGATCCCGGGCAATGAAGGTCGCGGCTACGTGCTGCGCCGCATCATCCGCCGCGCCATCCGCCACGGCTACAAACTGGGCGCGCGCGATGCGTTCTTCTACAAGATGGTGCCCGATCTGGTGGAGCAGATGGGTACCGCCTATCCAGAACTGGTCGCGGAGCAGGTGCGCGTAAAAGGTGTGCTGAAGCTGGAAGAGGAGCGCTTCTTCGCCACCATCGAGCACGGCATGGCGATCCTCGAAGCCGAACTGGCCGAGATGGAAAAAGCCGGCGTCAAACTATTCAACGGCGAGACTGCATTCAAACTGCATGACACTTACGGCTTCCCGCTGGATCTGACTGCCGACATCTGCCGTGAGCGCGATGTCTCTGTGGACGATGCGGCATTCAATGCCGCCATGGCACGCCAAAAGGAACAGGCGCGCGCCGCCGGCAAGTTCAAGATGGCGGCCAATCTGGAATACAGCGGTCCCGCCACCACCTTCCACGGTTACGACACGCTGGAGCATAAAGGCAACGTGCTCGCGCTGTACAAGGACGGCGTGGAAGTGAACGAGCTGGTTGAAGGCGAGTTGGGCGTGGTGGTGTTGGACGACACGCCGTTCTATGCAGAATCCGGCGGTCAGGTGGGCGACAGTGGCGAGTTGCGCAGCGTGCATGGCATCTTTGCGGTGGAAGATACGCAGAAGATCCAGGCGGCCGTGTTCGGCCATCACGGCGTGGTGAAGACCGGCAAGCTCTCCGTGGGCAACGGTGTCAATGCGCGCGTGGATATGCTGGCGCGCGCGCGCACCGAGCGCAACCATTCGGTGACACACCTGATGCACAAGGCTTTGCGCGAAGTGCTGGGCGCACACGTGCAGCAGAAAGGCTCGCAAGTCGACCCCGACAAGACACGTTTCGACTTCGTGCAGAACCAGCCGATGACGGATGCCGAGATCCGCCGCGTGGAAGCCATCGTCAATGCCGAGATCCTCGCCAACAGAGCGACCGATGCCAGCGTGATGGGCATAGAGGATGCTCAAAAGACCGGCGCGATGATGTTGTTCGGCGAGAAGTACGGCGACGAAGTGCGCGTATTGTCCATCGGCAGCTCCAAGGAACTGTGCGGCGGTACCCACGTGAAGCGCACCGGCGACATCGGTTTGTTCAAGATCGTGGCCGAGAGCGGTGTGGCGGCAGGTGTGCGTCGTGTCGAGGCGGTGACCGGCGAGGGCGCGCTGGCGCTGGTGCAGCAGCAGGAATGGCAGTTGCAACAAGTGGCCGATGCCGTGAAGGCACAACCGCAGGAGGCTGCCGCACGCATCACGCAGATTTTGGATAACGTGAAGTCGCTGGAGAAGGAACTGGCCGCGCTGAAATCGAAACTGGCTTCCGCGCAGGGCGACGAACTGCTCGCACAGGCGCAGGATTTCAACGGTGTGAAGGTGCTGGCCGCCAAGCTGGACGGTGCGGACGCCGCCACGTTGCGCGAGACCATGGACAAGCTTAAAGACAAACTGAAATCTGCCGTAATAGTTCTGGCAACTGAGGCAGATGGCAAGGTCAGTCTGATCGCGGGTGTGACGGCTGATGCAACATCCAAAGTGAAGGCCGGCGAGCTGGTCAACTTCGTCGCGCAACAGGTCGGCGGCAAGGGCGGTGGCCGTCCGGATATGGCGCAGGCAGGCGGCACGCAGCCCGAGCATCTGGCCAAGGCCTTGGCTTCCGTGCCGGATTGGGCAAAAGCCAAGTTGTGATTCCACTGCCCGAAGTTTGGGCGGTCATTGCTGCAACACTGGGCATCATTTGAGACGGGGAAGGTGATGTTGAAGCAGTCTGGCGACACGATCCTGCTGGTGGAGAACGAGGAAGCGGCGATCCTGCTGGTGCAGCAGGCGGTAGCCAGCTGCCCCGGCGAACTGTATCTGGCGGTGGTGCCGGATAGTGTCGCCGCGCTGGATTGGATGTCTGCCGAGACTGCGCATGGTCATCCCGTTCCGCGCCTGATCCTGATCGACCTCAAGTTACCCAAGCTGCTCGGACTGGCTGTACTGCGCACGCTGCGTATGGACAGTCGTCTGACACACGTGCCTATCGTGGTCTATTCGGAAAGCCACGAACCCTCGGACGTGGTGCTTTCCTACCAGATCGGTGCCAACAGTTTCGTGCGCAAGCCTGAGAATCTGGCCGAGTTCAGCCAGTTGATGCGCGATCTGATCGAGTTGGGTTGGCTGGACGAGAACGGGATGGGCAAGGCGCTGCAGCAGACCATCCATTCCTGAGCTGCGCACGCTTCAGAACGGCAGCGTCAATTCCGGCGCGGCATCCAGCAACACCCTCCTGAAATCTTCCTGTATGCGCTGCAGCGCTGTCTCGTCATCCGCTTCGAACCTCAGCACGATGGCCGGAGTCGTGTTGGAAGCGCGCATCAGGCCGAAGCCGTCGGCGTATTCCACGCGCAGGCCGTCGATAGCGATTATCTCCATTGCATCCGCGAAGCGGGCCGAGTTCTGCAGTCGATCGATCAGTGCATGGTTGTCTCCCTCTGCGGTGCGGATATGCAATTCGGGTGTGTTCACCGAGTCGGGCAGGGCATTCAACAGCGCACTCGCATCATCGCACTTGCTCAATATCTCCAGCAGTCTGGCACCGGCATATAAGCCATCGTCGAAGCCGTACCAGCGTTCCTTGAAGAACACATGGCCGGTCATCTCTGCGGCCAGCAGCGCGCCGGTCTCTTTCATTCTGGCTTTTATCAGCGAATGTCCGGTCTTCCACATGGAAGGTACGCCGCCATGCTCGCGTATCCAGGGGAACAACCTTCCCGAACACTTGACGTCGAAGATCACCTCCGCGCCGGGTTGGCGCGTGAGCAGATCCGCCGCAAACAGCATCAACTGACGATCGGGAAAGATGATGCGGCCATCTTTGGTGACGACACCGAGCCGGTCGCCATCACCGTCGAAGGCCAGTCCTAACTCGCTGTCGCCATTGCGCAGAGTTGAGATCAGGTCTGTCAGGTTGTCGGGGTCGGAAGGGTCGGGGTGGTGGTTGGGAAAATGACCGTCCACTTCACAGAACAATTCGTTCACCTCGCAACCCAGACCGCGATAGAGCTTGGCGGCGAAATCGCCTGCGATGCCGTTACCGCAATCCACCGTGATGTTCATTGGCCGAGCCAGGCGGATGTCGCCGATGATGCGCGCCATGTATTCCGGCGCGATGTCGTATCGCGCATAACTGCCGTCACCGTGGGTCAATTCGTTGCTTTCGATGCGTGTGCGCAGGCTCTGGATCGCGGCACCCGAAAGCGTCTCTCCGTCCAGCACGATCTTCAGGCCGTTGTACTCGGGCGGATTGTGGCTGCCGGTGATCACCACTGCGCAGCCGGTCTTGAGCTGGAATGCGGCGAAGTAGGCCATGGGAGTGGTGATGCGGCCGAGGTCGATCACATCGACCCCGCTTTTCCGGATGCCGTGAGCCAGTGCTTGGACGAAAGCCGGGCCGGACAAGCGGCCGTCAAAACCGATGGCGATGGTGTGCTGCTGGCGGGCTTTGGCTTCCGACCCGATGGCGTGGCCGATGAGGGAGATGATGTCGTCGGTCAGTGACTTGCCGACGATGCCGCGTATGTCGTAAGCCTTGAATATCTCGGCGGGTACTGCGGCCATGTGTTATCGGTCGGGAAGGTGTCGGGCTACTTCCTGCGGCGTCAGTTGCAGCATGCAGTTGAAATGCCCCAGCGGACATTCACGTTTGAAGCAGGGGCTGCAGGGCAGGTCGAGCTTGAGCACGCGTGCCTGATCGGAAAGTGGCGGTGTGAATTCCGGGCTGCTGGAACCGAAGATCGCCAGCATGGGGCGATCCAGCGCGGCGGCGATATGCATCAGGCCGGAATCGTTGCTCACCACCAGCTTTGCGCAGGATATGAGCGCGATAGCTTCGGTAAGATCGGTCGTGCCACACAGGTTGCGACAGGGTTCGTTGCCGAGCGCCACGATCTTGTCGGCAACTTCCTTGTCCTTGGGCGAGCCGATCAGCCATACCGCATAACCTTTGTTGCGCAACCGCTGTGCCAGTTCGGCGTAGTAGTGTGCGGGCCAGCGCTTGGCCGGGCCATATTCTGCGCCGGGGCAGAATATGGCGACCGGTTTGTCCAGCGTCAGGCCAGCCTTGGCCAGCGCAGCCTGTCGCTGTTCATCGCTGGCATGCAGCTTGGGGGCGGGGATGGGGCGAACGATGTCGGTGTCGCGTTCTTCGGCCAGTGCGGCGAAGCGCTCGACCATCAGCGGCAGTTTGCGCTTGTCCAGTTTGCGTGCATCGTTGAGCAATCCGTAGCGCATCTCGCCGGTGAAGCCGGTGCGCAATGGGATGTCGGCGAACCAGGGTACCAGGGCCGACTTGAGCGAGTTGGGCAGCACGATGGCCTGATCGTAGCCGTTCTCGCGCAGTCGTTTGCCCAGCGCGCGTCGCGCGCCAAGTTGCAGTGCGCCATGCGGGAAGGGATTGATGATGACCTCGCCGACTTCGGGTATCTGGCGCAGCAACTTCTCGGTCCACGGCGGCGCCAGCACGTCTATCTGCACGCCGGGGTGGCGCTGTGTCAGTCGCTGCAGCATGGGCTGCATCAGGACACAGTCGCCTACCCAGCTGGGTGCGACGACGAGGATCTTGTTCATCTGGTAGTTCTCAGTGATGACCGCTGGGCAACTCGCCCTTGAACTTGTAGTGGGTGCCGCAGTACGGGCAGACCGCTTCGCCCAGTTTCTCAACCGGGATGGCGACGCGCGGGTGGGCGCTCCACAAGCTCACCGAAGGTGTCGGGCAGAACAGCGGCAACGCCTCTGCCGTGACTTCGACATAGCGTTGCGAGATTTGATCGTTGGACATGCTTTCCCCCGGGGATTGTTATACGTGAGCCAGCCAATGGGCGTATCTGTCGTTCTTGCCCGCGACGATGTCGAAGAACGCAGTTTGCAACTTGGTGGTCACCGGGCCGCGGCTGCCGCTGCCGATGGTGCGCGTATCCAGCTCGCGGATCGGCGTCACTTCGGCGGCAGTGCCGGTGAAGAATGCCTCCTCGGCGCAATACACCTCGTCGCGCGTGATGCGCTTCTCGATCAGTTCCAGCCCCATGTCCTTGGCCAGCGTGATGATGGAATCGCGGGTGATACCTTCCAGACAAGAGGTCAGGTCGGGCGTGTACAGTTTGCCCTTCTTCACGATGAAGATGTTCTCGCCTGCGCCTTCGGCCACGTAACCGTCCACGTCCAGCAGCAGCGCTTCGTCATAGCCGTCATTGGCCACTTCCTGATGCGCCAGGATGGAATTGGTATAAGTGCCGACCGATTTGGAGCGGCACATGTTCACGTTCACATGATGACGGGTGAAGCTGGAGGTCTTGACGCGGATGCCCTTGGCCATACCTTCTTCGCCGAGGTAGGCGCCCCACGGCCAGGCTGCGATGGCGACATGGGTGCTGACCTTGGTTGCCGCGATGCCCATGGCTTCGGAGCCGTAGAACACGATGGGGCGGATGTAGCACGATTCCAACTTGTTGGCGCGCACAACCTCTTTTTGCGCTTCGATCAATGTCTCCTTATCGAACGGCATCTTCATCTTGAAGATGTAGGCCGAGTTGAACAGGCGATCGGTATGCTCCTGCAGACGGAAGATCGCCGTGCCCTGTGTCGTCTTGTATGCGCGCACGCCCTCGAAAACGCCCATGCCGTAGTGCAGGGTGTGGGTCAGGACATGGGTAGTGGCATCGCGCCAGGGGACGAGCTTGCCGTCGTGCCAGATGAAGCCGTCGCGGTCGGACATGGACATGGTGATTTCCTTGAAAGCGTTGGGTTTGAATTCGGGGGGGAGATTCTAGCTGTTTCCATGGCGATTATGAAGCAGCGAGAACGTCTTATCCCGCATTTGGGGCATATCTCTTTAGCGGGGCATAAGGTAATATCGGGACTATTCAGTGGGGTATGGCCGGGGGGCGCATGGCGCAGCACATCGATACGCAACAGATAGACCCAGAGATTCTCGATACGCAGGAAGACAAACTTCGCAAGAGTTTGCTCATCTTTGCTGCGGCATTCATGACCTTCGCCGTCATGTTCTGGCTGGCTATCTATTGGATGATGGGCCTGAATTTCTCCAGCAACGTGCCTTTGGTCTATCAGATCATTTCGGTCGGTTCGCTGGTCTATTACATGAAGACGCGCAACTTCGAAGTGCTGCGTTTCGTGCAGTTGAACCTGTTCCTGTTCGCACCTTTCGTCATGCAGTGGAGCATCGGCAGCTCCATCACTTCCAGCGGCGTGGCATTGTGGGCCTTGCTGGCACCCATTGGCGCGCTTGTGGTTTCCAGCTGGAAGGAATCGGTGCCGTGGTTCGTCGCCTACATGGTGCTGACCGGCGTTTCCGGCTTCTTCGATTTCTATCTGGGTACCGGCAGCACCACAGGCATCCCGCTCAACACCATCGGCTTTTTCTTCGCGCTCAACTTCGCCGCGATGTCCGCAATCCTGTATTTTCTGGTGCGCTATTTCGTGATCGAGACGGAGAAGATCAAGCATCAGCTGGATGAACAACATGCCTTGCTGGCCGAAGAGCAGAAAAAATCCGAGCGCGTGCTGTTCAACGTGCTGCCTTCCAATATCGCCGAGCGCCTGAAGAGCAATGAGGGGCTGATCGCGGATGGTTACGCGGACGTGACGGTGATGTTCGCCGATCTGGTCAACTTCACCCAGCTCACCGAGCAGATGTCACCCGAGCAGATGGTCGGTCTGCTCAATACCGTGTTCTCCGGTTTCGACGAACTGTCGGAGAAGTACGGGCTGGAAAAGATCAAGACCATCGGCGATGCTTACATGGTGGTGGGCGGGCTGACACGCGAGCGTCCGGATTACGCGGCCGATGTGGTGAACATGGGGTTGGAGATGATCGAATTCGTCAACAAGCATCCCCTGGCTGCCAAACGCAATCTTGGTGTGCACATCGGTATCGCGACCGGTCCGGTGGTGGCGGGTGTGATCGGCACCAAGCGTTTCATCTACGACCTGTGGGGCGATACTGTGAACATCGCCAGCCGCCTGACTGACGATGCCAAATCCGGCCATATCCTGACCGACCGTCTGACCTTCAACCGTCTTCGCCACGAATATCTGTTCGAGCCGCCGAATGTGCTGAATGTCAAAGGCAAAGGCGAGATGACCTCCTACCGGCTGACCGGTCGGGTGGATGGCAAGAGCGATAACGGCCAGAACAACATCTACCAATTGCCAACGCAGGGCGGATCACCCGCCGTCGCCTGACCACTAGCCAAGCAGCGTATTCCACAAGGTCTTGACCGCAGCGGTATCCAGTTCGCCCGGTTCTATGCGGGCAGGGGTCTTGTTCAACCGCATCTGATGCTGCAGCCTGCGTAATTCCCGGTAGTGTGATTGCAAGGCGCTACTGAGGTCCTGATCGATCAGCTTCAGTTCGGCCGCAGTCTGCAGCAAGGCCAGATTGCCGATGTTCATTGTCAATTGCGGATAGCGGGACGCATAAGCCAGCACGATGAACTGCACCATGAACTCGATATCCACCATGCCGCCACTGTCGTGCTTGATGTCGAACAACTCTGTCGGATTGGGATGCCCGTCGTGCATCTTCTGCCGCATCTCTTTGACATCCAGCTTCAACTTTTCTACATCGCGCGGCATACACAGTATCGACTGGCGTATCTGGTCGAATCTTGCGCCCACAGCGGCGTCGCCGGCACAGAAACGCGCCCGTGTCAGCGCTTGGTGTTCCCACACCCAGGCATGCTCCCGCTGGTAGGATTCGAAGGCTTCGGTCGAGCTGACCAGCAGGCCGCTGTCACCGTTCGGACGCAGGCGCAGGTCCACCTCATACAGGCGTCCGGCAGCGGTGTAGCTGGAGATCAGCGTGTTGATGCGTTGTCCCAGTCGTGCATAGATCTGCCCGGCATCGGCATCGTCGTCCTCGTACAGGAACACCAGATCGAGGTCCGAGGAATATCCCAGCTCTTTGCCGCCCAGTTTGCCGTAAGCGATCACCGCGAACCTTGGTTGTTCGATGTGTTTCTTGCGCGCATCCCGCCAGCACAGGCGCAGCACATGACGCAGGATCAGGTCGGCCAGATCGCTCAAGTGGTCACTCAGATTCTCCAGTGGCAACACACCTTGCAGATCCATCGCCAGCAGGTGGAAGGTCTGCACCTGCCGGAACTGTCGCAGCACATCCATTTCGCGTTCGGTGTCGCCGTGGTGTGCTTCGAGCTGTTGCAGCAACTGGGCGTCCAGCGCTGGCCAGTCCGGGGCTTCATACAGCTCCCGCGTGTCCAGCAGTTCATCCAGCAGAATAGGATGCTGCGCCAGATATTCGCCGGCCCAGGCGCTGGCACCGAGGATGCGCATCAGTCGCGGCAACGCCTGCGGATATTCGGCAAGGAAGGCCAGATAAGCCGCGCGGCGGGCGATGGCTTCGAGCAGATTGAGCGCGCGATGCAATGCGTCATCCGCATTCTTTTCGGCTGCACACAACTTGATGAAGCGCGGCACCAGGCTGTCCATGCGTTGCCGGCTGATCTCCGGCAATTGCCGGTAGCGGGTGCTGCTGCGCATCTGTATCAGCATGTCGGCAAGTTCGGTCGTCCCGGAATATCCGGCGGTGCCAAGTTGCGTCGCCAACACATCGCGATCACTGTTCTCATGCCAGATGCCGTCGTCGCTTTGTCCCTGCTTGCTGCCGAACACCGCCTCGAACTGCGTGCCGACGAATTCGCGCAGCGGCGCCAGCTCGGCCAGCAGCGCGGCATAGTCGGCATACCCCATGGCGCGCGCGATGATGGCTCTTGGCTCTTCGCTTTCCGGCAACATCTGCGTCTGCTGGTCGTCCAGATATTGCAAACGATGTTCCAGATTGCGCAAGAACACATAGCTGTCATCCAAGCGCTGCGCCACATCCGCCTGTAGTTCGCCTTCTTGCGCGAGCAGCCGCAATACCTTGCGGGTCGGTTTGATGCGCAGCCGCGCATCGCGCCCGCCGCGTATCAGCTGGAACACCTGCGCGATGAACTCGATCTCGCGGATGCCGCCGGAACCGAGCTTGATATTGTCCTGCCGGTCGCGGCGCACGACTTCGGCGCGTATCTGCGCATGCAGTTTGCGCATGGAATCGAAAGCGCCGAAATCCAGATACTTGCGGAACACGAAAGGCTGCGCCAATTGTTCCAGTTCGGCGATGCGTGTGTCGCCGGAGGGGGAGATGACGCGTGCTTTGATCCAGGCATAACGTTCCCACTCGCGCCCCTGTGCCACCAGATATTCCTCCAGTGCGGCGAAACTCATCGCCAGCGGGCCGCTGTCGCCGTAGGGGCGCAGACGCATATCGACGCGGAACACGTAGCCGTCGGCGGTGAGGTCGTTCACCAGCGCGATCACCTTGCGTCCCAGCCGGCTGAAGAACTCGTGATTGGAAAGGGTGCGGGCACCGTTCGTCTCGCCTTCTTCCGGGTAGACGAAGATAAGGTCGATGTCGGATGAGACATTGAGCTCGCCGCCGCCCAGTTTGCCCATGCCGATCACCAGCAACTGCTGCGGCGCACCGCTTTCCGCGCCGACCGGTTGGCCGAATTGGGCGCTCAAGCTTTCCATCATCAGTGACTGGGCGCGTTGCACAGCCAGTTCGGCCAGCGCAGTCATAGCACCCATCACCTCTTCCAGGCCGCACAAGCCGCCCAGATCGCGCAATATCAGATGCAGCATCACGCGTTTGCGCAGCATGCGCAGGGCGCGCGAAAGCTGCGCTTCGTCGCCGGCGGGCAGTTCATCCAGCCAGCGCCGGATCAGATCCGCATCGGCAGGCGAGCGATGGTCGCCGCGCAAGGTTTCCAGCCAGCCCGGCTCAGCTTCCAGCAATCTGGAAAAATAGTGGCTGCACTGGCTGGCATGGCGGACGAGTTGTTCGAAATCGTTGCTAGGTTCGGGGTTGTTCATGGCTGGTTTCGGTTAAAATAAACGCCGTACATTCTGCATCGCATTATAGTCTTCATGTCCCACAGCTTCTCATCTCGTCGCGAAATCCTGCGCGTCGCCGCGCGATGCTAAAACACGTACTCCGTTTTACCGCGATCGGTACATGGAGGCTTTCACGTCTGCTATTCCTGTTTTTCGTACTGCTGGGCGCGGGCGGCCTGCTTACGCTGCGCTATTGGGTGTTGCCGGGCATCGAACGCTACCACTCTGTCATCGAACTCGCCGCCAGCTCGGCGGTGGGGCGGCAGGTCTCCATCGCGCATATCGAAGCGGACTGGCACGGATTCCGTCCGCGTCTGCTGATGTCCGATGTGCGGATTCTGGACGAGCAGGGCGCAACGGCATTGCAGTTCCCGCTATTGAGGAACGCGGTAGCGTGGACCACGTTGATCTTCGGTGAGCTGCGTTTTCACAGCCTTGAGCTTGAAAGTCCGCAACTGCTGGTGCGGCGCGATGCGCAGGGTAACCGTTTTGTCGCAGGCATCTCGTCCAACGGGCAGGGCGGGCTGAGCTCGGATGCCCAAAGTCTGGACTGGCTGTTGCATCAATCTCTGATCGTGGTGCGCAACGGCCGCATCATCTGGCAGGATGAGATGCGCAACGCGCCGCCCATCGCTTTCGAGGATGTCGATCTCGTCATCCAGAATATTCGCGGGCGGCATCGTCTCGCCTTGCATGCCACCCCGCCGGCAGCTTTGGCCACGCCTGTCGACCTGCGCGCCAATCTGCGTGGCGACAGCTTTGCCGATTCGGCGAGCTGGGAAGGCGAGGTCTACACCAGGATGGATCACACTGACGTGGGCGCCTGGCGTAACTGGTTCGACTTGCCTGCAGCCATGAAACAAGGCAGCGGCGGTGTGCGTCTCTGGCTGGGTATATCCGGGGGCAAGCCGGTGAAGCTGGATGCCGACATCGACCTGCGCGCTGTCAATGCGCGCTTGTCCGAGGACTTGCCCGAGCTGATGCTGCAGCGTATGCAGGGGCGCTTGGGCTGGTTGCAGTCGAATGAGGGATTCCAGGTGTCGAGCGAAAAACTGTCGTTGCGCATGCATGATGGTTTTACCTTGCAGCCGACTGATCTGTTGCTGAATTTGACTGCCAAGAGCGGCTACCGCTCTGCCTCCGGCGAGATAAAGGTGAACGCGCTGGAGTTGGCCGACATCAATCGATTGCTGGCTTATCTGCCGGTGGCGCAGGACATCAAACACAGACTCACCGATTTTGCACCGCAGGGCCAGGTACGGGATCTGCAACTGAGCTGGCAGGGTGACCTTGAAAAGTTGCAGCGCTATCAGGTGCACGCCCGCTTCGATAAGGTCGGACTGAAGCAGGTCGGTGAGTTTCCGGCTATCTCGGGCTTGAGCGGCACGGTGGATGGCAGCGACAGTGACGGCATACTGAAGATAGACAGCCGAAAACTGAACATGCAGGCCCCGGGTTTCCTGTCCGAGCCACTCGCATTCGACCGCATCTACGGCCAGCTCGACTGGCAGCGCAACAGTCAGCACGGCTGGGATCTCAAGCTGAACAAAGTGCTGGTCTCCAACGCGGACGCGGAAGGGACTGTGTATGGCAGCTATCAGATCAACGACGGCCCCGGCATCGCCGACCTGACGGTCAGCCTGACACGCGTCGAAGTGAAGAACGCCGCGCGCTACATCCCGGTGCACGCCTTCAACGACCAGACCTACCGCTGGCTGCAGACCGGCCTGCAGGGCGGTATCGCCGACGCGTTCCAGATGCACGTGCGCGGCGACCTGAACGACTTCCCGTTCCCGGATAGCAAACAGGGGCTGTTCCGCCTGACTGCCAAGGCGAAAGATGTCGCCATCGAGTTCGTTCCGGGCTGGCCGCGCATAGAAAAAGCCAGAGCCGAACTGCTGATACAGGGACGTCTGCTGGAGGTGAAGGCAGCCAAGGCCGAAACGGCGGGGGCCGCATTGCAGAACGTGCGCGTCGCCTTGCCCGATACCTTGTCCAAATCCCTGGTGATGGAAGTCGACGGCGAGGCTGCCGGTCCCACTGAACATGCGCTCGACTATATCCGCAGCAGTCCGGTGCGTGGCTACCTGAATGGATACACCGACGATTTCCACGCCAAAGGTCGCGGTCTGCTGAAACTGCGGCTGGATATCCCGCTGAACGGGGATGACCATACGCGCGTAAAAGGCAGCTATCGCGTGGACGGTAACGAGATCGATCTGGGCGGGAGTGTCCCGCTGTTGCGTCAGGCTAAAGGCAAGTTGACCTTCACCGAGCAAAACATCGCGGCGGAAGGTTTGACCGCGCAGATACTCGGCGGTCCGGCACGGGTCTCGTTGCGCAACGAAGGCAGTGTGCTGTTTGTGCAGGCGAACGGGACATTGGATGCGGATAGCCTGTACGACACCTATGGCTACCCCTTGTTGTGGCGTCTGCATGGCAAGACCGCATGGCAGGCCGAGATCAGTGTGAAGGACAAGCTGGCGAATGTGAGCGTCAGTTCCGATCTGCAAGGATTGAGTTCTAACTTGCCACAACCTTTCGACAAGACGGTGGCACAACGCCGCCCTCTGAAGTTCGAGTTGAAAGACATCGATTCGCGCAACAGCCGACTGGATTTTCGCTACGGCGATATCTTCAGGATCGGGTTAGCCAGAACCAGAAACGCGGCAGGGCACTGGGACATCAAACACGGCAACATCCTGCTCGGTAATGTGCCGGACGCGCCGGTAAAAGACGGCATCTGGATCAGCGGGCAGTTGCCGTATTTCGCCTTGCAGGGATGGAGCGGCTGGTCATCCTTGCCGGATCGCGAAGGTGTGCTGCCCAACATCGCCGGTATCGATGTGCACTTCGATACCGTGCAAGGGTACGGCAGTGCGCTGCATGATCTGCGCATACGCGGCAGCGGACGCAACGGGCTAATCAGCACGCGCTTGAACGCGCGCGAAGTGAGCGGCGATCTGATCTGGCAACCGCAGGATGAGGGCAAGCTATACGTGCGCTTGAAGCATCTCATGCTGGGTGAGACTTCCGATGTGGAAGTGGCCAAGCTTGCGCAGGATGCACCGCCTGCTGTGGCGGAAGAGATATCCATGCCGGAGATCGATCTGGTCGTCGATCGATTGACATGGAAAGGAAGGGAATTGGGCAAGCTGGAGATGTTGATGGATGACGTCGCAGGCGATGCCGTGCTGAAAAAGATGCGCCTGACCAATCCGGACGGTGTGGTGAACGTCGGCGGGCGCTGGCGGCCCGCGCTGGGCGAGACGGAACTCAGCGCACGCATCGAGATCGCCGATGCCGGCCGCATCCTGGCGCGCTCCGGCTATCCGGAAAGCCTGAGCGGCGGCGGCGGTCTGCTGGTGAGCGAACTGCGCTGGCGCGGCTCGCCGGACGCGCTGGATATCCCCAGCCTGAATGGCAGTCTGCAATTGACCACCGGCAAGGGGCGCTTCCTGCAAGTCGATCCCGGCGCGGCAAAATTGCTGGGGGTGCTCAGTCTGCAATCGCTCCCCAAGCGTATCTCGCTCGACTTCACCGATGTGTTCACGCCCGGTTTCGAGTTCAGCAGCATCAAGGGCGGGGCGGTCATCGAGAACGGGTTGCTCAAGACCGATGACTTCGTGATGGCCGGATCCGCTGCCAAGGTCACCCTGCAGGGTGAGGTCGATCTGGCGCGCGAGACGCAGGCGCTTAAAGTGCGCGTCCTGCCGGCCATCGGTGATAACGTTTCGTTGCTGTCCTTTGCTGCCGGGCCAGCCATCGGGGTGGGGGTGTTGCTTACAAACAAACTCCTGCGCGATCCGCTCGATAAGCTGGTTTCGTTTGACTACAATGTCAGCGGCAGTTGGGCCGATCCAAAGGTGGAGCGGATCGGTGCGCCCCGTACGGAACTCGCACCGGAAACACAACAATGAATTCCTTCAACGTATACAGAAAGCACTGACAACATGAGCTCTCTTGATTCCACTCAAGCCCGTATCGCCGCGCAGCAGAGCGCTTTCAAGGTCGCCGCCATCCAGATGGCTTCGGGTCCCAATGTCGAAGGCAACCTGAGCGAAGCGCGACGTCTGGTGGCAGACGCGGCCGGGCAGGGCGCAAAACTGGTGGTGCTGCCGGAGTTCTTCGCCATCATGGGCATGAACGAACAGGACAAGGTAAAAGTGTGCGAGCAGCCGGGTCAGGGCCCGATCCAGCAGTTCATGAGCGAGACCGCACGCAAACACAAGATATGGCTGCTGGGTTCCTTGCCGCTGGTGTCGAACACACCGAACAAGGTGCGCAACAGCCTGCTGGTGTATGACGAGACCGGCGCGCCGGTGTCGCGCTACGACAAGATCCACCTGTTCAATCTGACGCTGGGCAACGAAAGCTACAACGAAGCACAGACCATTGAGGCCGGTGACAAGGTCGTCGTGGTCGACAGTCCGTTCGGCCGTATCGGTCTGGCTATCTGCTACGACCTGCGCTTCCCGGAGCTGTTCCGCGCCATGAAGGATGTGGACATCATCGTGTTGCCGTCCGCCTTCACCGCCACCACCGGCAAGGTACACTGGGAGCCGCTGATCCGCGCCCGCGCCATCGAGAACCTCTCCTACGTCATCGCCGCCGCACAGGGCGGTTACCACGTGAGCGGACGCGAGACGCACGGCCACAGCATGATCGTCGACCCGTGGGGCCGCATCATGGACGAACTGCAGCGCGGTTCCGGCGTGGTCATCGCCGACGTGAACACCTCATACCAGAAGAGTCTGCGCAGCAGTCTGCCTGCCTTGACCCATCGCACGATTAGCTGCACCTGCTGCGACAAGACATGAGCGCCAGCACCCTCAAGATCGCCGAACACACTCTGCTGGACGCCCACGGCCTGAAAGCAGCCCAGCTGCAACAAGTGTTCGGCAACATGCTGACGCACAAGGTCGACTATGCCGACCTGTATTTTCAGTACAGCCGTGCCGAGAGCTGGTCGCTGGAAGAGGGCATCGTCAAATCCGGCAGTTTCAACATCGATCAGGGTGTGGGCGTGCGTGCAGTCAGTGGCGACAAGACCGCCTTCGCCTATTCCGACGACATCACCCTCGAAGCATTGCAACAGGCCGCCGTCGCGACACGCGCCATCGCCCGCCAGGGCGGCAACCAGACCGCGCCCATCCTGCGCCGCAGCAAGGCGCACGAACTCTATCTGCCGCAAGACCCCATCGCCTCACTGCGCGCCGACGACAAGGTGGCGTTGCTGGAAAGACTGGAACGTATAGCGCGCGCGCTCGATCCGCGAGTGACGCAAGTGATGGCCAATCTGGCCGGTGAATACGAAGTGGTGCTGGTGGCGCGCAACGACGGTTTGATGAGTGCCGACATCCGTCCGCTGGTGCGGCTCTCGCTGCAAGTCATCGTCGAAGGAAACGGCAAACGCGAACAGGGTTCGGCGGGTGGCGGCGGACGTTTCGGTTACGACTACTTCAGCGAAGAGATCCTGCAACGCTATGCCAAGGAAGCCGTGCATCAGGCCGTGGTCAACCTCGACGCGCGTCCGGCTCCGGCAGGCAACATGACCGTGGTGCTCGGCAACGGCTGGCCCGGTATCCTGCTGCATGAAGCGGTGGGTCACGGACTGGAAGGCGACTTCAACCGCAAGGGCAGTTCCGCCTTCTCCGGACGTGTCGGCAAACGTGTGGCTGCCAAAGGCGTCACTGTGGTGGACGACGGCACCATCAAGGACAGGCGCGGTTCCCTCAACATCGACGACGAAGGCAACCTCACCCAGCGCACCGTGCTGATCGAGGACGGCATCCTGCGCGGCTATCTGCAGGACAGCATGAACGCGCGCCTGATGAAGGTGCCGGTCACCGGCAACGCGCGCCGCGAATCGTTCGCGCATCTGCCCATCCCGCGTATGACCAACACCATGATGATGAACGGCGACAAGACGCCGGAAGAGATCATCGCCTCGGTCAAGCACGGTTTGTATGCCGCCAACTTCGGCGGCGGACAGGTCGACATCACCAGCGGCAAATTCGTGTTCTCCACCACCGAGGCTTACATGATCGAGGACGGCAAAGTCACCTATCCGGTGAAAGGCGCGACATTGATCGGCAACGGCCCGGATGCACTGACACGCATCAGTATGATCGGCAACGACATGTCACTCGACAGCGGCGTCGGCACCTGCGGCAAGGAAGGGCAGAGCGTGCCGGTGGGCGTCGGTCAGCCGACGGTGCGCATCGACGGACTCACTGTCGGCGGTACGGCCTGACGCACGATGCTGACGCTCAATGCCTTCCTCGCTGTCGGACTGGGCGCTGCATGCGGCGCTTGGCTGCGCTGGGGGCTGGGCATCTGGCTCAATCCAACGATGGCTGAATTGCCGCCGGGCACACTCACCGCCAATCTGGTCGGCGGCTATCTTATCGGTATCTCCATCGCATTCTTCATGCAGCATCCCGGTCTGTCACCGGAATGGCGCTTGCTCATCATCACCGGTTTCTTGGGCGGCCTGACGACCTTCTCGACATTCTCGGCCGAGACTGTCACCCTGTTGATGCGCGGGCAGTATGCCTGGGCGTCCGGCATCGTCGCGGCACACCTCGGAGGTTCGTTGCTGATGACGGTGCTGGGGATACAGACTTTCAAATGGTTCAATGCGGGAGCGTGATATGCAAAGCAATGTCTATCTCAAGTTCTACCTGACCGAGAAACAACTGCATCAAAGCAAATCGATGTCCGAGTGGTTGCTGGAAACGGCGCGCGCACTGGGCGTACCAGGAGGCTCTGTGTTCCGCGCAGTAGCGGGTTTCGGGCGACATGGCCGCCTGCACGAAGAGACTTTTTTCGAATTGGGTGCGGATTTGCCGATACAGGTGGAGTTCGTGCTCGAACCCACGCGTGCCAACCAGTTGCTAGGCGTCATTGCGGCAGAGAACATCTCCCTGCCGTATGTGCGTTATGTCGTTGAGTGCGGCAACACTTTGCCGCAAGACTAAAGAATTATTTCCCGGACAGCAGTGTCTCGATCTGGACTTCGGCAGCGATCCAGTAATCCATCGCGCCACCGGCAAAGCTGTTCTTCTCAGCCAGGAAATAAGCTGCATCCTGCACCATGCGATAACGCTGTTCCGGTGAAGGAACATACTTCGCAGTGGTTTTTTTGGCGGCGACTTTCTTGGGGGCGGCAGCTTTGGCGGCCGGTTTTGCTGCCGTCTTCACTGCGGGCTTGGCTGCAGCCACAGGCTTCTTCGCAACGGCTTTCGGAGCGGCGACTTTTTTCGCGGCTGGTTTGGCAGCAGCGACTTTCTTTGCAGCAGGCTTGGCCACAGCAGTCGTTTTCTTGGTCGCAGTCGCGGCCTTTTTGGTGGTGCTTACAGATTTTGCAGTTGCCATGATGTTCCCCTTTTAATGAAATTCGGTATGCCGGACTGCGCTTGAAAGCCCGTCCCTGAGGCGATTCTACACATTTCCTGTGACGCGGAGATTAAATCGTGAGCATGCCACCTTTGCAGGTATGGGCTTGTTCGATGCGCGTGATCGTCGGCAACAGATTCAAGCCGGTCTTGTTCTTCATCTTCTCTGCATCGTCCTTCAGATCGTCCAGTGACATTTTGATCGGTTTGCCGCGTGCCGCGAAGGCGATGACGTTACCGCTGTCGCAGGAAGGGAACGCCAGCGCGCGACCATCGAAGGTCTCGGAGATACGATCGAAACTGGCTTTGTAGCCGCGCGTGCGGCCGAGCAGATTCACCGCCATGATGCCGTTCTCGTTCAGGCGCGCGTAACAACTTTCATAGAACGGCGAAGTGTCGAGTTCACCCGCGCGTGCGTTCTCGTCGAAGCCGTCCACCAGAATCAGGTCGAACTGCTTGTCGTATTCCTCCACGAAACGCGCGCCGTCACCGATCACGATGTTCAAGCGCAGCGGGTCTTCCGGCAATTTGAAGAATTGCTTTGCCGCCGCCACCACGGCCGGCTCGATCTCCACCACCGTCAGTTGCGACAGCGGATAGTTGCGGTACAGGAACTTGGTGATGGAAGCCGCGCCCAGACCGATCAGCAGCACGCGGCGCGGAAAGCGCACGCCGTCGCGCAGCAGCAGGCTGGCCATCATCTCCTTGGTGTATTCCAGTTCCAGATTCCACGGTCGCGCGATGCGCATCGCGCCTTGTATCCAGAGTGAGCCGAAATGAAGGAAGCGGACGCCCGCTTCTTCGCTGATGTCTATGGGATAACTCATTACTTTATTTTGGAGGGGGGCGGATTGAAGGTTCTACGGGTCAAACGGCGTGCCAGTGCGAGCAATGCTTCCAACATCAACAGAAAAGAGAAAGCGAAGCCTGCGCCAAAGAACAACGCGTCCTGATTCATCGGCAAGTTGTAACTGAACTGTCCCAGCGTCTCGTCGATCATCTCCCGGTCGCCGCGGAACAGCACTCGGAAGGCCTTGACCGGCATACTCGCCTGCAAGGCAGCCAAATCCGCTTCGAAGCGTAACTTGCGTTGCACCATCTGTTCGAGGGCCGAGCCTTCTTCCTGGAACGGTTTCTCGCTGCTGCCGCGATGCAGCGCAATCAGCTTGTCCATATCGCCCGCGAAATATTTGTCGGCGATGGTCTGGAACGGCTGCAGATTGACGGTGACCTCGCGCAGATGTGCATCCACGCGCTTCTGGTATTGATCGACGAAGTTCGGCACCTGCAGGCCGATCAACAGCGCGGCGCAGGCGACGATGATCATCATGTAGCGGTAGAGCGGGTCACCCATGGTTGTCTCAGTGGGGTGCCATCTGGTTCAGCAACCAGCGCGCCCATTCGGTCACTTCGGTCGCGCTCATGCCCAGCGTGGCAACCTGTTCGGCCAGTGCATCACCGGCCGCGCCGTGCAGATGCACCGCCAGTAGCAATGCCTCGTCGCCAGTCAGACCCTGCGCGACGAAGGCGGCGATCATGCCGCTCAACACATCGCCCATGCCGGCAGAGCTCATGCCGGGGTTGCCGGTCTTGTTCACGTAAACCTTGCCGTCGGCGCTGGCGATCAGGCTGTCCGCGCCTTTCAGTACCACGCTGCCGTGATAGCGCTTGGCGATGTCCAGCACCGAGGCGACACGCGCATCTTGGACTTCCTCTGTCTTGCTATGCAGCAAGCGCGCGGCTTCGCCGGGATGCGGGGTGAGCAGGGTGGGGCGTTTGCGCTCGAACAGCATGCCGCGCAGGTCGGGGCGTTCGGCCAGGATGTTCAGCGCATCCGCATCCAGCACCAGCGTCACCTCCAGCTTGATCGCATCGAACAGCAATTTCTGAGCGGGCATGCTGCGGCCCAAGCCGTTGCCGATGGCGACCACGTCCAGCCCCGGCAGCTTGAGGGCGTCCTGCGCGCGGTGCACCATCAGCTCCGGCATGCGCATATCCACGGCCGGCATCTTGTCCGCCAGCAGGCCGACATGCACCACGCCCGCCCCCATCTTCAGTGCGGCACGCCCCGCCAGAAAGGCCGCGCCTATCATCCCTTCGCCGCCGCCGATGATGGCGACAGTGCCAAAATTGCCTTTATGGCTGTCTTTTTGGCGCGGTTTCAGGAAGGCGGCGACCTGTTTTTGGGTGATAGGGGTAGGGCGGGGGAGCTTCATGCGGTTTTCCTCGGGTCGTAGAGAGTCGGCTGCATTATAATCGCTGCCTGTTTTCAACGCCGTTTATCCAAGCCATGTTCCTCACTTCAACAGGTAAAGCCGCTCTCTCCTCTTTCCGTCTCGACAAACTGCGTGCAGCCCTTGCTGCCACCGGCAGCGGCGTCACCCTCGAAGACACCCGACATTGCTACTTCACCGAGCTTTCCGAGGAACTCGGCGCAGACGAACAGGCGCTGCTGCAACGCCTGCTGAGTCTGGATGAACATGCCGCCGCACCCAAGACCGATGCCGCGACGCAGTCCGTGCTGATCGTGCCGCGCCTGGGCACCATCTCTCCCTGGTCATCCAAAGCCACCGACATCGCGCGTCATTGCGCGTTGCCGCAGGTTATGCGCATCGAGCGCGGCGTCACCTATTACCTGAAGAGCAAGAGCGGCAAGGCGCTGACTGCGGCCGAACAGCAAGCCGTGCTGCCATTGCTGCATGACCGCATGACCGAATCAGTGGTATTCGACACAGCAGGCATCGAAGAGAAGATATTCCAGCACGGCACACCGCAGCCGCTGTCCAGCGTGGACATCATCGGCGGTGGCCGCGCCGCACTGGAGACCGCCAACCGTGCGCTGGGTCTGGCGCTGTCGCCGGACGAGATCGACTATCTGGTGGAGAACTTCAACAAGCTGGGGCGCAACCCCACCGACGTTGAACTGATGATGTTCGCGCAGGCCAATTCGGAACACTGCCGCCACAAGATATTCAACGCCGACTGGATCATCGACGACGAACAGCAAGCCATCTCGTTGTTCGGCATGATCCGCAACACGCACAAGCTGCACCCGCAAGGCACAGTGATCGCCTATTCGGACAACTGCTCCGTCATCGAAGGCGGTGACTTTGAGCGCTTCTATCCGCGCGCCGACGGCAGCTATGCATTCAGCAATGAACGCACCCACATCCTGATGAAGGTGGAGACGCACAACCACCCGACCGCCATCGCCCCGTTCGCAGGCGCGGCCACCGGCAGCGGCGGCGAGATCCGCGACGAAGGCGCGACCGGCATCGGCTCCAAGCCCAAGGCGGGCCTCACCGGTTTCACCGTGTCCAACCTCAACATCCCCGGTTTCGCACAACCGTGGGAGGTCGATGCCATCGGCAAGCCGGGCCGCATCGCATCCCCCCTGCAGATCATGATCGACGGCCCGCTTGGCGGCGCGGCGTTCAACAACGAATTCGGTCGTCCCAACCTCACCGGATATTTCCGCACCTTCGAAGAGAAGGTGAACGGTGAAGTGCGCGGCTATCACAAGCCCATCATGCTGGCGGGCGGCGTGGGCAATATCAGCGACAAGCACACCGCGAAATCCGATCTGCCCAAAGGCGCACTGCTTATTCAACTGGGCGGCCCCGGCATGCTCATCGGTCTGGGCGGCGGCGCAGCGTCGTCGATGGACACCGGCGCCAACGCCGAGAATCTGGACTTCGATTCCGTGCAGCGCGGTAACCCCGAGATGGAACGTCGCGCGCAGGAAGTCATCGACCGTTGCTGGCAGATGGGAGAGAACAATCCCATCCTGAGCATCCACGACGTGGGCGCGGGCGGTATCTCCAATGCCTTGCCCGAACTGGTGCACGGCGGCGGCATGGGCGCGCGTTTCGAACTGCGCGAAGTACCGAGCGAAGAACACGGCATGTCGCCGATGCAGATCTGGAGCAACGAAGCGCAAGAGCGTTACGTGCTCGCCATCCCGGCCGAGCGTCTGGAAGAGTTCCAGGCCATGTGCGAACGCGAGCGCTGCCCGTTCGCCGTACTCGGCACAGCGGTGGACGAAGACCGTCTGGTGGTGCACGACAATGAGTTCGACAACAACGCCGTCGACATGCCGCTCTCCGTGTTGCTGGGCAAGCCGCCCAAGATGACGCGCGACGTGAAGCGCGAAAAAGTTGCGCTGAGCAAGTTCGACACTTCCGGCATCGCCATCAAGGACGCCGCCGAGCGCGTGCTGCGTCTGCCATCCGTGGCCGACAAGACTTTCCTCATCTCCATCGGCGACCGCACCGTGGGCGGCTTCACCGCACGCGACCAGATGGTCGGCCCGTGGCAAGTGCCGGTGGCCGACGTGGCCGTCACCACCTTCGGTTACAACACCTACGCGGGTGAGACCTTCGCCATGGGCGAACGCACGCCCATCGCCGTCATCGACGCACCGGCCTCCGGCCGCATGGCCATCGGCGAAGCCATCACCAACATCGCTGCCGCGCAGATCGCCAAGATCGGCGACATCAAACTCTCCGCCAACTGGATGGCCCCCGCCGGTCACCACGGGGAAGACGCCGCGCTGTACGACACCGTGAAGGCCGTCGGCATGGAACTGTGCCCGCAACTCGGTATCAGCATCCCGGTCGGCAAAGACTCGATGAGTATGAAGACCGCATGGGAAGAGGGCGGCGAGAAGAAGACCGTCACCGCTCCGCTGTCGCTCATCATCTCCGCCTTCGCCCCCACGCCGGACGTGCGCAAGACGCTCACCCCGCAACTGGTGGCCGACACCGACACCGTGGTGCTGCTGTTCGATCTGGGCTGCGGCCAGAACCGCCTCGGCGGTTCCGCATTGGCGCAGGTGTACAAACAAGTGGGCGATGTCGCGCCGGACGTGGACGATGCCAACACGCTGAAAGCCTTTTTCAACCTGATACAGCGCTTCAACCGCGAAGGCAAACTGCTCGCCTATCACGACCGTTCCGACGGCGGCATGTTCGCCGCACTGGCCGAGATGAGCTTCGCCTCGCATGTCGGTCTGGACGTGATGCTGGACGAACTGAAAGGCGACGACCTCGAAGTGCTGTTCAACGAGGAACTGGGTGCGCTGGTGCAAGTGCGCCGCGCCGATCTGGCCGACATCTTCGTGCTGTGCGAAGAAGCCGGTCTGGCCAATGTTCACGAAGTGGCACGCCTGAATACCAGCGGCACGCTCAACGTCATGCGCGGCAAGCAGACGATCTATGAAGAGAACGCTATCGTCCTGCGCCGTATGTGGTCGGAAACGACCTACCAGATGCAGAAGTTGCGCGACAACCCGACCTGCGCGCAGCAGGAATACGATCGCATCCTCGACGCCAAAGACCCCGGCCTACATGTGAAGCTGAGCTACGACGTGAACGAGAACGTCGCACCGGCCATCATCACCGCCCGTCCCAAGATGGCCATCCTGCGCGAGCAGGGCGTGAACGGTCATGTCGAGATGGCTGCCGCTTTCGACCGCGCCGGCTTCCAAGCGGTGGACGTACACATGAGCGACATCATCAGCGGCCGTGTGAAGCTGGCGGATTTCAAAGGTGTGGTCGCCTGCGGCGGCTTCTCCTACGGTGACGTGCTGGGCGCGGGCGAGGGCTGGGCCAAGTCCATCCTGTTCAACCCGCGTGCACGCGACGAGTTCGAAGCCTTCTTCAACCGCAATGACACTTTCGCATTGGGCGTGTGTAACGGCTGCCAGATGATGAGCAACCTGCACGAGATCATCCCCGGCGCAGACAACTGGGCGCACTTCGGCCGCAACCAGTCGGAGCAGTTCGAAGCGCGCTTCGTGATGGTGGAAGTTCAGCAGTCGCCTTCCATCCTGTTCGACGGCATGGCCGGCAGCCGCATGCCCATCGTCGTCGCGCACGGCGAAGGCTATGCCGACTTCGGCAATACCAAGCGCCTGCACGCCGCACAGGAAGTGGTCACCCTGCGTTACATTGACCACTACGGCAAGCCGACGACGACTTACCCGCTCAACCCCAACGGCTCGCCGCAAGGCATCACCGGCCTCACCACCCCGGACGGCCGCTTCAGCATCATGATGCCGCACCCCGAGCGCGTGTTCCGTGCCGTGCAGAACTCGTGGTATCCGAAGGATTGGCAAGAGAAAGGCGCTTGGTTGCGCATGTTCCAGAATGCGAGAAAGTGGGTAGGTTGAAAATAGCAGCAGGCAGTACAGAACGATAATAAAAGACGGGCGTACGCGCCCGGACGAGCGGCACGAGGAGAGTAGGATGACGAATCTATCGGTACGCGCCAAAGTGTTCCTTTGGCTGAGCCTGATCCTGGCTGTGAGCGATGCATTGTTCGTCTGGATCAACTACAGGGCGGAACAGGCGCGCTTCCAGAACCATCTGGAGCAACGCGCCACCCATCTGCACAATCTGTTCGTAGTGGAGCTGGGCAACACCGCATTGAGCATGCAGCAGACCGCCACCTTTGTCGCATCCATGCCCGAAGTCCAGCAGGCCTTCCACCAAGGGCGGTTCGCGGCGGAACAGGAAGGCGCTGGAGCAGGCGGCCCGCGCGCCAAACTGGCCCGAGAACGGTTGCTCAATCTCGTCAGCACCCCCTGGCAGGAACTGCGCGACCACTACGACACCCGCCAGCTGCATTTCCAGTTCGGCGACAACGCCACCTCGTTCCTGCGCGTACATGCCACTGACCGCTTCGGTGACAACCTCGAAGGCGTGCGCCATACCATATTCCATGCATTGCGCGACCAGCGCTCGACCAAAGGCTTCGAGTGCGGGCGAATCATCTGCGGCATCCGCGGTGTTTCGCCGGTGTTCCTCAACGGTCACCATGCTGAAGATGGGCGATTCATCGGCGTGCTGGAAGCAGGTACCTCGTTCCGCACCCTGCTCGAGCTGGTGGAGAAACCGAGCCAGGCAAAATTCGTCGTGCTGCTCTCGATGTCGCACCTGAGCGACACCTATTTCCCTGATCGTCTGGAAAAGCTGAAGAAAGAGAATCCACCTCTCAACGGCAACCTCATCGAGGCCACCCTGCATCCAGAAGTGCGTGAACTGCTCGCCAATCCGCAGATCGCGCAACTGGTTGAACAGAAGGGCACCGTATGGCTAAAGGTAGGCGAGCGTCATCTGGCATTCACAGCTTTCTCCTTGCGCGACTACCTCGGGCAGCAGGACCCGCAGCGTGCGCCGGTCGGCACCGTCATGGCATGGATGGATGTCGAGAACGACATCCTGCAGCTCAAGCGCGATCTTTCTTTCAACATCGCATACGCGCTGATCGCTTTCATCGTGATCGAGATCATGCTGTTCTTCGCGTTACGCAGGGCCACCTTCAGTCTGGAAAAGATGATCGCCAATCAGACCGCCACCCTGCGTGATATGGCGGCGCACGACGAACTGACAGGGCTGTTCAACCGGCACTACCTTGACGAATTCCTGCAGAAGGAATTCGCCAGTGCGACCAGACATGACCGAACCTTTGCCATCGCCATCCTGGACCTCGACCACTTCAAGTTGATCAACGACAACCACGGTCACCTGGTGGGTGACCACGTGCTGGTCGATGCTGCCGCCCTGATCATGAACAGGCTGCGCACCTCAGACCTTGCCTTCCGCTTCGGCGGTGAAGAGTTCCTGCTCGTGTTCCCGGACACAGAGGCAGATGAAGCCCGACGTCTCTGTGAAGAACTGCGACTGCAACTCAGCGGACGCGGACTGGGCGGACTGGAAGCCGGCAAGATCACCGCCAGCTTCGGCGTGGCCCAGATGACGGCGTCAGGAGAATCGCTGGACACCTTGCTCGCCCGTGCCGACAGCGCGCTCTATGCGGCGAAGGACAAGGGGCGGAACAGGGTGGAGGTGTCGACTCTGGATTCAACAAATATGGTGGGAAAATGAAGAAGGAATTCTGGCTGGAGCGGTGGGAGCGGTCGGAGATCGGTTTCCATCAGGGTGAGGTGAACCCTTATCTTCAGAAGCATTGGCATGCGTTGCATGCGGCGCAGGGTGGTGAGGTGTTCGTGCCGTTATGCGGCAAGAGCCTGGACATGGTGTGGCTGCGCGAGCGGGGGCATATCGTGCTGGGGGTTGAGCTGAGTGCCATAGCGGTGCGGGATTTCTTCAAGGAGAACAGTCTGACACCCGCGCATTCGAATGGCGCGAAGTTCGAACGTTGCGAGGCGGAGGGCATCCGTATCCTGTGCGGGGATTTCTTCGATCTGAGTAAGGAAGATATGGCGCAGGTGCGTGCGGTGTATGACCGCGCTTCACTGGTGGCGTTGCCGCCGGAGATGCGCGATCGCTATGCGCGCCATCTGGTGGATATCCTGCCTGCCGGGTCGCAGGTTTTGCTGGTGACTTTCGATTATCCGCAAGAGGAGATGCCTGGGCCGCCGTTCGCGGTGTCTGAGGCGGAGGTGCGGGCGCTCTACGCGCAGTATGCGGAAATTCGTTTGCTGGAGCAGGCGGATATTCTGGAACGCGAGCCGCGCTTCAAGGCGCGCGGTGTGACGAGGATGCAGGAGAACATCTTTCTGCTTACGTTGAAGTGATAGTCGGGGAAAGCAGATGAAGGTCGTTCTGGTGCGCCACGGCGAGAGTGAAGGCAATGTTATCCACGAGATCAATGACGATCCCAAGCGAGTCGTGAATCTCACTGCGCGCGGCAGGCAGCAGGCTGAGGCGGCGGCCGAACGCTTGTGCAGGGTGCCGTTCACGCATGCTTACGTGTCAGAGTTCCCCCGTGCGCAGCAGACGATGGACATCCTGCTGCGACACCATGCCTTGCATCCGGAGGTGGATGCGCGATTGAACGAGCGCATCTCAGGCATGGACGGGCAGCATGTGGATAGGTTCAACGATCTGGTGCGTCCCGACTATCTGCACATCAAACCGCCCAAGGGCGAGTCGTTCATCGAGCAGATGGAGCGCTTGCGCAGTTTTCTGGATGAGGCGGCGGCTCGGCATCCGCAGGCGATGGTGCTGGTGGTGTCGCATGAGAACCCGATCATCGCGGTGCTGACGCTGTTGAGTGCGACACCGGAAATGGCCTGCCTGCAGAAGTTGGACAACTGCGGTTCGGTCGAGATCGAGTGGGGATGAGTTTGGCTCAGGCGGTGGTGAGTCCGAGCGAACACCAGTCCTGCATGCCGCCGCGATACCACTTCAGTTTTTCTGCCGGATAGCCGAGCGAGAGCAGCGTGCGGATATAGTTTGGTGTCTGGCCGCACCAGGGGCCGTTACAGAAGATGGCGAGGGTGCGGGCGTTGCTGAAGTCGTAGCTGCCGTTGTTCTCTTTCACGCCGAACAATTCCACTAAAGTCCTTTTCACGCCGGGCAGGTCGGTCGCCTGACCGGCCATGTTCTGCGCGTAGGGCACGTTCACCGCGCCGGGGATGGTGACTTTTTCGTACCAGTCCGGGGTGCGCGAGTCGATCACCATGTATTGCGTGTCACCCGCTGTGATGCGCTTCAGATAGTCCAATACTTCCAGTTCGCCGAACGTTTCGATGCCTGCTGCCAGGCGCATCGGCTGGATGCAGTAGGGCGGGCAGGCGCGCGCGGTGGGGGCATATTCTGTGCGGATCGTTGCGGCCGGGTCTTGCACGCGCTGGATGGTGATGGAAGTGCCTTGGTGTTGCACCTGCACGAAGGACATATCTGCGGTGATGTTGTATTTGTTCATGGTGCAATCAGGCAGGGGGCTGGATGTATGGATTGTACCCAAGTCGATCTTTCCATGACTGATGTCTGTAGGTGATCCTTTGGGGGCAGGCGCTGTTTGAGGTGCTGAACTATTTGTTGTGCAGGGATTTTCTGGTGGTTGAATGAGCTTTCTTGTGTGACAATCCGCTCCGCTTGGATGGGAGATCTATCCGGGCGTGTGCGCTGGTATCTGTATCAGTGAACACATGGGCAAACCTGTCGAAAGGCAGGGACGCAAAGCTTCCGGGCTAAGGGACTAGTTCCTATTCGACCAATTGTCGAGTGCCAGCGGGGCCGCAAGGTAAGTCATTCCTCATTATCTTTCGGCATTCTGCTATCCCGGATTCGGTGCGTATCACCAATACGGGGACACCATGGCAGTGGACAGGCCGACTTCAAGAAAATCAGACAAGAAGAAGCACAAACCGATCATTGTCCGGCGCACCAAGCTGGTTAAGAAGACGCATCAGAGCGGAACATGGAAGATCGCGTATGCCGATTTTGTGACCGCGATGATGGCGTTCTTTTTGCTGTTGTGGCTGTTGGGCAGTAACGATGAGGCACGCCTGCGCGGCATAGCGAAATATTTCCAGACACCGTTGATGGTTGCCTTCGCCGGCGGACCGGCGATGACCGACCAAAGCAACATCATCAATGTGGGCAATAACAGCATCGAGGAAGGCGCTGCCCAAGTGAAGACGGGGGCGGTGGAGGAGACACACCGCTTCGATCTGAGCGATGGTCGCCGGGATGCGAAACGCGCGGAGCGAGCCAGATTGCTTGAGTTGAAACAGAATCTGGAGCAGGCGATCAATGCCAGTTTGAATCTCAGCCAGTTCAAGGATCAGTTGCTGATCGACATTACTACCCATGGTCTGCGTATCCAGATCATGGATAAGAAGAATCGCCCGATGTTCGATCTGGGTAGCGCCAATCTGAAGCCTTACACCGTTGATATATTGCGCGAGATCGGCACGGTGCTGAATAGCGTGCCGAACAAGGTGAGCATGACCGGCCATACCGATGCGACGCCTTATCAGGGCGGGGCGGGCAATTATTCGAACTGGGAGTTGTCACTGGACAGGGCCAACGCGGCACGCCGTGAATTGGTGTCCGGCGGCTTGTATGAGGAGAAATTCCTGCGTGTGGTCGGTTTGGCTTCTTCGGCTTTATTCGATGCGGGCGATCCGTTCAGTCCGAGCAATCGGCGCATCAGCATCATCGTGATGAATGCAAAAACAGAAAGAGAGGCGAGTATGGATGGCGGGGTTGTGTCGGAGGAGTGATCCGGCGATCTGTCCGGCCTTGCAGCGCTGCCTTCAGCTGCCGGCAGCTTCTTTTTCCTTGGCGCATTCCGGGCAGCCTTCGCTGGGCAGGAACACGATGCCGTGCTTGGGGCAGCGCTGGAGGATGACGGTCTTGCCGTCGTGTTCGCCTTCTTCGCTGAGGATGAGGGAATCGTGGTTTGGTTGGCTCATGGTTTCCTCCTCTTGGTATTTATATAGCCGGTGCGATGCATTCAGTGATCATTCACTTGGGCCGAACAGTGCATCCAGAGGGTTTGTGCCTGCGGGTGCATAGGCCGACACCTTCTTTACGGTGAACTCTTCCTGGATGTTGTCGCGGAAGAAGCTCCACGCCGCACCCGAACTGGCGAGTCTGCGCCAGAGGTCATCCCCGACGCCAAGGTATTGCAATGCGTCGCCATTGTCCAGTTGAACTTGCAGGATGCGGGTGCGTGCGTCGTAGCCGATGGCGCGCAGTTTGCCGGAGTTGATCTTCTTCATTTCCATACGGATATTCCCTTCAGTTGTTCACTGCAGGATAAACGAAGTCTTGAGCGGCAGGTTGGTGCGTCCGACGTTGTCCTTGAGGGTGATGCTGACTTGCCATGCGCCGTAGGGATCGTTCTGTTCGCCGATGAATTTTATGACCGGCGCGGAGAGGTAGAGGTAGTTCGGCTGGCCTTTGAGCGTCCCTTTGAAACAGGTGGCGTCGGTCTGCTGGAATGAGGCGCTGCCGTCCGGCTTGCGCAGGTCGATGTCGCAGCTGATGTCGGCACTGCCTTGTTCGTCGAGCTTGGGATTGCTGAAGAAGGTGAGGGCGTAGATGGGCTTACCTTTGGAAACGGTCTCGGCCATGCTGAAGTGGGGGATGGCGTCCGGCTGCGTCTCCCATTTGGTTCTCCAGTCGTCATCCGAGGTGACGAGCAGCCAGCCGCCGAATCCGTTCTGTGCTTTTCTGGCATCGGAGTCTGGCTGGATGCGGCCTTGCGGATCCCGCCAGCCGACTTCCATTCTTTTGAGCTGGATCTGGATGGGCTGCGCCATCATCAGCGCGACGAGGGTGTATTCCTTTTCGCCGGGGCGGAACAGTGCATCCTGACGACAGAAGGCGAATGCCTTGTTGTGTACGCACGAGGGGCGGGTCTCTTGTAGTTCGTTCTCAGAAAAGAAGCGGGCAAGATCGGCAGGCTGCGACTCTTTTAGCAGGCAGCTGCGGCCGCAAGTGGCGCTGGCCCAGCTGCCGTCAGGCTGGCGTTGTTCGACGCTCCATTGGCCTTCGCTACGTGCGACAAAGAAACTGAAGTCGGTGATGTGGCCGTCGCGATGGACGACGGCATAGTTGCCGGTGTCGGATTGGTCCAGCGCACTCGCTTGCCATGTCAGGACTAGCAATGTGATGGCTGCGAACAGGTACTTCATGGTCTTTCTCCCCTTGGTCGAACAAGTCTGTTGCCGGCTGTTCCCGTCGGTGTGGGAATCATGTCTTGCGCCAGCCTCCTGTTCCGGGGATCTCGTCTGCGGCCTCTCACCGTGCATGCGGTGCGATGTGCCTTGAACGAACTGCAAGTCGTGTGTGAATGTATGGGCTTACGGTGATGCTGTCAATGGTGTGCCGGGTTCTGCAGGTTTCAGGTTGGCATCTGCCGGTGCAGGGCCGCGAGCAATCTGGCCAGGTTGGCCGGCTTGTGGAGCATAGGCCATGAGATATCGCTGGTCAGGTTGATGAAACCGGAGGAGGTTTCGCCAGTGATGATGACGGCGCGCAAGGGGGCGAGCTGTCGTTGCTGAAGGATGCGCAACAGATCCAGTCCGGAGAGTTTGCCGCTGAGTGAGTAGTCTACGATGAAGAAGTCGGCATTGCCTATGTCTGAATGGCGCAGTGTGTCTTCTGCTGAGTAAAAGTGCAGAACCTCCGCACCTAGTCCTTGCAGCAGATTGATAAGGCCTGTTGCCACCAGTGCGTCGTCCTCAACCACAACCAGACGTTTGCCCTGGATCAGTCGTTCATGGGCAATGTCATCCTGCAGGACTACGGGGGCGAGATGTTCGATCTCGTGCGCTTCGCCGTTGAGCTGGAGTTGGAATGCGAACACCGAGCCGGATCCGGGGCGCGAACGGCAAGTCACTTTGCCGTCCAGCAGAGCCATGGCGCGCTGACAGATGGAGAGGCCCAGTCCCAGCCCCGCGTTCCGGTTGCGTTGCGGGTTGGATGCTTGAAAGAACTCTTCAAAGATGTGTGAGGCATCCGCCTCGCCGATCCCGATGCCGGTATCCCATACCTGGATCAAGATGTGGCTGCCGCGCTGGCGGGCGCTGACCAGAATGCCGCCACGCGGTGTGAATTTGATGGCGTTGGTGACCAGATTCATCAAGACGGATTGCAGCAGGCCGATGTCTGTGCGCACGACCAGTGAACGTCGTGTCGGGAACCGCAGGCGGAAGTCCAACCGCTTGTCTTGTGCGCTCTGGGTGAAGTTTTGTGCGAGCCAGTTGAATAGTTCGGACAGATCGACAGAGGAGAGTTGGGGTTTGATCAGTCCCGCATCGAATTTGGAGATGTCCAGCAGGCGTTCGAGCAGGCCGGAGAAGACCTTCATGGATTGGTCCAGGCGCTCGATGATCTCGCTCTGGCGCGGGGTGGGGGAAGTGAGTTTGAGGGTGTCGACAAACAGGTTGGCGGCTGCGACAGGTTGCCTCAGGTCATGGCCTGCCGCAGCAAGGAACCGGGTCTTGGAAAGTTCTTTTTCTTCCAGCATGCGGAATGAATCGAGCGATTTCTCTTCCGCCCTGACGCGCGCAGTGATGTCTTGCACGGCACCTGTGCCAGTGTGCGGCGCACCGCTGGCGTCAAAGAGTATGTGTGCGCGTTCTTCCACCCAGCGGGTCTCGCCGTTGACGAGGACGCGGTGCTGGGTGAGATAGCTGCCGTCCTGCAGCGCTTTGCGCCATGTGGCGTCGACCCTTGTCCGATCATCCGGGTGTACATGATCGAGGAAGTGCTTGTAGGTGAGAGGTGTGCCGGGTGGCATGCCGAAGATGCGGTAGGTCTCTTCGGACCAGACCAGTTCATCCCGCCGCAGGTCGAGTCGCCAGCTGCCGACATGGGCCACGGCCTGTGTTTGCTGTAGTAAGGCTTCGTTGAAAAGGATGCGCTCTTCTGCCAGCTTGTGCTCGGTGATGTCGACGCACAAGCCGGTCATCCGTTCCGCTCCGCTGTCGGGGGCGCGGCGGGTGCTGCCGATGGCGACGATCCATTTGGTTTCACCGTCAGGCAGGATCACCCGGTATTCGTTATAGAGCGGTGTCCTGTCGCGCAGGGACGCGGCGACCCGGTCTTGGGCGGCTTTGCGATCTTCAGGATGTAGCAGGCTCTGCCAGATTTCAAAAGTCCCTTCGGATGTCCTTGGTTCGAGGCCGAACAGCATGAACAGTTCATCGGACCAGATGAGCTTGCCGGTTTTCAGGTCCCAGTCCCATACGCCGGCCTTTGAGGTGCGCTGCGCCAGCGACAACATTTCGTTCGCACGCTGCAGCGATGCGAGCAAGTTCTTTCGTTCGCCCAGCATGGTCGTAACCATGAGGCCGATCAGGGAAGCGGTGAACATATACAGCCAGGCTAGATACATGCCTTCGACATCCGGCAATTCGCCGAAGATGCCTTTTCCCAAAGCGGTGCCTATCACTGTGATCAGTGCCAGCACCAGTACGGAGATCGAGGCACCGGTCACGCCCAGCCTGAGTGCGGCCCATAGCACCAGAGGCATGGGCAGGAAGGCCAGTGGCAGATTGTGTCCCTCGAATGTATAGATGAAGGCTGCCCAGCCAGAGAGTGCGAGCAGTAAGGTACAGAGCAACAGTTGCAAAGGGTGCTGCAGTAGTTCTGCGATGCTCGATCTATTGAGACTCAGTAACAGCGGACTGACCAGCATGATGCTGATGAGGTCACCCAGCCACCAGTTGAACTAGGCAAGAGGTATGCCGGACGGTTGCAGTAGCCCCCCCATCCACAGCGTACCGGTGCCTATGATCGCGGGTAGCACGGGACTGATCGCCGAAGTGACGATCAGTGCCAGCAGATCCCGCTGGCGGGTGAATGATGGGTCGAACCCCCAGCGTTTCAGCAGCCACACAGCAGTGACCGGTGTCAGCGTGTTACCCGCTGCACTCAGTAGTGATAGCGGAATGGAGGTGTCGAGCGAAAGATCGAATATGAGCGCGCCGAGAAAGATGCCGGCAATGTTGTGGGGCGAGCTCCAGCGCAACAGGATGGCTGCGGCCATGCCGGTCGGGAGCCAGAACAGAGTGATGTGGTCGTCATGTGTCGGGAAATACAGCCCGAGCCTTGCGCCAGCGAAGTATGCGGCAGCCAGCAGCAGGAGGTTCCTGTACTGTTTCCATGCGTGCGGATGATCTGCTGGCTTGCCCATCATAGGTTATGAGGGAAAGTGTGAGGGGGCGGTCGCGACGTCTTGGGCTGTGTATGACATAACTTACATGCGCTCAAGCGTACCCCCCCATTAGGCGAACGGCTCTGGCCGTTTCGAAAGTATTTGTCGTTGGCCTCTCACCGTGCATGCGGAGCGATGTGCCTTGAACGAACTGCAAGTCGTGCGTGAATGTATGGGGAAGTCGAATCGCTGTCAATCTGGCTCGCCGATTCAAGTTCCGTCCTGAGCGGGGGTATAAATGGCTACCCGGTTCCGTCCCGCCTCTTTTGCGCTGTACATGGCGCTATCGCCATGACTCAGGATGTCGTACTGATTGTCATTCTTGCCATCGAACAATGTGATGCCGATGCTGCTGGTGCATTCATGCGTGATGGGGATCATTTCGTGGCCCCTGGGCTGGGTCAGATGATAAGGGGTCGCCAACGCGGTGATGATCTTTTCGGCGACGATGAAAGCCTGCTTTTGCATCTCCTCGCGGCTGCTGGACAAGTCGCCGAGCACGATCACGAATTCATCGCCGCCGAAGCGCGCGACCGTGTCGATCTCGCGTACCGAGCCGGTGAGACGTCGCGCGACTTCGATCAGCAGTTGGTCGCCGACTTCATGGCCGCATTTGTCGTTGATGGGTTTGAAGTTGTCCAGATCGAGGAACAATAGCGCGCCATAGGCATCGTTGCGTTTGCTGGTGGCGAGCGACTTCGAGAGCCTGTCGCTCAGCATGCGCCGGTTGGGAAGGCGGGTGAGCGGATCGAAGAATGCGAGGGAATAGATCTCGTGTTCGATCTCCTTGCGCTTGCTGATGTCGCGGCAGAAGGCGATGTTGTATTCAAGTTCACCCAATTGGACGTGATTGGCCGAAACCTCCACCGGAATGATGCTGCCGTCCTTGCGCCGGTGACGGGTCTCGAACAACTGGGACTTGTTTTTTTTGAGCGCTTCCCAGTGCGCCTTCCATTGAGCCACAGGAAAATCGGGGTCCAGATCCGGAACGGAGAGTCTTAACAACTCTTCCTTGCTGTATCCCAATGTCTCGCAACTCTGCTTGTTGACGTAGCGGATGCGGCCGTCTTTATCCAGCCAGTAGATGGCATCGAATGCCTTGTCCATGGCGAACATGGAGAGCACTAGCTGCGCTTCGGATTCCTTCTTGTCGTTGATGTCCACGCCGCTGCCGATAAAGCCGAGGAACTCGCCTTTGCTATCGTAGCGCGGCACGCCATGGTCGACGATCCAACGGTATTCGCCGGAGTGATGCCGCAAGCGATATTCCAGGGTGAATTCCCGGCGCGCGTCGAAGGCCATGATGAAGGCGTGCACACAGTCTTCTCGGTCTTCGGGGTGGACGCCTTCCGCCCAGCCTTCTCCCAGCTCCTGCGCCTTAGTGCGGCCGGTGAAATCCAGCCAGACTTGGTTGAAGTATGTGCATTGTTTGTCCGGGCCGGCGAGCCAGATCAGCACGGATTCGTTCTTGGCCAGCACGCGCAGGTTCTCTTCGCTCCTGCGTAACTCGGAGACGGCGATCTTGGCCTTGTTCAGTGCCGCGCGCGACTGGGTGAGCGCGGTGATCAGGAAGTAAAGCAGGATGCTGGTCAGCGTGCCGCTGAAGAAGATCGTCTTGGCTTGGCTGTAGTCTAGGCCGGCCCCATTCAGGGCATAGTGCTCGCTTAGCAACGTCCATTCATTACCGCCGAATTCGAGTTTCTGCCGGATGGTGACGGGCTGTGCCGCGTGGTCTTTCATGACGCGGTTGGTGTAGAGCAGGGCGGTGTCGCTGACTTCGCTTCCATCATAGATGCTGAGTTGAAGTGGCATGGCGCTCTCCTCGGGCTTTGCTGCACCGAGGGCATTCTCGACCATGTCCTTCATGCGGAAGGGGCTGTATATCCAGCCATACAATGCAGCACGACGTTGGGCTTCGGTTTCGTGCGGCATCCCTTGCCGGTATAGCGGGAGGTACATGAGTGTGCCCGCCTGGACATCCTCCGAGGTCTCTTGTACGAGCTTTACCTTGCCGGAAAGGGCTGCTGCATCCGTGTCGCGCGCGCGGTCCATCGCGGCACGGCGGGTGGGCTCGGAATACATGTTGTAGCCGAAGGCGCGCAAGTTGCGGCCGGTGAACGGCTCCAGATAGACGATGGCGGTGTAGTTCTCATGATCCTGCTTGGGCCACACTTCGTAATCCGGAAATCCTTCGCGGCGTACCGATGCGATGTGCGAAGCAAGTTGCTTGCGGGGTATCCATTGGGCATAACCTATGCCCTGCACACTCTTGAAGTGATGGTTCAACTGTATGCGATGGGTATAGCGCTTCCATTCATCGCGCGTCACGCTGGCGGAGGAGTCGAAAAAGGCGGCAGCGCCCAGCAATACCTGTTCGTGCGAGGCTAGCGTAGCCAATAGATGCATGCGCACCTCTTCGGCATCCGAGGCATAGCGTTCAAGCGCGATCTCATCGGCGTCGACTTTTGCATCGAGGCTGAAATACAGGGTGATAGCCATGCCCGCAAGCATCACCGTAAAGGCGTACTTGCAGAATTGCTTCACGTCAGCCATGAGGTGCATGGCGGATATTTCGATCTGCTTTACAGACACTGGATTCCCCTTGATGCGGACAACGACTGGCTTCATCCCTCTGCGGGGATACTTTCTTGCGCCAGCCTCCTGTCCGGGGATCTCGTTGACCTTCCTCCAGCGTGCATGCGGTGGAGTGTGAGTTCAGCGAATCTGCAAGTCGGTCGAAACTCTATGGGCACAATACCTGTGTGTCAATGACCCTTTTGAGGGAGTGGGGCGATGTATTGCCATGAAACAGACCACTCGCCGCCGGTATAATGCGGGCGCAATTTCCCGGTTCAATTCGATTTTGGAGTCATCGTGTTCAAGCTTATCGGTATCGCAGTCGGTTATTTCCTGTTTGGTTGGGTGGGCGCTTTCCTCGGTCTGGTTCTGGGGGCGGTCATCGACCGTATCCGCGCTTTCGGCCAGGGCGCGCTCAATCCCTTGCATGCCGCGTTGCGGCAGACGGTGTTCCTGGAGACAGTGTTCATCGCCATGGGCAAGCTGGCCAAGGCAGACGGGCGCGTGTCGGAGGTGGAGATCGCGCATGCCGAGGTGTTGATGCAGAAGCTGGGCATGACGGCGGAACACCGCCAGCAGGCCATCGCGCTGTTCAAGCAGGGCGCGTCGGGCGACGGCGATATGTATGAGACTTGCCGGAAGTTCATGTCGGTATGCGGCCATACCCATCATCTGAAAGAGATGCTGCTGGTCTATCTGATCGTGATGGCGATGGCGGACGGTGAATACCATCCTGAAGAAGAGAAACTATTGACCGAGATCGCCGGGCATCTGGGCTACGGGCCGGAAGCGTTCAAACGTTTGCTGGATATGGTGGTGAACCAGACGCACTTTGCGGGCGGTCAGACGAACAGCGAGACCGCGCTGGAAGATGCCTACAAGGCGCTGGGCGTGAGCAAGGAAAACAGCGATGCGGAAGTGAAACGCGCATACCGCAAGCTGATGAGCAAATACCACCCCGACAAGCTGATGGGGCAGGGTTTGCCGGAAGACATGATCAAGGTGGCGACCGAGCAGGCCAAGGATATCCAGTTGGCCTACGATCTGGTGAGCAAACAGCGCGGGATGTAATTAAGAGGCAAGACAAAACGCCGCACAGCGCATGAAGCGTTGTGCGGCGTTTTCGTTTTCAGGCGGTCGTGTCGACGACGGTGCCGATGCTGGCGGTGGAGACACTGCTCGTCGCGTTCGGTGCGGAATAGGTGTCGGCCTTGGCTGTGGCGATCTGATCCGGTAGACGATCATAAGAGGTCTGCAGATTCGTCTGCGCCGTCTCGATGTTCGAGGCAGCCCTGACGTTGACATTGATGCGGTTGGCTTCCGACTGCGCCTGTCCGGCCTTTATTTCCAGCTCGCGGGCATTCTGTTGCGCACGTGCGGCATCGAACCGAGCCGAGCGTGCCTGACTCTGAAGCGATTGGGCATTTTGAGCTGCCTGGTCTGCTGTACGTTGCGCTTGCTGTTGCCGGAACTGCTGTACGTAGCCGCCAGTGCTCAGGGATAGAGAAGATGCGGTAGGCATGGCATTACTCCCTGCGTGAATCTATGCCGGAAAGCATACGCCTCGTGCGGGTGATGTACAAGTGTTTGATCCTGAAGGTGGATCGCATCCTTGGTTCAGTATCCGAATAACGGCTCTTTGGCTTCCTTGGCGCGATACATCTCTTTCAGGCGAGCCTTGGCGCCTTCATGGCCTTGTTCTGCCGCCTTGCGGTACCACTCGACTGCCTGTTTGGGACTTTTCTCCACGCCCATGCCTTTGCGGTACAGGCCGCCCAACTGGAATTGTGCTTCGGCATCGTTCAATTCAGCCGACTTGGAGAACCATGTGTAGGCGATACGGTAGTCCGGGGCGAAAGCCATGCCGTCGCTGTACATCATGCCTAGCGCCATATAGGCCTCCGGATAATCGCGGTTGGCCGCTTGCTGCAGCCAGTTCAGCGCCTCGGTATCGTTCTGTCTCACGCCGATCCCTTTGGCATAACTGGTGCCCAGACGGAACATCGCCCATGCATCACCTTTACCCGACAGGTGCCGGTAGAGATCGAGTTTCTGCGGACATACGGTCTTCTCGAAGCGGGCGAGGCGATCGGCGAACACTTCATCGACGCGCTTGGCGATACGGGAATAATTGTCGCGCCAATCTCCGCGACGATATCTGTCGAGTTGCATCAAGGCGGTGTTGAAGTTGCTGCACATGCGCGACATCTCGCCGCGTTGTTCCAGCTTGATCCCTTCCTCGAACTTTTCATCAGCCTGATCCATCACCTTGTTGGCGCACTTGGACTCGCGGTAATGCATGATGCTGGTGTCCGCGACATCCGTTTCGCTCGGGTCGCATGACGATGCGATGGCTACGCCGCTACAAAGCGTCAATGCTGCAGCAAGGGTTAGTGTGGATAGGCTTCGTGACATGTGGGCATTCCTTGCATTAAGTGACTATGGCCGAACTTTAGGGCGAGTGCGCCGAGGCTGTCAACGTGGAATCCAGTGTTGTCCACTGCCGGACCACTCCGAAAATAAAAAGGACATCGCGAGGATGTCCTTTTTATCAACGTATCAGAGACCTTATTCGATACGCGCTTTGCTGCGCAGATCGGCGATGGCTTTTTGCACCGCTTCCTGTTTGCGACGCTGCTCCAGACGCGGCTTCATCTCTTCAAAGGTCGGCACCTTCAGTTCGCGGGTGTCTTCCAGCTTGATGATGTGCCAACCGTACTGGGTCTGTACCGGGTCGCTGATCTGACCTTTCTTCAGCATGAGGATGGCTTCGCCGAATGGCTGCACGAAATTGCTCGGTACGGTGAAGCCCAGATCGCCGCCCTTGTCCTTGGAGCCCGGATCGTTCGACTTCTGCTTGGCGACCTTGGCGAAGGATTCCTTCTTCACGCGCTTGGCGATGGCTTTGGCTTCGTCTTCGGTTGCAACGAGGATGTGGGACACCTTGTATTCCTTGTCGCCCACGCGCGATTTCATGGTTTCGTAATCCTGCTTCAGCACGGCTTCATCGACTGGATTGTTCTTTACGAAATCCTGTACGAAGGCGCTCGCAAGCACGGATTGGCGGGCCAGCTCCAGTTGCTGCTTGGTGTCGTCCTGCTTATCCAGCCCCTGTTTGTCGGCAGCCTGAGACAGCACTTCCAGATTGATCAGGTCCTCGCGGATGGCTTTGCGCAATTCTTCAGAATCGGTTTGACCGCCCTGGGCTGCTGCGACGTTGACGCGCAGGTCGACGCGGGACTGCGGGATCGCCACGCCATTCACCAGCGCGGCAGGTTTGCCGGCATCAGCGGCTTGCGCACCCGTGGCGAGCAGCAGAGCCGAGAGCAGGGCGAATCGGGAGAAATTCAGCATGTTTCTTTCCTTTGAGCGTTAGTTGACAGGTTGGGCTTGATTGTCCGGCGCGAAATATAGCACAGGGCGGCCGGCGTGTTCAGCGGGGGAAGACCTGCTTGAAAGGGCGCACTTCGACTTGCGCATAGACCCCCGCGGCCACATAGGGGTCGGCGGCCGCCCAAGACTTTGCGGCTTGCAGGGTCTCGAATTCGGCAACGATCAAACTGCCTGTGAAACCGGCCGCGCCCGGATCGTTCGCATCCACGGATGGGAAAGGTCCGGCCAGCAGCAGGCGACCTTCGGTTTGCAGTTTTTCCAGACGCTCAAGATGGGCCGGGCGTGCGCTTTGGCGCAGCGGCAGACTGTTCTCGACGTCTTGACCAAAGATGGCATACAGCATGTCAGGACTCCTTGTGATCTTCTTCCACGTGTTTGGCCAGCATCGCCGCCTGCACGAGGATGAACACCAGCATGATGCCGGTGGCACCGAACAGCTTGAAGTTCACCCAGACATCGGTGCTGAAATTGAAAGCGACGTACAGGTTGAGGATACCCAGCAGGGCGAAGAAACCGCTCCAGGCCAGATTGAGACGATGCCAGATGGGATCGGGCAGCGTCATCTTCTCGTGCAGCAGCGCACGCATCAGGTTCTTCTTCAGCACGAAGGCAGAGAACAGTAAGGTCGCGGTGAAGAACCAGTACAGGATGGTCGGCTTCCACTTGATGAAGGTCTCGTCGTGCAGCAATAGCGTCGCACCGCCGAACACGGTGATGATGCCGAGGCTGACCCACAGCATGGTGTCGACCTTGCCGTGATGGTATTTCACCCAGGCGACCTGCACGAAGGTGGCGGCGATGGCAGCCGCCGTGGCGGCGAAAACGCCGGCCACTTTGAACACGATGAAAAACAGGATGACCGGGAAAAGGTCGAACAGGATCTTCATGAGCGATCCAATGCTAAAGAGACGGAATTGAGGCAGTAACGCAAGCCTGTCGGTTCGGGGCCGTCTTCGAACACATGGCCGAGATGCGAGCCGCAGTTCGTGCAGACGACTTCGATACGGCCCATGCCGAGCGGGTCCTCGTCGCTGTATTCGACGGCCTCTTCCCGCACGGGTTGCCAGAAGCTGGGCCAGCCGGTGCCGGATTCGTACTTGGTCTCGGCATCGAACAGCGGGGCACCACAGCATATGCAGCGGTAGACGCCGGGGTCGTGGCAATCCCAGTATTCGCCGGTGAAGGCGACTTCGGTGCCGCCTTTGCGGCAGATCTCGTATTGCTCGGGCGTGAGTTCTTCACGCCATTCTTCTTCTGTCTTGTCGATGTCGCTCATTTATTGTCTGCCAGTGAAAGTTTTGCGCTTGGTCGTGCGCTCATGCGCTGGAACCATGCGGCAAGGTTGGGATGTGCGCCGCGCCAGTCGCGTTCCGGTTGGCGCAGGTCGAGATAGGCCAATGCGCTGACCAATGCCAAGTCCCCCAGCGACAGGGTATCGCCTTCGCACCAGTCGCGCGCGCCGAGTTGCGCGGCGATGTGCTGCAAGGTGTGGGTGATGGCGTTGTTATGCAGCGTGATTGTGGCAGCGAGTTGATTCGCTTGCGGACGCAGCACTTCGTTGCGCACCACCACGGCGGAATCCATGATGCCGTCCGCCAATGTCTCCCAGCGCCGCACCCGCATGCGTGCCAGGGCATCGTTGCGCGGGATGAGGATGGGCGTGTCGTTCAGCGTGTCGGCATATTCCGCGATCACCACGGAATCGAAGATGCATTCGCCGTCGTCGAGGATGAGTGCCGGGATGCGTCCCAGGGGATTGACGCGGTATACCTCGCTGTTCGGGTCGCTGGGCGGATCGACCACATAGTCATGCGGCAGCTTCTTCTCCAGCAGCACCAGACGTGCTTTGCGCACGTAGGGGCTGGTGTTGGAGCCGATCAGTTTCAAAGGACTTCACCCGCATGGTCGGCCAGACGTGAACGCTCGCCGCGCTGCAGCGTAACGTGACCGCTGTGCGCCCAGCCCTTGAAACGGTCCACCACATAGGTGAGGCCGGAACTGCCTTCGGTCAGGTAGGGCGTGTCGATCTGCGCGATGTTGCCCATGCACACCACCTTGGTGCCGGGACCGGCACGCGTGATCAGCGTCTTCATCTGCTTGGGCGTTAGGTTCTGCGCTTCGTCGATGATGAGGAACTTGTTGAGGAAGGTGCGGCCGCGCATGAAGTTGAGCGACTTGATCTTGATGCGCGAGCGGATCAGGTCGCGTGTCGCGGCACGGCCCCATTCGCCGCCTTCTTCGCTGGACTGGTTTAGTACGTCCAGGTTGTCATCCAACGCGCCCATCCACGGCGACATCTTCTCTTCCTCGGTGCCCGGCAGGAAGCCGATGTCCTCGCCCACCGAGACGGTGACGCGGGTCATGATGATCTCTGAATAGATCTTCTGTTCCAGCACCTGCATCAGTCCCGCCGCCAGGGTGAGCAGCGTCTTGCCGGTACCGGCCTGGCCGAGCAGCGTGACGAAGTCGATCTCGGGGTTCATCAGCAGATTCAGCACGAAGTTCTGTTCGCGGTTGCGCGCGGTGATGCCCCAGATGGCGTTCTTGCTATGCGTGTAGTCGGTCAGCGTGAGCAGGGTGGCGGTATCGTCCTGCTGCGCGGCGACCACGGCGTAGAACGGCTTCTCGGCATTGTCCTGATAGACGAACTCGTTCACCAGCATGTCGCGGCACAGCGGTCCCTTGATGGTGTAGAAAGTCTGGGTGGCCTGCGTGCCGGACTTCATGTCCTTGCCGTGCGTCTCCCAGAAATCGGCAGGCAGTTCGCGCGTGCCGGCGTACAACAGGTCGGTGTCTTCCAGTACCTTGTCGTTGAAGTAATCCTGCGCCGACAGACCCAATGCACGCGCTTTGATGCGCATGTTGATGTCTTTGGAGACCAGTGTGACCTGACGTTGCGCCTGATGCTTGTGCATGTGGGCGACCACCGCCAGGATGGCGTTGTCTGCTTTGCCGTTGGCGAGGTTCTCAGGTAATTCGTGCGTGATGAACTCGGTCTGCAGATAGAGGCGACCGGTGGCGTTCTTGTTGCCCAGCGCATCCAGCGGAACACCCTTGTCGATATCGTCTTCGGATTCGCTGACCAGATTGTCCAGGAAGCGGCTGGCCTGACGCGCGTTGCGCGCCACTTCGGTCATGCCCTTCTTGTTGTTGTCCAACTCTTCCAGCACGAACATCGGCAGGTAGACATCGTGTTCCTCGAAACGGAATAGGCTGGTGGGGTCGTGCATCAGCACGTTGGTGTCCAGCACGAACAGCTTGGTGGTCTTGTCCGACGAGGTTTTACGGGCGTTCATGTTTTTCCTTATAGAGATTGAACGAATTCGAGGACTTCCTGTGCGTGGCCGTCGGCTTTCAGGCCGCGCCATTCCTTGCGGATCACGCCCTTGGCATCGAGCACGAAAGTGCTGCGTTCGATGCCGCGTACGTCTTTGCCATACATTTTCTTTTGCTTGATCACGCCGAAGATGTTGCAAGCGACCTCTTCGGTGTCAGATAACAACTCGAACGGCAGTGTGAACTTGGCCTTGAAGTTCTCGTGCGACTTTATGCTGTCACGCGAGACACCGACGATCTCGCAACCCGCCTGTTGATATGCGGCATACAGGTCGCGGAACTGCTGCGCTTCGGTGGTGCATCCCGGCGTGTTGTCCTTGGGATAGAAATAGATGACCAGAGACTTGCTGCGGATGGGATACAGGTTGAAATCGGCGCCGCCGGTGGCGGGCAGGGTGAAATCGGTGACTGGCTGGTTTGGCATTCAATACTCCGTGAGATGGCCTGCATTGTTGTCAAAACGGCGGCATATGGCAAGCACACACAAGCAACTTTATCTGTGCTACGTTGCTGCCCCGTACAAAACGCACAGACACAGGATGCAGGACGAAGATTACATGCGCGAGGCATTGCTTCTGGCCGCACAGGCTGCAGAAGCAGGCGAGGTGCCGGTGGGCGCGGTGGTGGTGAAGGACGGCCAGATCGTCGGGCGCGGTTTCAATTCCCCCATCTCGCGCCACGACCCGACCGCGCATGCCGAGATCGCGGCGATGCGCGATGCGGCGCGACATTTGGGTAATTACCGGCTGGTCGGCTGCGAATTGTTCGTCACCCTCGAACCATGCCTGATGTGCGTCGGCGCGATGTTCCATGCCCGCATCGCGCGCGTGGTGTACGGCGCGATGGAACCCAAGACCGGCGCGGCGGGCAGCGTGTTCAACCTGTTCACCGAGCCGCGCCTGAACCATCATGCGCGCATCGAAGGCGGCGTGCTGGCGGAGGAATGCGGCAAGATACTCAGCGATTTCTTCGCCATGCGTCGCGCGCAGCAAAAGTCCCAATGAAGATAACCATCCACATCCCCAGTCAGACACTGCGGCTGTTCGACGACAAAGGTTTACTGCTGCGCAGCTACGGTGTTTCTACCGGCGCAAAGGGAGTGGGAGAGGAAAGTGGCAGTTACTGCACGCCGCGCGGCAAGCATGTCATCCGCGCCAAGATCGGCGCAGGTCAGGCTGTCGATACCGTGTTCGTGCGACGCCGTCCGACTGGCGAGATCTACACGCCGGAACTCGGCGCAACGCATCCCGATCGTGACTGGATACTGACAAGGATATTGTGGTTATCCGGTTTGGAACGCGGTTACAACCGTGGCGGGAGTTGCGATACCATGCGGCGCTACATTTACATCCACGGTACGCCGGACGGGGTAGGGATGGGCAAGCCGGGTTCGCATGGCTGCATCCGTATGCGCAATGCCGACCTGCTGGAATTGTTCGAACGGGTCGATGCCGGTACACAAGTGGACATCGTTGCATAACGATTCGGGAGGTGAGGATGAGCAATCCTTTTACAGTGAGTCTGGTGTGCTGGCATGACGGAGAACCACTGCTGCGGGCGATCCGCGAAGCGGTGTTCATCCGTGAGCAGGGTGTGCCGGAAGAACTGGAGTGGGATGAGTTCGACGAGACTTGCCGCCATGCCCTGGCGCTGAGTCTGTCCGGTGAAGCGATCGGTTGCGGACGCATCCTGCCGACCGGTCATATCGGCCGTATCGCGGTGATGCAGCCGTGGCGCAAGCAGAAGGTTGGCACTGCCATCATGGAAGCCCTGCTGGACGAAGCGCGATCACGCAAATACCAGTTCGTGGATGTAGATGCGCAGGTGCACGCCGTGCCGTTCTATCAGGGTTTCGGTTTTACTCCGCAAGGGAAAGAGTTTCTGGATGCGGGCTTGCCGCATATCAAGATGACCCTCGAACTCAAGCCACGCTGATCCCTTCACTTTCCGTCCAGATACTCCGCATCACTGAAGTTCATCACCGCCTCCGGCTGGAACACCGTGAACGCCGTGATCAGCATGCCGGTCATGAAAGCCTCGGTCAGCATGATGATGGGGGCGGCGATCAGATAGTGGCGTTGTACCTCGGCCCATGAGTAGTGGCTGAGCAGCAGCAACAGCAAGGTCGTCGCCGCCACGTTCAGCACGATAGCCAGTCCCGCGCAGATGAAACCGTTCCACAACACATAGAAGAACAGGTTCTTCGGCAGGTTCTTCCGGCTGAAGCGCAGCAGCCATTCTGTGAACAGCACCGGGATGGCGATCATCAGCAGGCCGTTGATGCCGAGCGCGATCCAGTCCGCATCGGCTCTGAAGAATGAGGCCAGCATGACCAGCGTGAGCGTGGCGCTGGCGATCTGCCAGCCGAACATCAGCACGAACAGCGTGGCACCGAGGATGTGGAAATTGAAACCGGGACGGATGCCCGCGTTGAACTGCCAGAACACGAACGCACCTATGACCAGACCGACCAGTGCATTGGTCATGGTCTGGTTGTCCAGCAATCTGCGCCAGTCAGTCTTGCGCAGCGAGGGGTAGAGGAAGGCTGCGAACAGCAGATCGAACAGCCACAACCACTCGCGCGCGAACAGTGTGGCCGGTAGGTTCATGGCAATGCGTAGGGTAGCGTTTCGAATTCCAGGCGCGGCCCGGTCAATGCACCAAGATGCACCGGGAACGCATCCGCAGTTTCAGTCTGCACCACTACCAGCATCTCGTAGCCGCCATGCGCCGCCTGGGCAGCGTTCACCACCTCGCCGCAGGGCTGCGCGGGATCTGCGGCGCTGAACACCTTGTCGCCGGGCAGTGGCGCGGCATCGGTCATCACGCGTGCCAGATACATGCGGCGCTTCGCCTTGCCGAGGTAATGCATGCGTGCCACGACTTCCTGCCCCGGATAGCAGCCTTTCTTGAAATTGATGCCGCCGATCAGTTCGAAATTCACCATCTGCGCGACGAATGCTTCCTGCGTCTGTGGCAGGATGAAAGGCACACCGGCGCGGATGTCCAGCCAGTCCCAGCAGGGAGAGCCGGCGGGCGCAGCGGTTGCACTCAAGGCTTGCCATATCTCCGTCGCGCGTGCGACATCAGCGACGATCTGCACGCGGCGTGCATCACGGCGGATCAGCGTGGCATCGGCAACTTGAGCGACGCTCATGCCGTCGGCCGGCAAGTCGGCGTACAGTCCCTGCACTGCGGCCAGCGCCTTGTCTCCGCTCAATCCGATGCACACCCGCTCGTCACTGATGTCGGCGATCTTCACCTTGGAGCGCAACACATACATGGTCAGCTTCTTGCGCATCACCTCGCACAGTCCGCGCGGCATCTGCAGCAGGTAGTCGTCGCCCTGTTTCCATATCAGCATGCTGGCCAGCATGCGGCCCTTGGCGTTGTTGAAACTGGAGAGTTGCGCGCGTCCGCTGTCGGTATCGCGGATGTCGTTGGAGAGCAGGTTCTGCAGGAAGCCCTGCGCGTCTTCGCCGCTCACTTGCAGCAAGCCGAACTGCGACAGGTCGCACAGGATGTCGCCGGTCTCGGCGGCGGCACGCTCTGCCGCGGCATCGCCGAAATCGTGCACCACACCTGCGCTGAGATTCGCGTTTTTGCTTGCCAGGAAACTTTGCCAGTCAGTGTTCATCATCGTCTACCGTGTAATTTGTTGCGTTATGTTACCGTGAACATGAGCCTTTCGGCTAAACTCTCGCGCCATGAAATCCTTGTGGCTAGCCCTGTCTTTGTTGTTGCTCACCGCCTGCGACGGTGCGTTGTGGAACTCTCCTTACGCAACGGACGATGAAGGTGCATCCACCCTCTACACCGCCTTTACCGAGCGTCCCAAGCATCTCGATCCCGCGCAGGCCTACAGCGAGAACGAGTATGAGTTCCTCGCGCAGATATATGCCCCGCCCCTGCAATATCACTACCTGAAGCGTCCCTACCAACTGGTGCCGCTGGCCGCGCGCGACATGCCGCGCGTGAGTTATTTCGACGCGCATCACAAGCAATTGCCGCTGACTGCGCCGGATAAGCGCATCGCCTACAGCGTGTACGAGATCCGCATCAAACCCTATATGCGCTACCAGCCGCACCCCGCGCTGGTGCCGGCCAATCTGTACCTCAAGGAGAACGACCTGGCCGACGTGCACAGCCTGACCGACATTCCGGCGGTCGGCACGCGCACCGTCGCCGCCGCCGACTACGCCTATCAGATCAAGCGCCTCGTCCATCCGCAACTGCACACACCCATCGCCGGGGTGATGATGGAATACATAGTCGGCCTGAAGGAATACGCGGCCGCCTTGCAGGCCGCCCACAAGGCACAGCCGGATGCCTTCCTCGACTTGAATGCCTACCCGCTACCCGGTGTCGAAGTGGTGAACAGCACCACCTATCGCATCACCGTAAAAGGCAAATATCCGCAGTTCGCCTACTGGCTGGCGATGCCGTTCTTCTCTCCCATGCCGCAGGAAGCCGAACGTTTCTATGCCCAGCCCGGCATGAAGGAACGCAACCTCACGCTGGACTGGTGGCCCATAGGTAGCGGGCCGTACTACCTGTCCGAGAACGATCCCAACCGGCGCATGGTGCTGACCAGGAACCCATATTACGACAGCGAACGTTATCCGGGCGAAGGCGAGGCGGGCGATGCAGCGGCGGGATTGCTGAAGGATGCGGGCAAGCCATTGCCGCTGATCGAGCAGATCGTGTTCTCGCTGGAGAAAGAGACCATCCCCTACTGGAACAAATTCCTGCAAGGCTATTACGACGCCTCCGGCATCAGCTCCGACAGTTTCGACCAAGCGGTGCAGGTCAGCGTAGGCGGCGAGGCGAACGTCAGCGATGCGATGCAGGCGCAGGGCATCGCGCTCAACACCGCAGTCTCTACCTCCACCATGTACACCGGCTTCAACTGGTTGGACCCCGTGGTGGGTGGCGATAGCGAACGTGCCACCAAACTGCGCCGCGCCATCGCCATCGCGATAGACTTCGAAGAGTTTATCTCCATCTTCGCCAACGGCCGCGGCATCGCCGCACAGTCGCCGTTGCCGCCCGGTATCTTCGGATATCGCGCTGGTTGCGAGGGAATCAACCGCTACATATACGAATGTGTGAACGGCGAAGCGAAGCGCAAGCCGGTCGCCGAGGCGCAACGCCTGCTGGCCGAGGCGGGCTATCCCAACGGCGTGGACGCACAGACGAAACAGCCGCTGGTCATCCATCTCGACACTACCGCCACCGGCGTTGGCAACAAATCGCGCCTGGACTGGCTGCGCAAACAGTTCGACAAGATCGGCGTGCAGCTCGACGTGCGCAGCACCGACTACAACCGCTTCCAGGACAAGATACGACGCGGCGACACGCAGATGTTCTATTACGGCTGGAATGCCGACTACCCCGATCCCGAGAACTTCTTCTTCCTGCTGCATGGCCCGCAAGGCAAGGTGAAGTACAGCGGTGAGAACGCCAGCAACTACGACAGTCCGGAATACGACCGCCTGTTCGAGCGCATGAAGAACATGGATAACGGCCCCGAACGCCAGGCCATCATCGACCGCATGCTGCAGATTCTGCGCCGCGACTCACCCTGGCTGTGGGGTTTTCATCCCAAGAGCTACGTGCTGCAACACGGCTGGCTGCACAACATCAAACCCAACATCATGGCCAACAACCGCCTCAAATACTGGCGCGTGGACCCTGTGCAGCGCGAGCAGATGCGCCGTGAATGGAACCGCCCGGCCTATTGGCCGTTGGTGATCGGCATGATCTTGTTGCTGGCCTTCGGGTGGTGGGTGTGGCGGGTGTTGCAGAAGCGGGAACAGGCGAGCTGATCGACTTGCAGCATCGTTTCACCACTTCAGTAATCGCGCTCCCAACGTCCATCCAACCAGTCCCATGCCCACCATCGGCAGGTAATGCCACTGCACAACGTGCAGGATCGAGTCGTTCACTTCGTACAATCTCAACCAGATCGCGCCGACGCTGAACGCGGCCAGCAGGGCGAAGCTGCCCGCCCAACGCGGATAGGTGCTGGCGTAACCGCGAAGGACGAAGAACGCCAGAGCAGCGGGGATCAGCGAGATGAAGGTGATGTCCAGCGTGCATTCGAAGCTGTGCACGGGGAAGGGGGCGGGTGGGGTGTCGGCGTGCCAGGCGAAGAACAGCAGCAGGATGAACGCGCCGAACAATGCGGCCGGGGTGTAGGCCAGCGTGCGCTTCTGGTGCAGGTCGGGGAAGGCGAGCAGGGCAGCGCTCAACAGCGTGCCGAGCAGGATCAGCAGCAACAGCAGCAACTCGGCGGCGAACCAGGGGTTTTGCAGTGCATGGGCCAGATCGGAACGCAGGCCGGAGGCGGCCAGCGCGAGCAGCAGGTAGATGAATGCGGCACCGGCCCATCTCAGGCTCAGTTGCAGCGGTGCGGGCGCGGGGCGGATCGGCGATGCCTCGCTGCTCAGTTGCGCTACCAGTTGTTCGATGTCTTTCATTTCTGTTCCAGTCTTTGTCTCAATACCTTGTAGGCGCGGTGGGCGGCGACCTTCACCGCCGATTCGTTCATGCCCATCTGCTGCGCCGTCTCTTTCGCGGTGTAGCCCTGCTGGTGCATCAGGCGCAGGATGGTGGCCTGCTTCTCCGGGAGTCTTTCGATCTCCCCGCTGATGGATTCGTAGCTGATGGCGGTTTCGGTTACATCGTCGTGCAGGATATTTTCCAGATCGGCGATATCTTCGGCATGGCGCAGATGGTCGGCGTAGTGCATACGCAGGTGGTCCTGTAGCCTGAAACGGGCGATGGCATATAACCAGGGCTTGAAGGGGCGCTGGCCGTCGTAGGTGTGGCGCGCCTTGTGCACAGAGATGAGGATCTCTTGCAGCACGTCGTCCACCTCGTGTTCGAAGCGCAGTCGTTTCGACAGGAACGGACGCAACAGTCGCGCGGTCTCGCGCAGCAAGTCTGCATAGGCCTGCTTGTCGCCTTGCAGCGCCATGCGCATCAGGTGTTCGAGATCGGTGTGCTGTTCCGTCATGTAACTTTTTTTTCGTCGGGTCCGAATCTATGGGTGCACGGAGCGGAATGGCCATTCCGTGCCTGGGATACCACCGGCATCGGCCAGCATGATGCCATCATACGAAAAAGGAGATTCAAATGAACGCACTTCACACAACATTGCTCGCACTCTGTCTGGCCGCCGGCAGCACCGCCGCCATGGCCAAGGACGAGATGGGGCATGGTGCCATGGAGATGAAGAAATCGGACATGTCGATGGAACAGGGCACCATGCGCATGGAGCGCTCGGATGACAAGATGATGAAGCAGGACAAGATGGAAACGAAGAAAAAGCTGACTGAAAAAGAAAAGAAGGCGATGAAGAAGGCGCAGGAAAAGAAGATGAAGCAGGAATCCATGATGAAAGAAGAGAAGATGGAGCACGGCTCGATGCAGCCCATGAAGTGAACGTGAGTGCCGGTCGTGGCGGACGCCGCGACCGGATGGATGCAATGATCGATCGGTAGAGGTGTAATCATGGACAGACGCAGATTCATATCACTGGCGGTCGGCGGCGCGGGCCTGCTGCTGTTGCCGGGCTTGGGGCGCAATGCACTCGCGGCGGAGCGCGGCGACAAACTGTTGTTGAGCGATGCGGAGTGGAAGCGGCGGCTGACGTCGCAGCAGTATCACATCCTGCGCGAGGAAGGCACCGAGCGCGCGTTCACCAGCCCGCTCGACAAGGAGAAACGCAGAGGTACGTATCACTGCATCGGCTGCGACCAGCCGCTGTTCCCGTCGCGTTTCAAGTTCGACAGCGGCACCGGCTGGCCCAGTTTCTACGACGTGCTGCCGGGCGCGGTCGAGACCACTACGGACTACAAACTGATCTATCCGCGCACCGAATATCACTGTTCTCGCTGCGGCGGCCATCACGGCCACGTGTTCGAGGACGGACCAAAGCCGACCGGCTTGCGCTATTGCAACAACGGCGCGGTGTTGAAGTTCGTGCCGGATAAGGGTTGATCATGGACATGCTCGACATCGGCCTCGCATTTCTGGAAGGGCTGGCGCTCATCATATCGCCCTGCATATTGCCGGTGCTGCCGCTGGTGTTGGCCGCATCGGTGGACGGCGGCAAGCGCCGGCCGTACGGCATCATCATCGGCTTCGTGCTCGCGTTCAGTCTGTTCGCTGTCGCGGCGCGCGAGTTGGTGGCGCTGCTGGGTATCGATCTCGACGTGGTGCGCGACGTGTCACTGGTGCTGCTGGCGCTGTTCGGCCTGGTGCTGTTATCGGAGAAGCTGTCCGACCGTTTCAGCAAGCTGACGCAGGGCGCGGCAAATCTCGGCAACAGCCTGGCCGCGACACGCGGCGACGGCCTGCTCAGCGGCATCGGTATCGGCGCGCTGATCGGGCTGGTGTGGACGCCGTGCGCCGGGCCTATTCTGGCGGCGGTGCTGGTGCAGGTGATCCGCCAGCAGAGCGACCTCGCCGGCAATCTGGTGATCCTGTCGTTCGGTATCGGCGCCGGTATCCCGATGCTCGTCATCGCGCTGACCGGGCGCAGGCTGATGAGCAAGCTGGGTTTCCTCACCCGTCATGCGCAAGCGGTGCGACGAGGTTTCGGTGTGCTGATCCTGGCATCAGTGGCTTACATCGCTTCCGGCGCTAACATCGAGACGCTGTTCATGTCGTCCGAACGTACTGACATTGCACAGGGCGAATCGAAGTTGGAGCATGGTCTGGAAGAACCTTACGCCGCGCCCGAATTCGCCGGTATCGACAATTGGCTCAATTCTGAATCGCTGACCATGGCCGGCCTGAAAGGCAAGGTGGTACTGGTCGATTTCTGGACCTACTCCTGTATCAACTGCGTGCGCACGCTGCCTTACCTCACCCGTTGGGATCGCAAGTATCGCGATCAGGGGCTGGTCATCGTCGGCGTGCATTCGCCCGAGTTCGAGTTCGAGAAGAAGGCCGCCAATGTGCAGGCCGCTATCGCGGAACATGGCATCGGCTATCCCGTGGCGCAGGACAACAAGCTCGACACCTGGAGCAATTTCGACAACCGTTACTGGCCTGCGCATTACCTGATCGACCGCGAGGGCAGGGTGGTCTACACCCATTTCGGCGAAGGGCAGTATGGGGTGACGGAGAACAACATCCGCCACCTGCTGGGGCTGGGCGAGAAGGCTGCGCAGACTTCAGAAGAAGCGCCGGCATTCTCTGCGATGCAGACACCGGAGACTTATCTGGGCTATGCGCGGGGGCGTAACTTCGAGAGCCCGGAGAGCGTGGCATCGGATACGACGAAACATTACAGCTTCCCTGCGAAGTTGCGGGATGACCATTGGGCGCTGGGAGGCGATTGGCGTATCGGGTCGGACCGCAGTGTATCCATTGCGGCGGGCGCGAAGCTGCGGCTGGACTTCAATGCGCGCAAGGTGTTCCTGGTGCTGGGCACGGCCAGCGGCAAGCCGATCGACATCATTGTCAGTTTGAACGGGAAGGCGGTGGGCGCGGCGGCAGGCAAGGATGCGGCCACAGGGAAGTTGAGCGTGCGCCGCAATACCTTGTACGAGCTGATCGATCAGGGGCGTATCGGGCGCGGCGTGCTGGAAGTCGAAGCGAAGCAGCCGGGGCTGGAGATCTACGCCTTCACCTTCGGTTCATGAGGCAACGAAAGCAAGGAGGTCATCATGCGTTACTTTTCCATTCTCATCCTGTCCATGCTGATGAATGCTGCGGCATGGGCCGAAGGTCAGCTCACCGCATTGCCGGCCCCGCTCGTCAATGCATCGCTCGCGGTAAAGTCGGCGCAGCAGACGGCGGTGTTCGCGGGCGGATGTTTCTGGGGCGTGGAGCTGGTGTTCCAGCATGTTAAAGGTGTGGTCTCCGCCACTTCAGGATACGCGGGCGGCACGGCGGACTCGGCGCGATACGATGCGGTGAGTCGCGGCAGCACCGGCCATGCCGAATCGGTACAGGTGGTCTACGATCCTTCCCAGGTCAGCTACGGCCAGTTGCTGAAGATATTCTTCTCAGTCGCGCACGACCCGACCCAGCTCGACCGGCAGGGGCCAGATACCGGTCCGCAGTACCGCTCCGCGATCTTCACGACGGATGCCGGTCAACAGCGCATCGCACAGTCATACATCCGCCAACTGGAGGCGGCACGCGTTTACCCGCAAAGGATCGTGACACGGCTCGAAGCACTGCCCGCGTTCTATCCGGCCGAGGACTATCATCAGGATTTCGCCACGCGGCATCCGCTCCATCCCTACATTTACTACCACGACCGCCCGAAGCTGGAACGCCTGAAGCAGCAGTTCCCGGAATGGTACGAGTGACTGTTATCGCGAGACGGCGCTGATCGGCTTCTGCGGAGGAAGCGATCAGGTCGATGACTCTTGCCAGGCCTGACGCAGGGTGTCGGCAAACACCTCGACCGGTTGTGCACCCGCGATCACGATGCGCTCGTCGATGACGAAGCAGGGCACGCCGGTGATGCCGAAGTCGGCGGCGCGCGCCTGGTCGGCGCGCACTGCTTCCGCATAGGCATCGCTCTCCAGTATCGCGCGTGCTTCCTGTTCCGTGATGCCGAACTCCGGGGCGAGCTTGGCCAGTGCATTGATATCGCCGACCGGCAGCGACTCCGAGAAGTAGCCGCGCATCAGGCGTTCAGAAGCGACATCGTCCAGCTGGCGCGAGGCGGCGTAATGCAGCAGGCGGTGGGCATCGAAGGTGTTGCCGGGGCGGGCGCTTTCCAAGTGGTACTCAAGGCCGACTTCTTTGGCGGCTTCGGTCACCCGCGCGTTCATGGCTTCTGCTTCCTGCAGGGTGACGCTGTACTTTGCTGCCAGCATCTCGTTCAGCGTGCCGCTCGGGTTGCGTGGTGCAGTGGGGTCCAGTTCGAAACTGCGCCAGACCACCTGCACGCTCTCCCAGTGCGGGAATTGCGAGAGGGCGATCTCCAGCTTGCGTTTTCCGACGTAACACCAAGGACAGATCACATCCGACCAGACTTCGATTTGCATGACCTTCTCCAGAATGATGTGTTGGGTTGGCTTCATTTTCTGCCCACTCCGCTGGTTTGGCAATCGGCTGTTCCCGTACAATAGCAGCCACTCATGATCGCTTATCTCATCCGCCGCATCCTCTACGCCATTCCCATCCTGATCGGGGTGAACCTGCTCACATTCGCGCTGTTCTTCGTTGTCAACACGCCGGACGATATGGCGCGCATGCAGCTCGGTATCAAACGCGTGACGCCGGAGGCCATCGACAGATGGAAACAGCAGCGCGGCTATGACAAGCCGCTGTTCGTCAATACTGCTGCAGACAGCGCGGGTACTTTCACCGACACCATCTTCTGGCAGAAGTCGGCCAGCATGTTCGTGTTCGACTTCGGTTACTCCGACGACGGACGCAACATCAGTCGCGAGATCGCCACGCGCATGGGGCCCAGTCTGGCCATCGCGCTGCCGACCTTTCTCATCGGGCTGGTGGTGTATGTCAGCTTCGCGTTGCTGATGACGCTGTTTCGCGCCACCGCGCTGGACATGGCGGGCGTGGCGCTGTGCGTATTGCTGATGTCCATCTCTGGACTGTTCTACATCATCGGCGGACAGTTCGTGGTGAGCAAGCTGTGGCATCTGGTGCCGATCTCCGGTTACGCGGGCGGGGCGGACAGTTTCAAGTTCGTGGTGCTACCCATCATCATCGGCGTGGTCGGCGGCGTCGGTTCGAGTAGCCGCTGGTATCGCACCATCTTCCTTGAAGAGATCGGCAAGGACTACGTTCGTACCGCGCGCGCCAAAGGCTTGTCCGAGTTGCGCGTGCTGTTCACGCATGTACTGAAGAACGCCATGATCCCGATATTGACCGGTGTGGTGGTGGTCATCCCGCTGCTGTTCATGGGCAGTTTGCTCACTGAATCGTTCTTTGGCATCCCCGGTCTGGGCAGTTACACCATAGACGCCATCAACGCGCAGGACTTTTCCGTGGTGCGCGCCATGGTGTTCCTCGGTTCGGTGCTTTATATCGCGGGGCTGATATTGACCGACATCTCCTACACGGTGGTCGATCCGAGGGTGCGCTTGCAATGACATTCATCCCCGTCATCCTGTGGAGCGATGCGCTGGTGTTCCTGCTGATAAGCGCGATCATCGCGGCGACCGTCTATGTGCGCAAACGTCCGCATCTGCGCTTGCCGTGGCAACGGGTGGCGCGCAGCAGTGTGGCGATGGTGTCGATGCTGGTGCTGTCGTGTTTCCTGGTCATCGGTCTGCTGGATACCTTGCACTACCGCGTTGCCTTGCCGCAGGCCGGCAGCGGCGAGAAGGTGTACTCGCCCGAGGTTCTGAGCGTGTTCGATCATCTGGTCGGCCCTTTGCGTACGCATACCGAGAAGACCTATTCCGCACCGTTCGCCCTGCATCTGTATGCCAAGGAGAGCATGAACGATGCACAAGGCAATGTGGTGCGCGACTATCCGAGGCTGCAATACGGCGGCGCGCATCTGGATGATGTGTCGCAGCGTGCTGCGGATGTGGCGCAGCGGACGGTCGGGGGGATGCTGGCCGGAGCGCTGGTCGGGCTGCTGTTGGCCTGGTCGTTACGGCGCCATCTGAAACAACGCGCCGTGCAGCTGACGTTGGTCGCGCTGACCGCGTTCATCGGCGCGCTGGTGAGCCTTGCCGCTGTCTACCATGTGCTGGGTACTGACAAGGTGGGGCAGGATGTGCTGTATCTGTCGCTGAAGAGCATACGCACCGGCCTCATCATCGGCACGCTGACCACACTGGTGACGCTGCCGCTGGCCTTGTTCCTCGGCGTCGCGGCGGGCTATTTCAGGGGCTGGGTGGACGATGTCATCCAGTATGTCTACACCGTGCTCAGCTCCATCCCCAGCGTACTGCTGATCGCGGCGGCGGTGCTGATCATGCAAGTGACCATCGACACGCATCCGGAATGGTTCGAGACATCGGCCGCGCGCGCCGACCTGCGGCTGGTCGCGCTGTGCCTGATCCTCGGTCTGACGAGTTGGACCGGTCTGTGCCGCTTGCTGCGCGGCGAGACGCTGAAACTGCGCGAGATGGAATACATCCAGGCGGCGCAGGCGTTCGGTGTGTCATCCATGCGTATCCTGTCGCGCCACATCATGCCCAACGTGATGCACATCATCCTCATTGCGCTGGTGATGGATTTCTCCGCGCTGGTGTTGGCCGAAGCGGTGCTGTCCTATGTCGGTGTTGGTGTCGATCCCTCCATGATCTCGTTCGGCACCATGATCAATGGCGCACGTTTGGAGATGGGGCGCGAACCCGTGGTGTGGTGGGCGCTGGCGTCCGCCTTCGTGTTCATGCTGGTGCTGGTGCTGGCGGCCAATCTGCTCGCCGATGCGGTGCGCGATGCTTTCGATCCGCGCCTGAATCGGACGGAGGGCGGAGCATGAGCAAGCTGCTCAAAGTCGATGGATTGTTAACGAGGCTGCATGACGGCACAGCCATCGTGGATGGTGTCTCGTTCGACATCGCGGCAGGGGAGACCTACGCGCTGCTGGGGGAATCGGGTTGCGGCAAGTCCATGACGGCGCTGTCGCTGCTGCGGTTGTTGCCGGATGGTGTGGAGAATAGCAGTGGCACGATGGTGTTGGGCGATACGGCGCTGCATGCGTTGACCGAACGCGAGATGCGCGATGTGCGTGGCGGGCGCATGGCGATGATCTTCCAGGAGCCGGGCTTGAGCCTGAACCCGGTGATGACGGTGGGTGAGCAGATCGCCGAAGTATTGGCACTGCACAAAGATATGTCGGGTGAAGCCGCCAAAGTCCGCAGTATCGAATTGCTGACACAAGTCGGCATCCCCGATGCCGCCCGCCGCGTTTATGAATATCCGTTCCAGATGTCGGGTGGCATGAAGCAGCGTGTGATGATCGCGATGGCGCTGGCCGGCGCGCCCGAGCTGCTGGTCGCCGATGAGCCGACCACCGCGCTGGATGTGACGATACAGGCGCAGGTGCTGCAGTTGCTGCGCGAGACGCAGCAGCAGAGCGGCATGGCGATGCTGCTCATCACCCATGACCTGGGCGTGGTGGCGGAGAACGCCCATCGCGTCGGCGTGATGTATGCGGGACAGATCGTGGAGCAGGCTACGCGCGAGCGATTGTTTGCCGAACCCTTGCATCCTTACACGCAGAGATTGTTTGCCGCGCTGCCGGATGCGCGACGCAGCGGCCAGCCATTGAGTGCCATCCCCGGCAATGTGCCGCCGCTGGGCAGCATCATACAGGGGTGCCGTTTCGCGCCGCGCTGCGACCGGGCGTGGGAACTGTGCCGTGAACAGACGCCGGAACTGCTTGCAGTTGAAGGCGGGCGCGAGGTGAGATGTCATCTATACCGAAATGCAGAGGGACGAGTGCAGGCTGCTGAGACGCCCCCCCTCCCGCTTGCGGAAGAGAGGAACTCAGCACTCAATACTCAGCACTCATTACTTCTGGAGGTCGAAGACCTGAAAGTCCATTTCCCTATCCGCAAGGGCATCCTGCAACGCACGGTAGGACAGGTGAAGGCGGTGGATGGTGTGTCGCTTGCCATTCCGCAGGGCCGCACGCTGGCGCTGGTGGGTGAATCCGGCTGCGGCAAGACCACATTGGGCAAGGCCTTGCTGAGATTGAATCCTCCCACGGCAGGAAGCGTGCGTTTCGAAGGCGAGTTGCTCGAAGGCGAGGCACACCGCAACAGGATGCAGATGGTGTTCCAGGATCCTTATGCATCGCTCAATCCGAAGATGCGCGTGGCGGAGATACTGGAAGAGGGCATGGCGGCGCTGCATATCGGCAACGACGGCGACGCGCGACAGGCGCATATCGATGTGCTGCTGGACAAGGTCGGGCTGGCGCGCGACAGCAAGTGGCGTTATCCGCACGAGTTCTCCGGCGGGCAGCGTCAGCGGATCGCGATCGCACGCGCGCTGGCGGTATCGCCCAAGCTGCTGATCTGCGACGAGCCGACCTCCGCGCTGGATGTGTCGGTGCAGGCGCAGATATTGAATCTGCTGAAGTCTTTGCAGGATGAGATGGGGTTGAGCTATCTGTTCATCACGCACAATCTGGCGGTGGTGGAATATCTCGCGCACGAGGTATGCGTGATGTATCTGGGACGCATCGTCGAGCGCGGCACGACGGCGGAGGTGATGCGTGCGCCCAAGCATCCTTACACGCAGGCCTTGCTCTCCGCCGTGCCGCGCATCGACGGGGCGGGGAAGGAATATGTAAGGCTGGAAGGCGAATTGCCATCCCCAGCCAATCCTCCCGTGGGATGCCATTTTGCACCGCGCTGCCCGCAGGCCATGCCTGTGTGCGCGAGAACGTTTCCGGATATGACACATGCAGGGGCGTCTACCCATGATGTGTGCTGCCATCTGTATCCTTTAGTGCCAAATTGAATTGACAATCGCGTGATGCGGGCTTAAAAAGAAGCTGTGATGTCGGAGTGATAAAGCAGTGTCTGACATCGAGTGTTGTTCCCTTTCAATCAATCTTGAGGAGCGAATCATGAGCACGAAAGCGGTGAATTCAAGCTACGACGTCAGCAAAGACAAACTGGCAAATGACATGCGTGCAGTGGTGGCCGATGCCGAGGAATTGCTGAGAGCGACAGCCGACCAGGCCGGTGAGAAAGCGGCATCCCTGCGCGAAAGAGCGAAAGCGAATCTGGCTGTGGCCAAGGCCCGTTTGGAAGAGGCCGAGCATGCGATGGTGGAACGCACCAAAGTCGCGGCGAAAGCGACAGATGAATACGTGCACCACAATCCATGGCAGGCAGTCGGCGTGGCTGCGGGTGTCGGTTTGCTGCTTGGCATGCTGATCGGTCGTAGCCGCTGATCCATGTCGGAAACGGGCGGATTGTATGCCTCGTTGAAACGCCTGCTGAGCACGTCGCTCGGTATCGTTTCAACCAGGCTGGAGTTGCTGGCGAACGAGTGGGAAGAGGAGCGCATGCGCTTGGTGCGCGTGTTGATGCTGGCCTTGCTTGCCGTGTTCTTCGTTTGCATGGCGGTGGTGTTGTTCGCCATCTTCATCGTTGCCGCGTTCTGGCACGATCATCCCTTGCTGGCGATCTCCATACTTTCGCTATCGTTCTTCGTGATGTCGGGTCTTTGTGCATACGCGCTGCGTCGTCTGTTGCGTCAACCTCCGGTGTTGTTCTCGGCCAGTCTTGCCGAACTGCGCAGAGATCGGCTTGAACTGGAGCCGCATGATGAATAAGCGTCTGCTGGAGATACGTTTGCGTCGCGCTGAATTGCGGAGTCTGATCGCCGATCAGCGTGGACAACTCGCGGCGTTCGGCGAACGCTGGCAGGGTGTTTTCCATCTGGCGGACATGGGGATCTCGGTGTTCCGATTCTTTCGTCACCAAACATTGATATCCGGTGTATTGACCGCAGCGCTCGTCAGACGTCGCCGCGAGTTATGGCGTATGGCGCGTACTTCCTTCGGACTATGGAAGGGACTGGGTGTATTCCGTAGTTTGGCAAACAGATGGTTGCCGGCAGGTGAGGCGAATCAGCGCCGATAGCTGATCACTTTTTGTTTCGAATTTCCGAGCTTTACCGCTTTTCTCACCTTGCCAGCCTTGCGCATTGAGGCTCTGCGAGAACTGCCGGGCAGAATGGTGAACTTCTGACCGACACGCAGGAAGCTGCGGCCGTTGTTCATGGCGATCAGGCTGCGCTGACTGATCCCGAACTTGCGTGCGATGCCTGAGATGGTATCGCCTCTGCGCACCACATATTTGAATCCGGACATCTCCTGCACCGCCGTGGCGTGCATATTGAACGGCGTGAACTCGCTCTCCGATTCTTCTTTGGCGGGGACCAGCAGGGTCTGCCCATTGCTCAATCGTGCATGGCGTGACAGTCCGTTCGCCTGGCGCAGTTGGTCCAGCGTCATTTCGAACTGCGCTGCGATATCTTCGAACGCCTCGCCCTTGTCGGATTCATAAGCGCGCCATGAGACCAGTCGCTGGTCGTTGTTCTTCAGATTGGTGCGGAATACCGTGACTTTGTCCACTGGCAGCAGTATTACTTCTGCTTGGTCGTGCAGGATCACCGGGCGGTTATGGCCGGGGTTGAGTGCGAGGAACTCGTCGAGCGGCACTTCTGCCAGTTCTGCAGCGACCTTCACATCCATCGGTTTGGAGGGTGTCACGGCTTCGAAATAGGGACGGTTCGGGATCGCCTGCAGGGTCAATTTGTATCGTGCCGGGTCACTGACGATGTTCTTGATGGCGAGCAGTTTGGGTACGTAGTTCTGTGTCTCGCGCGGCATCCTCAAGTGCGAATAGCCGGTGGGCTTGCCGCGACGGCGGTTGGTTGCCTGTGCACGGGCAACCGCGCCTTCCCCCCAGTTGTAGGCGGCCAGCGCCAGTTCCCAGTCGCCGAACTGCTTGTGCAGCTTCTCCAGATAATCGAGGGCACCGTTGGTCGCGCCGATGATGTCGCGGCGACCGTCGTACCACCAGTTCTGTTCCATGCCGAAATGCTTGCCGGTGGAGGGAATGAACTGCCAGATACCGGAAGCGCTGGCGACAGAATTTGCGCCGGGATTGAAGGCGCTTTCGATTATCGGCAGCAGTGCGATCTCGGACGGCATGCCGCGGCGCTCGACCTCTTCCACGATGTAGAACAGATAGCGATTCGCTCGCTCGCTCATGCGCTGTACATACTCAGGGTGGCTGGCATACCACTGCTCGTGTCGCTTGATGAGACGGCTGTTCAAGGGCTTCATGGCAAAACCGCTGCGGATACGCTGCCAGACATCTTCATCGGGCAGGGCTGAGAGCGCCGGATAGGTTGCTTCAAATGTTGCTGCTGTCGCCTGATCGAGATCCTCGAGGATGTATTCCGGCGCGACAATGAGCGCTTCGCGTATCGGCGCCGGTGGCTGGGTCAAGTCTGTAGCCGTTGCAGGCAATGCGAGATCGGTTTCGGCAGCAAGAGCCAGTTGGACAGCGGGATTTGTAGCGGGATCTGTGACTTCCGCTGCTTGAGCGTAGGAGAGGGGAGCCAGCAGTAAAAATAAGAACAGCTTGCTAAGTTGCACGCGCGGCTTTCTTTGAATTTCGAGGTGAGTCGATGGTAGCGGAGGGCATAGGGTGCGTCAATCAGGAATCGGGCAACGATACGACATTTGCGGGCTGGCCCCGCTTGCTTCAACTGGCGAAAAAAGATGGCCGGTTGTGTACCGGCCATCTTTCCATGAGAGCTTTCGCCGACAACTCGCCGAAAAGGCATGTTGCGGTGGAGACTAACCTTCAGGTTATGTCGTAACCAAACCCCGCCATGATTACTTAATCACTTCCTTCAATTGTTCCAGAATGGCAGGATTTTCTAACGTCGAGACATCCTGGGTGATCTCTTCGCCTTTGGCGATGGCACGCAGCAGGCGACGCATGATCTTGCCGGAGCGGGTCTTGGGCAGGTTCTCGCCGAAACGGATCTCGTCCGGCTTGGCGATCGGACCGATCTCCTTGCCGACCCAGTTGCGCAGATCGTCCACCAGTTTCTTGGCGGTGGCGGCATCAGCCGGACGCGAGCCCTTGAGCACCACGAAAGCGACCACGGATTCGCCCTTCACTTCGTGCGGCTTGCCGACCACGGCAGCTTCCGCCACCAGCGGATTGGAGACCAGCGCGGATTCGATCTCCATGGTGCCGAGGCGGTGGCCCGATACGTTCAGCACATCGTCGATACGACCCATGATCCAGAAATAGCCGTCACCATCGCGGTGGGCGGAGTCGCCCGCCAGATAGGCGCCCTTCATCTCTTCAGGGAAGTAGCTCTTGGTATAACGATCCGGATCGCCCCAGATGGTGCGGATCTGAGACGGGAACGGTTTCTTGATGACGAGGAAACCTCCGTGTTCGTCATGTACTTCGTCGCCGGCTTCATTGACGATGGTGGCCATGATGCCGGGCAGCGGCAGGGTGCAGGTACCTGGCTTGATCGGCATCGCGCCGGGTAGCGGGGCGATCATGTGGCAGCCGGTCTCGGTCTGCCACCAGGTGTCCACGATGGGGCAACGGCTCTGGCCTACGGTCTCGTAGTACCACATCCAGGCTTCGGGATTGATCGGCTCGCCCACGGTGCCGAGCAGGCGCAGGCTGGACAGGTCGTATTTTTTCGGCAGGTCGCCGCCCAGCTTGATGAGCGAACGGATGGCGGTCGGTGCGGTGTAGAAGGTGGTGACCTTGTGGTCCTGGATCATCTTCCAGAAGCGGCCGGCGTCCGGATAGGTCGGTACGCCTTCGAAGATGACCTGGGTCGCGCCCATGGCCAACGGTCCGTAGGCGACATAGCTGTGGCCGGTGATCCAGCCCACGTCGGCCGTGCACCAGAAGATGTCGGATTCTTTATAGTCGAACACCCATTTCAGCGAAACCATCGTGCCCAGCAGGTAACCGCCGGTGGAGTGCTGCACGCCCTTGGGCTTGCCGGTGGAGCCGGAGGTGTAGAGCAGGAACAGCGGATGCTCTGCACCCACCCATTCCGGTTCGCATACGGAGGACTGGCTGTTGAACAGGTCGTGCCACCAGACTTCGCGATCCTCGTCGAGTTCGATGTCGGCGCCGGTGCGGCGATAGACGATGACGGTGTGTACCGCTTCGCAACCGCCCAGCGTGAGTGCCTCGTCCACGGCCGGTTTCAGTGGCATGGCTTTGCCGCCACGGTACTGGCCGTCGGCGGTGATCACCGCGACAGCCTGTGCATCGGTGATGCGCTCGTGCAGGCTCTTGGAAGAGAAGCCGCCGAACACCACGGAGTGGATGGCACCGATACGCGCGCAGGCTTGCATGGCGACCACGGCTTCCACGCTCATCGGCATGTAGATGATCACGCGGTCGCCCTTCTTGATGCCGCGCGACTTCAGGCCGTTGGCGAACTGGCAGACGCGGCCATGCAACTCTTTGTAGCTGACGTTGGTGACCTTGCCGTCATCGGCTTCGAAGATGATCGCGGTCTTGTTGGCGTTGGTCGCCAGATTGCGATCCAGGCAGTTGTAGGAGACGTTCAGTTCGCCGTCTTCGAACCATTTGTAGAACGGCGCTTTGCTTTCATCCAGCGTCTTGGTGAACGGCTTGTGCCATTCGATGGTGTCGCGCGCCAGCTTGGCCCAAAAACCCGCGTAGTCCTTCTCGGCCTCGGCGCACATCGCCTTGTAAGCTTCCATGCCTGAAACGTTCGCCTGTTTGACGAAAGCGTCGGATGGATTGAATACACGGTTCTCATGCAACACGGACTGGATGTTGGACATTTGTTTCTCCCTTGATGTTGATTGCTATATGCCGGTGATCTGCTTCAGGTCAAAGCCCCACTTTGCCGGGTCTTCTGCGTTGACGATGCTTTCCTGCGAACGTCCCAAGTCTAACATTTCAGGCATGATCGGTTCGTTGGACTTGGTCGAAAAGAAGACCTTGACGATGGGTGTGAGCAGGCTTTTCTCTGTCTGTTCCATGACTATAGCCAGTCTTCCTGACTTGAGCCTTACTAGCGTGCCGGAGGGGTAGATGCCGATGGTCTTGACGAAGGCCTGGAACACGCGCTCGTCGAAATGTCCATTGCGCCATTCCGCCATCTTGCGGATGGTCTCGGCCGGCTCCCAGCCATTCTTGTAACAGCGGTTGGAGGTGAGGGCGTCGTATACGTCACAGACAGCGCCCATCTTCGCGAACAGGGAGATCTGCTCGCCGGCCAATTTGTCCGGATAACCTTTGCCGTCCATGCGTTCATGGTGGTGCAGGCATACGTCCAGCGCGGTCGCTGTGATGTCGCTGGAACCTTGCAGGAGCTCCCATCCTTTGCGAGGGTGATCCTTGACGATGTTGAACTCTTCGTCGGTGAGCTTACCCGGCTTGTTCAATACAGCCTCGTCTATCATCATCTTGCCGACATCGTGCAGCAGCCCGGCCAGTCCGGCCTCTTTCAGGTCGTTGCCTTCCAGTCCCAACTGTTTGCCCAATGCAATCATCAGCGCGCAGACCGCCACCGAATGCATATAGGTGTAATCGTCTTTGGTCTTGAGCCGCGCAAGATTGAGGAAGGCTTCCGGATTGCGCGTGATGGATTTGCTGATCTCGTCCACCAGCGGCGCAGCCTCGCCGACCTTGATGGCGTTGCCCATGCGGGCTTCGAGGAACATCGAGGTGACAGCAGCTTTGCTCTTGGCTTGCAGTTGGCGCGCGCGTATCAGTTCGTCATGCAGGGAGACGCGGGCTTCGGTCTGGGGTTTTACCTTGGTGATGCGATCCAGTTCGGCCGCGATCTCGCGCTCGGCTTCTTCATCCGATACGGCCACGACGTCGCCTTCGACATCCAGACCGCGTGCCGGATCGATCCATACTTCCTGGATGCCGCAGGTGCGCAGTGTGTGCAGATCCGCATCGGTATCGAGCAGGAACGACTTGCGCCAGAACGGGTGTTCCATCCAGCTGCCGCACAGCTCGTGGATGAACATGCCGATCTTGACGTTTTGTACTGGGATTCTCTTGCGCATAGCTGAATCAAATGGACCGGCGGAATTGTTCTACGGACGATTCTACCTTACCCACCCCACCTTTCAGCAATCTGACGAGCGATGTCAGGTCAGCAGCGCCTCAATGCGGGCTGTGCTCGTCGTTATCACTGGTCCATAAGCCATGGGCATCCAGCAGCAAGCGATAACGCGATTCATTGGCATCCAGCCGGGCCAGTGTCTCGGCCAGCGTCGCTTCCAGCGCCTGACGTCGGGAGATCAGTGTCGCATCCAGGCTGCTTTCACCCAGGCTGTAGGCACGGGCGACCAGATCGGCGTTGTGGCGCAAGGCATTGGCGGCAGTTGCTGCTTGCTGCCAGATCTCGTAGCTGCTCACCGCATGGGTGTAGGCGTGGTAGATGTCTCCTTCCACTTTGCGCTGCAGCGCCATTGCCTGGTCGGCGGCGATGCGTGCCTGCGCTTGGGCACTGTCGGCATTCGCCGAGCGGGCGCTATAGCCCAGCGGGATCGAGACATACACACCGGCGACGCGTTGCTTGCGGTCGAGCAGCGAGGTGTATTTCAGGCCGACCGTCGGGTCTGGTAAACGGTCGGCGCTGGCGCGTTCGGCAAGTCCGCGCTGGAAGTCGGCTTCTGCAAGGGCTAGACCGATCTCGTGATTGTGGTCCAGCATGATGTCGTGCCAGTAAGGCAGGGGCTGGGTTATGGCTTGTGGTTCCACCAGAGCCGGAGTCTCAGGCAAGGGCAGGGCGGGGAACTGACGTTTCAATTCGTCGGCAGCCAGCGCCGCACGCAGCTTGGCCTGTCGCAGGGAAACTTCGGACATCGCGGCGGCAGCGTTGACCTGGTTCAACTCCATGCGCGGCGCATCGCCCGCCTTGATGCGCTTTTCCGTGATCACTGCCTGCTGATGCAGGATGTCCAGTTGCGCTTGCCACTGCATGAGCTGCGCCTGTTCACGCTGCCACGCGAACCACAAACGAAGCAGCTGACGCGATGCTTCATGGCGCGCATCTCCCAGAGCATGCTGCCCGCGCGCAAGGGCGGCCGCGCCGATATCGCTGTCTATCCACACCTTGTTGGGCAGGCGCAGTGGGCGCTCGATGGCGATCTCCCAGTCGCGGTAGTCATTCTGGACGTTGCCTTCCAGCAGGCGGTCGCGGTACGTTGCACCGTGCAGGGTGAATTCATATTCGCCCGTGTCGCGCTTGCGCTGCTCGCTCTGTTCGATCTGCATGCCGGCTTGGGCATTGAGTACGAGGATGTGTTCGTCCAGTGCGCGGTCCACTTGGGCATGCGGAGGCAGATCGGCTTCTGCATGGCTGAGCGATGCGAACAAGCAGAGGCACGAAGCGGCCAGGGCATATCTCGGGAACTTCATGCCAGCCTCCCGAAATCCAGCACCGGCACCAGCCAATAAGCGATCTCGTTATTGGGCTCGGCTTGTTTCAGATGGGCGATCAATGATCTTGCATCCTCAAGATTCATCACCGAATCGAATTGCACGCGCTGGGAACGGCCGCGCACCTGTTCCAGCATGCTGGGCAGTTTTTCCTTCTGGCTGCCGCCTTCGATGTGCTTGATGGAGAAGCCGCGCACCCAGTCCGGATGGGAGAGCAACTGATCGACCAAACGCTCTTCCTGCGATTTGTGGCAGACCAGTGTCAGACAACAATTCATTTCTTTCATGCTTGCACCTTGGGTTTTTCCAGACCGAATCGGCGATACAGGATGGGTAGCATGATCAGCGTCAACAAGGTCGAGCTGATCAAACCGCCGGTGACCACGATGGCCAAGGGTTTTTGGATCTCGGAACCGGGGCCGGTGGCGAACAGTACCGGCAGCAGGCCGAAGGCCGTGATGCTGGCCGTCATCAGCACCGGACGCAGACGACGTTTGGCCCCTTCGAACACCACATCGGCCAGCGAGAGTCCTTCATCATGCAGCTGGTTGAAATAGGACACCATCACCACACCGTTCAGCACCGCGATACCCAGCAGCGCGATGAATCCCACCGAGGCGGGGACGGACAGATATTCGCCGCTGATCCACAGCGCGAACACGCCGCCGATCAATGCGAACGGGATGTTGGTCAACACCAGCGCAGCCTGACGCACCGAGCCGAAGGTGGCGAACAGCAGCATGAAGATCATGCCCAGTGCGACCGGGATGACCACGGCGAGTCGTGCCGCCGCGCGCTGCTGGTTCTCGAACTGCCCGCCCCAGGTCAGGCGATAGCCGGAGGGCAGATTCACTTGTGTGGCCACCGCCGCTTTTGCTTCTTCCACGAAGCCGACCAGATCGCGCCCGCGTACATTGCTCTGGATCACCACCATGCGCTGACCGTCCTGACGATCCACTTTGACTGGACCGTCTGCTCGTTCCAGTTTGGCCACGACGGAAAGCGGTACGGCTTGTCCGTTGGGTAAAGGTAGCTTGATGGCAGCAAGCAAAGCGGGGGATTGGCGGATCTCGGCCATGCCGCGCATGATCAGCGGCGTGCGGCGACCGTCTTCGATGACTGTGCCCAGTTGCTGGCCTTCTATCTGGCTGCGCAAGGCCGTGCCTATATCGTCGACGTTCAGCCCCATGCGTCCCGCTGCCAAGCGGTCGATGATGACGCGGTAATACTGCACACCGCTGTTCTGCACGGTGTAAACATCCTCGCTGCCGCGGATGCCTTCCAGCACCTTGACGATCTGCTCCGCGCGGTCGTTCAAGGTGGCAAGGTCGGTGCCGAACAGTTTGATGGCGACGTCGCCGCGTGCGCCGGTCAGCATCTCCGATACGCGCATGGCGATGGGTTGCGTGAAGCCGTATTCGATGCCCGGGAAGTCCTCCATCACTTTGCGGATGTCGTCGATGATCGCGTTCTTGTCGCTGTTGCGCCATTCCTTCTGCGGTTTGAGCACGAGGAAATTGTCGGTCTCGTTCAGCCCCATGGGATCCAGCCCCAGCTCGTCAGCACCGGCGCGCGATACGATGCCTTGCACTTCCGGCACCTGTTGCAGGATGGCAGCCTGGATGCGTTTGTCCAGTTCGGCCGTCTGCTCGATATTGATGGATGGCAGCTTGGAGGTCTGCATGATGATGTCGCCTTCATCCATCTCCGGCATGAAGGTCTTGCCCAGTAACATATATATGCCTGCGGTCACCAGCAGCAGGCTGATCGCGCTGATGATGACGATGCGTTCCTTGTCCAACGCGCGCCGCAGCAGCGGCACATAGATAGCCATCGCCTTGCGCACCAGCCAGGGTTCTTCATGGCCGGCAGTCTTGAGCAGGAATGAAGCCAGCATGGGCACGAAGGTCAGTGACAGCAGCAGCGAGCCGAACAGCGCGAACACGATGGTGACCGCGACCGGGATGAACAGTTTTCCTTCCAGGCCCTGCAGCGTCATCAGCGGCAGGAACACGATGATGATGATGGCGACGCCGGCCGCGACCGGGGTGATGACTTCCTTCACGGCGCGGTAGATGACATGCAGGTGCGGGATGTGCGCCCGGCGGTGCGCGAGGTGATTGATGATGTTCTCCACTACCACAACCGCCGCGTCGACCAGCATACCGATCGCGATGGCGAGTCCGCCCAGTGACATCAGGTTGGCCGACAGACCGAACTCCCCCATCAGGATGAAGGTGAACAATACCGACAGCGGCAAGGTGAGCGCGACAACCAGTGCGGCGCGCAGGTTGCCCAGGAACAATACCAGCAGGATGACGACCAGGATGATGGCTTCTCCCAAAGCCTTGGAGACGGTGCCGACTGCACGCTCTACCAGGCTGCCACGGTCATAGAACACCTTGGTCGTCACGCCTGCGGGCAGGGTGGGGGCGATCTCGGCCAGCTTGGCGCGCACGCCGTTCACCACCTTTTGCGCATTCGCACCGCGCAAGCCAAGCACCAGTCCCTGGACGGCTTCACCTTTGCCATCCTTGGTGACTACGCCATAGCGGGTCAGGCTGCCGATACGGACTTGCGCGACATCGCTGACGCGGACCAGATTGCCATGGTTGCCGACGATGACGATGTCGCGCACATCCTGCAGGCTGCGGATGCTGCCCTCGGCGCGTACCAGCAGAGATTCGTCGCCGTCGTTGATGCGACCGGCGCCGTCGTTGCGGTTGTTGGCTTGGATCGCTGCTTGCAGTTCGGCAAAGGAGATGCCGCGGGCCGAGAGCGCGTTATGGTCGGGCACGACCTCGAAACTGCGCGCCAGCCCGCCCAGCGAATTGACATCGGCGACGCCGGGCAGGGTGCGGAGAGCGGGGCGTATGGTCCAGTCCAGCAGGGTGCGGCGCTCTTCAAGCGAGACGCCTTCTCCTTCCACGGTGAACATGAACATCTCGCCCAGCGGGGTAGTGATAGGAGCCAGTCCGCCCGATACATCTGCGGGCAGGTCACGCATCGCGTTGTTCAATCGCTCGGCAACTTGCTGGCGCGCCCAATAGATGTCGGTACCGTCATCGAAGTCGACTGTGATGTCGGCGATGGCGTATTTGGAGATGGAACGCAGCACGCGCTGGTCGGGGATGCCGAGCATCTCCAGTTCGATCGGGGCGACGATACGCGCCTCGACTTCTTCCGGCGTCATGCCGGGTGCCTTCATGATGATCTTGACCTGTGTGGTCGATACATCCGGGAAGGCGTCAATGGGCAGGTCGCGGAAAGCGGACACACCGGCACCGACCAACAGCAGCGTCAAGGCAGCCGCCAGCATGCGCTGGGTCAGCGCGAATTCAACCAGTTTGGACAGCATCATTCGGCTCCGCTGTTGTTCAGTGCACCGGATTTCAGCGTCGAGACGCCCTGTACGGCGATCAGTTCATTGCCCTTGAAGTCGCCGTCGATCAGGCTGCGTTGCGCCCCTTCCAGCTTCACCGAGACCTTTTCGGCACGGAATCCTGTGGGTGTCCTGACGAATACGACAGCCTGCTCGCCCAATCTCGCCAATGCGCTGTTCGGGACGTTCCATTGCTTCATATTGTTGCCTACGGTGGTGATGCTCGCTTCTACATACT